>Ga0247839_1000548_pt1 | contig 66726 bp, 49 predicted proteins | sample LaCruzMarch2015__6_FD_192405 | JGI IMG/M metagenome (GOLD analysis project Ga0247839, IMG submission 192405) | Freshwater microbial communities from meromictic Lake La Cruz, Castile-La Mancha, Spain - LaCruzMarch2015_16m | ecosystem: Environmental > Aquatic > Freshwater > Lake | place: Spain...
GATGCCGATACAAAGACAGTAGACAGGGCATCAAAAGGGGCCAAGTCTTAGGTAGCAATCAAAAAATCAACTAATGGCCCCTTTTGAAGCGCTTATGAGTGGCCCCTTTTAAAGCGCCCACTGACAGGAAAGACAAGACGCATGGATCTAGTTTCCGGTTAGGGCTGTTCAGGTTCAGATATGGGCTCGGAAACGGCGTCCACGCCTACCACTACCTTTCCGTTGCTGTCTTTGTATTGCGTCAGCTTGAATTGCATAGATTGACTGGATGGCACGCCATCAACACCGATCCTAGTCCCATCCTCCATGTCAACAAATGGGTCGTCGCAAGAAACCGTTACAGTCTGCTGACCGACGATGATGGGAGGGGCATTAGGACACAATTGCCCGCACCCGATGGTAAACCACAAACTCATCAAATAAATCGCACACCATGTTTTCATAGCCATCCTCCGTGCCCTAACTTGGGTTACCATTAAATCAACAAGCCCCCTCAAGAGCATGGGAAACGCACCATTCGAATCACTTCAGTCCGAGCCCTTGCGGGCGACCGCTGAGGGCTCCTCGCACTCCCAATTGACCACCTGGATCGCGGGCTATCTTGTCGGTTGCAACCCGTACGTCGCCAAGGATCGGTTGTAGTTTCTGAGTTAACTGTTCAATATTCCTGAGGGTGTTTTGGGCGGTGATGTAAAGTTGAGGGTTGTCAATCAACTGACTGACCGTGCCATTGCTGTTGTTGATACGGGCCGTCAGTCGTTTGAGGTCTCCAGCTAGGATATTTAAGTCGTCTAAAGCTCGAACTGCGCCGTTTACCAGTCGTTCACTATTTTGGCTAACGGGTTCGGTGATGTTGGCAATGTTTTCGATGGCGACGTTGGCGTTGTCGACCGCTGTGCTGATGGTTTTGCCGATTCCTTCAAACTCTTTGCCAAGCCCTTCGAGACTCAAGCTAAACTGCTCGAAGCCCTTGAGTGTTCGTTGGGTTTGAGTCAGCGTCGATTGGGCTTCCTTGATCAAATCAGGTAGCAAAGTCAGCCCATTTGCGATTGCAGCCGGAATATCTGCTCGCTCAACTTGCCCAGCCACACGTTTGATCTGCTCGGCAGTTGCGTTGATCGTCTCCAATGTGGTAGTGGTTCGAGAGACCAAATCATTGATGGGTCCAGCTTCATCACCGATAATCCTCTGAACCGACGCCCCGAGCGAATCCATGCGAGCTAAGGTGCGGGTCAAGTCTGTCATCAGTGGTAAGAAGTTCTCCTCGGCCTTCGCCAAGAAATCTTGTGGGTCTTTTGAAACTTCGCCACCCGTTGAGTAGTAGCCGTCTGTGATAACCTCATTGGCCGCAGCCCTTTCTTGTTCATCCAATTCGAAATTCGCCGGCGTTCCCATGGAGCCATCGAACCGCTTCAATAGCGACGATTGAGAGGGCGCGAAAAACTCAACGACCGCGTCGCCAGTAATAAATGAACCACTCATAATGCGTGGCACTTCTGACTTTAGCAGCTCATTCTTTTTCTCTAGTTCTAAAGTCAATATGACGCCGCCAGTCCCTTGCAACAATTCAATTTTAGAGACACGTCCGATCAGCACGCCGTTCTTGCGAACGGGCGTATCAATCGTCACTTTGGGAGCACTTGGAAAGTTAAAACTCGCTCGGTAGCGATCGACCCAAATTGCTGGAACAGCGCCGAAAAATGCGATCAACAACACTCCAATGATCGCGGAGGCCAACACGAGGACTCCGACACCAAAACGATAACCACTTTCTTCCATGATTATTCCTCGAGCGTCACTTTCTTTGCTATCGAATCGTGCAAATTGGGAGTCTCTAAATCGCCGTGCCCTCGCGACGTTAACATTTCCATCAATCGCTCGCCAGCCTCCCCTCGAACGAATTGCTTAACGCGGCGATCTTGGGTCGTGTCCAACAAATCGGGTGGGCCATCGAAAAGTATCTGCGATTCACCCGGCTTCAATCTCGAATAAGGGTAGAGCATGATGATACGATCCGCGACTCGGCGAGCGGAATGCATGTCGTGCGTTACGATGATACTGGTAACGGGGTATCTCTTTTGCGTTCGCAGCATGAGCTCGTTGATGACATCGCTCATGATTGGATCTAAGCCCGTGGTTGGTTCATCGTAAAGAAGCAAATCCGGCTGCAGAATCAATGCGCGTGCAAGCCCGACGCGTTTCCTCATTCCGCCCGAAAGTTGCGATGGTTTCTTCAACGCAACATCGCTCGGCAGCCCAACTTCCGCCAGCCCGTCCAAGATCATTCTCTCCGCTTGCCTGCCCCTGGGAACTCCATGTTGACGCAGTGGAAATCCAACATTCTGATTGATCGTCATACTATCGAACAAGGCTGCGTTTTGAAATACAAAACCGAATCGTTTTCGAAGCCTCGTCATCTCGCGATCATTCAATGTGTGAATGTCCTGCCCATCAAAGATCACCTTGCCAGCCGATGGCGTCACGAGTCCAACAAGAGTCTTCAAGAGCATCGTTTTCCCGCAACCGCTCTCGCCAATGATGGCAACCGTTTCCCCTTTGGGGATCTGGATGGAAATATCCTTGAGCACAACTTGTCGCCCGAATTTTAACGACAAGGCGACCGTCTCTACAATCGGGCTAGACGATTTAGAAATAGGTGCAACGATTTGTTCGATAATGGTATCATCCATTAGAACAGCTTTGCTCCGGATGGCCAAATTGCGAAATACACACCGTCTAAGAACAAGTTCAACACAATGTCGAGCGCCAGTATCATCACAAAGCTCTGAACGAAGGCTGCGGTTGCGGCTCGTCCGACTCCGTCCGCGCCAGGTTGACAATTAAAACCGCGATAGCAACTCACGATGGCGATCGTAGCCCCAAAAAAAACACTTTTGAAAACCCCTGAGAAAAGATCGAAGCCACCCACGAAGTCACGACTCTTTTGCAGGTACTGTGCGTGATCGATACCCAACACAATCACGCTGTAAAAGTAGCCGCCAACGATTCCCATGAAATCTGCCATGACCGTCAACGCTGGGATTAAGAGCATACATGCCAAAAACCGAGGAACAACGAGATAATGGATTGGGTTCGCACCCATGCTAACCAATGCATCTATTTGCTCCGTCACACGCATGGTACCAAGTACGGCTGCCATCGCGCTCCCTACACGCCCTGCTAGCATTGTGGCCGCGAGAACTGGCCCGAGCTCCCGGACAAGAGACATGTTGATTACGGCACCAAGCCGCGTTTCCATACCGATGCTTTTGAACTGGTGATAGCTTTGGATCGCAAGCACCATGCCGATGAACGTTCCGGTCAACGCAACAACCGGCAAGCTCAAGACGCCGACAGCATAAAAGTTGGGCATCAACGTTTCGCGTTTCGGCTTGGTAGTGAACATCCAGACGAACATTTGAAAGGTGAATAGAGAAATATCCCCAAGGGTCGTAAGGCCTTGGACGACAACTCCGCCCCATGCGCTCACGACTCGGCTCAAGTTGTTTATGAGTCGACCTGGAATCGAGTCGGCGTGTGGAAACGGATCAGCGGCCATAACTGTTTTGATCGGCTGTCAAAAGACGCAGCTTGAGCAGACCTTGCCGGAAAAAGCGATTATAACGAGTGTAGGTGACTGCTAGCATTCAAGAAAAGCAAATTGTTTTTACCTTGGAATGACGCTATTCTCTCAAACTCCCTTTTGCAAGAACTGGCCACGAAGTGACAAGCGAACCGGTAAAGCCATCCCAGCGATGGTACAAAATTCTTTACGTTCAAACAATCCTTGCAGTCATTTTAGGAATTGCGATTGGAGTTTTCTTTCCAAACATCGGAAAGCAACTGAAGCCACTGAGCGATGGCTTCATCGCGTTGATCAAGATGATGATTGGCCCGATCATCTTTTGTACCGTCGTCCACGGGATTGCTTCGCTAGGAGACCTAAGACGGCTTGGGCGACTTGGCTTGAAGGCGTTTCTGTACTTCGAAGTGGTTTCGACGATTGCGTTGGTGGTTGGTTTGTTGGTCGTGAATGTATTGCGACCCGGTGAAGGCTTTACTGCGGCTGGCGAATCGTTTCATGCGGAAGCAAACGAAATTTCCACGAACCAGACCGCAGCGCAACCATCAAAGGATCAAACGACGGTAGATTTCTTTCTGCACATCATTCCCAAAACGTTCGTAAGTGCCTTTGTCTCAGGCGATCTATTGCAGGTCCTTTTGGTTTCGATTTTGGTTGCGGTTTCGATCTTGTCGATGGGCGAACGAGGGGAACCAGCGTTACGATCGATCGAGTATGTCACTCAGATCATTTTTGGGGTCATGAATATCGTTGTGAGAGTTGCACCGTTGGGCGCGTTGGGGGCCATGAGCTATACGGTAAGCCTTCACGGCATCGGAACGCTGGAAAGACTTTTGCTCTTGATGGTGGGATTTTATCTAACCTCAGCGCTGTTTATCTTGGTTGTTCTAGGCGGCATCGCATGGTTCTCGGGTTTTTCGATCTTCCGATTTTTGGTCTTCATCAGGGAAGAGATCATTTTGGTTTTGGGGACGAGCTCTTCGGAAACCGCATTGCCGGGACTAATGAAAAAGACCCAAGAGTTGGGATGTTCGAAAGCGACGGTCCAATTCGTAATTCCGACGGGCTACAGTTTCAATCTCGATGGTACCAACATCTACATGTCGATGGCAGCGATTTTTTTGGCTCAAGCAACCAATACGACGTTAACTCTTTGGGAACAAGTTAGTTTGTTGGCGATTGCAATGCTGACTTCGAAAGGTGCGAGCGGCGTGACGGGAGCCGGATTCGTAACGCTGGCAGCCACCTTGCAGGTGGTCCCTCGCATCCCAATGGAAGCCTTGCCGCTACTGCTGGGTATCGATCGATTCATGAGTGAATGCCGCGCGATTACCAATTTTATTGGCAATGGTGTTGCGACCATTGTGATTAGCCGATGGGAAAAAGAGCTTACTGCGGAGACGCTCCGAGAGAATCTACGGAAATAGCTAAGCACAACGGTATGAGTCTTCGAGTGAAACAAACTGATAGTCGAAGGGCGCTAGCCCCGGTTCTCGACGAATGTCGAGCAATAGGAAAACCGGGGCTAGCGCCCAACGGCTAATTGGGTTGAAAAACAGTTGCGGATGTGCTTAACAGCGAGACCTCTCTCGCTGATCGCAAGCTCTTCGAACCCCAACTGGTTCCAAGGCTTTCCAACTGGTTCCAAGGCTCTGCCTTGGAACCCACTGAATCGCAGGCTCCGCCTGCCGTTCCTACAGGTGTTGACTCTCGGCTCTCAATGCGAAGCGAGGCATTGTTACCATCGACCTACAATGGTATGCAATCCATCTTCGTCTTTGACGTTTGGCATACAGCGTTCGAGGTAGGGGGCTTGTTCTGTGAAAAGGACAAAAGTTCCTGGCAACATTTCGATACCTTTTAACGCGTTATTCAACGAAACTCTCGAGCTAGGCGCTCCCACACTTCGCGCCCACAAGTCCTCTTCGAAAATATTTCCCATGTTGTTTGGGCGGTAATTCCTGTTGAAGGAAAAAAAATTGCTAATCGTCTGTGTCAGCGAAATCTGGTCTGCAGAGGGTGCGTCCAGCGGTGCTGAAAGCGGCGTCGCTTGATAAGCCTTGCGCATCAATGCAATGGAATCCTCGATGGGCGTCTCCGTCAGGACGGCCGTTTGGCCATCGGATACGTCTTTTGCTATGAACGCTTTTCCCTCTCTATTGATGAACATGGCAATGGTCCATTTGCAATGGGAAGCGTTGACGATCGAATTCTCATTCAGTGCGGGATCTTGTTTCGAGTCCCTTGCCATTACGCTTATCTTGCGCAGCGGATGGGTGACCGAAAATTGCGTTTGCAATCGAGGTGGAATCAATCCTTTGTACTGCTGCTTGCCGTCCACGTCGAATTGTTGGCAGCCCCGTAAATCGTTGTTGGAATGGACCAGCATGGGCGCAAGCTGAGTATCGGTGCTCAGCATGATCCCTTGTTCAGGAACCCTTGCTGCAAAGTAATTTTGCCTTGACCAAACGATCCCATCTCCGTTGATATCTACGAAGGCCAAGGATCGAGTCCGTGAAATCGCCCCAAGACCATCTTTCAAGATTCCATAGCAAAACAACAATAATGTAAATACTGCAGCGGTCAGAGGCATTGCGACCACTAACCAAACGCGTCGCTTGTGGCGATTGCACCAGATCATTAAACCAGGTACGACAAACCCAACGAACAAAACGACAAAGGCCAAAAACGGAATGACAGGCGTCCGGCCAACGGCTGGAATCAGCCAATTCCAGAAGTCGTCGCCAATCCCATTCTTAAATCGTTCGGTTCGATTGACTGGATTATAAAACGAATCTTTCAACTGCTCACTGAGCAATTTGGAGGAGTCGCGTTGATTTCTCGGATCAAGTCGCACGATTCCAAAACCGTGCATTGCAATGATAGGTTGAGCGAGGCTGTCCTCTACGTTTAAATTGGGAATCGAAACTTGCTCTTCTGGATAAAACCGACTCGCAAGGGTTTCCGTACTGCTAATTTGAAAGTCGATGTAGGCAAGTCCAACTTCCGCTAGGTCGTTCCCTAGTTTTTCGGACCAGCCCAGCAAATCGCCCGGAGGAGATTCCCGTTTCGTACGATCCGGTTTACTTCCAAGACTATATTGACTGTATCCGTAAGTGCCCCCATATCCCGTGACGGAACTGTTAAATAAAGCGTTTCCTTTTTCGATCGACAGGAATCTATCCCAGACCGTGTCTTCGAGAAGGTCAATCGATGACTCTAAATCCGATACCTGAGCTGGCAAGGATGCAGGGTCGGTTTGGTATTTTGTTTTGTTCGCTGCTGAACCGTCAAACTGTCGACGCTCATCGATTGGCACGTACTTGGTGAATTCAACGATGGATGCGACTTTTCCGACCGACAAGATACCCCCGGCCAAAACATACTGATTGACAGCGTCCAATTGTGCTGGCGCAAGCTGTGCAACGTCATCCATGTGGATGGATATTTGAGCAAGTCCACTCAGGGCGAGCCAGTTCGAGGGCAATTTCGAAGCGTCTGCATAGAGCCCTTTATAGCCGGTATTTGAGATGTACTCTTCTTGTGAAAACCAGTTCCCCGTCTTACTCATTTCCGCCAAAGCAGCTCGTCGTTTTTGATCATTCTTGGACGTCGCTTGGCTGATGATGGCCATGCTATGGCCGAATTGAGAGATGTCCGAACGACCTCGATTGAAGCAGTAGCATCGTTGGCCATGAAGTTTTCGCCCGTTGAGGGTCGCATAGAACGTAATGATTTGAGTTTCGAACATGTTTGCCAAGATCTCGCCTCGGGCTTCGCTAGCCCCTTGCTCAATCTTGACTTCAACAACCGAACATGGCCCATCTTCGGAGACACGATCTCCCGTGCAAATTTTCAATCTCAAAACGCCATCCGACTTGAAAACAAGGCCTTTGCTCGGAACAACACGAAAGCGAACAGGGCAATAACCGGCCGACCTTGAAAACCAATCCGGAAACGAAACGTGAATCGAGAGTTCGCCCGTCGCCCCTTGTAAACTGTTGGTGATCAGGTACTCGGGACGTACCGTATTCAAGTCAAGATAACCTTGCGAAAGGCAAGGCGACATGTCGAGAAAACAAAGGCCGCAAATGGCCGCCAGGAACCACGTATTGCGATATCGACTTCCATTGAGAGCGAGTCGTTCGATTAGCGTCGCTTGCATCCAGCATTCCAATCAATGCAAATTCGTCAATGAAGTTCGGGTGTGAGCAAAACCCCCACAAGTCAATAGTGTAGAGAATTACGAAACATTCTGCAAAACGAACCCTAATAATTATTGACTTCGGCAAGTTGGATGGCTTGTTCGACGAAGTCAATGCCGACATGATTCTTCCAAAGTTCCGTCAGGACACAAACGACTTCGCCTCGGACGCCCCTGCCGATCATTCGTCCGTCGAGCGAAATTGCGTTCCACACCGCCCCACTTGATCCGGTCAAGATAATTTCGCGGGCAGAAACCAATTCCGATTCTAGAATGTCGCGATATTCAATACTTTTCCCGACACGGCTGAGCAATCGCTCTGCCAATTGCAACGAACAGCCCAAAAGAACGTCTCCGAGGCCTGGAGATGCGATCGTGTTGTCTTGATTGACGACTAACAAATTCGCGACCGACGTGTCCGCAATCGTCCCGCGAATCGTTTTCAAAACTGCTAGCGATTCGGGTTGTGACTCCGGTGCATTCGAAGCGGACAGCAAGTAAGGCAATCGACTGCGACTCTTGATTTGCGTTGGCCAACACTGAGTAGGCACCGAGCTGTAGCGACCCATTGTTAGAGGTGTTCCATGTTGGTACCAGCTCGCAAGCTTGGCGAACGGCAATGGGCTCAGATGGAACATGCAAGAGGGCGAAAACCCAGTTTTGTTTGTGTTCTCCACCATTTCGCCCGGTGAGAGTAACACCACGATACTGACATCGCCCGCTAGGTCGACCAGCTCGCGATTTAGGTCAAGCAGTCGTTGGCAATTCGCTTTAAACTGGCTTGCAATGAATTGGGATTCAATCGCAAGAAAACGTGCTGAGTTGAACAACCGATCGCTTCGGTCATCAAGATCGAACAATCGACCTCCGTACGTCCGAAATCGCTCGACAAGAATCGCACCGAACATTGTTCCAGTGTCATTAATCGACCATGACAGGCTTTTTAATGGAAGACATTCGAAACGACGCGAGTCAGCATCTAACCGCAGGGCAAGGCTCTCACGGAACGACGCACGCATTGAAGTTCGATTCTCCGGTTTCTTTCCAAAGCAAGTGTTGGACCATCATACGAAAATAATGGCACTCCCCATAGTAACTCTTCTCGGAGTGCGTGTTGCCGATCACGCACCCACAATCGTATTGCCTGACACGAGATTGTCCAGACAACGGTGAAGTGGCAACTGGATCGGAACGGGACTCAAGTCCAGTTAATCCTGTAAACCCAGCAAATCCGGCTGCAATGGGTCGACCAATTCGATCAAGGAATCGAAATCGCCTCAGGACAGGATCTTTCGAATTGTATAAGTTGATCAATGAATCGACGTGGGTCAGAGCTAAACCATGCCTGCCATTGGGTGAGATCCAGCCGCGATCGATGGCAGGAGCGACGAGCCCAAGTCGATAATGAGGCGAAATAACATCGTCCATTGTTGGGACTGGACAGAAACCTGGCAATGACCCACCTGCATTCAGATGCAATCCACCGGTCACGGCTCGCGCTCCAAACGAAAAACCGAGCACACTCACTTGTGTCTCGTGCTGTAGTCTCCGCAAGATCCATGAAACGTAAAGTGATTGACATTCGGCGGACTCTGCATTGTCGAAAACATCTCGCAGCGGCTTGCTCTCACGTTGACTTGGCCAGGACAACATCAAAAGTCGATAGGGTCGATCTGTCTGTTGGCGAAAATATCCATCGACGATGCGAACTCGCTCAAGGGCATTGTTTCTCTCCATGAAGTTTCCATGCACATACAGAATCGTGAGCAAATTTGTGGGAGTAGCGGGCAGAGCATCCTCGACGGTACTACATTGCCAGCCATTGCCCTGCCACTTGTTTATCTCGACGTTTGGATTCTGAAAATCAATCGATCTAAATTGATCCGGCAAATGCCTCGTCGAGATTTCGAATATCTCCGACTGATCGCCGATTGCCCGTTCCGGTAAGGAAATCGCGACAGGGCATAGCAAAAGGATCAGTGCGGCGGTTTGAGGCTTGAGGGTGAACAATCTGGGTAGCATTATGCCACGATCTGTTGCAATGAAGAATGTGAATGATCCAATCCCGATCCATCGACGTTCCCTGAAAGCTATTCCATTGCCGAACAACTGTAACACCTAAACACAGCACGGAGCGTTAGGAAAACTTTTCCAATCGCGAAAAATATTCCATCTTTGTTTGCACAACCGGATTGGTGTCGTAGAGTTGTTCGGGAAAATGTGCACCGATGCAAGGGTCACAGCTAAATTTTTAGGGGAGAAACGGGAAATGAAAATAAAGACGTTGATTTCGGCCAGCTTGTTGTTGGCTTTCGCAGGATGCACATGCGGACAAAGTGGAAGGCCTAACTTTTTTACTCGACTTGGCAATCGCTTTCACCCCGCAAGCAATGTGGGTGAGCCATGCGACGCGGGTTGCCAAGGTGCTCCGATGCAACATGCCGCAGGTGGTTGCGAATCGTGTGCCACCAACACTATGAACTACGGCGGTTACGAAGGACCGATCGTCGATTCCTATGAGGGTACCACGATCGGTCCTCCATCTGAATCGTACACGACTCAGCCTCCAACCTACTCCACTCAGCCTCCAACCTACTCAACCCCATATCCGATCGTGGGACAACCGTCGGGCTCTCGCATGAGTACCGAACCCATCCTGCCAAAATCAGCCAACTGATTGCAGACGTGGCAGGGGTGGCATGCCCAGAGGTTATGATTTCATAGTAGCAGGCACATTCCATGTGCCGTCCGCAATTCGAAAACCTCTGGTTTTTGAGGCTACGGCACACGGTTGGGCTGATGAAATGTTGACGTGCGTCCAGACGCACTAGGAGAAACCTTGTATCATGATTAGAGGGTTTTGAAGCATTTCCCAAACCGCTCTCTCAATTGCAAACATCTATGAAGATCATCACGAACGACGACGTTCAGGATTGGTATGCATCGGCCAACGATCTTGCGGCTAGCTTCAAGTCGATCGGTTTACAGAGCGATGGCATAGCGATCCCCGAAATGCCATATCATTTGCAGGTCGCAATCGCGGAGCAAGCCAAAGCCGATCCAGCGGCGACGATTCCCATTGCACGTTTTTCGTCGATTTCGTTTTTTTCTCTGTGCAAAGGATTGTTTTTGCGACTCAGCGGGCTGGCTGATCAACGAGCGACGGAGATCTTTGGGTTCGCTTGTCAATCGAAATCCATTTCGTCTACGGCCGCCACTGCCGAGCTGGTGAAAGAGTTTTTGCACAAGGAAATCGGGCTCGATTTCTGCGAAAAGGTCGCATGTTTGTTGGGGGATCCTTTCGATGGCCGCAAGAGTCTGTTTCGACGCGATTCGTTGTTGCGATTGTTGCAGTCGGTCTCGATGCAAGCTCGATCCAGTATCCTCGATGAACTGGCAAGGGTCGGCGACATCGCGATTGTTTTCGCACAGCACGCGTCAGTGGTCAAAAAAGAGGAACCGCTAACGGCTGCAGAAGTGTTGGCTGCGTTGAAACCGATGCCTGCACTTTCCGTAACCAATCGATTTGATTTGCTTCGTTCCCTGCTCGAACGCTGCGGTCGGATGGAAGCCTATTACTTGGTCAAGCTGGTGCTGCGAGCGGCGGGTTTTGGGTTTGAGTATCAAGGAACCGTATTGGCTGAAGCGATTGCGAATCAGTTCCACGTTTCAGTCGAGGCAGTTGAGCATGCGATTGCATTAACGGATCCGATGCATGTGTCGCGAGTTTTAACCGAGCATGGCCCCAACGGATTGCGATCGATTCAGTTGCAACCGCTTTCGCCTGTGCGGCCCGCATTGGCAACTGGGGGTACCGCGCAAATCAATAAGTTTCCTGTTTGGGTCGAACGCAAATACGATGGCATCCGACTGTTGCTGCATAAATCGACCGATGCAACAGGTGCAACCTTGTGCGGGGCTTACACGCGAAATCGAAAGGATTGGTTGGAATTGGTCCCCGGTTTGGATCGTTCTCTCACGATGTTGCATGCGTCCAATGCGATTATTGATGGTGAACTTCATGGTACGGTACTCGACCTGGAGGGAGCAAGACCCGCATCTGTGTACGAGGTCTTTTCAATGCTGCAGGGAGAGCCCGTTCGACCGGTGACGCTCAAGTTCGCAGCCTTCGATTTACTTTACGCAAACCACTCGGACCTGACCAGCCTGCCTTTGTATCAGCGTCGCAACGCGTTGTTGTCATTGCTTGGTCCACTCCTGCAGCTACCCACGCCATTACCGTTTTCGTTGGCGGACGGGCAGATTGCGAACAACAAAGAGGATGTCAACAGGCTGTTCCAACACTTTCGAGCGCAGGGCTATGAAGGGATCATCGCCAAGGATTTAGGGGGCGCGTATCACGTCGCGACTCGCGATCCGAGTTGGGTCAAACGCAAGCCTGAGATCACCCTGGATCTGGTCATAACGGGAGGCACTATGGCGGTCACCAGCAAAGCGACCGCTGGCATGTTTGGCTCGTACGTGATTTCGGCACGCAGTGTGGCGGGTGGGGAGCCGTTTGAAGTCGTGGGTGATGTGGCTGGATTAGATGTGGCTCGCGATCGACAAATCCAAAACGATGTTATGGAACGCGGATTATTGACTGGACGCAAATTTGAGCGGCACAGCGCAAGCGGTACTCGGCCGGGTTGGGAGTTTGCGCCGCAAATCGTCGTGACGGTCAAGTTCGAGGGAATCATTCGAGAGAACGCGACTGGAAAACTGAGTCTGCGAGATCCGAAGATTGCCATGCTCCGGGCCGACAAAGCCGCACACGAAGCCGATACAACCCGTGCAATCGAGGAATTGTATCTCAATCAGAGACTCAGTTAGCTAGGGATCGTCGTTAGCGAGGGATCGTCGTTTGCTAGGGATCGTCCAACTCGAGAATGGCAGGACCAGAATCCCACTATCCCACTATCCCACTATCCCATTATTCGTCGTCGGGCGGCGCCATGAGTAGCCCTTGCGCAATCAAGGAGTCTATCTTCGGCAAACTGACGCACTCTTCAAAATCCTCGGCCAACCAATATCCGACATAATCGCCAACCAAAATAATGAAATTATCCGAAATCGGCATGATTTTCTTCCAGTCAACTTGCTGAAGATTTTTCCCAACGCGATGCATCATTTCGCGAAATGGTGCCAAGGCTTGAAACTCCTTCTCAATAGCCTCTTCATCTTCGTCGAGATCCTCTTCATCGAGATCCTCTTCATCGCCCAACTCATCCTCTTGGTTCTCGTCTTCGTTCTCGGAATCTTCTTCGAATATCTCAGCTCGCTTTGCAAGAATTTCGTAACAGGCCTCCACTTCCGTCTCGACGATATCGCATTCATCGAGAACGAGCCTTCCGGGAACATCCAAGTCGGCACATTGCTGTGGCCGCCAGATCATTTCGAATTTATCGAAGGGATCAACAAAGTGCGTTGACTTAATCGCATCCAGCAAGTCCTGCGTTGCGATTCCGTAATGTGGCGTGAAGTCGTCACTGAAGTCTTGATACCAAAGAAACAAACAGTAAGCTGGGCTCTCGATGCCAAGTTCCTTCACACCAATCGGTATCCAATCGGTCAAATTCCGTTCGATAGTATCGAGAAGAGCTTTAAGTTGCTTGTCGTTCGTCATCAATGGGCCTACCTTTACGAGTCATACCGTTCGTGGCCGTTGCCAAATGGTTAAGCAACAGATCGGCATTGTACGGGCAAATCTCTAGTGTGACTGTACAAAGCGATCGGCAGACCAAAAACTACCAAGTAGCACAGGCTGCCAGCCTGTAATAGTCTAAAAAGCACAGGCTAGCAGTCTGTGCTACGGGCTGCCGCGCGCCTAACACCTATTCTCCACCGCTCTTGCAATACGTTCCAAGCCAACTGAAGACCTCTTTGTGCCAGTGAATGCTATTGGCGGGCTTGCTGACCCAATGCCCTTCATCCGGAAAATTAACAAAGCGGCTTTTCACACCTTGACGCTGTAATGCTTGAAACAATTCGTGCCCTTGGCCGATTGGACACCGGAAGTCAAGATCATTGTGAACGACGAGCATCGGGACTTTGAATTTTCCAAGATTCGCCGCCAGCGTATGCGGACTGAACTCGCGATATTTGCCTGGCAGTTCCCAGGGCAGGCCACCGTGTTCATATTCATCAAACCAAAGTTCGTCTGTCGTTCCCCACATGCTTTCAAAATTGTAAACACTGCAATGCGTGATGAAGCATTGAAACTCCTTGGCGATTTCGTTGACAGCGAACCAATCTTGCATGTAGCCACCGAAGCTCGCACCTGCGGATGCGATTCTCTTTTTGTCGACATACTCAAGAGATTGGACCCGTTTGAGACCTGCGATCAGGTCACGATAACATTTCCCGCCCCAGTCACCGCTGATTTCGTCGCAAAACTTTTGGCCGAAACCTGTCGAGCCCCGTGGATTAGGTAGCGCGACGACATAACCTTGGGCTGCCCATAACTGCGCATTCCAACGGAAACTCCAGCCGTCCTCCCACGCACCCTGTGGGCCACCGTGGATCAAAAACACAACGGGCCATTTCTTCTTCGCGTCAAAGCCGGGTGGCTTCAGTATCCACATTTGCATTTCAGCCGGCCCTTCCACATCGACCTTCAAACTTTCCGGAGCAGTTCGGTCTAGGCTGCCCAATAATGCTTTATTGTGAGTCGTCACGGTTTTTACCGAACTTAGTTTGTCCAGTGCCATTGAAAATAAATTAGCAGGCTCATTCATGTTAGATCGGGCCAGGACCAATTTACCTCGCTGCGTCGATAGTCCCGCTATTTGTCCCAGCCGATCGTCTGGCATTCCGATTTTCATCAAGGCTGGCGGGTTGGCTTTTGAAACGCGATATAGAGCGGACGAGCCAGCTTCTTCTGTGCTGAAAACCAATTCCACGGAGTCGTGCCATGCAAAGTCATTAACCGATCTGTCTAGTTGACTTGTGAGTACGGTAGGGCTTCCAGAAAATGAGCCATCCGACGAGCAGGCTTGCATAACCAAATTCCACTTATCCGCTTCGTAGCCCGGCCTCGCTTGAGTTCGAAAAGCGACAAACTTGCCGTCTGGACTGAACTTCGGATAACTATCGGCTGCAAGGTTTTGCGATGTCAGCGATGGCCAATCTTCGCTTTTGTTGTTGATACTCACGCGGCATATATCGTGATTGGTTGACCATGATTCTCCGTACTTTGGTACGGCAGTGAACAACACAAACTGTCCATCAGGCGAGAATTGGAAATCATCTCCAACGCTGAACGTAGTGCTTGTCGGGTATGCATCTCGATCGCCGGGCGTGATATCTCTGCATTCGGTACCGTCGATATTGATGATGAACAAATGGTTTCGCTTGTCCTCAACGTAGGAATCCCAATGCCGATAGAACAGTTTGGTGAACGTTTTGGCTTTGACCGGATTGTTGGCTGCCGTTTCTTCTTCCGATTTGTTCTTGGCATTCGAATCCGCAAAAGGGAGATCGCTCCACTTAGGATTCACTGCAGAATAGAACGCAACGCGTTTTCCATCAGGGGACCAGATGCCGCCGCTGGCGCCCGTCGCAATATTGGTCAGCTTGATCGGTTCGCCACCCGACTTCAGGTCCATCACGTAAACCTGCGAAGTGCCGTCGCGATTGGATTCAAATAGAATTCGAGTCCCATCCGGAGACCATCGAGGGTGCGAATCGGACTTGCCCGAATAAGTGATCTGTCGCGAATTCGATCCGTCGACGTCGCAAAGCCAAAGCTGGGTTTTTTTCGCATTCTTGGAGGCGTCCACGATTTCCGTTGCTTGGTAGACAATTTGAGACGCCGATGGGCTCAGTTGCGGGTCTGCAATTCGAACGAAACGGAACAGATCCTCAATTTGCATCGGCCGTTTGTCGATTGCCATGGATGTGCCGAAAAAGGGAAACGAAAGCGGTAAAGCTAGAGAAAACACGCAGACTTTGATGAGGGTTCGTAGCAGCATAGTTCGTATTTCGAGTTGTTCTAGACCGGGGAACGACAGCGGCCAGTCGCTCACCTAGAGATGGTTGCGTTTCTGCATTGTACTCGTGATACCTAACGTCTGCCACCGTGGGGTACGGTTCCAGCTTGCCCTCGTTTGATGCATCGCAAGCGGGAAGTTTGCGTTACTTTCGCAATCCAAAAAGTACCGGTTGGCAACGTACCAGCGTGATTTGCCAATCTTCCTTAGACCCCCTCGGCGTAGCTCCGCACCGTTACAGTCTGCCCAGACATAACGACCAACAGGGAGGAGGATGCAGAAATGGCGAATTGATGCCGAGCAGTGTCGACGACCGCTATGGAAATCGCCGAAGAATAGAACTCAAGGGGGCGTGCATGGCGGTGCCCTCGACCACATTTATACTTTTCAAAGTCTCTTTCAACGCGACCAAGCGTTCTGAAAAGGTTCTAGGGATGGCAAACGAGTCGGCACGAGGTTTCCGTGGCTGGATTTATGTGATTGCAGTCGCGATTTGCTTGCTCTTGATGTTTTTCGCGAGCGAAAACTTGTCTCGAATGAAGCAGCCAGGTTTTTATCATGCGCCACGAACTGCCACATTGATATTTTCTACGAAGCCAAAATCGATCGCACGTATCGCGACCGAGTCGGTTCCATTGGCCATAGAGCCCGTAAACGAAACGTTGGTATCGTCGGTATGGCATGAGTATCGATCAACCAGTCAATCGTCGATCACGATGCTAGAGCCGCCAGCGGGTGCAAGGCTCTCTGCTCCGATCGCGATCGTCAACAATCGCGACCCATTCCTCGATTCGATGAACTTGCAGCGTAGCCCCACCGTGCTCGCCGAGAACGCAGCTCAATCGACACAAACCACCACCGCGACCAATGTTTCGCTCGTTCGTCCGGTCGACACAATAACGCCTCTCGCCCAGCCATCCCTTTTCGAGAACCGAGAGACAACCAGCAACTTACAGAATTGGCCCAACTCGCCTAAGTTACGCACCGAAATCGAAAGAACAATGCGGTTGGCGACAAGCAAATCGAACAGTGACGTCCAGGATTGGGTTTCGAGAATCTCAACCGTGTACGGCGAAATCACCAGTCTGTCGCTTACAGACGATGCAGCAGCGGAACACATCGAAGCGATGCATTCTCTATCTGTTGATGGACTTGCTTTAGCCGGGACTTTACTGTCCAGCGACGCAAACCTTGCAAGCGACGTGTCGCGACTTTCTTTTTCGATCGAACGTCGTCACGCGGTTTGGAGTGCGGTCAGCAAGTGTGTCTTTAAGGGACGCACTCAATTTATCTCTGCTCGAAAACATGAGGTTGATTCTGATAAGCTGAACACTTGTTTGCAGGACGTCCAACGTGCGATTCGTGCGACCGGAGACGCTCCAAGTTGGAATTCGTACTTAATGCTGGAGTCGCTTACGAAGCTAGGCGCAGGTCAAATAGCGGACAGGCAGGAACAAGTCGAGTTGGTTCGAGAATTCCTTGCTCGCGTGACGGATCCCCGCGTCAGCGAACCACAACGCCAGGTACTCGCGTCGACCGAAGTTCACATGCTGGCGGACCAAGTCCATCCATTGTCGATCGGACCTGTCGATTATCGCAAGTTAGTGGAAAACATCGAGACGTTGGAATCCGATCCAGTTCACCGCTGCAGCACCAGCTTGGCGGACGCAATGCAGTCGTTGCGTTTTTCGGAGCATTTCGAGCAAGCTGCCGTTTCTCAAGCCATCAGCACGCACTATCGAAACGCAAACCTGAGGCTCGCGGTCTCTGAGGACTTCATCAATCGCATGATGCCCAAGTCAACCATTAAGGACAAGCCAGTTCGGCAAAAGATCCTAGGTGCCGACACCCGAGGTGCGAGCCAAATCTCGACCGACCTTCAAGTGGACTTCAAACCGGATGATTCCGCTTGGCAAATTGCCCTTAGACTCGACGGGGACATAAGCAGTAGCACCAAATCGAGCAGTCATGGAGCGACTTTTTACAACGCATCCATTGCCAGCGTGACCGCTATTCGCGACTTCAGAATTTCAACGCAAGGGATCTTGGTGAACGGGCGCCCAACCACGGTTGAGTCCCACGATTCCTTGAAAAGGTTCAAAACCGATTGGGATGCGTTGCCCATTCTTGGGGACATGGTTCGCCATATTGCGTACGATGAATTTTTGCAGGCTCGCCCAATCGCCAAACGCATCATGCAAAAGACGATCGCCACCCAAACCGATCAAGAGTTTGATGCACAGCTCAAGGCGAACATCGCATCAGCCCAAAGCCAGTTTGAGAAGCGGCTCATTGGCCCGCTTCAATCACTCGATTTGCACCCGATGGTCATAGATATGCAATCGACGGAGACAAGGCTCATTGTGCGCTACCGAGTTGCAAGCTCGGATCAACTTTCTGCTTACACTCCACGTCCGGTTGCACCTGGAGATAGTCAGCTATCTCTACAAGTCCATCAGTCTTCATTCAACAACATGGCCGGACAAATCGTGACAGGCGATCGGGACTGGACCATGCAAGAATTGTCCGACAAGATATCGGATCTGCTTCAACAACCACACCGCCCGCTGGACGCAGATGCACCAACGGACATCACGGTTCGCTTCAGTGAGGCGCGTCCTATCACGATGGAATTCGACGACGGACGTATGTGGTTGACTTTGAGGATCGCCGCCCTCGAACAACCAGGCCGCATCCAACTTAAGAACTTCATTATTCGTACATCGTATTTGCCGTCCGTGAGTGGACTACAAGCCGAACTGACTCGCGATGGAGTTATTAGCGTTGATGGCCACAAGATAGGCATGCGAGACCGATTGCCACTGAGGGCTATCTTCTCACGTGTCTTTTCGAATCGCTCCGCCATTCCAATGGTTTCGAGTGAGTTGCTTTCAGATCCGCGTGCCGCTGGACTAGCTGTTTCGCAAATGGAACTTCGCGACGGGTGGTTGGCCATCGCGGTGAGCCAAGACAAGTCACCGCACGTCGCCGTCCTGAAGGCGAATCGAGAAGCAATGCAACGATAGGTCGAGTGCATCATACGATATAACCGTAGCACAGGCTGCTAGCCTGTGCTTTTCAGACGATTACAGGCTGGCAGCCTGTGCTACGTAATAGTTTTTACTCTGTCGATCGCCCAAGCACTATTCGTAGATTGGAAAGAAACATCCAAACGCTTTTTCGCAGAAAGCTCCAGGATCATTGAATCGCTGATTCTTGTCCAAACTGTTGATGCTCTCCATCTCCTGACTCGTTAGTTCAAAACTTGCCAAGTCTAGGTTTTCACCTAACCGATTGAGCGTGCTCGTTTTTGGGACAATTGCCGTCCCGCGTTGGACTCCCCATCGTAAAACAATTTGCGCCGGAGTCTTGTTGTACTTCGTTGCCAAACTCAGAATCAGCGAGTGATTCAAGACGGAATCGCTCTCCGTTGCCATTCCAATCGGAATATAGGAAGGTGCACCAAGCGGCGAAAATGCCGTGGTTGCGATGGATTCCTCGCGGCAGTATCGCAATAGTTTCGGTTGGACCAAATAGGGGTGCGATTCCACTTGCAAAACACTTGGTCGAATCCGACACTGCGTTAAGAGATCGCGAATGAGCGAAGTGCCAAAATTGCTCACGCCAATCGAGCAGACCAATCCTGCGTCGACAAGCTCTTCCATTGCTTGCCAAGTTTCCCGAATGGGCACCGCGTCCGGGACCATTCTTGGAGACAATGCGCTCGGATCAAAAAACCAGCCAGCAGGATACCTTGTCTCGATAGGCACGTGTTTGAGCGAGATCGGAAAATGAATCAAATAGAGATCCAGATAGTCCACGCGAAGATCGCTAAGCGAACGCAATAGAGCAGATTTGACATACTCGGGTCGATGAAAGGTGTTCCACAATTTGCTAGTAACCCAAAGGTCCTCGCGATTGCAGACCCCTTGAGCTAACGCTTCCTCGATGCCATGACCAACGCTGCTTTCGTTCCCGTAATCGGACGCACAATCCAGGTGGCGATACCCAGTCTTCAAAGCTTCAACGGTTAACTTAGCCGCTTCGGTAGGATCGACTTTCCAATATCCGAGCCCAATGGCAGGCATGGGTTTGGAGTTTGAAACGGGGATACTAAGTTGGTGATTCATAGATGGATAGTCCATGGGATTGGCTTGTGATCGAGTCTTGCTCTTGTTATTTTTCGGCCCGTTCGACACGACCAAAAAGGTGACCGCCAACGTCGTCATGTTTCCAAGTGCCTGCGTACTTTTTGTCATGGAACACGACGCGAGCGGAAAACGTTCCGAGTCCAGGTAAAGTAACGGAGTCCATGACCATTACAGGCGTTTTGCCAACCCACTCCACGTTGATTTCGACTGGCAATTCAATGTCCTTTTTTCCGTATTTGATGCGAGTCACGATTTCCCATACCGATTCCTCGCCCTCTACTTTCTTTGCACTTTTGATCTCGTATCGTTCCTCTTCGAGCTTGTTGAGTGGTTTTCCGTCAATCGTAAATACGCCCGTCAGCACCGATCCCGATAGATACTTTTGAAAATCTTCGATCGGCGGCTTAGCCACTTTCGGTGCATCTTGTGCGATTCCAGAATTAAGATAACTCAGTCCAGCAAGCCCGATAATGCAGACGGTTGCTGTTATGAATCCAAGAAAGCCACTCGCATTTTTCATGATTCGACCCCTTTTCCTTTTGTAGTCTAAATGTTCTTTAAAAACTGAACCGCCAACGCGATCTCTTCGAGCGGATTTCGAGCCCCATCTTTTTCGACAACGAAGTATCCAGGAAAATGGAACTCTTCCAGCACTGCAACGATCTCGGGGAACTCCGCCATGCCACGCCCCAATGCCACTTCGGTTCCTCGCCCTCGCGATCGGTCTCGAACGCCGTCTTTGGCATGAACTAGCATGACGTGTTTCGCGATCGTCGGCAAGTTATCCAAATCGAATCCATTGACAAGCAAATTGCCAGGATTGAGCGTAACACCCACGCTTCCATCGGGTAAGGATTCGATCAGCGAACTCAACCGGGAAAGAGGTTCGGCGCCTGTTTCGCATGCAAGGAATGCGCCGATTCGGTGGCTGTATGTCCCCAAATCGGAAAGGACCGTTCGGAGCATCTGGAGTACGGGCGAGTCCGCTTGTTCGGGTATTTCGCCAACGTGATTGACAACGACGTTAGACCCAAGATCATACGCCATTTTCATGGCCTGTTTGGTTCCCTCGATTCTGCGTTCCAGTTCGTCCTCACATTCGTATCCTCGACGCGTCTGAAATCGAACCGATGCAACTCGCAAATTGAGATCTTCGAGCAATTTGCGAACTTGGCGCAATGCGGTGCCGACAAGTTCGGAAGGCTTAATGTCAGATCTTGCATCGATTTCTACTGCTTCGGCCCCCATACGTGCCGCCGCGTGCAGAGCTTGTTTCAACGGTAATTTTAGTCCCGTCAGTTGAACGCCTACGCGCAGACCAGGCAAGATGCGACCTCTATTGAATGCGTTAGCTGCTAGTCTTACGACCGCAGTACCCTATGCCACGCTCATTCTAGCCGGATGTTGGGTTACGTCTACGCATGCCTTGGATCGCTCAGAGCGTTAGTCTCATAGGCCGCCGGTTCCGTCGCTTGTTGACGCTTCATTTGCAACGTCGATGGCAGACGAGAGTGCGCAAGGAAACAGCTTGCACCGGGACGCAAGCTGTTCTTTTTTCGTCGTAAAAACGGTTCGATAAGCTGAGTTAGCTGTTTGGATTTTGGACTCGAAGTCGCTTTTGAATATCTGTTTCTAGAACGCCGAAAACGGCTTCATGGCGTTGTATCGACATCTGCAATGCGGCCAGCAATCGCTTGGCAGTGAAGAAATTCATGATGATCCGTTGCTTAACATGAATCGGATCCTTCGGAATCCCAACGGGTTGTGGGTTGAGTCCGAAGTCCACAATAAGCTCTTCGGGAGAACCGGTCACTCGACAGAAGTTCGCATAGCAAGCAATTGCATCCTCGTCCTTGACTTGGACTTGGACAGTCTGCTGCTGTTGAGGGCGTTGAGACTCTGTAGGTTCCGCTGATAGATCAGTCGACATATTTTCCACTCACTCAAAAGAAACAAAAAGGGTTTTTTTCGCTCAGAGCCTCTCTCCGAACGACGTAACTGTACCATGTAACTTTGCGCCGTGCAGCACTAGTTTAGAATTCAAAGTTAAACGTTTTTGCAACATAGCGGAAAAATCGCGATCCAAGGGATTTCCATGCCAAATGGACTTTTGCTTGTCCTCGATAACCTGGCCTCAATGGTACTTTTGGATCGTCAAATTCGACTCGGGCTTGGTAAGACGTGCTGATGGGGCGAGTTCGACCGTATTCGTCGGTTTTTGTATCCAGTTTTCCGCCTGCTGCGATCGCCAAATTGGATGGACTCTCTTTCATTTCTGTCTCTGAGAAACTGATAATCTTGCCTTTCACCGACTCGAGCTGAGCCGCGTCGAACATGATCTCAACGCTATCGCCAACCTTGACCAAATCGCGATCATGTTGATCTACGACAACCACCCCTTCCATGACGCCAGTTGGACCAATCAAACATATCAACTCACCCTCCGTGAAATAGGCATCCGAGTTCACCAAATCAAATGGATTGCCTGACCAACTCGGGAGCTGTTCCTGGGCTTTTGCCGCCTTGCTGTCTTCCTTCTCGGGTGGTTGAAAAACATGGCCGCCAAGAGGGCTCCTGACCGTCAGGTTCTTGAGCTTGTCATCAAGCGTCGCGAGCGTTTCTCGTTTTTGTCTAAGTTCACTTTCCTGCGTCTCAACGGACGACGACCACTTTGGGTCCGAACCCGAAAGGTACCGCATCTGTGTCAGCATCGTTTCCGCCGACCTGACGTCGCTGAGCGCCGTTTCCCGTTGGATGAGAAGTTCTGGGTTTTGAAGAGAGCAAATTTCGTCGCCTGAATTGATTTGCAACCCTGGTTTGGTCTTCCATTGATCCAGTTTTCCAGCGACTAACGTTCGCACTTCAACCGCGTTGTCCGGACGAACTTCCGTAGGACAGTACACATGGAACGGGAGCGGAAAAAAGCAAATAAATGACAACACTGCAAGGGCAATGCCAAGACTAGTAAGCATATTGGCTTGTTTCATTTTCGCTGCCTTACCTGGTGTTTTGAAAAACTTGACAACGGCCATCACGGCCGGGATAACCATTCCCGCAAAGCCTGCTATCGCGAATGCTCGCCCAAGCGACTGCAAACCATATGGCTTTAGAATTTGATTGAGAAACATAATGATCCCAAAGGCGACGACCCATCGATAGATAAACGAAGCGATGGTGTAGATGCCAAACAAAAACTGGTTTCGTTGCGGCAAAAACGGGTTGTCCTGGAGTTCTAGTCCAAGGCAGTTCTTCTGAAACCATCGCTTCAAAATCTCGCTCGACTTTTGACGCAGGTTTGGGATCTCCAACGTGTCCATCGTGATGTAATAACCATCGAAGCGCAGCAATGGATTTCCATTGAAGACAACCGTGCTGACCGAGCAAATAAACATGACGCTCAAGCAAAGAAAACGAAACATTCCGTCTTCGCTAAACCACCACAAAAAGGTGGCGATCGATGCGAGTATCAGTTCGACGTACATTCCGGCCGCACCGATAAAAACACGTTGCCACTTGTTCGGCAACATCCACGAATCGGATACGTTGCAATACAAGCATGGCGTAAAGACCAACATCATGAAGCCCATTTCATGACACTCGCCTCCGAATTTCTTGCAACTCAAGCCGTGACCAAACTCATGAAGCACCTTGACACATGCCATAGTGATCCCGAGCCACAACCAATTGTCTGCCGCAAAGAAACTCTGAAACGTTGGGAGCTTGCCCTTGAATTCTTGATAATTGATCAATACGAGCGTTATCGCCGCCAAGCCGACAACCAACGCCAAGCACAAGCACCACGTCGTGAACAACCATCCAAACCATGGCAGTAGTCGATTGAGAATTCGTTCTGGGTCGATTCCTCGGAATCGGATCGCAAAAACATTTGCGAACTTGCCCATCAATTCGCGTTTGCGTTTTTGATCACCACGTCGCCGCAGTTGACGCCCCTGGCCACCCGCATGAGAAATGACAAGGCCGCTTCGGTGAAGCATCCCCACGAACTGCTGCAAATCCTGGAGCGAAATGCGTTGCGGCGCGAAGTCCGCTTGAAATGTCTCCCGAATATGTTGCAAGGATGTTTGACCATCGAGCATGTTCAGGATGGCAAACTCTTCTTCATGAAAACGGAAGTAGTTGAGACCCACTGGTTCTTTAACAACCCAGTATGCCCTGCCATCATAGCGATGTTTGCGCGATTCCAAGTCAGGACGACGACGAAGCCGCAGGGGCCTCATCGCGCTGTTGACGAGAGAATCAGCCATCGTTGTCATGAATGTTGTTTTCTATTGTTGGACGAAGGAAATGAGAAACGAGAACGAACACACTACCGATTCGGCAGGATATCAACGGTTGCCTTCATTCCTTCGCGAAACAAATACTGCCCATCCGCAGTAAGTCGATTTGGAATGTCGATGAAAATCGAGTACTGGTCATTTGTACCCGTCTGTCGCGGAGCGACCGAGAATACCTTGCCATCAAGGGTCTCCGACTTGCCAGGCGCAACGAAAATCGTAACTCGGGCTGGAGCATTAAGTAACAAGTGGGGAGCATCCGACACTTTCGCCAAACCTCGAATACGCATTTTTTCCATCGAGGTAAATCGAAATACAATTTCCCCGCCTTTGGCAAAACTGTCTTTCTTTTTCGCAATCTCACTCACGAATCCATCGTATGGAGCGGGAATCTTTCGCAGTGCTAGCTGTACTTTCGAAGCATTGAGTTTGGCGGTCTGAACACCAACCGCATTCAATTGCTGCGCCTTTTCACTCTGCGACACCTTGACTTGAAGCTGGGCCTTTTTGAGTTCTAGACGCTTCTTTTCATTCTCCATTACGCCTTCCGCCCCCTTGGCGTAAAGTTGGTCGGAGATTTTCACGTCTGACATTGCAACTTCGACAGCGGCTCGTGCGTACTCAATGCTGCTGTTGTCTTCCGCTTTGTTCACCGCAGCGGCGAGTTCCTCCTTGGCTACTTCCGCTTCGGCTTCGGCGATTCTGGAATCGATAATGATCATTGGATCGCCCTTTCTCACAAAGGATCCCTCGTCGACAAAGAGTTCGGCAATGATGCCATCCGTTTGCGCTGCGATCGGAATATCTTCGGGGAAGAGTACTTTCGCATCGGAAACCAAGAGCGAACCGTTACCAGCTGAACTAGGTACATTTAGCCCACTATTCTGAATAGGCAAGTTCGGGGCTTGGTTCTGAGCGATGCGGTTGAAAACGGGCTCCTCCACCGGCAATGTCGCATGTGCAAGCTGCACCGGTGTCGTTAACGACTCAACGGCTTTCCCATCTTCGTGCGAGGTCAAAGTGCCATGTGGTTGGCTGCTTTGCATGTTAAGATTTTGATTGGGCAGCATGCGTGTCGCGTCTTCCGAGGACGGGTTTCTTTCCGATTCGACCGAACTATTACTTTGCGTCGCTGCATTTGGGCCGTTGATTCCCAACTGCGGGAATGTGCTATCGAGCCAATTTCTCACGCCGGGGACAAGCCCAATCGCGAGCGCCGCTACGCCGAACGCAAGCACGACAGGCAAGCCAAACAACCATTTTCGTTCCGCCATTTGCTAGTCCTCGTTAAACCATCAATTTGTTCGTGATCATCATTTCAAATTAAAACAAAACGTGCGCTCGGACCCACTCGATTGGGTCTTGAAATACGACAAACGCTGCGCTGCGTTTCCCGCACTTCACGTCCGCTTTCACGCGAGCCCCAGGGTACCTCTTAATATGTTCCATGGCATCATCATCAGGTATGCAACGCAGTTTAACCACCGCTCCATCCTCTGAATCCAATTCCGCTCGACTCCCAATTCCGTCGGGAAAGAGTTTTCCCTTATGTGTTACGGATGCATCGGTCATCAAGATGAACTCCACATCTAGATGCCCACGCTTGTTTTCCGCAGCGGCCTTTGCCACCGCTTCTTTCATTGCCAAGTCCAAGTATCGCATCCGCTTCTCAGGCATCAAGACCTCGATTTCCCAAGGACCCGATGGATCGGCGATCGACATAAGAACTTGGCCCGTGACGACAGGTCTTGCATTAAGTACTTTTTCGACGTCCCAGGTCGTGACGATGCCGCCGATCGGGCTTGTCCGAACAAGCTTCGCCTTCTTTTCCTGGAGCAGTTTAAGTTGACTTTCTCTATTCAAGATTGTCTGTTTGCTTTCAGCAATGTCTTGGCTTAATCGATCTTGATCCGCTTGTGTAACGCTAGGCTGAAGAAGCGAACGAGTCGCATTGTTGAGCTTGGACATCGCAGTTAGGCGTTCGCCATTTAAGCTGACAATCTGCTGATCGAGATCGCGATTTCGCAACTCAAGGAGTTTTTGACCTTCTTCGACTGTATCGCCATGCTTAACATTGACGCTTTGAACTTCACCATCGACATGCGCAAATACATTCCGCTCGACACTCGGCTTGAGTTTGCCATTTCCTTCGAGGTCAAAGTCAATCGGTACAACGAACATCAGGGTAAGTGCGGTCGCGATCAAACCCAAGATGGATAATGTTTTAGGCAAGGCCGATCCTCGAAACATCCAAGTCAAGCGGTCCAAAAAACGCCAGACTGGCATTAAAAAGATTTGGCTATGGGCTTGCGAATTGGCGAGAGCTCGGCAAGCGTGCTCGTAAACCAAATCAACTCGTCCCTCCAGTGCCTGTCTAGATAACTGTGTTTCGATTTGCTCGACAATCAGCGCGCCGATGACGTCGCGTCGCGTTCGCGTCTCGTTGGTTTCATTTCGCGAAGCCAGGACATCCCCTTCGACCTTTCGCTCAGGTTGACGGATGGGTAGGACGGTTACCGTTCGACCGTGCGACAAATCAACGTAGTCTTCGATCGCTTCTTCGATTTGGGGAGGGAGATCCTCCATCGATCCGTCGTACCAAAGTGGTTCTCCGCTGCGAACGACTTTGGTTGCCAAATTATTGAGCGACTGAACGATATTGGAACGATTCTCGATCGAATCCTGTCCCGATATCGCTACCACTTTGGCTTTTCCCCCCTTGAGTACGGCCACGCTTACCCGGTCGCATTCGATCAACCGGCGGCCTTCGTTGGCGATGGTATATGCGGTGTCATTCAGATCCAGATTTTCATGAACAAGCCGTGCAAACTGATCGGACTGCTGCCAAAGCTCTTGGCGTGTGGAGACTTGTTGAAGCGTATGGCCTTGAAGCCATTCCCCCATCAACTTGGTCATGTGCTCCAAAAACCGAAGGTAGCCCCGTTGAGCATCCGCAGGCGCATCTGGCCGTTGCAGGACTTCTAAGAGTCCAACCGATTGCTTGTTGGCGACCAAAGGGGCGGTCACCAAAAGGAAACGAGTCGGATTGCTTTCGCCGGAATCATCGCCCGATCCTGACATCGGCGGAATTAGCTCTGCTCTCCCCTGTGAAAAAAGTCGGGTTAGCAGGCGACCGTGCTGCATTGCTTCTTGGTTGTTGGCTTGCAAAAGACTAGGATCCATTTGGATCTGGTGCGCCAGCCGCATCGAGCCTTCGTCGTCTACCAGCCAAACAGCACCTCCGGCTGCCGCTAACGCCGAAATAATGCGTTGTAGTACAGCAGGATAGTACTCCGTCGCCTGGACATCGGACTTGGACAAGTCCGAAATCTCGTTAACCAAGCTCCGAATGTGTTTTTTGGTATTCTCAACATTCTCATCCGTGGGTCCGGAAGCCATAGCTAATCAATACGATAGGAGTTACAAAAAAATAAACCAGCGCCGAGTTCCGTCAACTATTGCCCGTCAACTATTGCCCGTCAACCATTGCCCGTCAACCACGGAAAGATCGTGTGCGTTGTGCCGACCACAATTTCCGAAAGACCGAAATCCATTCTCAAGATACGAAATCCATGACGCGAACAATAGATCCAAAGCCAACTTCCAACACGAGAACGCCAAAACCACGTTACTATGTTTCTGCTTAGTCGGGATAGGATGACCTTGCCGATCATGCTGACAAAGCAAACAACGACGATCAGATGGACATAAGACGTACTCGGCAGTCGTTAGTTCGATTTTTTCTCTTTCTTCGAGTCATTTTTGGGCGAATTGCCGGAGGGTGCTATGGGGCTTTTTGCCCCTTTCAATCCAAGATCGAGACTTTGGTCCCAATCCTATGTTGGTCATTTCCAATCTGCCGATCGGTTGAAAGGAAAAAGCCGGGTCGCCTCATTTAAGCGGCTTGCCCTCCAACGCAACTCCGTTTGTCGATAAAACCTGCAGTTCATGAATCTTGTGTTTTCCCTCGTACTTCCAAACCATCTTGCCTTCGCGAGTTACCTCGAACGCCTTGATCCCTTTTTGAGCGCCATAGCTCGCAATCACCGTATTTCCGTTCGGTAATCTCTGAGCCCCACAAGGGTCCGCAAAGGGTTTCTCCGGAAAGTCCTCATTGGAAAGTTTCCAAACAACTTTCCCCTTGGCATCCAACTCCACGGTTTTGTTGCCATGCGTCAGGTTGACAAGGGTGTTTCCGTTTGCGAGTCGAATGGCGGTAAATGGCCAATTCTCCGCATTGCGGCCTCCAAGTTCATCCAGGTCAGATGCAATCGTTCGAACAATCGTTCCGTCCGGTGAATACTCTTTCACTCGGAAGGCGAGCAGATGTGGCACAAGATAATTTCCGTTTTCAAGCTTTCTCGCCATACGCGTTTGCATGTGCGCGTTGTCCGTTTCCGGCTCAAGCTTAACCTCGACTGCAATTTTTCCATCGCGTTCCACTTCCATCAATCGTGGACGAGGTCCCAATTCGGTGATCAACGTGCGGCCATTATCAAGTCGCTCTACCGTTCCAATTTCACGATTGTCCTCCGATTTTTTGTAGCGAAAAACGATCTCCTTTTGGCGGGTCATTTCGAGAACTTCATCTGCCCAAGCGATAAGTAGATTGCCGTTTTGCAAAACAAAACCATCGCGAGCACCTGCACGCCCCGAGTCAAACGCTTCGTTCCCATCCTCATCCAAGATTCCAGTAAAGGTCGGACCGGCAATAAACAAGGAGTGGCGAACGGAATCGTCTGCATGTACACGGGAGCAATACAGCGAAATGGATGTGAACCACGCGAGAAAGGCAATTCGAGAGAGGATACGTGTCATAATGAAATTCGTTGCTTTCAATGGAAGAAGGGATGGAAGGGGTTGAGCCTAGGCTGTGCTTCAAATAAGTGGCGTAAGCTTCCAGCTTGCTAGACAAAAAGGCATTCGGCATGCTTTGGGCAGACGAATCTGAAACGATACTTGGTCATTATCGAAAATGCCGTTGTCGAAACTACAGGCGAGCTGTTTCGAGGTGGCGCCTTTCCCCTAACGCGTTAACAACTCTTTTGCTCGATTGCGTATTTTGTAGCCTGTGCAGCTTATGTTGACGTGAGTCCAAATCGACGCCCAAAAACGCAGTGCCGATCTTTGAGCGACTGTGTATTGATGGGGACACGAGCGAACCGAGCCATGAGTCACCTCCGTCAAAAATGGACAACAGTCATAGTCTACCAAAACGGGCCGTTTCATCAAGGTTGGTGAGTGTCCCCATAGTTACCATTGTCGCGTGCTAACCAATCCAGGACTTCCAGATACTCCGCTTCGGCCATTCTTATCGCTGCTGGCCTCGATTGGTGGTATAGCACCATCGCCGTTCGTCGATCGAATGATGCGAGGTGGACTTGCATTGAGCTCTAGCGTCGTATTGGTTTTGCGAGATCGCAGCAAAGGAAATTGGCTGCAAGTGTGAAGTCCATCAGCGAAAAGTCTGGCGACGATTTGCGAAAACTGGCTCTGTAGGTATTCCAATTTGGCTACAATGGAGGACTGTTGCAGATAATCACCGGAGGTCCTCATGTTAATATCCCACGAAGAAATTCTTAAATCAGCGCTCTCGCTTCCCGAAGCAGATCGGATCATTTTGGCGACCGAACTTTTGGATTCGTTTGAAGATTCCTTGCCCGGTCTTTCTGTAGCCAATCCCGCATTCCTGCAGGAGCTAGAACGCAGAGCCAACGACCAGTCACCTGGAATTCCTTGGGAAGAAGTGAAACGCAGGATGGAGAGTAAACTGAGTCGATGATTCGTTTTAGCTCCGAGGCAGCGAGCGAGCTTGAAGATGCGATCGACTGGTATCTTTCAAGATCGATTCGAGTTGCAGGAAGGTTCCATCAGACCTTTTCCAGTGTCTTGTTGAATATTGAGGCTGATCCGGATCGATTTGCGAGAATCCATCTCGATTTTCAATTTGCGAGGATTATTGGATTCCCGTTCATCTGCGTCTTTCACAAGAAGCTAGACCATATCCAAATCTTGGCAATATATCTCCGACTCGTCTGCGATCCGGTCAGCCAAGAAGTCGATCCTATTGTAGAACGATTGTCCCAATCGTTTATCTGAAGTGAAGTTTGTACCTGCGTCAGAAACAGTTGAGGACAACTGTTCTACAATGATCCGCTTCGATATTTTTCGGGACGTATTTGGCCATTATGGTGGCAGAAACCAACATTGGATGTCGAGGCGTGAGCCTCCTGCATGGGGCTCCTTATGGGTGTTCACTTTCCTCATGGTTCATCAAGGGTGATGGGCCTGATTCCAGGTAATGAAGCAGATCGAGAATCTCTTCTTTCATTAGCACATCGACAAGGCCGCTTGGCATCGCAGAAAGGGCAGAACTTTTGAAGTCCTCGATGTCTTTCTTGGCGATCGTTGTCATGCGATCTGGCGTTAGCAAATTGGTGATGATGCGAATGCTTTTCTCTTCTTCTTTGGCAACGACACCTGAGACCGTTCGACCATCCTCTAGCATATACTGCATCACCTTGTAGTTCGGGTGGATTTCCCATGAGGGTTCCAGAATGTGTCTCAGTAGGATAGCGCCTTGAAGTTTTTTGATCGACTCCGACAGGGCAGGGCCGAGGTTAACGCCGTGGCCAGCAACTTGGTGACACGAGGTGCAGTTTGCCTTGGTAAAAGACTGCATACCTCGCATAATCGCCATCGGATCACTCTCTGCGCCGGTTACCTTGGCTCCTAGACCTTCGAAGTCCGACATCGACCACTGACGAACGATCTTTGGTAACGTGGACAATCGCAAAGCCTCGATCTCTTTCTCATCGCGTCCCACGATCATGCTGCCATTCATGATGATCCAATGGCCCGGGAAGGTACACACGTAAGGATACACACCAGGCTCCGAGGGAGCTTCAAATCGAAGCACGTCGATTTTTAACTTTCGATTCGCGCCAATCAATGGAGTGGCTTGCAGGATCAAAGACTTCTTATCTGACGGAATGAAGTCGGAGTTCGCGTTCTTCGGATCCTTGGCCATTTCGTTGGCAGCGATTCCGACTTCGGCGAGTGCACCCGGCTTGACAATGACCAAGTTGTGATCCGTTGCATCGGGGTTCGTAAACACAATCTTGAGGGGTTGCCCCGGTGCGGCCGTGAACTCTTTCAGCGTAAACAACATACGTTCCGGCTCGCAACTGACGCGAACCGTCTTTAAATTGGGCCGTTCGTCAAAGTCCTTTTCTTTTTTTTGTGCTTTTGGTTCAACGATCGCATTCGATGTTTTGAGCTTTTTCAGGAGCCGCTCGACGCCGTACTTTGGGTCAGCTTCCCAAATGGGACGAAGCGTGTGAGAGCCGAGCGAACATGACACCGCATAGCTCAAATGCTGCTCCATCGGATGCTGAAACACTTCCAATAGAATCCTGAGGGCAGCCTCGGTTCCGATATAACTGGCTGCGATCGCGGCTTCCATTCGAACCATGCTGTCCAGGTCGTGAATCGATTGTTGAAGGAGTTCGAGTGTGTCGGGCATTTCCTGAAAACAATATCGCAATTGCTGAACGGCCGCTCCGCGAGCGTCGGCTGATTCGCAACCGATCAACTCCCGAAGCAGATCGGCATGGGAATGCCCTACCGTTCGCAAACTCCAAATCGCTTCCAATTGATGATGCCGAAAACGGGGATCTTTTCGATCCAAGGCGTCGATCCATTTTTTTAGTTCGGCTACGACTTGATCCGAGGGATGGTCTCGCAATTCTCGTTTGGCTCGATAGCGGTTCATGTATTCTGGACGCTTTAGAACTTCCAGTAATTGCAGGATTGTCGCGCCGTCTAGGGTGGGAGGTTCTACGAGTGGTCTGTCTTTGGCGGTTACTCGCCAAATGCGACCAGAGCTACGGTCTCGTCGCGTGTCTCGCAGTGAATATTGCGCATGTCCTTTGACAGGGTTGTACCAGTCACAAATGTAAAGATCGCCTCGCGGTCCGAACTGAAGATCGACAGGAATGAAGCTTAAGTTCGTGGAAAAAATCAAGTCGCCCATGTATTGCTCTTCGAAGCCAAAGGGTTGGCGAACCCATTGATGCATTTCGATGCGATTGGTCGGTTTGTATCTCGCTTTGATGAATGTCCCGCGAAGCTCTAGCGGAAAGTGATCCGAGTCAACAAACTGATGGCCGCATGTCCCTGAGTACGCTTGCAAACCATTTGGGGAAGGATGCTGTCCCGGGTACGGAGGATCGAGAGAATGGAAGGCAGCAGCAAAAATCGGATGGCTTGCAACGTGTCTACCCCAGTCGTCGAAGGTAACTCCCCAAGGATTGGTGCTCGGGTAAGAACCGAAGGAGATCAGTCGTTCCGTTCGCGGCGTATACCGAAACCATCCACTATTCTGTTGGCGCACTGGGCCGTAGGGCGTTTCAATCTGCGAGTGATGAAAGATCGACTCGCGAATGATCAAATCCCCATCAGGTGACCACGTGAAATCATGCAGTGCATGGTGTGAATCTTCGGTACCAAAACCACTTAGCAATGTTGTCTTCTCATCCATGCGGTCATCGCCGTCGTTATCCTTCAGCCACGTAAGTTCGGGTTGCTCCGATACGTAGACGCCACCATCTCCGAGTTCGAACGAGAGAGGCACATGCAGATTAGAAGCGAAGATCGTGGATTTGTCCGCCCGACCATCTTGGTTGGTGTCTTCAAGAATGACGATGCGATCCTGCGGTTCATTCCCGGGATAAATATGGGGATAAGTGATGGACGTGCTAACCCACATACGTCCCTTTGCATCGAATCGCATTTGGATGGGATTCGCAATTTCGGGGAACTCTTCCTCACTGGCGAAGAGATTGACTTCAAAGCGAGGGTCGACTTGAAACGCTTTCTGTTCGTCCGGCGGACTCAACCATTCATTCACCCCCCGAGATTGCAGTGAAGCAGGCATGGGTGGCACATTCGAATCATCGATGCGTTGCGGTACGGCTTCTCCTCGTGCGATAGCCCAAATGCGTTCGTCGCGATTCGCCACCATTTGTTCAAAGCTGCGCATGGCAGGTAAGAAATCGAGATAGCCGTATTGTTTGTTGCGGTCACCCGTATAGTAAAACGTATTGAGAGGCCGATAGCGACGCGCGTATTGTCGATCGCGATCGATGATTGCTTGTCTCAATTTTTCGTTCGGCAGTGGTGGTTCGGATTGGAAGATTTGTTGATAGAGGGATTTTGCAAACAGCGCGTCCCCGCGTTCGTTCAAGTGACAACCGTTGGTGGTATAGTTTGCGTCGACGCTCGCCATGGCTTGGTGCGTTGGCGAAAAGAGATCGACGAAGCCCACACCTGTTTTTTGGGCCACCTCCCGCATGGCTTGGGCGAAGACATCGATTCGAGCATTGTTCAAATTTGCGGCGGGAACCTTGGGTTTGTTTTCGTTCGCTATGGGGGAGAGAAGAATGATTTTCGGAGCACTGCGTCCGTTGAACGCAAGGGATTGAATGCGGTTTAGAAAAGTCCCTAGCCGTTCGCGAAACGAATCCACTTGCTCGATGCCATCAAAGGACTCGTTGAATCCATAAGCTGCAAAAACAACATCGATCTTCTCGCGATAAAGATGTTGCTCGATATCGGCAAAGTTCTCCGGTCGCGGCTGGATGTTGATCGCATCGGCTGACCATGCAAGGTTTCGGACCAAGAGGCGATGTTTCGGGTATCGCATATGCAACATGGTTTCGAAGCTGCCGAACTGTTGCATGCGTTCGAGAAGCGTGTTTCCAATGAATGCGATGCGATCACCAGGATTCAATACCAATGGCAATTGTGTTTTCTCAGGTGCAACGATCGGTGGACGGGGCGCTGTTTTCTCGAAGATACCAAACTCGAGGAAACGGGTGTCCTCTGCTTGCTGAGCATTGCATGTCGGTTGCAGAAAGGAACCAATTCCGAGGGCTCCTAACACAAAAAATCGATAAGGCAGGACGTTGCTTTGCATGAGGGAGGAAATCGTTGAGGGAGGAATCGTCATCGATCGATTGTTGGAAGTACCGCGAAATATCTTTACGCTATGCGACCCGTTCGTTCCTTGGGAGTGAAACGGATTTATTGCAAGCGGTCTGATCACCCTTTTGAATTCCAACCAAGTTGAGGGTCAACATAGGAGTCGGTGATGTCGTACGGGCAATATCAAAAAGATTGTATCTTATTTCGAAGAGTTGTTCGTAGCAGGAGGGAACTTGGGGACGAACTTAGGGACACCAAATTTATGTATTTGGTCCCGATTTCTTGCCCCTCGATTTGAGACAAACCGGTTTGGACTGCTCGCGAAATGGGTCCTGTTTCTCTATTTCGATTCCAATCGTTCGAATCACGCGCAGACATCCTCCTTTGCCGGCATTCCCGTAACTACCCACCCAAATATAAGTGGTGTCCCCAAAGGTCCCCCTATTGTAGAACGATTGTCCCAATCGTTTATTTGAAGTGAGGTTTGTACATGCTTCAGAAATAGTTGAGGACAACTGTTCTACACTGAACCACGATTGTCCCAATCGTTTATCTGAAGTGAAGTTTGTACGTGCTTCAGAAACAGTTGAGGACAACTGTTCTACACTGAACCGCTTCGACATTTTCCGGGACGCATTTTGCCATTATGGTGGCAGAAACCAACATTGGATGTCGAGGGAAATTCCCGCAAGAATTGATTGGTTCAAAAGTGCTGTTCCCCCGTTATTCCTACTCCTTCGCATGACCGAACCAAGAAATTTCGATACCATCACCGCATAAAAATTTCCAATCCTGCTCGCAACCACCCCAAAAAATAAGTGGTGTCCCCAAAGGTTCGTCCCCCATCCCAATTCAAATGAACTCAAACAACATTCAATTGAAGATGGGGCCTTGAACTGCAATATGACAGAACTGCCATCGAAAAAGACTCAATGCCGGGCTACCTGCGAACTGAACCAGCTTTCAAACTTGACCTAGGCAACGGCATTGTAGGGAATCCCGGGGACACGACACTTTTATTTGCGGTCCCGTTTTTCCGACCCTAGATTTGAGAGATTATCGGCGCAAGCAACTTGCGAAATGGGTCCTGTATCTCTATTTCGATTCCAATCATTCGAATCAGGCGCAGACATCCTCATTTGCCGGCATCCCAGCAAGGAGTCGCAATTTAGAATCGGCACAGAAAGCGACGCTTTGACTCTCGCTCGGTAGAACTTGCGATGGGTCTTAGGACTGCGGGCCTCCGAAGCACTCTTTGCCGTTCCGGCTACGTTCATCAACGCTCTTCCAAAATCGTTCACCACCGCGGCCAAAAGCGTTGGCTCGATGCCACCCAATGATGAGCGAAAGAGGACTGATGGGCAACTCATGGGCCTACCCATGGGCCACTCTTGGGGGACGAGGCCCATCAGAGCACGCAGCGACGCAGCTCTTTTCTAGGGGCTCTCAATTGAATACACTGTGCCAACGCCGCGACGATGCGAAAGGTGAAGCGAACCGTGCAAAGGCGATCCATCAACTAGGAATACTCGATTTATGATTCGTAAACATCTGTTTGTCGTGGCGATGCTTTTCGCAAGCAGCGCTTCGGCTCAATCCCCGAGCTATCGATTGCCGTCAGGAAGCGAGTTTGCCAAAGTCGTTCCAGGCGGAACAACCGTTCTTCCCAACGGAAGATTCTTGACTCCGGTGGGCGAACGACTTTACACGGGTGACGATCTTTGGAACGTCGTACCGAGTCCTGATGGCAAGTTGATCGTGGGGCTATGCGATCCTGGAATTGTGATTTATCCGAGCGATGCGTCGACAGCGAAGTCAAACTCGTATCGCATTCCATGGCGTAACGCTGCCTTTTGTGGCGTCTTTACCAAGGATGGGACCAAACTGATCACTTCGAGCGGCGACGCTGGTCATGGCATTCAAGTATTTGAAACGAGCCCGTGGTACAAACCCGCTTCAAAAAGGCTTGAAGTACTTGAGCAGCAAGCGACGTTGTCGATCAAAGCGGATGGCGAAGCCTACATCAATGACATCGTTGTGTCTCCGGATGGACGTTTGGTATATGGTGCGGATGTCGCGAGACAACGCATTGTGGTATTCGATATCAACGAGGCGAAAGTGGTTGCTGATATTCCAGCTGGCCGCGAGCCTTTCTCGCTCGCACTTTCGGACGATGGGCAGAGGCTATTCGTTGCAAATATCGGCGTGTTTGACTACTCGCAGATTCCGACTGGCGAGGGGAACAAACGTGGACTTGCTGTGCCCGCTTTTGGATTTCCATCCAAGGAAGCCGAGGAAGGAGTGGTTCGTGAAGGGAAACAGGTGCCGGGTTTAGGAGATCCGCTAGTCCCGGACGCGCACTCGGTCTGGATGATCGATGTCGCACACCCGGAGAAACCCGTTGTTTCAGCGAAGGTCAAAACGGGGATTCTAATCCATGCTCCCGCAGATAGCGGCAAAGCCGTCGGCGGCAGTTCACCCAATGCGTTGCTTGTCTCGAAAGAGACGCTTTTTGTCACCAACGCCAACAATGACACAGTTCAGTACATCGACGCAAAAACACTTGAGATCCGAAAGACAGTAAAGCTAGCTCCGGAGCCAACGCTCGCGATGTTGCGCGGCGTAATTCCTTCTGGAATGTGCATAACCAACGATGGCAAAAAGTTGTATGTTTGTGCTTCGGGATTGAACGCGGTCGCTGTTCTTGATGTTGCAAGTGGGACGGTAGAGAATTGGATTCCAACGGGCTGGTTCCCAACCGCTTGCCGCCTGTCGCCGGATCAATCGAAACTTTATGTCGCGACCCAGAAGGGGCTTGGACTAGGTCCCCGAGGGCCCAAGCACAAGCGTCCCGAAAGCGACGAACGTTACGGACTGCAGGATATGCCAGGAATGATTTGTGCGGTCGACATTGCATCCGTTCAGCCTGGGGTGGAGACCATCCTTCGCAACAACGGCATGAACCCCATCATGACACCTCAATCGCCACTGCCAAAGGAAGTCGAATACGTCGTTTTCATTACCAAGGAGAATCATACTTTCGATGGTATCTTTGGCGGCCTAAAGGGGGCGACGAGCGAACCGGAGTACGCTGAGTTCGGCGCGAACGGATGGATCAAGGAAAAGGGCAAAGACGAACGACTGCCGATGATGCCGAACCATGTTCGTCTCGCGGAGCAGTTTAGCATCTCGGACAATTTCTATATGGAGCCGCAAGCGTCGGGGGATGGCCATCGATGGCTCGTCGGCGTGTATCCAAGTCTCTGGACAACGCGCGTTTTTTACTCAGGCTGGGGATTCAAGAAGAGCGAGACAGCTAAGGGACGGGTTGTGTCCATGACGTCCAATGGTTCGCAGATTCCTGAAGACTATTTAGAGAACGGTTCCATGTGGGAACATCTCTCGCGTGGCGGAATCACGTTTCGCAACTATGGCGAAGGCTTTGAATTTCCTGACAACGACGAGGGACCGATGACCAACCGGTCGGGTGCGTATACTCAAGTCAATTTCCCGATGCCCAAAGTGTTGTACGACAACACCGACTTCGACTACCCCGCGTACAACAATTACATTCCGGACATTGCTCGGGTCGATTGGTTTGTCGAGGACCTGGAACAGTATCGAGCCGAGCATGGTGGCGCCATTCCGAAGTTTCTCAATATGACTCTTTGCAATGACCACGGAGCCGCACCGATTGCCAAAAATGGCTTCCCTTATGTTGCCAGCTATATGGCAGACAATGACTTGGCACTGGGGAAAGTCGTGGCATATCTATCCTCGTTACCGGAGTGGCGCAAGATGGCGATCTTTGTCACGCAGGACGACTCAGGAGGAGACAACGACTCCATCGACCGGCATCGTTCGTATGTCTTGTGCATTAGTCCGTGGGCCAAGCGTTCGCATGTATCCCACACGCACTCATCCATCATGAGCATCATCAAGACGATTTACGGTCTTTTCGACCTTGGTCCCAACAATCTGTTCGATGCGACTACAACCGAACTTTCGGATATGTTTGCGAATGTGGCGGATTATACACCGTACAAGTACGTGCCCGTTGATCCACGGGTGTTTAAACCAGAGGATACCTTTGATCCAACGGACCCTAAGTTCGAGCGGCGCAGAAACGAGGGGCCAAAGGTTAAGATGGATGATCCCGATTTTGTCGAATGGTTGCGCAATCGGTAGCGGATGAAGTCTCCGAGTCTTTCTTCCGCAGGCTGGCAATATCGGTCAACGCGCCATCAAGGACTAGCAGATTAAAAGGCGGCACTTTCAACGTCAGGTGACAGTTCCCCGCACGAACCCGCATCTTGGGCAGTTGCCTTGATGGCTTGAACACGGTGCTGCACCGACGTGTAGTCGCTTTACTCAGAGTTTCGGCCATGTCTGCTCGTATTGGATTTAAATCGATGTACGCCGCGCAAGCCAGTAACGACTCTTCATCGAGAATTCGAACGAATGTAGAACGATTGTCCCAATCGTTTATCTGAAGTGAAATTTGTACCTGCTTCAGAAACAGTTGAGGACAACTGTTCTACACTGAACCACGATTGTCCCAATCGTTTATCTGAAGTGAAGTTTGTACCTGCTCCAGAAACAGTTGAGGACAACTGTTCTACACTGAACCACGATTGTCCCAATCGTTTATCTGAAGTGAAGTTTGTACTTGCTTCAGAAACAGTTGAGGACAACTGTTCTACACTGAACCACGATTGTCCCAATCGTTTATCTGAAGTGACGTTTGTACCTGCTTGAGAAACAGGTGAGAACTGTCTTAAGCGTTAGCATTTGATATCCGAAAGCACAACATGCGTTTAACTCTTCACGCGACTTTTGTCCGGTGTGTATTCACAGCCGTTTTCATGTCCCTTTCCGTTGGGAGCTTCTCAATGGGTGCAACTCCAACCAAGCTGAATGTCCTCCTGTTTATGGCGGACGATCTGCGTGATTTTGGCGGCGCATTTACTGATGAACTCTCCTCTCGATTAAAAACACTGCCGCTTCTCCGCCCCTGACGCTCAATCGCTCATTGCTGTTTTCGTTTTGCTTTGGCTTTCGCGCCGGCGTTTCGGTTCGGCGTCCACGATGGCTCGATAAGCTGACTGTTCCATTCGTCCCAGGCTGCAGCCATTTGCTTGAATCTGGCTGGCTCTTTTTCCGCCAGATTCTTTTTCTCGCCGATATCGTTCTTGAGGTTGTACAGTTCGGCACCTGCGGTACTGGCGACATTATTGCGTTCAATCCCTTCGACGCCTTGGTTGCCGACCGCCTTGACCAATTTCCAATCGCCCATGCGAATGGCGATTTGTTGTCCGAAACGCCAGTAAAGCATCTCATGCGGCGAGCCCGCGTTCTGGCCTGTTAGGTAGGGGAGCAAATTCACTCCATCCAACTTAAGATCCGGCTTGACAGTCATCCCTGCGGCTGCCAAGGACGTTGGTAAAATATCCAATTGGATGATCGGCCGATCGTCGACTTTGCCAGCCGGAATACGTCCTTTCCACTGGACCATAAACGGGACTCGAATACCGCCCTCCCACGTTTGCGCTTTGAAGCCTCGCAGCGGACCATTCCCAGACGTGATGGATGGAGTTGGGCCGCCATTGTCACTGAAGAAGAAAATGAGCGTGTTTTCTTCTAGCTTGTGCTGACGAAGTTTATTGAGCACAGTTCCGACATTATCATCCATGGCCGAGAGCATTGCTGCGAATGTCCGACGTTTCTTGTCATCGATACTCTTAAATCGGCTTTCATATTTATCGAGAGCTTCGAGCGGTGCATGTACGGCGTTGAAAGGCAAATAGCAAAACCAAGGCTGGTCCTTGTGCTTGTCGATGAAGGCCGCCGCCGCGTTACCAAAATCGTCCGTCGCATAATCTAGGTGCTTTACGGATTCGGTACCGCGCAGTATTGGATTGGTTGAATCTGCGATCGCGTCAAAGTACGAATGGGCACCACCCAGAAAACCGAAGAATTCGTCAAAGCCGCGTTTGAGCGGGTGAAACGGCGGTTCGTATCCAAGATGTGATTTGCCAAACCAACCGGTAGCATAACCAGCCGTCTTAAGATGGTTCGCAATGGTCGTTTCCTTCAACGACAAACCAAACGTTTTTGGGGCTGACGCAGCCGGACCAGGATTAAATTCGTGACCAAAGCGTTGTTGGTAACGGCCCGTCATCAATCCAGCTCGTGTCGGACTGCAATAAGGTCCGCTAACGTAGCCGCTCGTGAAGCGCACGCCGTTATTCGCGATCGAATCAATATTTGGTGTCGGTATCTGCTGTGTAAACCCTTGGCAACTGAGTTCACCCCAGCCAAGGTCGTCGGCGAGGATCACAAGAATATTCGGTTTACCTTCGGCACCGAAAGTTTTGTCGTTGAACGCAAGGAATAAGACGACACAAGTCAGCACGCATCTCAACATGTTGATTCACCTCAGGAAAACGGCATTGGAAGGAATGGGTGTTAGGATAGCATAATCGAGAAACGTCCTGTGCTGTCCCTTGTCCCCCAACCAACAGGTCTGCTTCCAAACTTCCGATGGAAATGCTGTCAAAGTCATGTGGAACACTTGGCTGAATAAGGCTGAATATTTTTGCTGAAGGGTCGTGCCGTTGTGAATTTTTAGGGGGCTTACGCAAGATAGGCACTTAGAGATATTAATCGCGATCGGAATTTGCCAAACAAACCAAATCTCATGGACTGGTCGTGCCGATCAATACGACTCTAAGGATCTTTCGAAAAACAACTTTCGTAGCCGGACTCGTTCAAGTTCAAAATGGTCTGTGCATGACCCGAAGTCCCACGACCACGGCTTCAAAAACAGAAAGATCCTGAGGGCCGAGCGGCCGAGCTAATTGTGTTTTGACTCCACCTGAGCAGGAGAGTAAGTACGGATGATTTTTCGAGCATTTCAAACTTCTGTGGCTCCCACAAACGTACGTTTGTTCACGCTTTTTGCCTGTTCCATTCTGTTCACCGCAAATTTTGTGTCGAGCGTGAATGCGGAACAATGGGCGCGCAAGATGTTCACCGAAACGCATCATGATTTTGGTGCTGTCAGCCGCAATGCCAAGACAGAGTATTCGTTCGTCATCGAGAACTGCTTTGAAGAAGACGTGCATATTGTCGCAGTGCGTAGCAGTTGCGGTTGCACAAATCCCGTTTTGACCAAAAAGACTCTGAAGTCGTGGGAGAAAGGGGAAATTATTGCCCAATTCAATACCCGAGCCTTCATCGGTACCAAGACCGCCGAGATTACGGTGGTCATCGACCGTCCCTATTACGCTGAGGTTAAACTGACGGTCGGTGGGACGATCCGTTCGGACATCGTTGTCGAACCTGGCGAAATTCGTTTTGGCGATGTGGATCTAGGAATGTCGAGAACAGTCGATTTGAAAATATCCTATGCAGGACGACAGGACTGGAAAATCAAAGACGTTCGAGGTGACAGTAACTTCCTCGAAGTCCGCCTGGACCCAGTCAAGCGCAACGGCACGATGACTAACTACTTGCTGCATATCAAGCTCAAGGACAACGCGCCAGTAGGCGAGATTTTGGACGAGTTGTTGGTCGTGACCAATGATGAAAAGAATGATCAGTTCACTCTGCCCGTTTCTGGTCGCGTCGTTCCACCCGTTTCGATCTCTCCAACCTTTGTTTCGTTAGGGGATGTCGTCAAAGGGAACTCGTTGCAGCAGCGGTTGATCGTTCGGTCAAAGACGCCCTTCAGCATCACCGGCATCGACTGCCAAGATGGTCGATTTGAATTTCCAATTCCATCGGGTAGCAAGACAGTCCATGTCGTACCCTTTACATTCAAAGGGGATTTGCTTGACGAAAATGACGATGGATCGCTCAACCAAAAGATTACGGTTCGAACCTCTCTCGGTGACGATATGAAGGTTGAGACCACCGTCGCGGGTCGTGTCGTTCAGTAAAGTGACCGAGAACAACGATTACGTGAACCCTATTCCCTGTGTCGCTATCGAGCCAGACTGGCTGGTACCGATCGAGTCCCCGCCTATACATCGCGGTTACATAGTGGTCGAACGAGGACGGGTCGCGTTTGTTGGAATTGAACTCCCCGCTAAGTTCACTTCGATTCCAAAAGTTCGATTAGCTGACACTGCGATACTGCCGGGCCTTGTGAATTCGCATTGCCATCTCGAATTCAGCGACTTGATCGAGCCCATTCCGGTAGGTGCATCTTTTCCATCTTGGATTCGAAGCGTAATCGATCGACGCAAATCGATCGATGTCGATTCGTTACGATTGGCAGAAGCTCGACAGGCCGCGCTATCCAAGGGAATTGTCGAGTCCTATGTCGCTGGCGTTCGGTGGGTGGTCGATATGACCACCCAGCCTTGGAGTTCCGGATGGATTGATTCCGCGGTCGATGATTTGTCGATCGCGACACCATCCGTGCTGGGAGGAATGCCTCAACCGCAGATCGTTGTTCAACCTTGTTTTGAGCTGATCGATATTTCTCAGACACGATGCGAACAAACGCTCGGCTTTGCAAATAGTCAATGTGCAGGAGCAGAGTCGAATTCGAGAGGACGCGGGGGCTTGGCTCCTCATGCAACGTATACCGCTTCGCCTCGCTTGACTCAACGGTGCGTTAACACATCCAAAGAGGAACAACGCCTCGTTTCAATGCATCTTGCCGAATCGGTGGAAGAAATGGAATGGATCCGTACTCACTCCGGGCCTTTCTCGGAACTTCTGTCCCCGATCCTTGGCGAGGATTATTTCAAGTCACTGGGTAGCGTCGAGCAGCATCTCAAATTTTTGAGTCAGGCTTGGCGTGCGCTCATTGTGCATGGCAATTACCTTTCGGTTCGCGATCTTGCGATTCTGTCGCAACATGCGGCGTCGATGGCCGTGGTGCACTGTCCACGCACGCACGGATACTTTGGTCACGCGCATGAAACATCAAAGCGTTACCCGTTGGCCGAGCGAATGTCGGCGGGCGTTCGTCATTTGCTTGGCACCGATTCGCGAGCTTCCAATCCCGATTTGAATCTATGGAGCGAAGCTCAAGCCGTTCGTGCAAATCATCCAGGAATCGCATCCGAACACATTCTTCGAATGGTCACTACGGACGCTGCAAATTTTCTGGCGATTGGCGATCGCTACGGAGACTTGAGCGTCGGTGGACCGGCAAATTTGACCGCAATCCAATGTTTGACCTGTCCGAATGTGGGCAGCTCCTACGGCGAACTTTACGACGCCATTCTGTCGACGAAGACGAGAGCACGTCCGCTGGAAAGCCTTTTGTTGGCGTGAGCCAAACGGCACTCACTTTTTTTGATCTTGCTCCCCTCGCCCTGTACTCGAGACTGCTGATTTAATCCGCATTAATCCCAACCCGACGCGTTAGCGAGGGACGGTCTGCCCCTCGCTAACGCTCGCGTGAGCGAGGGATGGTTTGCCCCTCGCTAACGCTCTAACGCTTCGGGTTGTGATAGAGCCTTTGACTGCGGCAAATCCACTAAATCAGCAGTCTCTACTCGGGGAGAGGGGGAGAAAACGCGCTGGGATCACGCAAATCAATTGGGATTTCGAGTCTGGTGTGCTGCAAAATGTGGGTAAAGATGAGGGCTAAACTCGCCGCTCGCCTCCGGTGACTATATTTCCCTAAACGGGCAATTTCGGTACTTGAATTGGCTATCATAAAGCGGGTGAAACGTAATCCCTCATATGGACTGCACTATTTTTTTGGAGACAAACACAATGGCGGACTTGAATCGAAGAGGATTTGGAAAGGGAGCAGCGGCTCTCGGTGCCTCGTTATTGATCACCGGGACTCGCGCGAGTGGCAACATCGACCGCGCCAATGATCGACTGAGAATTGCGGTTGCGGGTTTGAATGGCCGAGGGAAAAGCCACATCAGTGGTTGGCTCGATCAGGAAAACGTGGAGATCGCTTATTTGATCGATCCAGACCAAAACGTTTTGGACCGATCTCTCAAAAACCTTGAAGAGAAATCGAAAGGTCGATTCAAGACGGTTGGCGTACGCGATGTTCGAACGGCGTTGGAAGACAAGACGCTAGACGCGATTTCCGTTGCTACTCCCAATCACTGGCATTCGTTGATCACCATCTGGGCGGCACAGGCTGGCAAGCACGTGTATGTCGAGAAACCTATGAGTCATGATGTCTATGAGGGTAGTGTCGTACTTGCCGCCCAAAAGAGATATGGGGTGGTCATTCAGCACGGAACACAAAGTCGCAGCGACGCAAAACGAGCCGGTCTTCACGAAGCGATCCAGGCAGGGAAGTTTGGCAAACTGAAAATCTCCTATGGCTACTGCTGCAAAGAACGCGACACGATCGGTGCCAACAAAGCGGGTTCGCCCCCATCGGAGTTAGACTGGAGCCTCTGGAAGGGGCCTGCCATGATCGATGCATATCATTCGAACTACGTTCATTACAAATGGCACTGGTTTTGGAAAACAGGCAATGGAGACCTCAACAATCAAGGGACGCATCAACTTGATGTCGCTCGTTGGGCTCTCGACAAAGACCAGACGCATCCGATTCGAGCGATGGCGATTGGAGGCCGGTTCCAATGGGAGGATCAAGGAGAAACGCCCAACACCATGTTCGGAATCGCAGAATATCCAAATGGTCAATCCGTGTTCTTCAACGTCCGAAACGTGAACTACTCTGGCTACAAAAAACAAGTCGAGAACGAGTACTACTTCGAAGATGGCGGCAAGATCATCGGCGACAAGTACTTCGCAAAGGGAAGCAAGGAGGGGGAGCCGCTATCGCTTCCCCTCAACGAGGGTAAATCCCCTTTTTCGTGACCGAAACTGAACTGACATGAAAAGCCTCTCAAACCAAAGAAAGAAAAAAATAAACGACGGATCTTTTGGGGATGAAAATCACCCGTTGGAAGAACGACCAAACACATTCGCCACTTCGGGGGAGAGACCCGTCTGTGGAAAAACGTTTGTCAAGGCGTGTGTGCAACAACTCATTTAAACCAAATCACTTTCCGCCGTCAATCGTCTGTTTGGCACTTTTTAGGGCGATTTCACAGCCAAGGATGGGCCTAGGGTTAAGAAATCGCCAATGTTGTATGATTTTTGCAAGAATCCACTTCGCACCCCCCCTCAAGAATTTTGCAGAAATACGCAATTTTTTCACATACTGCTTTCGGAAACTGTTCCTGCATTACTTTTGCGTAACACTTGGGTAATTCGTAACACCTGGGTAATGGGTAACTCGTGACCCAACAACCTGTTCATCACCAGCGATTCTGCGCCTGGAGTTAGTCCAGCCTCCATCCTGAATCCGTCACTTTGAGCCGCAACGCAAGATTCCGCTAGAATACATCCGACCCGGCCAATCCAAATGGAACTCTCCGGCCTTACCGGATGGGACAAACTCTATACTTGCGGAAACGAGGAAACTTAAAAATGCGATGGACTAAATCCATACCCTTCTTAACGCTGCTGCTTCTATTGGATTGCGCCAACTATGTTGCCTTGGCCCAAGAAAAGACAATTAAGGAAACAACTCCCAAAGCTGCTGCGCTCGATTTGGATTCCATATTTGGGGAACGTGTTTTTCGTCCGAAAGCGTTTACCGGTCATTGGCAAAAGAACGGACGCAGTCTCGAGATATTAAGGCATGATGAGTCGGGCAGTCGCATTGTTCGCCTGAACGTTGAACAACCAACCAAGGAGACGGTCTTGGTTGCATCCGAATGGCTTGTGCCCCCTGGCGCCACAAAACCACTGCACATCGATGGATACGAATGGTCGCCGGACCAAACCAAGATATTGATCTTTTCCAACAGTCAAAAAGTTTGGCGATATGCAACTCGAGGCGACTATTGGGTACTCGAATTGGCAAACAAGCAACTCCGAAAAGTCGCTCCTCGACTGCCGGAAGCAAGTTTGATGTTTGCCAAATTTACTCCCGACGGTACCAAAGTCGGATTTGTCTCCGACAGAAACATCTATCTCCATTCCCTTGTTGATGATCAAGTAAAGGCGGTCACAACAACCGACAACGAACTCACAATCAACGGGACGTTCGACTGGGTCTACGAAGAGGAATTTTCCCTGAGAGATGGCTTTCAATTCAACGAGGATGGAAGCCAAATTGCATATTGGCAAATCGACCCAACGGGAATCGGCGAGTTTCCACTTCTAAACCAAGTCACATCGCTTTATCCTCGCCCTAGGTATATCCCTTATCCGAAAGTTGGAACCACAAACCCATCCGCAAGGATTGGAATCGCATCGCAGCCGTCGAATGACACGTGGTGGGTCGAACTACCCGGCGATACGCGGGAGCATTACGTTCACGCCATGCAGTGGGTTCCCGGTCGCTCCGAGGTACTGATTCAGCAACTCGACCGTCGTCAAAAGATCAATCGGTTTTGGCTTGCAGATACCCGGTTAAAAAGCGTGCGCAAAATCTTCGAAGAGACGGATGACGCATGGCTCGATGCGGATCCAAAAGTACTGTGGTGCGACAACAACCAACGTTTCTTAACACTCAGCGAAAAGTCCGGCTGGAGACGAATCGTGAGTATTGCCCTCGACGGTACGGGGGCTAGAGATGTTACGACGGGCGCGTTCGACGTCATCGATTTGCTTGGCTACGATCCAAAACAGAGCCATGTTTACTTGATTGCAAGTCCGGAAAATGCGACTCAAAAATACTTGTATCGATGCCAAATCGACGGCACGAAATTAACTCGGCTTACACCCAGCGATCAGCCAGGCATCCACACCTACAAACTCTCGCCGGACTTCGAATACGCCATCGCCACGCATTCGCAATTCACGCAGCCTCCCACGACTCGTTTGATCAAGCTCGATTCGCATGCAAACACTTTCGTGCTGGAAGAGAACCAAGCACTCAAAGCGCGATTGAGTTCGCTTGCGTTGCCGAAAACGGAGTTCTTTCGTTTACCTATCGACGAATCAAACTGGTTTGACGCCTGGTGTATGACACCCGCCGATTTAGATCCAAGCAAAAAGTATCCCCTGATTGTCTACGTTTATGGTGAACCTGCATCTCAATCGGTTCTTGACCAATGGAACGGAGAACGGGATATGTGGCACCGGATGCTTGCTCAAATGGGCTACATCGTTTTGTCGATTGATAACCGAGGAACGCCTGCACCCAAAGGACGGGCATGGCGCAAAAGTATCTACCGCCAAGTTGGCATTCTTGCGTCTGCCGATCAAGCGAGTGCAGTTCGCGAATTTATCAAACTAAAACCGTTTGTCGATTCGGAACGCATCGGCGTCTGGGGGTGGAGCGGTGGCGGTTCGATGACACTCAATGCCATGTTTCGATACCCTGACCTGTATCGTTCCGGTGTATCCGTGGCTCCCGTTCCTAACCAGTTGTACTACGACACTATTTACCAGGAACGCTACATGGACCTTCCGACCGAAAATGCGGAAGGCTACAAACAAGGATCTCCTATTACTTTTGCAGGTCAACTCAAGGGAGATTTGCTTTTGATTCACGGGACGGGCGACGACAATTGTCACTATCAAACCACCGAACTATTGATCGATGAGTTGATTCGATTTAACAAAAAATTCTCGATGTTTGCATATCCCAATCGATCTCACAGTATTTCCGAGGGGACCAATACCACCAAGCATTTGTATGGCCTAATCACGGATCAATTCTTGCGGACGATTCCACCCAACAACCCCCGGAGATGAAATTCGTCTCAGCACGAGAACTTCTCCTCGCCCGTTGAAATTCAAATCGCCAATTTGCCGTTGAACCCATCGCGTGCAAGGGATTTTGACCGGCGTCGGAATGCGGTGAGCAGTCGTCGGCACCCACCCCTCTGAAATGGCCATCGCGAATCCGAGAACCTCCAATGCGCCCGACTGGTTTCGTTCGATATGCCTCCAAACTAGCGGCAAGAAACTCAATTCGAAATCGCGAGGTGCAGAAAACGAAGCAGTTGGTTGGTTCGTATTGTTTCGAGATGGATCCGTCCCGAGGATGATGCTGCCGCGACGCATTCCGCCGCCCCATTGACCGCCAAGATTCCCCATCACCACGAAACTGCCAGCGATCATCTGAGATGCGGCAAAGGCCCCAGCGTCGCCTGAGACAAACACAGTTCCGCGTCTCATGCGTTCGCATGCGCGAGCCCCAACATTTCCGGCAATGAAAATGTCTCCGCCCCGCGTGCCCGATTTCCGACCCGGTCGCGGAGATGCTAGTCCGTTTTCGCAATTACCTGAAATGTAAATGAACCCGTCTTGCATGCCGGAGCCCAGATGGTCGCGAGCGTTTCCTGCGATGATCATCTTTCCGCCTCGCATTTCTCGCCCCGCATAGTCGCCAACGCTACCGACTACGCAGAGAATTCCGCTCTCCATATTTTGACCAAGATTGTCGATCGCCTCGCAGTCGCCAAACATCAAAATGGACTGCTCGAGAATCGACGGAACACCCGAAATATCGAAGACTTGGCCGAGCATTGCCGGCCCGAGTTCGGTGGTTATCAACGTCGCTTCGATTTCTGAAATCGATAAACTGCATAGCAAATCCGGACGAATGCCAGAACCGTCGATGGTACCAAAGAAACCTGTGGTTTTACGAAGTACAAGCATGGTTTTCTATGCAATCGGTTGAGTGAGTTTGCCGCGACACCAGAGACTTGGATCTTCGAAAAAAGGACTTTGTCTGGTTCTCGCCATGCATTGACTACCGAGCAACACATCATTGATCACATAGAACACGCCAATCTCTTGAAACTCCCTCGGTTCGAAACCGGTCAACGTATCCGCCTTCAGAAATGCCTTGATCTCATAACCAAACTCACGTTTCAGCGTTCCGACGGCAATATCCGTGGGATGAATCGCAGTTGGAAAATCGCGGGCACGCTGAATGGTCGACAATTCGCCATGGCCGCGAACCAATTGCGTCGTAGGCGGACGATTCAGGAAAAATTCGAATCGGTGGCAATAGTTGGTGGCGCGATGAACACCTGGACTCCAGCGGGTATCGAGATAAAACGTGAAAAAAAGTCCCTGACTTGGTGCATTACTCACCTTTGCACCCTTGGTTTGAACCGTCGCGTGAATAAACAGTCCGGCGTCGCTCCATGCAAGTGAGACGTCCGCAAAGCGAGGCTCACTACTTAACGAACTGAGAGGTGGAACGCGACATTCGTCGCCAAGCTCCCATTCTAGTCGCTCGGGTTTCATGACACTGCGGGGCTCGATAATACTTTGGATTGGAAATCCCAAGTCAAAAAGCCACGATGGATCACCTAGTAACTCGTTGAGCTTCATGGATTTTCGCGTTCCGCGTTCGCCTTCTTGCGAACAATGGTGTACCAAGCAAACAAATCCGTTTCGAGCGTCATTCCGCCTGGACCATCCCAGCTCAAAGCATGGGCCAAACGCCTTGCCTCGGCATTGTCGACGACCCACGCATTGGATACGACGGACTCGGTATCAGCGACGTCACCGACCAATCGAGCAACTATTTCTCCAGGCTTAGTTGGTTCTGTTTTTTCTTGTTGTGCAACGCAGGTAAACGCAATGACTGCGAGAAGCAATACGGATGCAAAGAGTCGATTCAACATGGCCTAGCTAAGTTTCGATTACCCGAGCTCAAAGCGGTATTTATAGCTGAATTCCTACGACAGTACAGCTACGTCGAGGAAGCCACGGGCATTCACCGGGCGGCTCGCGTCACGCCGCGATGTGGAAATCGAACGTGAATGAGGAAATGGAACGTGTTTCCAGCCGGGCGCAATACTGGCTAAGATGATAAGGTCAGCCTCAGATTGCATTATCCCAATCCGAAGCGTAAGCGAGGGACAATTTCGCAGGTCCCTCACTTACGTATCGGGTTATGATTGGTAGTTTTCAGTCTGTCGCTCGCCTAACTCTACGAATTCGATCGACCCCCCCTGCTCGATACGGTGAAAGCAATGACTTTTCGAAACTCCTTAGCGAAGAGAATGATCCCAAACCCAATTCAACGCTTTCGCCTTTGCGTCTTTGCGCTGGCCGGTTTGGTCGCAAGTCCGCCTGTTGCCCAGCTCTATGCCGAGCCCCCTCGTCCAAACGTCGTTATCTTTTTGGCGGATGACGCAGGATGGGGAGACTATGGCCATTCCGGTAACGATCAAGTGAAGACGCCGAACATCGACTCCATTGCTACGGGGGGCGTTTCGCTAGACCGTTTTTATGTTTGCCCTGTTTGTTCACCGACACGAGCCGAGTTTTTGACAGGCCGGTATCATCCGCGAGGTGGGGTCCGCGGAGTTTCGACGGGACAAGAGCGTCTCAATCTCGACGAAAAGACGATTGCCGATGCGTTTAAGGCTGCCGGATATGCAACGGGCGCGTTCGGCAAATGGCACAATGGCACTCAGTGGCCTTACCACCCGATGGCTCGCGGTTTCGATGAATACTTTGGGCACACGTCTGGTCACTGGGGCGAGTACTTCGACGCGCCCTTAGAAGAAAATGGTCGCATGATTCGAACCAAGGGTTACATCGTCGATGTCTGCACCGATCGCGCAATCAACTTCATCGATCGAAACAAAGACAGACCCTTTCTATGTTATGTTCCATTCACGACTCCCCACTCACCGTGGGCCGCTCCCGCTTCGAACTGGGCTGTGTTCAAGGACAAGGTTATTCGCCAAACCGCCACCAACCCCAAAGAAGAAGTGCTCGATCAAACGCGCTGCGCCCTCGCCATGCTGGAGAATCAAGATGCAAACGTCGGGAGAGTACTGAAAAAACTCGAGGACCACAACTTAACCAACAACACACTCGTTCTCTATTTTTCCGATAACGGTCCCAACACGGCTCGATGGACAGGCGGTATGAAAGGTAAGAAGGGAACGACCAATGAAGGCGGGGTGCGTTCGGTATGCTACCTGCGCTGGCCGGGTAAATTACCCGCTGGTCATAGCGTTTCGCAAATCGCCGGGGCAATCGATTTACTCCCAACCATCGCCAGCTTGATCAACATCTCGCGAATCGGTAACAAACCGCTCGACGGCAAAGATCTGTCGCCGCTATTGTTGCGAGCGACGACCGCAAACGAGTGGCCGGATCGAATGATCTTCTCCAAGTGGGGCTTGAGTACCAGCGTTCGTACACAACGCTATCGACTCGATGATAATGGCAAACTATTTGACATGCTCGACGATCCTGGCCAAACCATGCCTATCAATGAACGCGAGCCCGCAATCGCAGCCAAGCTCATCAAGGAGATTGCGGATTGGCGAGCGGAGATGTTCCCAGAAGCCCCTAGCGAAACCAAGGGAAAACGTTCGGGCAATGAAGTTGACCCTCGTCCGATTCCAGTTGGATACAGCGTGTTTCCGATTACGATGTTGCCCGCTCGCGATGGTGAACCTCGCGGAGGTGTGAAACGTAGCAGCTCAGCGCCAAACTGTTCCTATTTTGTGAACTGGACGAGCCAGGACGATAGGCTTGTTTGGCTGCTCGATGTGAATACAACCGGCCGCTACAGTGTGAGCATTGACTATACCTGCCCGGCGTCCGATGTCGGCTCGTCGATTGAGCTTGCGTTTCGGCAATCAAAACTTAGTGGGAAAGTAACAGCGGCTTGGGATCCTCCGCTCTACACCAACCAAGATACGCTGCCCCGCCCGCCTGCCGAGAGTCAGATGAAAGATTTTCATTCGCTCAATCTTGGCGAAATGAGATTGGAGGCCGGTCAAGGTGAGCTGGTCGTGCGAGCCACGAATATCCCTGGCAAGTCGGTGATGGATCTGCGGCGAATCACCATTACGCTGTTAGAGTAACTCCGTAGCACAGGCTGCTAGCCTGTGCTTTTTAGACTAAGCACATCGGCATGAGTCTTCGAGTGAAACAAATTGATAGCCGAAGGGCGATAGCCCCGGTTCTCGACGAATGTCGAGCAAATGGAAACCGGGGCTATCGCCCAACGGCTAAACGGCACGAAAAACATATGCGGATGTGCTTATTCCGCGTTCGGTTCTACATTTGGTTTCTTTGGCACGAATACCAAAAACCAGCCTAACCCAATCATCGCTGAGAAGACGGATGCAATCAGAACCACAACTTGGGAGTTCTTGATGAGGGCTTCATCCTCGAACGCCAAGAGCGACACGAAAATCGACATCGTGAATCCGATGCCAGCTAGTAGCGAAGCACCGACTAAATGCGAAACGTTGACTTCGTCAGGCAATGTACAAAGTTTCAACTTGATCGCAATCAAACAAAAAAGCAGGATTCCCACAGGCTTGCCAACGACCAACCCGAGAAAGATCCCGATGCTATTCGGTTGGCTCAAACCTGCCAGCCAATCGGAATCAATACGGATGCAAGTATTCACAATCGCAAAGACAGGCAAAATACCGAACGCGACTGGTTTGTGAAGCCAATGCTGCAGTCGATACGAAGGAGTTGAATCTCCACCGTCGCGAAACGGCAACGCAAATGCCAGCAGTACACCGGATATGGTTGCATGAACACCCGAGTGTAGCATGCAATACCACATCGCTACCCCACCCAACATGTATACCCAAATTGCATTGACCTGGAGCCGGTTCATCACACACAATCCTGTGAAGACGGTAATCGCTCCTACCAAATAGGCCATCGATATCGACTTGGTGTAAAAAACCGCGATCACAAGAATTGCACCTAGATCGTCCGCAATCGCGAGCGCCGTCAAAAAAACCTTGAGCGAAAACGGGACGCGATTGCTAACCAAGGAAAGCACTCCCAGCGAAAAGGCAATATCGGTTGCCATGGGAATGCCAGCGCCTCGTTGATAGATAGAGCCGTTGCAAATCGAAAAGTGAATGGCTGCAGGCACAAGCAATCCACCGACGGCCGCACAAATGGGTAGGATTGCATTTCGAACATCGCTCAATTCACCGGCATAGAGCTCTCGCTCGAGTTCAAGTCCCACCAACAAAAAGAAAACGGCCATCAAGGCATCGTTGACCCAATGCTCGATCGATAGGCCGAAAAACTTAGTGTGAAAACAATGGATGGTTGCTTCGCCTAGCGAGGAATTCGCGATGGCGAGCGCCGCGAGGGTGAACACCAGTAGAATGATCCCAGAGGCTTGTTCGCTATGAAAGAACTCGTTAAAAAGCTTGGTCGCTTTGTTTTTCATTGAGAATCCGAAAGAGGGTGTGGGCGTCAGTAGCAGACCCGCAAGCGACTGGGGCGATTCAATACTAAAGTTCTTTAATCATGATATTACGGAACTGCACTAGCGAGGGCGGGCTGTTCCATTGACCGTTCTTTTTGCTGCCGTGATGTTGCAAAACGATCGGGCCCTTGGAGGGCAAATCGGGTATGGATGCTTCCTGAATGACCGTTTCGCCATTTAACACGACGGTCACCACGTTTCCGCGAACGGTGATTTCGAAGCGATTCCACTTGCCCACCTCTTTATCCGCTTTCAAACGAGGCGTTACCGCAGCACGCACTTTTGCGGACATGTTTGGGTCCCGCCGTACACCGTACATTTCGCCCGAGCCAATCGGCCAGCACCAAATATTCACTTGATGTTTGCCGCTACCGCGAAGATAGATCCCTGAGTCCGAATCAGGCACGGACAAGGTGATTGGTTTGCCGTCTGCGTCAACTGCTTCGGATCCGTCGGGCAAGATCTTCGCGACACGGGGATTGATGTAAGGAGTCTCCTTGATTCGCCAGTCTGCAATCAAGCTAAAGTCAGTGAACTCACGTTGGGACACAAGCGATTTTTCGCCTGGCGCTTCGCTCATGGCGTCATAGTCCAAGACTTCTCCGAGTACTTTCCAGTGACCGTTGTCCCCCTCAGGGATCTTCCATCCATCTAAATTAATGCCGGTGAACAGTGGAACGTAACCTTCACCCGAAACTGCGATTTCGTCAGCCCTCGGACTCGAGGTTGGTAACTCACGAATGCGGATGTTTTTGAAATGACATTCCGAACCCTCGGACTCCAAGAAAATATATCCTTTGCGTGGCCAACAATCTTTTCCAGATGTAACTTCTTGTCCATTGACGCTGAGTCGAATTTCCCCATCCTTCGCCACAACACGATAGTGATTCCATTCGGGTGAGCTTTTCGAAAGTTCTTGAGTTGGAAAACTTCGAACGCCATTTTTGGCGATCTTGCCTAGCGGCGTCATCTTGGCACCATGGATTGGAAATATGTCGCCATGCGTTGTGAATCGCTCGTTCTTGCCACTCGCGTTGTAGGCGTTATCCAGAATTTGGACTTCGATCCCTCGCGTAAAGGGGATTCCCACGGAAGGAATTCCATCTCCCCAAAGAAACAGGCCTGCGTTGCCACCCTCTTTCATATGCCGCCACTCGAGTTCCACAATGCAATTCTCGAACATTCGGTCGGTTCGTAGCACACCGGTGGGCTTCCCTGTCGAAATGATCATGCCATCGCGTACCGTAAAGGTATCAGGCGCGACGTTGACCGCTTCCCAGCCGCTAAGGTCTTTGCCATTGAACAAGGGTTTCCACTGCGTGGAATCGTCCGACGATTGTGCTTGAACGGAGCAAGCAATTGCCAAACTCATTGCGATGCTTCGAAAGATTTGGTTCATGATCATTTACTTTCCAAAGGATTGAATGCATATCAAAAAAAGTAGGATGGATGCGGCAACCGCCGGGACGACACTACCGGCGCAACTCGAGTCGACAATCGGAATCGGCGGATACCGGCATTCCAACTTGATCAACCGGGTGCGTGAAGAGATAACGCCAGACATCTTCGTGAATAAATTTGCCAGACGAATCCTTAACGGCGGATCCGCCCGGCGTTACGCAGCCATGGGCTCGATTGGCATCTCCCTTGACGTCGGCTTCGGTGATTAAGCGGCGAGAGTTATCGAAAGGAGTTTTTGTTTTATCGACATCGACGATAGGTCCAAACTTGTTAAGGCCGAGCAATTGCCAAGAGCGGCAGTAATGGTCGCCCGACCAACCGGTATCGAGAACATGGCTAAAGCCGAAGAACCGATTTGCCGGAGTCGCGGAAGGTAGGCCTTGCCAAGTTTCGTATTGGTCGCGAGGCCCACAAAACATGACGACACGATCCACCTTTTGATGGATGGCAAATCGAGCGGCGGATGTAGCGCCATGTGAACTTCCCGAGATGACGACTTTATCCCAATCGAGGTCTTTGCCGTCCGAAGCGAGAAACATTTCCCACTTGCCCTGTGGGTTTTCTTTGGCAAGCCATTTCACAAATTGGAGAGCACGCTCTTTCATGCCGTCTGGTTTTGGGATCGCGACCAAATCGCTAAAGTCATCGCCCGTGGTTGCCTCAAGTCGAATCTTGCCAAGATGCATTGGATCGGCAGGGGGTGGTTCTTTGCCGAATTTTGAAAACCATCCGTTTGCGTAATGAACGCGAATTGCATGATAGCCGTACGAATTGACCCGCTCGAATAGTCCGGGACTATTCCCCATCAGCCAGATGACGAGCTTTCCCTTGGGTTGAACGCGAGTGTCCACGGAAGCGTGCTGCAGATCTTGGGGCTTTCCATCTTTCTCGAACAGAAAGTCAATTTCCGGGTGGGCTTGGGCTCGGCTATCGATTGCGCTGGCGCGGGCAGACAATTCATAACGTTTTGGAGTCGGGTCTTGAAAGGAAAACGAATTGGTTTGTGCCACAGCCGAACCAACATAAACGCTGGTGATGAACAACCAAGCCACGGAAGCGACATAAAGTTTTTTTGGCATAGAACGGTCGCGAACGGTTAAAGTTACTATTGTGAAGCAAGCCAGCGCGGTGTGCATCTTAGCAAATTATCGTCGTCGCAAGGAAGGGGCAACTCAGAAGGCTTCCATCCAGCTTCACGAATTCGAATTGCCTTCCGTCCGGCTTGCCCGGGCGGAGGCTGCAATTAGCAGCTACCTTGAAATGCCCTTTACTACAAGCACTCCGTTGGCCTTGTGCCAGCGGAAGCACGTGGCCGACACGCTCAAAAACGTTGCTACCATCCAGTTAAACCGGAAAGGAAAAACAAGCAAGCTCAGATACCCTCTGGACGTCCGGCGTAGCGAGAGGAGGGCAAAGTGCAAAACATCTTGCTTTTGGATACCCAAGGGATTCCATCGCGTCTTCCGCTCGCCGACCAACCTACATCCTTCCTCGAATTCTGGTCATGTGTCTCAACGCCAACCGTGCAGTGAAGCGATCGATAGCCAGCAGGTGCCAGGCATGCACCGACTATACGTACGAGGATGATACTCATCGGCAGCAGTATCTTGAAGAACAGGGATGGCGAGTTCTTCGATTCTCCAATGAAGAAGTGATCGAAGATGTGGAAGCTGTTGCGATTGCGATCGCAAAATCGATGGGATTGAAACCAACCTATGGACCGCACATCGAAGTGCGTTCCGGAATGCGCTCTCGCCGCTCACCAAATTCCAAAAAAGGCCGCTAACGTCACCTCTCCCAGCGAAGCTGGGGGAGGTCGGAGCGAGCGTAGCAAGCTCCGGGAGGGGGTGCGACCTGGGTTTCGGACCGAGGAGACTGCTGCTGTGCTTATGCCCCCTCCCGAATGTCGCTGATGGCTCCATTCGACCTCCCCCAACTGCGTCGGGAGAGGTGACCTCTATTGCGTTATTCATTGCGTTGCACATCCGTTAAAGGTTTTTACCGAGCGTGCCACCTCAATTGCAAGGTCGTACATTTCGGAAAATGCCGAAGGGGTGTGTCCCCACGCGATACGTAAGCGTCCACCAGCACCAGTGGGTGGACGGGTGGCGCGGGGTTGAATCGCGATGTAGGTTCTGCTAGGCGGCCAATGTGGCTGCCAGTCAATCAACCCTACTCGGAGTTCGTCTATGGTTCGCAGCTCTGCCAAGTCGATCGAATGGTCAAAGCATCTCGATCGATTTCAAATCTCTGGCAGGATTCCGAGGGACACAGATCATTGCAGCGGGGGCGCGTTGTCGCTATACACACGTCCCCACCGTAAAGATTGCAATACATGGTTGATTGGACTACATTGACCGTCGAAGACACCCTTTACCGAATTGTTCCGTACACCCGCGTACTCGGCCGAAAGAGCTTCGAAGTTTTCCTCTTCCGTAAAAGCACAGTGAGCGATCGTTATGAATTCAAAGGAGATTACGAGGAAGGCCCCAATGCGATTTGTCTTTTTAATCGCTTTGTGTTTCGTTCCCTCTTTGCCTTGCGGCGCTTTCGCTTCCGAACCCGACACGGGGGTTCTCATTAAAAAGGTATTCGATGCCGTTGGTGGAGAGGGCAAATTGCTCCGCCTGTTTCGAACGCGAGAAACGGTTAACGTCAGCTCCGATCCGGAGAAGAAGGGCTCAGAGCGGGTATCGGTCTATGAGCCCCCAAAGTACTGGTGGACTGGCAAGAATGAGCGCGTCAAAGACGAGGCTAAGCCGGATGAACCAGCTACTTTTTTGGTCTGGGCATGGACGCTTGGGATTCTGACGGACCCAGCATCCAAATTAGAGGTGATTCCGGATATCGTCGAGTCGAACAAGGCTGCTATTGGGCTGCGCGTCAGCGGATCCGTTACGCCGCCGATGGAAATCTATTTCGACAAGGCCGAGAGTCGCATCGTTCGGATAGATTGGCGAAGTGATATTCACCGGTTCAGCGATTGGAAAGAAGTCGACGGAGTGAAGTATCCGGCGAAGTGCATCGGATTTAAGAAAAACACGGACAAGCCGTGGTACTTCAGTGAAATTATCGAGCTTGAACGGCTCAACGATTTGCCTGGTGAGTTGAAACGCAGGTAGAGCATGACCTTGACAGCATTACCATCGGTTCCCGCCGTTCGAATTCGCAACCTTAACGAATGGCCCAAAGACATCTCGAAACCATTTGTCCTTTATTGGATGACTGCATTTCGAAGAACGCGAACCAACTTTGCTTTGCAACGCGCCGTCGAGCTGGCCGAGCAGCTTCGTAAGCCGTTGGTGATCTTAGAAGCCGTGCGATGCAACTATCGCTGGGCGAACGACCGATTTCATCGGTTTATTCTCGACGGAATGATCGATAACGAAGCGGATACTCGCAAGACCAATGCGATGTATTGTTGCTACGTTGAGCCAAATTCGAATCATGGCCATGGCTTGTTGGAAGCGTTTGCGAGTCATTCCTGTGCAATTGTGAGCGACGACTTCCCTTGCTTCTTTCACCCAGCAATGTATCAACACATCGCTCGACGTTGGAATTGTTGCGTTGAATTGGTGGATAGCAATTCGATTCTACCGATGCGTTCCACGGATAGAACGTTTACGGTGGCTCATTCCTACCGCCGGTATATGCAAAAGGAGATCGCTCAAGGGCTCCCGGATTTCCCGATCGAAGAGCCGCTATCGTTTCTCACCGTAAAGCGTTTGCAGTCTCTTCCAGCAGAAATCGTACAACGTTGGCCTGTTTGGACCAACAACGAAGTAAGCCAACAATTGCCGAAAGTCGCTTTGACCTCGTTGCCGATCGACCACGCGGTCCAGCCCACCCAGGAGCGAGGCGGTCCCGTGGAGGCGGCAAAGGTACTTGATCGATTCATCCAACAACGGCTTGCGAACTACTCTCAAGCAAGGAACGAACCCGAGCAAGCTGGCTCGAGTGGGTTGTCGCCGTACTTTCACTTTGGGCACGTTAGTCCGCAAGAACTGTTCCAACGATTGGCTTCCGCCACGGGCTGGAGTTGGGAACAACTCGGAAAGCCCAACGGCAAGATGAATGGCTTTTGGAATATGGGAACCGATGCGGAAGCGATTCTAGATCAGCTCATGACTTGGCGTGAGATCGGCTTCAATCTTTGTTGGCGGAACCCGCATTTTGATCGATTTGAATCGCTGCCCGATTGGGCTCAAGTGACATTGCAAGAACATGAACAAGACAAACGCCCGTTCGTTTATGATCTTGAACAATTCGACGCGGCCAATACCCATGACCCGCTTTGGAACGCAGCTCAAACGCAGCTCGTTCGCGAGGGACGTATTCACAATTATCTACGCATGCTCTGGGGAAAAAAGATCTTGCACTGGACACGCTCGCCTCGCGAAGCGCTTCGTATCATGATCGAGCTCAACAACAAGTATGCCCTCGACGGACGCGATCCAAATTCCTACAGCGGCATCTTCTGGGTGCTTGGGCGGTACGATCGAGCTTGGGGGCCGGAACGCCCGATCTTTGGCAAGGTTCGCTATATGACGAGTGAGTCCACTCAAAACAAATTCCATGTCAAGCAATACTTGGCGAAGTATTCGCCTGCTAACTGAATCGCAAAAGAACCTTGCGAACTCCAGGGCGATGTGCGTGTTGAAAAGCTTTTAGGGCATCCTCCGCCGCGTACTCACATTCCAGCAATGCCAAAACGTCGATCGACTTGCGCTCCATAAGCCGCAGTGCAGGTGCAAAGGGACCGCAACGTGAACCTACGACGCGCAGTTCATTCACGACAATCGGGGTAAGATCGATTTTGGTCGGATCTGCGTAAGTGCTCTTCATCACGATAGTGCCACAAGGCTTTGTTATCCGCATTGCATGCCGCAGTCCGTCGGAATTGCCGGTTGCCTCGACCACCATATCAAAACAATGCGAATCGACTTGTTCGGTCATTCCGGTCCTCATGCCCCATTGCTTTGCAAGCTCAAGCGAATGCGAATTCCTCGCGATTACCGTGACTTGAGCCCCACCCAGCGAAAGCACCCCTGCAACCAGCATCCCTAATCGCCCCGCCCCGATGACTGCGATTTGTGAGTCGGGACGTATCGGTAGTTGCTGTGCAATTCTCAACGCTGCCGCAAGTGGTTCGGTAAACACGGCTTGACTGTCCTTCACGCTATCGGGGACTTCAAGAAGATATCGCTCGGGGATCGCGACCCAATCCGCCATCGCACCGTCTCGATTAAAAATGCCCAAAACCTGTCGGCCTGGATGATGTTCGGCACCCGTTGAGGCTAAGTCAAGCGAATCGAGCGGCACAAAATTGATCGAACTAACGACTCGCTTTCCGATCCATTTCGGGTCGCTTGATGCGTCGACTACTCCCACAAACTCATGTCCAAGCACGCCGCAGAAACCAAAATAACCCTTTACAATTTCGAGATCCGTCGAACAGATACCAGCCAATCGCACTCGAACGAGAGCTTCGCCTACTTTGCGTTCGGGACATGCGGAGTCATGGCGAAATTCCAGTTCCTTGCCGTTAAAGGCTATTGCTCGCATCAATCAATTTCTCCGCGAATACCACCAGGTGGTCTCAAGTTCCTACGAATTGGGAAAGGTATCGATAGCTTTGCGCTGGCGATTCCACTCGTGCTGCGACGGTCCCCTCGTAGATGCGGTCCTCAACTTCGACGCACACCGGGCCTTGGTAGCCTGCGTCGCCGAGGACGGAAAAGAACTGGCCCCAATTGATCTCACCCAGGCCTGGCAATTTCGGAGTATGGTAAAGCTTCGGATGGGCAAAGACTCCAACGTCGTTTAGTTTGTGCCGATCAATGCGTACGTCCTTTGCATGGATATGAAAGATGCGATCGATGAATTCTCGCATTGGGTTAAGGTAGTCCATGCATTGAAAAACCATGTGCGATGGGTCATAGTTCAGACCGAGACTAGGGCTCCCCAAATCGTTGAACAAGCGTCGCCAAATAGCGGGTGAAGTGGCAATGTTTTTTCCGCCTGGCCACTCATCATCACCAAAGAGCATCGGGCAGTTTTCGATGCCGATTCGTACATTGCACTTTTCCGCCAGATCCACAATCGGCTTCCAGGTGGTCAGAAGGCGATTCCAGTTGTCGTCCACACCCTTGGTAAAATCGCGACCAATAAAGGTGTTGACTTGGGTCAAGCCAAGTTTTGGCGCCGCTCGAATGACTTGCATCAAGTGTTCCACACTTCGTTCGGCTTCGCCTAGATCCGGCGAAAGGCAATTCGGATAGTAGCCTAAGCCGCTGATCTGCACGCCCGTTGTTTGCACCAAGTTTTTGATCGAGGCAACTCGGGCGTTGTCCAGTGACAGAACGTCGATGTGCGTCACGCCTGCATAACGGCGTTCCGCTTGACTCGGCGGCCAGCACATCACCTCGATGTACTTATAGCCGATGGTGACCGCTGTCGCGAACAATTGTTCTAGCGATTCATTGGGCAGGATAGCGCTAACAAAACCAAGCTGCATCATGATGAATAACGATCCGAAATTAGATTTCAAGGAAAAGGCGAGACGGATCTTCGATGACTTCTTTGATGGTTTTCAGGAACGTAACCGCTTCGCGACCATCGATGACCCTGTGATCATAGGTCAGAGCGAGGTACATCATCGGGCGTATGACAACTTCGCCATTGAGTGCAATCGGTCGCTCTTGAATGGAGTGCAGTCCTAGGATACCGCTTTGGGGTGGATTGACGATCGGAGTTGAAAGCAACGAGCCATAGATGCCGCCATTGCTGATCGTAAACGTCCCGCCTTCAAGATCTTCGGGCATGAGTTTATTGGCAGTCGCTCTGGATGCGAACTCACCAATGCTGCGTTCGATCTCTGCAAAACTCATCTTTTCGACGTTGCGCAGAACTGGAACGACGAGTCCTTTTCCGCCGCCGATGGCGATACCGATATCACAGTAGTGGCGGTATACGACGTTGTTACCGCGAATTTCTGAATTGACGGACGGATAACGCTTGAGTCCTTCGCAAGCCGCTTTTGCAAAGAATGACATGAATCCCAACTTGACGCCATGCTTGTCGACAAACGCCTCTTTGTATTTATTTCGAAGCTGCATGACGGGTTGCATATCGACTTCATTGAAGGTCGTTAACAACGCGGCATTGTGCTGTGCTTGAACCAAACGCGTTGCAATCGTTCGACGGATCATGCTCATAGGCTTGATCTCTTCGCTGCGGTTCGGTGTTCCCTGGATGAGGTTTTGCGATTGGGCAGCGGACGCTTGCTTGGGCGGGGCGGAGCTCGTAACTCCTGTTACCGCTTTCGCGGGAGCAGTTACCGGTGCGGCAGCGGTTGTTGTCGCGACATTTTGCGAAACGAACCGGGCGACGTCTTCTTTGAGCAATCGACCGCCAGGTCCCGACGCGGAAACCTGCGATGCGGAAAGGTGATTGTCGTCAAGCATGCGACTTGCAGCCGGCATCACGCGAGCGGGCTCTGCACCGACACTTTGAGGAGGCGCAGCGAACGCAGTGGTCGGTGTCGGTGTCAAACTTGCGTTTGGAACGCTTGGCGATTGAACCGGCGTCGGTACGGCTGCTCCCTTGGGAGACGGTTGGAAAGTTGCAATGACATCGCCAACGGTCGCGAATTCTTCGCTCTGACGAAGAATCTTAACCAAAATCCCATCCTCAGGAGCGGAGATCTGAACCGAGGCTTTTTCCGTTTCAAGGTCAACTAGGTCTGTACCTCCAGCGACCCAGTCCCCTTCTTTTTTGAGCCATTGGCCAATCTGGACTTCGGAAACGCTCTCGCCAACGGATGGAACGATAATTTCGGTCATAAAACGTAATGGTTGAGGGAGTAATAATCTACGGAAAAGCATCGCAATATTTGCAAGTAAAAGCATATAGTAAGAGCCGATCCATGTCACCCGTCACTTGGCCGCGAACCCCAAGAATGAACCGAACTAGGAAAACCAACGCGTTATGACGAGCAATCCACAACTTTCAGCCCCGAAAGCGACTTCCCCTGCATCTCCGATTCAAGCGAAACACCACGTCCAACTAGGAAATTCGGATCTTTTTGTGAGCCGTATCGGACTTGGCTGCTGGCCTATGGCCGGAATTACTTCGTTGGGCATTTCCGACCAGGAATCCATCGCGACCGTTCAAGCCGCCCTCGACCACGGAATCAATTTTTTCGATACAGCCTACGCTTATGGTTACGACGGACGAAGCGATCATGTCCTGCGAAGCGCTTTGCAAACGAGGCGTGGCGACGCAATCATTGCTCACAAGGTGGGTACGCATTGGGATGCCCAACGTCAGCGGTGCGTCGACGGAACGCCGGCAACACTGATCAAGAATGCACAGGAATGCCTGAAGCGACTGGATACCGACTACGTGGATGTGATGTATTTGCACACTCCCGATCCGAATGTCCCGATCGAGGACTCGGCGGGTGCGATCGCTGAGATATGCAAGCGAGGCTGGGCTCGCTACGCGGCGGTTTCAAATGTCGATTTGGAACAGGCCATACGATTCAATGCAATTTGCCCGCTGGTTGCGATCCAACCCTACTTCAACATGTTTCAGCAGGATGCGGTTCAAGCATTGCTGCCGATTGCGAAGTCGCAGAACATCTCAATGGTCTGCTATTGGGTGCTCATGAAAGGTCTGTTGTCTGGCAAACTACAACGCGATCATGTATTTGATCCTGCCGATCGTCGGTTAACTTACCCGATCTTTCAGGGCCAGGCATGGCAAAGGGCTCAGGACTTACTCGACCGGCTTCGTTCCCTTTCAAGCGAGCTAGGGTGCACCGTGGCACAAGTGGTGATCGCGTGGACGCTTACCAAGCAAGGTGTTGATGTCGTACTTCTAGGTGCCAAACGGCCCGAGCAATTGATCGAATCCGCTCACGCTTTAGAATTGCAACTTAGTCCAGATTTAGCCGCACGAATTGATGGTTGGATTGAAGCAGAATGATTGGCGTTTCGGTCGACGTTGATCCGCCAAACCGAAACCCAATCGTTGAATGGGAAGTGTTGTTTCAGTAAGATTAAGCAAAGGAGAACGCTTCATGCCACTGCGCGATCATTTTCGAACACCCTTGAGCCAAAGTTCATCTTGGGAGGAAGTACACGGTCAATGGCCAGCGGTTATCGTACAGCAACTTGGGAAAATCTTGCCTGCTCAATATGTCGCTGGACCACGAATTCATTTAGGGTCACAAGCGGAAGTCGACGTGGCAAGTTTCGAACATTATCGCAAAGAAGAGAGAGAGGTTCAGCCGTTTGCTGATAATGGCGGTTCTGTTGCGACGATTGTCTTGGCTCCGTCTGTCTTGGCTCCGTCTGTCTGGGCTCCTTCGCAACCGACGTTGGTCATGGAAACGGATTTGGGTGATTACGACGAATACGAGGTTCGCGTTTATGATGCCAGCAGAAATCGACGGCTGGTTGCGGCGATTGAGCTCATAAGTCCTGCGAACAAAGACCGGCCTCAAAGTAGACGTCAATTAGTAGCTAAATGCGCAGCGTTGCTACGTGAGCAGGTTTCGGTGATGTTGGTCGATATTGTCGGATCGCGAGCGTTCAACCTCTATGCGGAGTTGTTGGAGATAACGGGGCAACGCGACCCTGCGCTTGGCAATAAACCTCCATCGATGTACGCGTGCGCATGCCGTTGGCGTCCACGAGGAGAGAGCCACGTACTAGAAACGTGGAACTCGGAGCTCGTCTTAGCCCAGTCGCTTCCAACACTGCCGCTGTGGTTAAGCGAAGATTTAGCTGTCCCTTTGAATCTTGAGTCAAGCTACGAACAGACTTGCTGCGATTTAAGAATTGCATAATTGAAGTCGAATAGGCAAAATCCAACCGAATCTATTACGTCAACACAGAGACTTCTATCTTGCTGTAGAATGTGCGGCGCAGCGAGACCGAAACGACCGAAACGAATCATTTTTAAGAGTGCTTGCCAAGTAATGAGCACATCTCGAGGTCGTGGGCAAACCGGAACGAGAATGAAACAATGAATTCGGAAACAAAGGAAAATGGTGTCGGCCTAGCCCTTCATTGGAAGATTCTCATCGGGTTGGCCGTTGGAGCGGTTGCAGGGCTAATTTGCAACGTTTATCTTGACCCTGAGAGTTCAAAAATACTCTCGGCAATCGCAGAAACGGTCGGTCAAGTCTTCCTCCGGCTCATCTTTATGGTGGTCGTGCCTTTGGTGTTTTGCGCGCTTACGTTAGGGGTTGCGGGAATAGGTGATGCTCGCAAACTTGGCCGTCTAGGTCTTCGGACACTCTTCATGACGATCGTTTTCTCCAGTTGTTCTGTTCTGATTGGCCTTACACTGGCCAATGTCATTCGACCTGGAGGGCGGTTGTCCGTTGAATCGCGAGATCAATTGCGAGAGAAATACGCCGTTGAAGCAAATACCACCACTGCGAAAGCGAAAGGGGCTAAATCACTCAAAGACGCCCTTATGGACATTATTCCAAAAAACCCTCTGCAAGAAGCGGTGGGTTCTCTCGATGGTAGCTCACCTGGAAGCGGCATGTTGGGTGTCATGTTCTTTTCGCTGTGCATGGGCGTTGCGTTGACTGTCATTGGCGACAAAGCCAAACCCGTTTTAGAGTTCTTAGATGGATTCTATGAAGCGGTCATGGCGATCATTCGATTCGCAATGCGACTCGCCCCTTTTGGCGTTGCTGGACTCGTCTTTGCAATGACCGCTACCCTGGGATTGGATATCATCCAAGCTTTATTCTGGTTTGTATTGACGGTAATCTGTGGTTTGCTGATCCAGTTGCTGGTTGTCTATTCGCTCGCGATTTATTTCATTGCACGCAAATCTCCCATGGCTTTCTTCAGGGATATCTCAGAAGTGCTCTTAACCGCGTTTGCCACGTCTTCATCGAACGTAACGCTGCCAACTTCTTTGAGAGTCGTCGATGAAAAACTGAAACTCGATCGACGAGTATCTCACTTCGTACTCACCGTAGGATCTACGGCCAATCAGAATGGTACTGCACTTTACGAAGGGCTGACGGTACTTTTTATTGCACAAGTTTTTGGTATCGAGTTGTCGATTTCGCAGCAAATAGTAGTTGTGTTGATGTCTATCCTCGCGGGTTTGGGGACTGCCGGCGTCCCTGGAGGTTCGCTGCCACTTGTTGTGCTGGTGTTGCAATCGATTCAAGTCCCCGTCGAGGGAATTGGAATCATTATGGGGGTTGATCGATTGCTGGACATGTCCAGAACGACGGTCAACGTCGCAGGTGACATTGTGGTAGCGACCTGCGTGAATCGCTGGGAAGTTGATGATCTTAGGGATGAAGTGGGACAGTCGAACTAGTGCGACATCAACCTTCTCGCTTGGATTTCAACCCAGAATTGAGCATGGAACATGCGGTGTACATCACCACGACCACGACAAGCCATTTGACCGCGTCAAGTGGTAGTGATTTGACGATCCAAGCCGCGATCGCTACGGCTGGTAATCCAAGCAGCGTTAATCCCAGCGCCGACCTTACGTCGTATTTGCCGGTCTGAATGAACCGGTAACTCGCGACGGGCATCAAAAACGCGCAGGACCCCATCATCAATGGAAACGCCGTGGTTTCGGTCATGCCAAGCAAGCCGACCATCACCATGATGGGAGCGTATGCCCCAACGCCGATGGTCATCAACGCACCGAAGACAAAATTCCCGATGAATCCTAAGTAAGCGCACACGACAGCCAGTCGGTTTTTGGGCTCGCGTCGGCCTAGGCGGTCGCGTTCCGCTTTTCCTTTGCGGCAAGCAGTCGCTTGGCCCGGTCGTATTGCTTTCGCTCTGCTTTGTCCCG
>Ga0247839_1000555_pt1 | contig 66048 bp, 50 predicted proteins | sample LaCruzMarch2015__6_FD_192405 | JGI IMG/M metagenome (GOLD analysis project Ga0247839, IMG submission 192405) | Freshwater microbial communities from meromictic Lake La Cruz, Castile-La Mancha, Spain - LaCruzMarch2015_16m | ecosystem: Environmental > Aquatic > Freshwater > Lake | place: Spain...
CGGCGACTTTTTTGGAAGTGTCTGGCAGCGCTGGCGCGCGCAATCCATGTTTTTCGGGTCTATTGGCAACACCTTCTTCTGCCGTTTCCCGATGCCGTTCCAAAAATCTGCCCGTATTGTTCTGGAAAACAAAAGCACACAAACGGTCGCACTAAAATTCGGCCTCGCCGCCGGCCCGCACATCGAAGGCGGTTATTTCCATGCAGGCTGGCGCAACAGCGGCGCGAATGCGACCGGCGTGCCGCACACCGTTTTAAAAACCGCCGGACGCGGTCGTTATGTCGGTTGTATTCTTTCTGTCGTCAGTGCCGACCGCAGTTTCTGGGCGCTTGAGTCCGATGAATCCATGATGATTGACGGAAAGAAAACGTGGCAGGGTACCGGACTGGAGGACTATTTTAATTCCGGCTGGTACTATCAGAATGTCTTTGCCCGTCCTTTGCACGGACTTCCCGAGAAAGCGCCGTTCCGTACAGTGCAATACCGGTTTCACCTGACCGAGCCGGTACTGTTTGACCGCAATTTCGAAATGGAGTTTGAGCGTGGCCCCAATCAGGCGAGCCATGCCGCTTATGAAAGTGTTGCGTTTTACTATCTTGATCAGCCGCAGGCCACCGACAGCCGCATGGAAAAGCGTGTTGCGCCGGTTGATACACTCCAGCCGTATAGCCTGATGACTGATCTTTGGAACTTTGAGCGTTTCAGCGACTTGTTGGGCGAATCGGAATACATCGACCGTTACAGCAAACAGTTCAATCCTCCGTTTAAAGAAGTTCTTGATTTGCGCAGACTGGTTTGCAGCTATGAACAGAAGCAAATTTCGCAGCAGCAGTTTGTTGATAGTCTGAATGTATCAACCAATGCTCAGGCCGGAGTCCTGCGGAAACTCTACACGGTTCCGGGGGCAGCGTTGGTGTCACTATACTGCAACATGCCGTCCGAGCTTTATCTTGACGGCGAATTGATCCTTCGCGGAGGCGATCCGCAGAAACCGGTTTTCACAACGATTGAACTGAAAAAAGGCCGGCATGTGCTGGCGGCGGTTTCCGGCTGGCAGGAATATCCAAAATGGACGCAGGTTTCTGTCCGCACCGCCGCCGGATTTCTGCTGGGGACTTCCCAGTATTGGAAAAACGCCATTAATCCATCTGGCGATTGGGCCGCCTTGGAATACGACGATTCCGGCTGGATGCTCGTTGGTGCAGACTCTGGCAGGACAAAAGGGCCGCCGGAAGAACCGTATATTTGGGTGCAGCCCGATCCCTTTGTTAACACGATTTCGCTGGCAGACGGATTGCGACCGTCGGCGCCGTGGGGTAGCAAAAAAGGCCGCGTCGTTTATCGGAAAGTGTTCGAGATTCAATAAGTGATAAGGTAAAAAGCGGCCATGAATATTTTTGTAACGGGCGGAGCCGGCTATGTCGGCAGTGTTGTAGTGGGTCTGCTGATCCGACACGGCCATGCCGTTACGGTTTACGATAATCTGGAGAGAGGTCATGCCGGGGCCGTGCATCCCGCCGCGACGCTCATCGTCGGCGACTTGCGGGATAAAGATGCTGTGATCCGGGCCGTTGCGGACAGCCGCCCTGATGCGATTATTCATTTTGCCGCGTATGCCTATGTCGGCGAGTCTATGGAACATCCTCTGAAATACTTTGAGAATAATGTTTCCGGCAGCATCAACCTGCTGCTTGCCGCCACGAATGCGGGCGTTCCTAAATTTGTGTTTTCGTCCAGTTGCGCCACGTACGGCATTCCCCGGTCGCTGCCGATTACAGAAGAAACTCCGCAGGCTCCGGTGAACCCTTACGGTGAAAGCAAACTTATCGTGGAGCGCATGCTGGACTGGGTGCGGCGAATACATGGAATGAATGTGGTGGTGCTGCGTTACTTCAACGCCTGCGGAGCCGTCGGGAACCTTGGTGAAGATCATTTTCCCGAACCCCATCTTATCCCTCTGATTCTGAGAGCAGCGGCTGACGGCACGCAGGTTTTTAAAATATACGGGGATCAGTACGAAACCGGGGACGGCACCTGTGTCCGTGATTATGTGCACGTAAAGGATTTAGCCGAGGCGCATCTGCTGGCTCTCAACCCCGGACTCAGCGCCGTTCTGAATCTGGGCAGCGGACGGGGGCTTTCTGTCCGGGAGATGCTGCGTGCCGCAGAAACAGTAACCGGAAAGACGGTTGCCGCTCAAGTGGTCGGTGCGCGTCCAGGCGACCCGCCGGTGCTGATTGCTGACAGCCGCAAAGCGCTGTCGGTGCTGGGATGGGAGCCACAGCACGGCGATCCGGAGCAAATCATAGGTGATGCGTGGAGCTGGTTTGTTAAAAATCCCGACGGCTATTCAGATGGAAACAGAATAAATGCAGGAGTGACTGACTATGCGCATATTGAAATCTGAACCGGAAATCGGACTGGTTATCCCTTGCTACAACGAGGAGGCTGTTCTGACCCGTCTGGTTGAACGGCTGAACCGGCTTCGCGGTGCGGACAAATTCAGGATCAATATTCTGTTTGTGAATGACGGAAGCAGTGACGGAACCAGAAACCTGCTCAAGCGGATATGCGCTGAACACCGCCATATTGCCTGTATACATTTTTCGCGCAACTTTGGTCATCAAGCAGCGGTCAGCGCCGGACTGATGTATGTCAGGGGAGATGCCGCGGTTGTTCTTGATGCGGATTTGCAGGATCCTCCCGAAGTGATTCCCGCTATGGTTGAAAAATGGCTGGAGGGGTATGATGTGGTCTACGGCGTCCGGCGCAAACGGAAAGAAGGCTTCCTGCTGAAAGCAGCCTATTTTCTTTTTTACCGCATCATGCAAAAGATGGTTCCCTTTAATGTGCCGCTGGATGCCGGTGACTTCGCGCTGACCGACCGCCGGGTGATAGACACGGTTAATCAATTGCCGGAGAAAACCCGGTTTGTGCGCGGACTCAGAGGATGGGCCGGATACAGACAGGTCGGACTTCCTTATGAGCGGGACAGCCGGCAGGCCGGTGACTCGAAATATTCTTTCATGAAGCTGCTCAAACTGGCTCTGGACGGCATCATTGCTTACTCCACTATCCCCTTGAGAATCGGCATATGGACGGGGGCGGTTTCAGCGGCCGGCGGCCTGTTTTATTTTTTATTCGTTATTTATTCCAGACTGGTAATGAAGTCGGCGCCATCCGGCTGGGCATCTCTCGCAAGCATCATACTGTTACTGGGCGGTGCCCAGCTGCTGGTTCTCGGCATCATCGGCGAATATATCGGACGGATATTCGATGAAGTCAAAGCCCGGCCGACTTACATCATTGAAGAGACTGCCGGGGAAAATTCATGAAACCGCTTTTTGATACGTATGGCGAAAGCTATGACGAGGTGATGAAAAAATCCATCGGCTTTATGGGGCAAAAGCATGATTACTACACACAGGCCAAAGCCGATTGTATTCTGGATGTTCTTCAAAGACTGCACGACGGGGATACAAGAGAACTTAAAGTGCTGGATGTCGGCTGCGGTGTCGGTAAAACAGACGGCTTTCTTTTTCCCGGTCTGGGGGAATTGGCGGGTGTTGACATTTCTCCTGTCAGCATTGAGCAGGCCCGCCGCGAAAACCCTCAGGTTCATTATGAATCGTATGACGGCAAAAGCCTGCCGTTTGCGGACGGAACATTTGACGCGGCGTTTTTGATCTGCGTGCTTCATCACGTTGTTCCGGCAGCGCGCGAGGCTCTTCTGCGGGAAGTCCGGAGGATTCTTAGACCGGGCGGTGTATTGCTTATTTTCGAGCACAATCCGTTTAATCCGTTGACCCGTTTGGTCGTCGCCCGTTGCGAATTCGACCGCGATGCGCAATTGCTGTCCCGTCATCTTTCGGCGCGCATCCTGGAAGAAACAGGTGTTCCCGTTTTTGAACAACGCTATATTCTCGTTTCACCTTTTCGGCTGAAGGGTGCCGGATGGGTCGAGTATAAATGCCGCCGGATTCCGCTTGGTGCACAATATTATGTTGCCGGGAGGAAGCCGGGTTAATGATTTTCCTGTTCCTGCATCGAGCCTTCTACTTATTACGGGGGCGGAGTTTTAGACAAAACACAGTTTCTGGAAGTTAGATCTAGGGTTGCCAATATGAATCGCATCAAACAAATTCTGAGCCATCCGGCCTGTTACCATTATATCCGTCAGGTTGTGCTTGGCGGTCTGCCGTTCCGGGAGTGGATAAGGCTTTACGGATTTGATGATCTGAATCAGCGCATTGCCGATTTGGGGTGCGGGCCGTCCGACATCTTGCGGTATTTATCACCGGAACGCCGCCCCGACTTTTATTTGGGAGTGGATATTTCTGAACGGTATCTCGACTCCGCACGGCGGCACGCGGCGCGGGCGGGGGTGAATGCAGAATTTCATGCGCTGGATTTGGCACGGCTGACCCATGATCGGGATGTGCAAAAAAAACTCACAGGTTTGCTGGAATACCGGAACATCAGTCGGGTGGTCCTGCTGGGGGTTCTCCATCACATAGATGATGAGTCTGCTCTTGCAACGTTGAACCTTGTTCATCAGGTTGCCACAGTCCGCAGCTTGGTCACTAACGACGTAGTTGAAATCCCTGGCGATTTTCTTAACAATCTGTATTGCCGGATGGATCGCGGCACGTTTATCCGCAGCGAAGCAGGCTATGACGCATTGATTGCTAAAAGCGCATGGAGCATCAGCAGTAAGCATTGGACAGCGCCTGGTGTCGCATTTGCCAAAAACCTCCACTATGTATTGGTGAAATAAACCCTGAATCCGGTGTTTTCAGAGCGGGCCTGCCGGTCTGCAAGACCTCCGATGATGCAGTATATCCGTACAGGAAGGATAAGAACAATGGGGAATGATTTTTTCAGATATTGGAAACAATACAGACTTCTAATGGTGCTCATTCTGTTTGCGGCGGCAGGTGTGTTTCGTTTCTGGATGCTGGGTCATACTCCGTTTACAGCGGATACGATGGATTTTTATAGGCTGGCACTGCGCAACCAGAGCATCGTTGATTTTTGGAAGAATCCGCCGTGGATGAATCAGATGCCGCTTAACGAAACGTTTGCGCTGCTACTGATAAAAGCAGGGCTTCCTGCGACACCGTTTGTCGTTCGGCTGCCCTTTGCAGCCATGGGCGTTCTGACTCTGTTTTTTGTTTGGCGGTTTGCCGTCCGCAGGTTCGGTACAGGTGCGGCTCTGCTGACGCTGATTCTGGCTGTGTTTAATCCCTATCAGATTTATTATTCGAGAACCGCCTACCATTATTCCGGCGCGATCTGCTGGTCTGCGGCGCTTTTTCTGGCTTTCTGGTCCATCAAAGAAACCGTAGAAAAAAATAAAACACCCGGTAAAAAGCAGATGGCTTTGTGGTTTTTGGCCGCCGCTGTAACCTGTCATATGCACATGTCCGTCTGGATTGTCGTCGGACTTCAAGCGCTGCTGCTTTTGATTTTCGGACTCCGGCTGAAAGGATCTTTCCGTAATATTTTTTTAATGAGGTTTTTAATTGGCGGTGTATTGCTGGGCATCCTGATGCTTCGCTGGATCCTTCGCGCCGTTCATGAAATTCTGAATTTCCACGGAGCAGGCGGAACCGGCAATCTGGCACTTCCCTCTGCCGGGCCGGAGTTTCTGCGGCTGCTTCCAGCCTACTTTGCCGGAGAGAATATCTTTGCCGTTGCATGGCTTCTGATTTTTATCGCACTTGCGGTGTTTGCACTGTTCGGCACATCCGAGACAGCCCGCCGGTTTCGTTCGCTGGCGTGGATTTGTGCGCTTCATATCGCGGGGGTGATGCTCTATCTGGCCGTCGTGGGCGGAGGATTGGCTAAAATTACTTATTTTTCAGGGGTTTGGTCGCATTTTATTCTACTGACGGCAGTTGGTGCTTACTTGGGGGTTCAAAGGCTGGTTGCAGGATCGTGGAGGGCGGGTCTGTATGTGCTGCTGCTGGCGGGCGGCTATATCGCTCTGACCGCATGGCCGGACCGAGCCATCGTTCGTCTTGAAGGCACGCCTACGCCGTTTTATAAAATCAACGATTGGGTGCTGAAAAATCTCCCGGAAGGAACCCCCATTTTGACAGATCGCTGGCTGGAGCCGTGGAATGAGCTGGCAATACACAATCCCGGAAACATCAATTACACCTTTACCGTGCCCGACGAGCCTGTTGAGACCTATCGGCAGCTTAACTGGAGAAAAACCGCCGAACAGTTTTTCGAAAAATATCCCGAAGCCGCTTTTCTTGAACTAAACCGGGGAAAATATGAGGCGAAGTTTGGGGAATGGGCTTTTCCTCAGTCCTATTTTGCCCATTATGCATCCATCACAAACGGGCCGGCGCTGGTTTTGCACCGCTGGAAAGTGCTCGATTTTGCAGACGCTAATACCAACCGGGTGATTACCCGGATCTATTATAATACGCCGGAGGATCTTGTTGTGGCGGCCCGGCGTGATGGAAGGGATGTTTTGCGGCTCTACGGGGCAGGCTGGGGTTACGCCAAGCCCGGCTGGCAGCAGGGACATTTTGAAGACTACCGTATTCTCGGACAGTCGGCTTCCATCGATCTTTACAATCTCAAGGAAACGGCGCTCAGTGGCTCTATCGAAATCTCTGCTGCAACTGCGGAGCGGCCTAAAACAATTTCGGTTGCTGGTACGACAACGGTTTTCGCGCCTGGACGCATCCGGACGTGGACGGTTCCTCTGACGCTTCAGCCTGGGAAGAACACGATCCCGTTTTCCAGCCTGTCCGGTGATTCACTCTTCGTTCTCGATATTCGCTGGAAGCCTGTTTTACCGTGATTTCTTTGCTGTAGTTCGCGCTCGCGCTGTTTTCGGTCACATACCTTTTGATTTTTCGGGATGAAACAGTACATTCAGCTCGGTATTGGAGGATAAACAATGACGGCCGATAAAGGATCAATAATGGATATGCCGCCCGTAATGATTTTGTGCGGGGGGCAGGGAACCCGTCTGCGGGATGTGACTGAGCTTTTACCGAAGCCGATGGTTCCGGTTGGTCCTCATCCGATTGTCTGGCACATTATGAAAGGCTATGCCGCTTTCGGGGTGAAACGGTTCATTCTGTGTCTGGGTTATAAACGCGAAGCGTTTATTTATTATTTCCTCAACTACCACGCGCGAGCAACCGATATAACCCTGCGGCTGGGAAAGCAGAACAATATCATCTATCACACCGGACACGGCGAGGAAGACTGGGAGGTAACGCTGGCCGACACTGGCGACCGGACAATGACCGGCGGACGTATTGCCCGTGCGGCCAAATATCTGAAGCCAGAGGATAAGGAGTTCTTTCTGACGTATGGCGATGCGGTTTCCGACATCGATTTTTCAGCTTTACTGAACTTTCATCGGAAGTCCGGCAAGACACTGACGGTCAGTGCGGTGCATCCCGCCGGGCGGTTTGGCGAGCTGGGTATTGATACGAAGGGCAAGGTCACCGGATTCCATGAAAAGCCGCAGACCGAACAGGGGTTTATCAATGGCGGGTTTATGGTGGCTGATCGCTCTCTGCCGGAACGCTACCTCAATACGGACAGTTCGCTTGTTTTCGAACAGGATCCGATGCGGAACATCCAGAAAGCCGGTGAAATGGGGGCCTATCAACATCCCGATTTCTGGCAATGTATGGATACGGCACGGGAACACCAGTTGCTGAATGAACTATGGGATTCCGGTGAAGCTCCGTGGACAAGGAAATGGCTGTAATGTTCGGCGGGATATATCAGGGTAAAAAAGTACTGCTGACCGGGCATACCGGCTTTAAGGGGAGTTGGCTGGCTTTTTGGCTTCAGCGGTTGGGCGCCGAAGTTTGCGGTTATGCTCTGCCTGCGCCGACTGAGCCGTCGCATTGGAATCTGCTGAAACTGGGCGTTCGCTCAGAAATGGCCGATGTCCGTGATCTCCAAGCTTTGGAGAAAACCTTTCGGGAGTTTCGTCCGGAAATCGTATTTCATTTGGCGGCTCAGCCTCTGGTGCGCGCTTCCTATCGCGATCCGGTCGAAACCTGGTCAACAAACGTCATGGGAACACTGAACGTTTTTGAAGCCTGCCGGAAAGCGGAATCGGTGCAGGCCGTTATCAATGTAACTAGTGACAAATGCTATGAAAACAGGGAGTGGGCCCGAGGCTATTGTGAGGATGACGCCATGGGCGGACATGATCCCTACAGCGCTTCGAAAGGCTGTTCCGAACTGCTGACAGCATCCTACCGTAACTCCTATTTTAATAATGCGGAATTCAAGCGGAAGCATCAGACCCTGATGGCAAGCTGCCGGGCGGGCAATGTAATCGGCGGCGGCGATTGGGCAGAAGACCGTCTTATTCCGGATATAATGCGGGCTGTGGCCGCCGGCAAGCCGGTCGAAATTCGCAATCCGGGAGCAACACGTCCGTGGCAGCATGTGCTTGAGCCGCTCGGAGGATATTTGCTGGTCGGTCGGCGGTTGTTGGAAGGGAAACCCGAATATGCAACCGGGTGGAACTTTGGCCCGGCGGAGGATGCGGAGATTTCTGTGCGTGAAGTCGTGGAGCGGATCAAACGCTACTGGAGCCGGATCGATTACCGTTTGGCGCAAACAGTTGATGCACCGCACGAGGCCCATCTGTTGAAACTCGACTGTGCCAAGGCGCGTAAACAGTTGAATTGGCACCCCGTATGGAACAGCGAAGCCACTTTTGAAAAAACAGTCGGCTGGTACCGTGAGTTCTATGAAAACGGAGTGCTGACGACAGAGGCCGACCTGACCGGGTACATGGATAAAATGAATTTTGGAGACTGAAGATGGATAAGGCCGATGCTTTGCGAAAAGAAATACTGGGGAAAGTCAAAGAATTCTACAGTGTTGCCCATGATAAGACTGGCGATGAATTCGTTCCGGGGAAAACTCGCGTCAACTATGCGGGGCGGGTTTTTGATGAACAGGAACTCATCCAGCTGGTAGATTCCTCGCTCGACTTCTGGCTGACAGCCGGTCGCTATGCCGAAGAATTCAGCGGCAAGCTGGAGGACTTCTACGATGTTTCCGATGTGATTCTAACCAACTCGGGGTCTTCTTCTAACCTGCTGGCCGTTTCTGCGCTGACTGCAGAAGCGCTGGGCGACAAACGGCTGTTGCCGGGCGATGAGGTAATCACCGTAGCGGCCGGATTCCCGTCCACGGTTTCGCCGATCATTCAGAACCGGCTGGTTCCAGTTTTTGTCGATGTGGAAATCGGCACTTACAATATTGATGTCTCGAAGCTCGAAGATGCCTGGTCGCCTAAGACCAAAGCGGTTTTTATCGCTCACACACTAGGCAACCCGTTTAATCTCGATGCCGTTTGCGCATTTGCCAAAAAGCACGGCTTATGGTTGATCGAAGACAACTGCGATGCGCTGGGCAGCCGTTACCGGAAAAAATTGACCGGCACCTTCGGCCATATCGCTACCGGCTCGTTTTATCCGGCTCACCACATTACTACCGGCGAGGGCGGTTGCGTGGTTACCGACGATCCGCAGCTGGCGCGCATTATCAAATCGTTCCGTGATTGGGGACGCGACTGCTACTGCGAAGGCGGAGAAAACAACACCTGCGGGTGCCGGTTCACCAAGCAGTACGGAACACTTCCGAAGGGGTACGACCATAAATATGTTTACTCGCATATCGGCTACAATCTGAAGATGACCGATATGCAGGCCGCGATCGGCGCGGCGCAGATGGACAAGCTCGAATTCTTTACCGCGCGGCGCAAAAAAAACTTCCAGATGATCACCGAAGGGCTTCAGGGGTTGGAAGATTTGTTTATTCTGCCTAAGGCCACCAAACACAGCGATCCGTCGTGGTTTTCCTATATTCTGACACTTCGTGAAAATGCGCCCTTCAGTCGCGTGGAACTGGCGCAGTATCTTGATAATAACTTGATTGAAACCCGAGGACTGTTTGCGGGCAATCTGCTTCGCCAGCCCGGCTATATGAACATCGAACACCGCGTTGTCGGCGGCCTCGAAAATACCGACTACATTATGAACAATACTCTATTCATGGGTGTTTACCCCGGTCTTACCGAAGCAAAAATAAGCTATGTCACGGAGAAAATCCGCGACTTCGTGAAGCAGTTTTAATTATGGCCAACCCTGTAAAGATCAAGGCGACTGTTGAAGAAGTCGTGAAGCATAACGGTTCTGTGGTGAGTTATCGCTTTCACCCACAGGGCCGGGTGCCGAAATTCCGTGCCGGACAGTTTCTGCACATTGCATTGGATGAATATCATCCGGAGGCACAATGGCCGGAATCACGGGTTTTTTCGATTGCATCTTCTCCGTCAGAACGGCATGAGGAACTGGCCATAACCATTTCGGTGAAGGGCCGGTTCACCGAACGGATTTTCCAAACTTTGGCAAAAGGATCCGAGTGCTGGTTGAAGCTGCCATACGGCGAGTTTCTTTTTCCTCCGGATCGGCATCTAACTCTGATTGCGGGCGGGGTTGGAATTACTCCATACCTGTCGCTGCTTAAGCAGATGCTGGAGGAAAAGTCAGAGCAAGCCGTCACGCTTTATTACGGAGTCCGGTCGTCTGAGCATTATCTGTTCGGGGATTTGATTAAACGCTGTAGCGCGGAACTTCCGAACTTTAGAAAAATTGTTTATTGCGAAGATGGATCGGTGCCCGGTGAAAAAGGTATTTTAAATATCGAAGCGATCCATGCTGCCGCGCCGGATAATTCGCTTTTTTATCTTTCGGGTCCGCCGGTTATGATTGGCGTATTCAAGAACCGCTTGCGTGACCTCGGCGTGGAGGCCGAACGTATCCGCGTGGACGATTGGGAGTAACTGATTGATATGAAAGCGTCCGACTATCTAGCCGATGTGTTGCACCAGCAGGGTGTCACGGTCATTTTCGAAATGATTGGCGGAATGATTACGCACATCATCGATTCTGTTTACCAGAAAGGTCAGATTCAGATCGTCAGTATGCACCACGAGCAGGCTGCCGGATTTGCCGCCGAGGCGTTCGGACGCATGAGCGGTGTGCCGGGCGTGACGTTGGCTACAAGCGGGCCGGGAGCAACCAATCTCGTGACCGCAATTGGTAGCTGCTACTTTGATTCAGTTCCGGCGGTTTTCATTACCGGGCAGGTCAACACGACCGAGCTTTCAAATGGGCGGACGATTCGTCAGCAGGGTTTTCAGGAAACAGATATCGTGTCGATTGTCAGGCCGATTACCAAGGCCGCGTGGCTGGTCAAAACGGCGGAGGAACTTCCGTTTGTTATCGATAGGGCGTTCCGGCTTGCGCGCGAAGGACGGCCCGGGCCTGTGCTGGTTGATATTCCGATGGATATTCAGCGGGCCGACATTACACCGCCCAAAGAGTTTTGTTCTGAAGTCGAAGTTAAGATGATAGGTGATGTCACTACCTTTTCCCGGCAAGTCATGTCGGCCATCCAAAGTTCTAAACGGCCATTAATCCTTGCCGGTGGCGGGCTTCGTGCCGCCGGAGTGGCTCCTTTGTTCGCCGAGCTCGTAAAAGCCGTCGGCGTACCGGTTGTTCATTCGCTTATGGGTGTTGATTTGCTTCCTTTTAATCATTCGCAGCGAGTGGGAATGATTGGTACCTATGGAAACCGATGGGCCAACCAGGCTTTGATGGAAAGTGATCTGTTGCTGATTCTTGGCAGTCGGCTTGATGTGCGGCAAACTGGTGCGGATACGGCAGGATTTAAAGGTAGCCGCGAAATCTATCATATCGATTGCGATTCTGGGCAGCTGAACAACCGGGTCGCCGGTTGCAAAACCTGTATATCTGGATTAGCAGACTTTCTTCCCGCAATGCTTCATGCTGCCGGAACGGTCAAAGGCAGGACTTGGCCGGACTGGGATCAATGGATTGCCGCGCGCCGCAAACTTTCTCCCGACAACAGGGAGCTGGCTGACTGCAAGGGAATCAATCCAAACGAATTTATTCATATTCTTAGCCGGGGTTCGCGCAGCGCCGGTGTTTTTCTGGCCGATGTGGGCAAGAACCAAATGTGGGCGGCGCAATCGGTCGAGCTGGAAAAAGATCAGCGCTTTTTAGTTTCGGGCGGCATGGGATCGATGGGCTTTGCACTACCTGCGGCCATCGGCGGTGTTTTTGCTTCTGGCCGCCCCGCGGTTTGTGTGATGGGCGACGGCGGTATTCAGTGCAATATTCAGGAACTCGAAACCATTTTTCTGCACAAACTTCCTGTAAAGATGGTGGTCTTTAACAACAACAGTCTGGGTATGGTTGGCCAGTTTCAGGAGGAATATTTCGAGTCACGGATGCGTTCAACCGTTTGGGGATACAGCGCGCCCGACTTTGAGGCGGTTGCTTCTGCCTACAAGATTCCTGCAAAGACGATCCGATCTCCGGAGGAAATGGATGCGGCTGTAAATTGGCTTTGGAATGATTCGTCTGGTCCGGCGCTCCTGAATGTTTTGATTGATCTGGATACGAAAGTATTTCCGAAAGCCGCTTATGGACGGCCGATCAACGACATGGATCCGCGCATTGATTGATATGAATAAATCCCGGTTAAATGGCAAACGGATATTCCTGACCGGCGGAACCGGTTTGTTCGGCAAGTGGCTGCTTGAGCACTTTAAACCCTTGGAAGCAGAGCTTGTTGTCTTAAGCCGGAATCCGCAGCAATTTCTCAGGCAGTGCCCGGTGTTCGGAAAAAGTTCAAATATTACGTTTGTTCAGGGAGATGTGCGTGATTTCAGTTTCCCGTCTGGTCGATTCGACTATGTAATTCATGCGGCGACTGAAGCCAGTGTAAAACTGGATCAGGAACATCCGGATGAAATGTATTCCGTGATTGTTGACGGGACTCGCAGGGTTCTTGAGTTTTCAAAACAGGCGGGAGTTCGGCGCCTACTGTATGTCAGTTCCGGCGCCGTCTACGGTGTCCAGCCGCCGGAGTTATCGCATATTCCGGAAACATTTTCCTGCAATCCGATTACAGCCTACGGGAGAGGCAAGCTGAAGGCGGAGCAGATGTGTTTGGATAGCGGTATTGAAACCGTCATCGCCCGGTGTTTTGCGTTTGTCGGCCCGTGGCTTCCGCTGGATACGCACTTCGCTATCGGTAACTTTATCGGCAACTGCCTACGGAACGAACCGATTGAAATCAAGGGTGATGGCACGCCACTACGGTCATATATGTACAGCAACGACCTGTCGGAATGGCTGTTGACGATCCTGTCGCTCAGCGAACCGGCGCGCACCTATAATGTCGGGTCCGACGATGCGATCTCTATTTTTGATCTGGCTCGACTTGTTCGGGAATGTGCCGGAACGCAAAATGAAATTATTGTTCACGGCAGGAAGGTCGAAGGCGCCTTGCCGGCACGCTACGTGCCGTCAGTCGATCGCGCAAAAAATGAATTATCCTTACGTCAACGCCACTCTTTACAGGAATCTATTCGCCGCACGATCGAATGGTATCGAAACGTTGGCTCCTGACCGGTGCCTTACGCGGCACGCAAGGTTTCAGCCGCGGTGCGGCGGACGTGCGGAGGCAGGTCAAACTGGTAGGTGACGAACTTTTCGAGTACGCGCTCAATCTGTGCGAAGTGCGCCGGGGTGCAGTCTGTTGTCAGTATACATTCCGGCGTATCGGCCTGTTGCCATGCTTTGAGTAGAGCGACAGATTCCGGCGCGATCGGTGTGGATGGGATGCGGAACTGTCTGGCGTATTCGGGGCTGATGATACCGCCATGATCCGCCGAAAATCGTTTCGCTGTTCTCTGATTCCTGCCCTCTGACTCCTGTCCCCTGACTCCTGTCCCCTGACTCCTGACTCCTGACTCCTGTCCGCTGTCGTCCAGCAGAATATGCTGTCCCTGAAACTCGGCAAACTTCAGATCGAACCATACAAGAAAGGTGGGGTGGCGTCCGTATTCTTCTGCCAGCGTAAGCATTTCTTCAAAGAACTCGAAGCGGCCCGGTTCGTGGCCGTGGCGCGGCGTGGTGCGGGCGAAGAGGGCCGAAATATATCCGGCTGAGGTGCAGGCGCGCCAGTCGGCACGGAAGATAGAGCGCGGCGCAAGCATCGAACATTCTTTGGCGATGTGGGTGCCTCGCTCGGTACGGTCGTAAAAAAGCAGTTCGCTGGTGGCAAAGAAGTCGTACTGTCCGCGGAAGAGGCTGTTCTTGCGCTGGTCGCCCTTGATGGTGGTCGAGAGTTTCCCATAATGCGCGGTCAGCCAGGTGACGATGCGCGAGGTATTCGAGACATCGGTCCAGTAGAGCGGAATCGCTGACGTTTTAACGATCATGGTTTTTTTATTTCGCTTCCGGAAAACTGGCGAAACGGAGCATGGTCGAACCCATCGGGAGCAGGGTCGCCGGTTTCGGGGTATTCCGTTCGTTACACAATTCTCCGGTGAGGAGGATGCTCGGCTGCGACCACGGCGACTCCCAGTCATACTTTTCATTCGGTTCCGCCTGAAAAGAAACCGCCTGAGGAATGCAATATCCCGAATTCGTCTTGGAGGAAACCGCCGTCACGTCCCATTCGAAATATTCAGGAACTCCGCCGCGCGATTTTTTGAGCACCGTGGTTTTCGAAGGCCACGGCAGAACATAGAGCAGCGGTCCGCGATAGACGGCCAGCTCCCCGTTCGCGCACTTGCTGGTCATGACCGGATTTTCGAACGTGACCTTGATTTCATCGCCCGTTTCCCAGATTTTATTCAGCACACGCAACTCATCGGTCGTGTCAATGGCGGCACCGTTCGCCTCAACCGTTACCTTGCCGGCCCAGGCCGGAATCCGTACGCGCAACGGAAACTCTACCGGTTTTCCCGCTGTGATGCGGAAGGTGATGGAATCCGAAAACGGATATTCCGTTTCCTCGTCGATGGTTACCGGAACTTCTTTTACTTCCGTGCTCACCTGCGACGGCCCAAGAAGCATAGCGGCAATTCCGTCGTCGCCTGCTGTTTTCATCCACATCGAGGAGACATAATACGGCATGAGTTTTACCGCATTGGCCGAACAGCAGGAGCCGCCCACCTGGTGCGCTGGCGAGTACTGAAACCGGCCGCCGGAATTATGATTTACTCCCAGCTTGAGCTTTTCGACTGCTGCCAGAAGTGTTGATGCCGAGAGATAGGTGATCATTTTACCGTCGGGAGTGCGCGCGCCTTGTCCGGCGTTGAATACAAGTCGCTCGATCATATCGGCATATTTCATCGATCCGGTTTTTTCCATCGCGGACGCAAGACTCGTCGCCAGTTCGGTCGTCGCACAGTATTCGTATCCCTGCGTAGGCACGGGCGAAAAATTGTGGATCCCTTCGTCACTCGCCAAGGCACCGGCCGGCACGATGTAGCGCAGCAGTTTTTCGTAGGCGTTGCTCGCCGCCTGCGGGTATGGATCGCTTCCGTCGGTGTAGGCGAGGAAGAGCGGCACCCGCAACTGCTCGGCGACATGCGCGCCGTGCCCTTCGTACGGCGCCTCAAGGTTCAGAAGGTTTTTGACCTTTATTTCATCCGGATGTATGTCCAGCGAGCTGCAATAATCATCATACAGGAACTTGGCGTAGGAAACATACGCGCGGTCGCCGGTAATCCGATACAGCCATTCGCACACGTCGACAAACATCAGTACATGTCCGTTGATGCTGTTTAGTTTCGTCGGAGTGACCCCATCGCCTTCATCCACCAGATCGTTCACATCATAGGATTCGCTCTTGGTTTTCCGGAAACCGGCGTCGCCTTCCACAAAAGTGTAAGGCGGATTGTCTGCGGTATATTTCGACATCGTCAGCTTCACCGACTCCTCAACCGCCTCCAGCACCTTTTTGTTACCGGTCAGTTCATAGTAGGCGAGCAGCGCCACATCGATGCGGCTTTCATTGAACAGCTCCCGGCCTTGCCGCTTGTAGCGTTTTTCGACCGGATAATTCCCAAGGTAACCGTCCCGCCCCTTTGCTTTTAGGACGTCCTTTACGAAAGTATCGGCCTTCTTTTTGGCGCTCTCGACGCCGGAGAAATAGGCCATCCGGGCATACCCGTCGAGCCAGTTGCCGCTCATTTCTCCTGCCCCGTCGTTGCCGTTCTTTTCCACCCAGGTGGTGCTGCCGCAGGTCGGACGGAATTTCTGGAAATTGCCCGCCATGCCGTCGACCGCATCGGTCGACAGTTGCGCGCAGATCCAGCCTTTTGCTTTGATGGCTCCGAGCGGGAGCGGTTCGTAGGTCGCTGTCAGGCAGAACGCCGGTGCAGAGAAAATAAGCAGGAATGCTGCTGCAGAGCCGCTCACATTGATGGGATTACGCTTTCTGATCACCGGGGTACGATAGGGACAAACCTTGTGGAAATCAAGGTTGCCGGGTAACGACGGCCTGCCGCTAATTTTGGTGTACTTTTTCGGCGAATGATGTTTCCTTCTGCGCATGCTATTGAACAAAACCATACAGCTGTTTCTCGACAGCATCGGGCGGCGCGAGGAATACGAATTTTACCTCAACAAATTCCAGTCCGCCGGAACCGAATGCTTTGCCATGCTCGTCCCCGATCTGGAAAGCATTGAGCAGGGCGCCGAGGCGCTGGCCTTCGATCTCCACTTTCTGCTCAAACTCGGCCTGAAACCGGCGGTCGTACTTTGCGGTGCCGACGCCGAAGCCAAATGGGATTTTCTCAAAGACAATCAGCTGTTCGAACGGACCGTTTTTCCAAAACTCGGGCGGCGGAAAGCCAGCGTCCCTGTTTTCGTCGAAGAAAACGTACAGACATTGGAAAGTCTGGCGCAGAAAGTTCCAGTCATCGGCAAACGGGTACACTTTATCCGCGCCGCTGGCGGACTGGCGGTTGATTATTACTACACGCAGAAACCGCTGTCGGCGATTTCGCCCGACGACAAGGCGCTGGCTGATACTGCCGCCGCATTGCTTGAAGCGCGGCCCGGCACCCATATTTCCGTCACCGCGCCGATGAACCTGCTCGAAGAAATCTTCACCGTCAAAGGAGCGGGTACCGTATTCCGGCGCGGATCAACGATTCTTTCCGGAGGCACACCCGATCCGGCCAGACTGCTGGCACTGCTCGAAGAAAGTTTCGGCAGAAAGCCGAAAGCGGAGGTTCTCGGTGCGGCCGCGCAGATCTATTTTGAAGAAAACTACCGCGGCGCGGCACTGCTCGAAAAACATCCGGAAGGGCTTTACCTTTCCAAGTTCGCCGTCGGCCCGGAAGCGCGCGGCGAAGGTCTGGCACAGGAACTTTGGGACGAAGTCTGCAAAAACCATCCGGCGTTTTTCTGGCGGTCACGCAAAGGTAACCCGATCAACCAGTGGTACGACCGGCAGGCCGACGGACGGCACACGGCGGGCGACTGGGTCATCTTTTGGCGCGGCACCGACGCGGCCGCCATCACCGGCCTCATCGCTTTCTGTCTGGCCCGCCCGGCAGACTTTATTACGGCACCATAGATCGTGCTGTAGAAACCCGCCCCGTCTGTCGCCTTGCTCCATCCACCCCTCCCATGGAGGGGATCTTTTAAATTCCCCTCCATCGGAGGGGTGGCCGTCTGCGTCCGCCGTAGCCTTTGGCGAAGGCTGGAAGGCCGGGGTGGGTTTGGGTGTCTCAATATGCATCATGCCAGCGTTGTTGTATTTACTTGCGGATTGCCGGAGCCGCCGGATGCCGGTACATTTCCCGACTTCTATGAATAAAAAGTACTTCATTTTCGACATCGGCAACGTCCTCGTTAACTTTGACTTTCAGGTTCTGCTCCAGCAGATCGCCGACGATTCCGGTACGCCGGTCGAACAACCGACGGAGCGCGACCTCGAAATGCACCACGCCGTGGAAGAGGGCGTCATCAGCGACCAGGCGTTCGTCGATTATCTGAACGAAGCCAAAGGACTTTCGTGGACGGTGGACACGCTGATCGGCGTCTGGCAGAAAATGTTTACCGTCAACCAGACCGGCTACGGAATGTTCCGCGAAGCGATTGTGCGCGGCCTGCCGGTTTATACGCTCAGCAACATCGCCGAACACCACATCGAAGCCATTGAGCGCAACTGGCCCGGATTTTTTGATGGTGCGACCGGACTGTTTCTTTCCTATCAGGTCGGTGCCCGCAAACCGAATGCCGAAATCTACCGCCATATGCTGGACGATCTTGGCGTAAAAGGTGAACGGTGTCTATTTCTCGACGATCTGGAACGCAACATCGAAGCCGCCCGCGCCGCCGGTATCCAAGCCCATCAGTTCATTCCGGCAAACCACGCCGCTATCCGCGAAGCGGCGGATGAATTTTTCGGGTTTGCATAACGCATACCTGTTTGGCTCCGTATCTTTGTCTCACGGGCTCGTGTATTCAATAATGCGATAGAAGCGCTTCCTATCGATCAATGGGAGGGAGGTGCTTCGTGTTGAATTTGTGGATTGCAACGATACGACTTCGTTTGTCCAGGTCAGAAGATCTGTCGAACTTTGAACAATATATTCAGAGGTCGTGTTTCCGGCGAATGTTAGGTTGACCGCGGATGTTTGGTTTGTGGTTTGAGAGGAGCCAACCTTGATTGATGCAATTCTGGGTCGCCATAAGACAGTGTCGTTTATGTTGGTGGTCGGTATTCTAATGCGGACGGATTCCTCAATGTGGGTAGGTTCATTATTACCGTGCATAACAACGCGTACCAAATAATTTCCTGCTCCCAAGGGAGGGATGTGCGCTGTGACTTGCCATGGGGTCATTACCGTTAAGCCGATCTCAAAAAACGGGGCAAACAGATCGATCGTAATGTTATTGCTCGCTACGGAAACAGTGTAAGCGGTAATCGTGTTTGCATAACCAAACCACCCTGATGCTGTGACATCGAATGCTTCGTTGGTGGAGATGTCGCTAGGAGAAAAAACGATGTTATTAGACCAGACCCCGCTGGCGGTCACGGTGGTGGTAATGAAAAACGACAATAACAGAGTTGTCAGTAAGGATCTAAATGGAGTCATGACTTGTTCCCTCCTTTTATTATTTCCCGGCTACAGACAGCATTGTTAATCCTACATCTGTTTTGTAAAGAGCTAAATAAACATTGTCGCGCTTGATTCGTACAACTCCAGCGGCAGGCCGTCAGGATCCGCGAAAAAAACAAACTTCCGCTTCGTAACCTCGTCGAGCCGGACCGCCTCCACGGCAACGCCCAGCGATTCCAGCTTCGTCTTCCACGCACCGACATCATCCACCTCAAACGCCAGGTGCCGCAGACCGCTGGCCTCCGGATGGGACAGTCGCTTGGGAGGATTCGGAAACGAGAACAGTTCCAATTGGGAACCATCCGGCAGAGCCAGATCCAGTTTGTACGAATCTCTGACTGCCCGGTAGTGCTCGCCGACCACGCTCAACCCAAGAATTTCCGTGTAGAAGCGTTTGGATAGTGAATAGTTCGAGCAAATGATCGCGGCATGATGGATGCGTTTCAGTTTCATAATTCACCGGCCAACAGGTTTGATTAACGCTGTTTTGAATGTAGCGCGGCGGTTCGGGAGCAGCAAGAGTTGAATAAACCGGCAATGCCCTTTTCCAAAGCGAGGTGGAGCGTGATCTTCCGCCGTCGCTCTGGCTGTGGCGGGACAGGCCGCGCACGAAGAAACGCGCCGGGACGGCGTGTTCTATCAGATTCGTCTAAATGTAGTGTCGGCTCTCAGAGCCGAAATTGGCTCATAGAGCCAACTCTACATTCAAGGCCACGTTCTACCTGACCGCCGTACAATTCGCGTTCATTCGCGTCTATTTGCGGTTTGGGTTTCCAATCATTGGTGGAACCGGTACATTCCCCGGCTTCATGATAGATTTTATCCAGGTGAGTAAACGGTTCGGCACGCAGGAAGTGCTGGATAAAGTTTCGTTCCGCATCAATTCCGGCGAGCACGTCGGCGTGGTCGGCCCGAACGGCGCTGGCAAAAGTACGATTTTCAGTCTGATCAGCGACGAAATGTCGGCGGACAGTGGCGACATCACGATGCCGAAAAACGTCCGCCTCGGCCATTTGCATCAGCAGCTTCATGCGCACGCGCAGGACGGCTCGCTTCTCGATTATTCCTGTAACGCCATTCCGGAACTCAAACCGATGGTGGCGGAAATTCACCGGATCGAGCACGACCTGCTGACCGCTTCCGGCGCGGAGCAGGAGCGGATGCTTCACCGGCTTGGCGATCTTCAGCACGAGTTTGAACATCTCGGCGGCTACGATCTGAAAGCGCGCGCCGAAGCCGCGTTGAGCGGACTCGGCTTTAAGGAGAGCGAGTTTGCCAATCCGTTTCGCTCGTTCAGCGGCGGCTGGCAGATGCGCGCCGAACTGGTGCGTACGCTGATTGCGCGGCCCGATATTCTGCTGCTCGACGAACCGTCCAACTATCTCGACCTGCCTGCCGTCGAATGGCTTCAGCGCTTTCTGCGCGGCTTCGAAGGGACGATGCTTTTGATTTCCCATGACCGTTATCTGCTCGAAACGCTCACCGACCGAACGCTCGAAATCTGCGGCGGCGCGGTGACTAAATATTCCGGCGGCTACACATATTACATCCGGGAACGCGAACAGCGCCACATGCAGCAGGAAGCGGCGTACCGGAATTACATCGAGCAGAAGGAACACCTCGAAAGTTTTATCAGCCGGTTCCGCGCGCAGGCCACCAAGGCGGCGCAGGTGCAGAGCCGTATCAAAATGCTCGAAAAGATGGATGTGGTGAAGGCGCCGGTTGCGCCGCCGAATTTTTCCAAACTGCGGATTCCGCCGCCGCCGCACTGCGGCGCACATATTATGTCGGTCAAAGAGATGAGTTTTTCCTACGACGGCAAGCGGCAGATTCTGCGCGACGTGAATCTGGAAATCGGCCACGGACAGAAAATCGCGCTGGTCGGCTATAACGGCATGGGCAAAACCACGCTGCTGCGCGTACTGGCCGGAGCGCTGAAGCCGCAGGCGGGAACGCGGCAGACTGGGCATAAAGTGGTGCTCGGCTACCAGTCGCAGGACTTCGCTGAAACCATGCCGCCCGATCAGTCGCTACTGACAATTATTCGTAATGCCAACTCCGCGGTGCAGGAACGCGATGTGCGCGGACTGCTCGGCTCGTTTGGTTTCAGCGGCGACGCCGTCAACAAACCGTCCGGCGTGCTGAGCGGCGGCGAAAAAATACGCCTCGCCTTCGCCCGTATCTTTATCAATCCGCCGAACTTTCTGCTGCTCGACGAGCCGACCACCAATCTCGACATCAACGGACGCGAAGCGCTCGAAAAGGCGATCAGGGAATACAAAGGCACCGTCTGCTTTGTCAGTCACGACGTCGCCTTTGTCCGCGGCGCGGCGGATCATATTATTTCCATCGGCTCCAACGGCGTTGTCAGTTATCCCGGCGGCTATGACTACTATTTGGAAAAATCTGGAGTTGGCAGTTTGAAGTCTGAGGTTAAAAACTCCCAAACTTCTAACCCCCAACCCCCAACTCCAAACCCGAATGTTCAAAGCCTTAACCCGAAGGATCTGCGAATCGCCCGCGCCAAAGAGCGCGAAATGCAGAAGGAACTGCGCAAGATGGAAGAGGGTATGACCAAGTTGCAGGCGGAGCAAAAAGCGCTAAATGAAAAAATGGCATCCGGGGATCTTTCATTGGATTACGGAGCGCTTAATATCCAGCTCGCTGATGTCACCAAAAAGCTGAACGCACTCGAAGCAAAATGGCTGGAAGAAGCCGACCGGCTTGGGGCTTAGCGTAATATTTCACGAATCTGCACGATGTCTTTTTCAATCTGCGCGATGAGCTTTTCTTTGGATGGGAACGGCTGAACGTCGCGCGCTTTTTTTGTCAGACAGACTTCGATCTGCTGTCCGTACAGGTCGCCGTCAAAGTCGAGCAAGTAGGCTTCGATTACCGGTTCGTTGTCATTGAACGTTTTCCGTTCACCGATAAATACAGCGGAAGGCTGCAGTGTCGAGTGGCGGGTGTCGAGTGGCGGGCGAGGAATTTCCGACTCCTGACCCCTGACCCCTGACCCCTGATTTCCGACTCCTGACTTCTGAATCCGTGTCCACGCGGCGTAGACGCCGGGAGCGGGAATCAGTTCGTTTTCGGGATCAATGTTGGCGGTGGGGAATCCAAGTCCGCGCCCGACACCTCGGCCTTTGACGACGGTGCCGAAAATACAGAAGGGACGGCCCAGCAACTGTTCAGCGAAGGGAATGTTTCCTTCATGTACGGCCTGCCGGACGTGCGTGCTGGAAACCCGTTCGCCGGCGAAAAGAACCGGTTGTACGGCGGTGGCGGTGATGCCGTGTTCGGCGCAGAGCTTTTCCAGGGCGTTAAATTTTCCGCGCGCCTTGTAGCCGAAGGACCAGTCGGTGCCGCAGACAATGCCGCTGAGAGACGGCAATTTTTTCCAAAGGTTGGATAAAAATTTTTCCGGTTCAGTGTGCGCGAAAGTTTTATCAAACGGAACGGCGATGACGCCGTGCACGCCAAGTGCCTCAAACTGTCGCAGGCGGCAGGTTTCCGCGCTGATCAGCGACGGCGCGGTTTCCGGGCTGAGTACTTTGGCTGGATGCGGATTAAAAGTAAAAACCCACGCTTCACCGCCGCGTGCTTTGGCCTGCTCAACGGCGGTGGTGATGACTTTTTGGTGACCGATGTGTACTCCGTCGAAGCATCCCATCGCGAGAACGACAGGTTTGTCGGTTGGCGGAATCTCTTCGAGGTTTCTAACGTGTAACATCACGCTAACTGATTAACAGAAATGATGTGTTTTTCAAGTTCTGCGCGATCCCACTTGAGGACGTCTTCAAGCTTCCATGCATTTGAAAGGCTGAAATCGCCGGACTGTGTGCGGCGCAATTGAGAAAGACATGCTCCACAGCCAAGGCGTTGTCCAAGGTCGTGGGCGAGGGTACGCACATAAGTTCCCTTGGTGGATTTAACTTCGAAGGTGAAGCGCGGCGGATTGAATTCGTGCAAGGCGAATTTATAGATATGGATGAAGCGCGGCTCGCGTACAACTTCCTGACCCTTGCGGGCGAGTTTGTAGAGTGGTACACCGTTCATTTTGATGGCGGAAACCATCGGCGGCATCTGCATCTGGTCGCCGAGAGCTTTCTTCATTTCGGCGCGGAGCTGTTCTTCGGTGACGCCGGAAGGATCTTTTTCGGAGGTGACTTCGCCGTCGGTGTCCTGCGAGTTGGTTTCAACGCCGAGCAGGATTTCGCCTTCATAGGTTTTATCGCCGCCCATGATTCTGGCAGAAAGCTGGGTGCCGCGTCCGATCAGTAGAACGACAAGTCCGGTGGCGTTCGGGTCGAGTGTGCCGCCGTGACCGGTTTTGTTGAGTTGAAAATGGTTTCGGACTTTGGCAACGATGTCGTGTGAGGTCCATTCGCAAGGTTTGTCGATGAGCAGAACACCGTCGGGGTCGGGCAGAAAGTTACGTTTTTTCATGGTGTCAGCTCGGAAGTTGCGGGGTTCGGGTTGTGATCAAATATCGGACTCTTCTGAAGATGCGGCATCTTTGTCGTGCTCAAGAGGCAGCTCCACGTCATCTTCCGGGATAACGAGCTGAGATAGAATACCCAATACGCGGTCTCCGTTTTCGATAGAGCTGTCGAGTTTGAAGTGCAGGCGCGGCGTGTATTTCAGAATAACATTTTTGCTCATGCGCGCCTGAACATCTTTGCGGTGTGCGTTGAGAAAATGAATCATCTTGGCGCGTCCCTCTTCGTGGCCGAAGATTGAGACATAAACCGTAGCGTCGTGCAAATCAGGCGCAGTCTGGACTCTGGTGACGGTAATGGCGCCGGTGTCGAAATTGCTGTTGGCGAAAAGCCGCGGAATATCAACCGCGATTTCGCGTTTGAGAAGTTCGTTGACCCGGATGATACGTGCGCTCGACATGATAAATTTAGTGATGAGTTATGAACGATAAATGATAAACGAAACGCCGCTCATCATTTATCACTTATAATTTATCATTTCCTTAGAGTTTCTGGGCGATCTTTTCCACGGTATAGGCTTCGATAATGTCGCCTTCCAGGAAATTCATGAAGTTGTCGGGGCGAATACCGCATTCCTGACCGTCGCGCACTTCGGCCGCATCGCTCTGAAAGCGTTTAAGCGAAGCGATGGTACCTTTGTAGAGCACTTCATTGCCGCGCTTGATGCGGATACTGGCCCGCGAGGTGATTTTGCCTTCAATAACCATGCAACCGGCCACTTTATTGCGCTTGCCCATGTCGAAGATCGCTTTGATTTCAGCTTTTCCGAGGTAGGTTTCGCGCAGTTCGGGATCGAGCAGTCCGCACATGGCGGCTTCGACCTCTTCGAGCAGTTCATAAATGATGCTGTAGAGGCGGATTTCAACGCCTTCTTTCTTAGCTGCTGCTGTTACGCCGTTTTCTTTGGCGACGTGGAAGCCGAGAATAATCGCGTTAGAAGCGCTGGCCAGCATGATGTCGTTGGTGGTGATGTTGCCGACATCGCTGACGAGGATTTTTAGCTTCACCTTGTCACTCTTGATCCCTGCGAGCGAATGGGTGATAGCTTCGACGGAACCCTGTACATCACATTTTACAATAACGTTGAGTTCTTTGATTTCGCCTGCACCGACCTGTGAAAAAAGATCGTCGAGCGAGACTTTGCCGCGCGAGGTCTGGTTAAGATCTGCGGATTTAATATCGGCCAGCAGCGTTTCAGAAAGCTGTTTGGCTTCTGCCGCATTGGCACATACGGTGAATTCATCACCCGCGCCGGGGACGCCGGTGAGACCGAGGCATTTCACGGCACAGGACGGACCTGCAGTGCGAACCTGTTTACCTTGATCATTAATCAGCGCTTTAATGCGTCCGCACTGGGCGCCGCAGATGACATTGTCGCCAAGTTTGAGGGTGCCGTCGCGCACGAGCAGCGTTGCCGTTGGACCCATGCCGGGCTCCATCTGCGCTTCGATAACGAACCCATTGGCCCGTTTATGCGCGTTGGCCTTGAGTTCGAGCATTTCGGCGTCGAGAGTGATACGTTCGAGCAGGGTATCAATGCCTTGGCCGGTGGCGGCGCTGACAGGAATACAGCCGACGGTTCCTCCCCATTCTTCAACCATAACACCGTGCTCGTTAAGCTGCTGTTTAATACGGTCGGGGTGGGTTCCCTGAAGGTCCATCTTGTTCATGGCGACGATAATGCAAACGCCAGCGGCTTTGGCATGCTTGATAGCTTCAATCGTTTGTGGCATGACTCCGTCGTCGGCGGCAACTACAAGTACTGCAATGTCTGTGACGTTAGCGCCGCGGGCGCGCATGGCGGTGAAGGCAGCGTGGCCGGGAGTGTCAAGGAAAGTGATTCGGCGCGCATCCATATCTACCGTGTAGGCACCGATATGCTGAGTGATGCCGCCGGATTCGCCCGCCACCACTTTAGTATTGCGGATACGGTCGAGCAATGAGGTTTTGCCGTGGTCGACATGCCCCATGAAGGTGACAATCGGCGGACGGATTTCGAGATCTTCCGGCCGGTCTTTTTCAACCGGTGCAACCGGTTTGCGCGGCACGGTTTCGACTGGCTTCGGCTGAGGCTTGTCTTTTTTCTTCAGTTCTACGGTAAAGCCGTGCTTTTCGCCGATCTGTTTGGCGATTTTGATATCGATGTCCTGATTGATCGAAGCAAAAATGTTCATCTTCATCAGTTCGGCGATGAGATGATTAGGCTTAACAGCCATTTTTTCAGCCAGCTCTTTGACGGCGATCTGCGGCTTGGCAAAAGCGAGAACGAGGGAAGCTTCTTCGGCAATTTCTTCTTCTACTACCGGTGCCGGAGCAGGTTCTTTTTGTGAAACTTCGGCGGCTTTCGGTGCAGCAGTAGCGGCCGGGGCGTTTTTGGTCGCCTTGGCCGCGCGGGCTGCTTCGATAGAGGTGAAGCCGAGTTCGTCACAGACAACGGCAACTTCCTTATCCGCGAGGAGACTCTGACCGTCTTCGGCCTTGATTTCCACATCGCTGAGGATTTCAAGAAGTTCTTCGACGGTTACATCCAAATCGGTGGCTAGTTCGTGGACTCTCATTCTTTAATTTCACCATGTTTTGCCGTGTAGGCTTTTTCCGCAGCGCTCCAAAGAGCCTGCGCTTGTTCAGGGGTAACGTCCTCGATCTCCTGGAGGTCAGACAGATCGGCTGCCATAATGCCTTCGACAGTGAGGAATCCGGCGTAAACCAGTTTTTCCGCCCAATCATCGCCAATGCCTTCGACCGCAGCCAGTCCGGAGACGGCGGCAGTGACGCGTTCTTCAAAATTCATAGCCTCTTCATCTTTCTGAATATCCACGCGCCAGCCAATCAGCTTAGAGGTCAGGCGGGCGTTCTGGCCGCGTTTGCCGATAGCCAGTGACAGCTGGTCGGCATCAACCGTAACGGTGACGGTATGTGTCGGCTCGTCTACGGCAACTGTTTTAAGTTTTGCAGGTGCGAGCGCATTGACGACGAGCGTCTTAATATCATCGCTCCAGCGGACGATATCAATTTTTTCGCCGTTGAGTTCACGAACGATGTTTTTTACGCGCATACCGCGAATGCCGACGCACGCGCCGACTGGATCTACCCGTTCGTCATGCGAAATAACCGCTACTTTGCTACGGCACCCGGCTTCGCGGGCGATTCCTCGAATTTCCATCGTCCCATCGGCAATTTCCGAAACTTCCAGTTCAAAAAGGCGGCGGACGAAGTCCGGATGGCTGCGGGAAAGAAGGATTTCCGGGCCGGATTCCCGTTCTTTGATAGAGGCGATATAGGCGCGGATACGTTCGCCGGCTTCATATTCTTCGGTCGGGACGCGCTCTTTGGAAGGCATTACGCCTTCGGCACCATGGTCTAATTCGATAATTACAGTGCTTCGCTCGAAGCGGCGTACTGTGCCGGTGACAATTTCTCCGGTTCGATTCTTATAGTCTTCAAAAATCCGGCTTTTTTCTGCCTGGCGGATGCGTTGCAGAATGGTTTGTTTGGCAGTTTGTGCGGCGATTCGGCCAAAATTGCGCGGCGTGGATTCGATTTCAATTATTTCACCGAGCTGGGCTGATGGATTGGTGCGGCGGGCTTCAGCCAGACTGACTTCGTTATATCGGTCATCGACGGAGATAACTACTTTTTTTCGCGCAAAGGCTTTAATATCAAGAGTTTCTCTGCTTATCTCGACGCGCAGATCCTCAGCGTCTACTATGCTTTTACTGGCGGCATTCTGCAAAGCAGACTCAATCGCTCCGATAATGGTTTCGCGATCAACTCCTCGCTCGCGTTCCATATATTCCACAACGGCACTCAGTTCGCTGTTCATCGTCTTCTCCCGATTTCAAAAAGCTCAAACAACAAGGCCTTGGAGCAAAAAAGAGCGGACCAGGGGGCCCACTCTCTTCCAGAGACCAACTTCAAAGCCAGCAATCTACGCTTCCGGCAAAGGAGGGTCAAGGGGTTTTTGAATTAAGGAGTGAGTTCTCAATAAAGCCAAATAGGATAATATCATAAAAAATAGGAGGATCTTGTTGAAAGATGGTGACAAATCCATATAGTTCATCGCTTTTTATGCGGCATTCTCTTGCCGGGTTCTGTCGAGAGATGCTTGGAACGCTGTTCAGAGAGAGCCGGAAGTCGGCAGAGCAATGAGGTGATAGGTAATGATTGAAAATCTGATTCCGTGGATGGTGGTTTTCCCGTTGTTAGCGGGCATAGTCCTGTTATTCATTTCCAGTGATACTCTGCGGCGCTATGCGGTTTATGCCGCCACGGCAGCTATCATGGCCGGATCAATCCTTCTGGCCTGGAAGTCCAATCAGAATACGATGGTTCTGGACGGGTTTGCTCATAACATAAGTCTCGTTATGCTCGTGGTTGAGGCGTTGATTGCCAGCTTTGTCGTTTGGGTTACGGTAAAGGCTAAAAACTGGCTGGCCCTCGGACTGCTTCTGACTCAGTTCCTGCTGGTGGCGGGGTTTGAAATCCATGAGATGCTTAAGCCGGTGCCGGTGACCGAATCGGTCGCCGCCGCAGTTGCCACCGTTTCTCCCTGGATTCTCTGCGACCAGCTTTCTGTGATCATGGTTCTGGTCATTGGTATTATCGGCGGTCTGATCTGTATCTACGCTCCCGGCTATATGACAGAATTCCACCAGCAGCATCCGGAATTCCGCGACCGCCGCCCGATGTTCTTCGCCACATTCTTCATCTTCCTCGGCGCGATGTTCGGTATCGTCTTTGCCAACAGCCTGAACTGGCTCTATTTCTTCTGGGAAATCACTACGCTGAGTTCCTTCCTGCTGATCGGCTATAAGGAAACAGCCGAGTCCAAGACCAACGCCATGCGCGCTCTGACGATGAACCTGATGGGCGGACTCGGCTTTGCTCTGGCAATCGTTCTATTGGGCAATAACGAAATCGGAACCTTGCTCGGGTTAAGAGGTCAGGGCAGTTCCTCGCAGATGATCGTCATCGCCGCGGGATTGCTTGCCTTTGCCGGTATCACTAAAGCGGCCCAGTTCCCGTTCGCCGGATGGCTGCGCGGCGCGATGGTGGCTCCGACGCCGGTTTCCGCACTGCTGCACTCCAGTACGATGGTGAAGGCGGGTGTCTATCTGGTTCTTCGCCTCGCTCCCAATCTGGAGGGAACTAAGGTCGGAATGATGGTTGCCATCGTTGGTGCGGTCACGTTTGTTACCGGGTCACTCGTTGCCATCTGTACCAGCGATGCTAAACGGATTCTTGCCTATTCGACTGTCGCCAATCTCGGCCTGATTGTCCTTTGCGGCGGCATTGGCACCAAAGAGGCCGTCTGGGCCGGCATCCTGCTGATTATTTTCCATGCCGTGGCCAAGGCGCTTCTTTTCCTCTGTGTCGGTGTCGTTGAGCACAAGACGCACAGTCGCGATGTCGAGGATATGGCCGGACTGATTCTTCGTATGCCAAAAATAGCTGTTATGATTCAGATCGGCATCGCGGGTATGTTTCTCGCTCCGTTCGGTATGCTGATCAGCAAGTGGGCCGTTTTAAAAGCGATCGTCGATGCTCATCCGATCCTTTCTATCTTTATCGTCTTCGGCAGTTCGGCCACGCTCTTCTTCTGGGTTAAGTGGATGGGTAAGATGTTGCAGATTACCGGCCCGATGGATAAGAAGGAAAAAAACATCGGCGGCGGCGAATGGATTGCTCTGGGCACTTTGGCCATTCTGACCATTCTCACCTGTATGAGCTTCCCGCTCATCTCCAACCAGTTTATCGAACCATACATCGGCGGTGGCTTCAGAGCGGCTGACAGCGTTCTGGGCGCCAGCAACCTGATCGTCATGGGGCTGATGCTGGCGATGGTGGCGATGTTTCCGCTTAGCTTCCTCAACTACAACCGCAAGGTGAAAGTGGTCGATGCCTATCTCGCCGGTGCCAATGTCGAATCGACGGATGGCCAGGCTCGATTCCAAGGTTCGGCAGGGATCATCCGCGACATGTCGATGCACAATTATTACATCGGCCAGCTTCTTGGCGAAGAACGGGTTTTCAAAGCCGGGTTCTGGATCGCCATCTCGACACTGATTGCGATGGCTGGTGTTTTCCTGCTACCGATCGGGCTCCCGCAGGAAGTCATCCATACCATCGTTCCGCGCGCTCTTTCGCTTAAGGAATTCGCGATCCGTCTGGTTGCTTATCTGGTGCTGGCACCGCTGATCGGCGGTCTGTTGGCCGGTATCGATCGCAAGCTGACGGCCCGTATGCAGGGTCGCCGGGGTCCGCCGATTCGGCAGGCTTTTTACGATGTGGCCAAACTCTGGGGCAAGGAAAGCATCGTGGTTCGCCGCTCGCAGAACTTCTACATTCTGTTCTTCTTCCTCTTCGTTGTTTTTACCGGTGCGCTCTTCTTCTGCGGTTCCGACCTGCTACTGGTAATTTTCTCGCTGACGCTGGCCGGTATTTTCTTCGTGCTCGCGGCTTACAAGGCCAGTTCGCCCTATAGCTTTATCGGCGCTGAGCGCGAACTGATTCAGATGGTCGCCTACGAACCGATGGTGCTGATGGCCGCAGTCGGCATGTACATGACCACCGGAAGCTTCCGCGTTGACGATATCTTTGCCAACCCGGCCAATCCGCTGAAACTGATCCTGATCTTCGTCGGCTTCCTCTACATTCTGGAAATCAAGTTCCGGAAGTCGCCGTTCGATCTATCGACCTCGCACCACGCCCATCAGGAGCTGGTGAAGGGGATTACGACGGAGTTCTCCGGCAAAATGCTGGCGCTGATCGAAATCGCCCACTGGTACGAGAACGTGGTTCTGTTCGCGTGGGTCGGCCTGTTCTTCGCCTTCAACCTGTGGGTCGGCGCCGCCGCGATGGTGCTGGTTTTCTTCTTTATGATTTTCGTCGATAACACTTTCGCCCGCCTGAAATGGCAGCTCGCCATCAAGAGTGCCTGGACGGTAAGTCTGGTGCTGGCGGTGGCCAACCTGATTCTTTTAGCTTTTTGGAAATGAAAGGAACACCTGCATGACCGCTTTTAAAAAGTCCCCCTGGGTGATCCATTACGATGCGTCGAGCTGTAACGGCTGCGACATCGAAGTGCTCGCCTGCCTGATGCCGAACTTTGACGTTGAGCGTTTCGGTATCATTAATACCGGCAATCCCAAACACGCCGACATCTTTCTGGTCACCGGCTCGGTGAACGTCCAGAACGCGCCGGTTGTCCGCAACATCTACGCTCAGATGCCGGAACCGAAGGTGGTTGTCGCTATCGGAATTTGTGGCACGTCCGGCGGTATTTTCCGCGAGTGTTATAACGTCCTCGGCGGCATCGATACGGTGATCCCGGTTGACGTTTATGTCCCCGGCTGCGCAGCCCGTCCTGAGGCAATCATCGACGGTGTAGTCCGCGCGCTGGGCGTGCTGGAAGAAAAGCGCAGTTTTATGAAATCTTCGGCCGGGGCCGTCAGCGGCGAATTCATGATCAACCGGGCCAACCAGAAGGATATCTCTGAAATTCTGACACTGCAGAAAATCGCCTATCGCAGTGAGGCGGAGCTTTATGGCGATGACAGTGTTCCGGCGCTCAGTCAGACGCTGGAGGAGATCACTGCTGACTTCGACCAGACGATTTTCCTTAAGGCTGTTGTCAACGGCAAGATTATCGGTTCGGTTCGTGGCCGCCGCGATGGCGACGTCGCCCACATTAGCCGGGTGGTTGTTCATCCTTATTTCCAAGGAAAAGGACTGGCTACCCGCCTGATTCATCAGATCGAACAGGAAGTCGGCGATGTTCGCACCTACGAGGTCTTCACCGGCCATCAGAGCCTGCGGAACATTCACCTTTACAGCAAGCTGGGATACCGCAAGGTTCGGACCGAACCATTCACCCCGACGGTGAACTGGGTTTATTTTCAGAAGGAGCACACATGATTGAAGAACAGACCATAATCGCCGTCATGCCGGAAACGCTGGTGGCCGAAACGCGCAAGATGCGCGATCAGGGATACCGCCTGGTTCAGATTTGCGTCACGCGACTGGGCGAAGAGCTCCAGCTGGACTACACCTTTGACCTCAATCGCAAGTTCCTTAACTTCCGCTTCATGCAGCCGAAGATCGGCGCGCGCGTTCCGAGTGTCAGCGGCATCTACTGGTGCGCTTTCACCTACGAAAACGAAATCAGCGATCTGTTCGGCGTTCAGGTAGATGGCAACGCCCTCGACTTCAAAGGCAACTTCTATAAGACCGCCATGAAACATCCGTTTATTCAAGACGCCGCGCCGGCTTCCGTTCCGGCGACCGCCAAACCGGGAGACAAATAGTCATGGGTAACCGCACAATCATTCCTTTCGGCCCGCAGCACCCGGTGCTTCCGGAACCGATTCATATCGACCTGATCGTCGAAGACGAAAAAGTAGTCGAGGCCGTTCCTTCGATCGGTTTTATTCACCGCGGACTGGAAAAGCTGGTCGAGAAAAAGGACTTCATCGAATACGTTTATGTCGCCGAACGAATCTGCGGCATTTGCAGTTTCATCCACGGTCAGACTTACTGTCAGGGCGTCGAAGAAATCATGAAGATTGAAGTTCCGACGCGCGCCAAATATCTGCGCACGATCTGGGGCGAGCTTTCCCGCATTCACAGCCATTTGCTGTGGGCCGGTCTGATGGCCGACGCATTCGGTTTTGAATCGCTGTTCATGCACACTTGGCGGGTTCGCGAGCAGGTTCTTGACCTGATCGAAGCGACCACCGGCGGTCGCGTAATTTTCGGTTCCTGTAAAGTCGGCGGCGCCCGCCGCGACATTCCGGCGGAACAAATGGCCTGGTTGCTGGCCCAGTTGGAAACGATCGAAAAGGAAATGCAGCTGATCGTCGATATCTTCATGAACGACAACTCGGTCAAACACCGCCTTTGCGGCGTTGGCGTTATCTCCAAAGAAGATGCCATTTTGCTGGGCGCTGTCGGCCCGACACTGCGCGGCAGCGGCGTGGCCGACGATATGCGTCTGCTGAAGTATGCAGCTTTCGGCGATCTGGATTTCGAACCGATTTCAAAAACCGACGGCGATTCCTACAGCCGTTGCGCGGTGCGTTGCGCCGAGCTGTTCCAGTCGGTTGACCTGATCCGTCAGGCGGCGGCGAAAATGCCGGAAGGTGAAATCGCCGTTAAAGTGACCGGCAATCCCGACGGCGAATTTTTCTCTCGCGTCGAGCAGCCTCGCGGCGAAGTAGTTTATTACATCAAAGGCAACGGCACTAAGAATCTGACCCGGTTCCGCGCCCGTACGCCGACTTTCGCCAACGTTCCGCCGCTGGTGAAAATGCTGGCCGGTTGCGAATTGGCCGACGTTCCGGTTCTGGTACTGACGATTGACCCTTGCATCAGCTGCACGGAGAGGTAATACCATGGCATTCTTCCAAATGAAAAAAATGATTCTGGCGTGGACGTTCCGTACGCCGGTGACAACCAAATATCCGTTTGAACCGCGCAAGATTTGTCCCGGTTCGCGCGGCCGTCTAGACATCAAAATATCCGACTGCATTTTCTGCACGTTGTGCGCCAAGCGCTGTCCGACCCAGGCGCTGGATGTCGACCGGGAAAAGAAGAAGTGGCATATCGACCGCCTGCGTTGCATTTCCTGCAACTGCTGCGTCGAAGTCTGCCCGAAGAAGTGTCTGCACCTGACCGGCGACCACGGTATTCCAACCGTGACGAAGGACATGGAGACGTTCTAAATGCACGAAGATCGCCTCATAGATGGTGTTATCGAAGACGTGAAGCGGCGGATACTAGCTGCAGGCGCATCGAAGGTCAGCCGTATCGTCCTTGAGCTGAGTCCCGATTCCCACATGGACGAGATATCGGTGGAAATGCACCTTGAGTCGCATCTGGCGGAAGAGCCGGCGATGGCTGACGCCAAGATCGAATACCGCCATGTGCCGGCGCGGCTTTACTGTCCGGCCTGCGATGCTGAATTTGAACGCCAGCCCGGCGTCTTTACCTGTCCGCAATGCGCCAAACCCGGTCGTCCCTGTGGCCACCGTTCCGGCCTGCGGGTGCTCGACGTGGATTTGGTCTGATGTGCTACGCGCTTCCAGGTGTTGTGACAGAGATTAACGGTCGCAACGCCGTAATCAGTTACTTCGGCGAAATCCGTTCGGCGCTCTGTGAGCTCACCAACATCCAGCCCGGCGACTACGTTTATGCGCAGGGCGGTTATGTCATCGAAAAAGTCGATCCCGACTTTGCCCGCGAAATGCTCGATACATGGAACGAACTGTTTCTGGTGTTGCAGGAACGCGATACCGCCATGTCGGAACGCCCCGCGCCGGAACCCAATGACCGTCCGCTTCAGGATATTCTCGATAAGGCCGGTGCTGGCGAACAAATTTCCCGCGATGAGTTGCGCTATCTGCTGACCGTTGAGGAGCCGGATCGTCTGGAGCGGCTCTACCGCACCGCCAATGCCGTCCGCCATCTGCATCACCGCAACTCCTGCTGTGTGCACGGCATCCTTGAAATTTCCAACTACTGCTCCAGTGACTGCCTCTACTGCGGACTGGCGGCCAACTCCACGCTGACCCGGCGCTACCGGATGACCCGCGACGAAATTCTCGAAGCGGCCAAGGAAGCGATTGAAGGGTTCGGCTTTAAATCGCTGGTGCTCCAGTCCGGCGAAGATCCGGCTTACACGCCGGCATTTCTGGCTGAGATCGTTGCCGAGATCAAACGGCGTCACGGCGTTTTCATCTGCGTCAGCTTCGGCGAAGTCGGCCTCGACGGTCTCGACATGCTTTACGAAGCTGGAGCTCGCGCCTTGCTGATGCGCTTCGAAACATCGGACGCCAAACTCTATGCCGCGCTTCATCCCGGCGATACGCTGGATGCCCGCCTGAGCCATCTGCGCCACGCTCTCAAAACCGGCTGGCTGACCGTCACCGGCGGACTGATCGGACTGCCGGGGCAGACCGTTGATTCGCTGGCCGACGATATTCTGCTGGCTGGTGAACTGAATGCCGAAATGTTCAGCTTCGGCCCGGTACTGGCCAGCCACCGCCGCCGCGATATTATTCCGGCCACCGAATCGCAGATGCTGCGTGCGCTGGCCGCCGCCCGGATCGCCGCGCCGCCGCAGGCCAAAGTACTGGTCACCACCGCTTTTGAAACCTTGTCGCCGAACGCCCGCGAACGGGGACTGATGGCTGGAGCCAGCTCGGTCATGTTGAATGTCACGCCGCTCCGTTACCGCGCCGACTATGCCATCTATGACGGACGCGCCCACGCCACCGAAAGTATCGCCGACCAGACCCGCGCTATCATCCAGCTCCTCGACCGCCTCGGCCGCGCTCCCAGCGACCTCGGCGTCGCAACACCATCGCTCTCCAAGCTGGGGTAGGGGAAGGGATTAGGCACTGAGGCACAAAGACACAGAGGTTCCAAGCGCTAGACTCTGACCTCTTCATCTGACATTCAATTCAAGCGATAGTTGCTGCTGTAAATCTCGATACCGATCTTTAAGTTCCGCCTCATCCGACGGAATCTCATAAAAATAATTTTCCCATGCGGCCTGCCAATTCGCATGTGCCGATTTGTGTTCGTCTATTGGTGTCTTAAGTTTGGCATCTACGCCGTATCCTTGATACGTGGCGAAGCAGACCGACATGAATGCCATGTAGCGCGTGTAGAATTCGGCAGAATAGTACGGACGGTATGTATGAATCTTTTTGTCCACCTCTCTTTTCCAATCAATTACGTCCTTTGGCAGCACATTCTTCCACGCCCCAACACGCATGCAATAGCAATAGATATCGTTTAGTCTTGGTGCCACGTCGTCCCACACTGCAATACGTTTCTCGATAAGTTTCTGATTTCGCCACTGGGAGTGTTCAATTTTTTTCGTAATTAACAATATCCAGATTCCGAATATGGCCGCGAGCAAAGGGCCAAGCACATTTGCCGCTAGAGAGAGATAATCGGCCCAGTCTTTTGACGATTCGGCGAGCTTCACGATGACAGTTTCAGTGTTCATATTATGACATTCTCTTTTTTAAAAGACATTAACCGACAACAGCCGACATGGCCGCCGGAATTGCGGCGACTATAGCGTTTGAAAGAGTTGCGGGAAGGAAAAAGGCGGAGAATGGAATGATGGAAGAGAGGAATGTTGGAATGGCGGGGGCGTTGTTCCAAATGTAGTGTTGGCTCTATGAGCCAATCTTCGGCTCGCAGAGCCGACTCTACATTGGGATAAATCAGGTGGAACGCGCCGTCCCGGCGCGCCGCCAGTCCTGTTTGGCGGATGGCTCGGGCTTCCGGTGAGCTTGCCGAACTGCGAAAGGTTGTAGGACGCGCTTCCCGTATTCGGGAGCGCGTGGTGATTTAAAAACACAGGCTCCTCGGAATATCGAGGAAGCCTGTCCTACAAATGAACAAGAGATTTTTTGACGCTACTTGGCGTATTCGATGGCGCGGGTTTCTCGGATTACGGTGACTTTGACCTGGCCGGGATATTTGACTTCGCTCTGTATGCGGTTGGCGATTTCGCGGGCCAGAATCAGCGAGCGAGCATCGTCGACTTTGGCGCCTTCGACCATGACGCGCAGTTCGCGGCCGGCCTGAATGGCGTAGCATTTTTCGACGCCTTTGAAGGACAGTGCGATTTTTTCGAGTTTGTCCAGACGCTGGAAGTAAAGGTCGGTGGTGTCCATGCGGGCGCCGGGGCGGGCGGCGGTCATGGCGTCGGCGGCGGAAGCGAGTACAGCGTAAACGCTGCTCTTTTCGACGTCATCGTGGTGCGCGGCGACGGCGTTATAAACCAGTGGAACCTCGCCGTATTTACGGAGCAGGTTGGCACCGATGACGGCGTGGGAGCCTTCGACTTCATGGTCAACGGCTTTGCCAAGGTCATGGAAAATACCGACGCGTTTGGCAAGCTGGACGTCGAGACCGAGGTCTGCGGCCATCATACCCATTAAGGAGGCCATTTCGACGGAGTGGTCGAGTACGTTCTGTTTGTAGCTGGTGCGATATTTCAGGCGGCCGAGAATTTTGACCAGTTCCGGCGCGACGCCGGAGATGCCGAGCTTATAGAGCGCTTCTTCGCCGGACTGCCGGATGATTTCACCGATTTCCGCGTTGGCCTTTTTGACCATCTCTTCGATGCTGGCTGGGTGGATACGTCCGTCTTCCATCAGCCGCTCCAGTGCGACGCGGGCGACTTCGCGGCGTACCGGGTCGAAGCTGGAAAGCTGTACCATGCCGGGCGTTTCGTCGATGATCAGGTTGACGCCGGATTCCATTTCGAACGATTTGAAGTTGCGGCCTTCTTTGCCGATCAGGCGGCCTTTCATATCTTCGGAAGGGATGGCGACCTGAGTTACGGTTACATTGCTGACGTGCTCGCCGGCGTAGCGCTCAATGGCGGTGCAAACAATGTCACGGGCTTCGGCTCTGGCCTTTTCGTATATTTCTTTCTGCTGGTGACGGATCAGTCCGCTGATTTCGCCTTCCAGTTCCTTTTCCATCTGCTCCATGATCAGTTTGCGGGCGTCTTCTTTGGAAAGGCTGGCTACTTCCTGAATCCGGCGGTTTTCTTCTTCGATACGGTCTTTGAGTTCTTTCTGCTGGGTTTTCAGTTCCTCGTTCTGCTGGACTGCTTTGTCGATTTTCTCAGTCAGGGTACGCTCTTTAACCTCGAGCAATTCGAGTTTGCGGGAAATATCCTTTTCACGGGCTACCACACGGTCTTCCAGTGCGATAATGCTCTGGCGTTTGGTTTCCTGTTCTTTTTCAATCCGTTCTCGCGCCTTGAGCACTTCTTCTCGGGCGCTTACATTTCCCTCATGTATGATCGCTTCCGCCTTTTTGCGGGCATCGTCCATGATTGCAGATCCGCGGTGGCTGGCCGCCACGGCATTGGTGCGGGTCAGGTAGGCGTTGAAGAAGAAGCCCAGGACGACGAAGCCGACGTTGATGACGACGGGGTTCAGGCCGTTCCATAAGATTTCTATGCTGTCCATGATGGTTCCTTCGTTTCAGAGTTTTATTTTCTGTCGGTTAGGATAACTCTGACCGCGCCGAATGTCTAACGTTCGTCACAAACTTTAAAAATATGCGTTTCCGTTACCAGGAAGTTCATTCGGACGTCATGTTCCTCCGCCGGAACAGCTTCCAAACACTGAAAGTCGAAGCATATTCCGGCGCGAATCGCGTGGTACTGCGGCAGTAACCGATCATAGAATCCGCCGCCGCGCCCGATGCGTCGGCCCGCCCGGTCAAACGCCACGCCCGGCACAATAATCAGATCGAGTTCATCTGCGGCGGCAAATACCGGCATGGACGGTTCCATAATTCCAAAGCGGCCTTTTTTGAGTTCTGCGGTCAGCCGCGCCATACGGTAACTGCCGGAGGCTTCATCGAACGCCGGGATGTAGAAGGTCTTATCCGGTATTTGGAGGAGGTTGGTGATATCCACTTCATCGGCGAGCGGCATGTAAACTCCGACTGACTGCGCGGATTTAAAAATTTCCAGCGTCCGGAAGTTTCCGGCGATCGCCGCACTCAAAATTTCCGAACTCCGGAAACTTTTTTTCTGCTCCGTAATCTGCGCGCGTATTTCCGCTTTCGTCATGATCGGCTTTCTTGTTTGGAGTGCGGCGGCTTGACGCCGCTTTCATTTTTCAGGTTGATCAGAATAGCATCGTACGGGTCGGTTACGTTTATACTATCTGTTTTAAAACCCTGTATGGTTTTATAAAACGCGCTGCCGGCGTGCCGGGCAAACCATGTGGCAGAGCACCATGGGTAATTTTCGGCGTTATGAACGACGCCGTGGTGAACCGGGTTTTGATGCACATACTTTAACCGGGAAAAATAAGAACTTTGATAGGTAATGCGGCTGTCGAAGTACTGATACCAGACTTTGCGTCCAGGCTGGCTGTCTTCTTTATTCAACTGCGCAGCGGTGACCGTGTGCAGTTTTGATAGCATGCTGGAAAGCGTTCTGGGATGTTCCGGGGATGAGCCGATAAGGTGGTAATGGTTGGAGAGCAGGGCCCAGGCTTGCAACCGCCATCCAAATTCCTCTGCGGTTTCAAATAATGTGTTTTGAATAAAATCGAGCCGGGATGCTGTGTTGAGGTGGTGCTGTTTCAGATATGTCCCGCAAGTCACCATGTAGGTTCCTTGTTCTTCAAGTATGTGAAGCGGGGCGTGTGGCCACTGTTTCATGTGCTCAGGGTAAGATATAGAAAAGCGGCGTCAAGCCGCCGCACTCCAAAAGAACTGCGCTTTCTACTTTTTCTTCCGCAGAGAATCTCTGTATTCCTGTCGCTTCCTGAGGGTTTCCTCATAACCCTGATCGGTCGGCGCGTAATAAACCCGGTCGGTCGGCACATACTCCTGATCGACGAAATGATCTTTTCCGTCGTGGGCGTATTTATACTTCACATCGCCTTTGCCGGGATGCGGCGCGTTTTTGAGGTGATCGGGAACCGGCAGCGTGCGGCCGTTTTCTACGTCGGCCAGCGCCGCATCGATGGCGAGATAGCTGGCGTTGCTTTTCGGCGCGCAGGCCAGATAGGTCGTCGCCTGTGCCAGAATAATGCGCGCTTCCGGCATACCGACAAAATCGACCGCCTGCATCGCCGCCGTCGCTACTGACAGACCGCGCGGATCGGCGTTGCCGATATCTTCCGAAGCAAGAATCACCAGCCGACGGGCGATAAAGCGCGGGTCTTCTCCGGCGTAAATCATTTTTGCCAGCCAGTAGATCGCCGCATTCGGATCTGAACCCCGCACACTTTTGATGAAGGCCGAAATCGTGTCGTAGTGCTCGTCTTCGTCGTGATCGTACGAGACCGCTTTCTTCTGAACGGACTCTTCTGTTTCGTGGCGCGTTAGATGGACGATGCCGTTTTCGCCGGGCGTTGTCGTTAGTGCGGCGATTTCCAATGCATTCAGTGCGCGCCGTGCGTCGCCTTCGCAAACTGTCGCCAGATGCGCCAGCGCATCATCATCGGCGGTAATGAGACCGTTGAGTCCTGCCGGATGTTCCATCGCCCGTTTCAGTACCGTCTTGATCGCTTCTTCGCTGAGCGGGTTGAGCTGGAAAATCTGCGAGCGCGAATTGAGCGGCGTGTTGATGAAAAAGAACGGATTATGCGTCGTCGCACCGATCAGAATGATGTCGCCGCTTTCGACGTAGGGCAGGAGGACATCCTGCTGCGACTTGTTGAAACGGTGGATTTCATCGATAAACAGAATCGTGTCCTGCTTGTGGATTTTTTTCCATCCGGCGGCCTGTTCCAGCAGTTTGCGCAGAATGGCGATGTTCGCCAGCACACCGCTGGTACGCTCAAACCGGCGGTCAGTAACCAGCGCGATGACTTCGGCCAGCGAAGTTTTTCCGCAGCCGGGCGGGCCATAGAGAATCACGCTCGAAATGCGGTCGGCTTCAATCGCGCGCCGTAGCAGTTTACCTGCGCCGAGAATATGATCCTGTCCGGCGATTTCGTCGAGTGTGCGCGGACGCATCCGTGCCGCCAGCGGTGCGGTTCCTGCGCCGGGTTTCGGTTTATCTGCCGGTTTTTCCTCAAAGAGTTCCATGGCGGGGAGTCTAAGCACGAACGGGGTTTCAGAACATAAAAAAACCGCCCCGGTTTTAACCGAAGCGGCTTTTAAAAAGGCCCGTATCCGGGAGGCTCATTTCCGAACCCTGATTTACAAGGTGGGCGCCCTAAAGTGAAGGTGGAATACACCGTACACCATCCTGAGCGCCCTATATTTTATTGTTATCGGATCGGAAACTTGTTGCCTGCCGGGCGGGCTAAATTTTGAAAGAACAGGTGAGGTTTTGCTTCTTCTCTTCCTCACGACTCAGATATTACGCCTGCGGTATTTTGCGGTCAAGCTCAGCCTTCGCGGATAACAGCGGCAACAGCGGCGCAAACTTTTTTGCCGACGGCTTCGTGGAAGGCGTTGACCTTTTCGTCGGTCAGCGTGCCGGACGGCGAACGGTAGACAAAGCTGTAGGCGACGCTCTTCTTGCCTTTTTCTAACGCCTTGCCGCGGAAGACGTCGAAGAGTTTTACGCTTTCGAGTTCGGCGGGCGCTGAGCTTTGAACCGCGTTCAGAATATCTTCGTGGCGGACGGCTTCATCGACGATGAACGCGAAGTCGCGTGCCGTCGCCGGATAAGTCGGGATGTCCTGCACCGCACTCCGTTTCCAGACGTTGGCAATCAGCGGCTCCAGATTCAGCTCGGCGGCGGCGACCGGATCGTTCAAGCGCCACTCCTTGCGCGCGGTGGAATTAATCAGACCGATGACGCCGATTTTTTCTTCTCCTGAAAAAACTTCAACTGAGCGGTCTTTTTCAAAAGCCCCTGTCGCGCCGTAGCCTTCAGGCGAAGGCGGATGGAAGGTTACGTTTGTGACTTTCTGAGCGGTGAGCAGTTTTTCGACGAGTCCCTTGAGCCAGAGGAATACTTCTTCTTCGCCGATGGCGCGCTGCTTGTCGAGCGCGCCGCGTCCGGCGGCACCCATCAGTCCGAGACAAATTTTTTCGGTTTGTACCGTTTTGGCAAACGTCCGGCCGATTTCAAAGAAGACCGCTTCGTCAATCTGCCGCGATTTGTTGCGGCCAAGGCTTTCGATCATCTGCGGAATCAGCGATGTGCGCAGGACGGACTGTTCGGCGCTGATCGGATGCGGCAACTCTTCGCGGACGGCGGAATCTTCCTTGCCGAAGAGGTCGAGCAGCGGATGGCTGACCAGCGTGTAGTTCATGATTTCACGCGCGCCGAGGCCGACCAGATTTTTCCGGCAGGCGGTGACGGCGCGGATGCGGCTGTCATTTGCTCCGGCGACCGTTTCGGCGACCGGCAGTTTTTCCGGAATCTTGTCGACGCCGTTCATGCGGGCGACTTCTTCGATGATATCCACTTCGCGTTCGAGGTCGTCGCGGAAGGTCGGAATTTCCAGAACCGCTTTTTCCGCGTCGGCGGAGAGAATGGCGATTTCCAGTGATTGGAAAATTTTCTTCATCGTATCGACCGGCACGTTCATGCCGATCAGGTCGCAGGCCGACTGCCAGCGGAAGGTGATCTGCCGTTTGGTTTTCGGTGCGGGATAAACATCAACGACGCCTTTGCAGATACTGGCTCCGGCCAGTTCGTGCATCAGCGCGGCGGCGCGGCGGCCGGCCCATTCGACGCTGTCGGCGTTAACGCCGCGCTGGAAGCGGTAGGAGCTGTCGGTGTAAAGGCCGAGCGCTTTGGCGGTGGCACGGATGCCGGACTGTTCAAAGGTCGCGGCTTCGATCAGCACGGTGGATGTATCGTCTTTGATTTCGGTATTGGCACCGCCCATGACACCGGCGAGCGCGACGGCCTTACCGGCATCGGCGATGACCAGCATTTCTTCGGTTAGCTGACGCTCCACGCCGTCGAGCGTGGTGAATTTTTCGCCTTTGGCGGCGTGGCGGACGATGATTTTTCCGTCCTTGAGCAAAGTGTAGTCGAAGGCATGCAGCGGATGACCGGTTTCAAGTAGGACGTAGTTTGTGACGTCCACGACGTTATTGATTGAGCGGATGCCGCAGGCTTCGAGGCGGCGCTTCATCCAGTCGGGCGACGGGCCGATTTTGGCGCCTTTCAGAACGCGGGCGGTGTAGCGCGGGCATTTTACGGAATCTTTTATTTCCACGCTGACTTCTTTTTCGACCGGCTCGGAACTTTCCTTCAGTTCGATGGACGGCATCTTGAGCGGCTTGCAATAAATGGCGGCGACTTCGCGGGCGATGCCAATAATGCTGAGGCAGTCGGGGCGGTTCGGCGTGATTTCCAGTTCGAAAACGGTTTCCGCCGGGCCCATCACGGCGGCGAGCGGCGTGCCGGGTTTGAGCGAAGCATCGAGAACCAGCAGGCCGGAGTGGTCCTCGCCGAGGCCGAGTTCGTCCTTGGCGCAAAGCATACCGAGCGATTCGACGCCGCGGATCTTGGCTTTCTTGAGCTTAATACCGCACGGCAGGGTCGTGCCGACGGTGGCGAACGGATATTTGCCGCCGACCGCGACATTCGGAGCGCCGCAGACGACGCGCAGCGTTTCAGCCGCACCGTATTCGACGGTGCAGAGGCGCAGTTTGTCGGCGTCCGGATGCGGCTCGATCTGCTTCACTCCGCCGACGACCACGCCTTCAAAAGTGCCGCCGAGCGTTTCGATATTTTCGACTTCGAGCCCGGCAAACGTCAGTTTGTCGGAAAGACCCGCGATCGTGTCGTCAAAATCCACATATTCCTTCAGCCAGCTCAGCGCAAATTTCATAGTTCAGTTCCAATCGAAGATTGGAATACTGGAACAATGGAACAGTGGAATAATGGGTCAGATTCTGTCTCTTCCTGTCTTAATGCAGGGTTTCTGCCACCATTCCTGTATTCCAATAATCCAACATTCCCTTTGTTTTGATGGGCGGCAGTTAAACATGAACCGCTATTCCGGGCAAGCGCTCAGGCGGGGCTTAATCAGTGATGAAGGAAAGTTTTTAGCCGTTGAGTTTGGCGCGTCGGGCCAGCCAGGCGGCGCAAACTGTCAAGATGGCTCCGGCAACGCAAACAGCTCCCGCGACCATAAAGGCCTTGGCGTACGAGTCTGTCGCCAGAACGATCTTGCTGGCCACGCGCGGACCGGCAATCGCCGCGATGCTGAACGCTGAAAAGATAACGGCATAATTAAGCGCGAGATTTTTGGTGCCGAAATAATCTGCCGTGACCGACGGAAAAATGCCGAGGTACCCTCCGTAGCAGGCCCCCACGAAAAGCGCTCCGATCAGCAGAGTGCTTTTCTGCATGGCCAGTTGCGGCAGAAAAAACATGGTAATGCCGGTGATGATAAACATCACAAAGAGGGCGTTGAGGCGTCCGGCTTTATCAGAGATAAATCCCCAGAAAACCCGGCCGACAGCATTTGCCAGACCCATCAGCGAAACAATGCCGACCGCTTCTGCCGGAGACAGGTGTGTCATCTTCTGCGCAATTGGTGATGCCTGACTGATAATCATGAGTCCGGAGAACGTTCCACAGGCGTACATGGCGTAAAGTACCCAGAACTCCAGCCGGCCGAAAAGCTGCCGCCAGGCATAATCTTTGGCGGCGGCAGAGCCGGGTGCGCCCTGCTTGGGAATCCAGCCTGCCGGTTTGTAGCCGGCGGGCGGCGTGATCATAAAGAAAGAGGCGAGTGCTATGACGACGATAAAGGCTGCGCCGAGAACTTTGAAGGCCCATAGAACGGGAGTCTGGCCATCCGGTGCGCCAGCCATCAGCTGCTGTGCAATCGGTGCGATGATCAGAGTTCCACAGCCGAGAGCTCCGACGGAAAGTCCGCTGGCGAGGCCGCGCATATCGGGAAACCAGCGTACCGATGTGGAAACAATCGCTCCGTAGGCCGCACCGCTGCCGATCCCCATCACTACACCGAAGAAAAAGAGTACCCAGGTAAAGGAGCTGGCATAACCGGTGAGCAGCATGCCCAATCCAAAGAGAATTCCTCCACCGATCACTACTGCACGAGGACTTTTAATGTCTGCGATACGACCCGAAAGAAGCATCCCCAGAGGGAGGCAGGCGAGGTTGACCGAAAAGGCGAGGGCCCATTGCACCATGTCGGGCACGGGTCCGGACGGGCCCGTTTTCATAAGGCCGAGTGTGACGAGCAGCGGCTTGGCAAATACGCTCGAAGCGTAAGCGGCACCCATACACATGTTTGCTAAAATGCCCATGGAGAGGATAAGCCAGCGTTTAGATTCCAGTTTCATGCGACCTCCTTTACAGTTTGTTGTTCGATTAACGCAGTTGAAAGCCGCGGATGTCAACCGCCTTTCCTGTTTACTGCGACGAACTCGGCGGGGCTTCATTTGGTGCTCCGGTTTTTATTCCGGTGACCATGACAACACGCGAAACAGACAGACAACTCCTGAAGACTTATGGTAAGGATGTCGCCATGACTTCGAAGTGCAGCTACGAAAAATTACTAGATTACGGGACTGACCCCTTCGACTGCCTCATGGTTCCGGTTCAATACATAATCAGATCAGCAGTTTTTATTCATCCAAACAGTTGTTTTCTTATCCTTAGACAATTCGACAATGGTTGAGACCACAATCTTTTGATGAACAGGCTGCGTTTGGCCGACAAATTATGCAACAGTTTGGAGGTGACCAATGAAAGAATCCCTTCTTCAGGATGTTATAGATAAAACTAAGCAATTAGCTATTGTGCATGGAAAAGCGACGCTCTCTGGCGATTACAAGAGCGGAAACGCAGCGTTTGATGAACTGGCTACCCTTATTCCGATTATTCGAAAATACGGAAAAGATGGTGCAACGGCACTCTTGAGCTTACTTGACGATACAAATGATTCTGTCGTTTGCTGGGCGGCTACAAGTCTGTTGAAATCCAACGAAGCCGAAGCTGTTGCTGCATTGGAACGTGTAGCTAAAACTCCCGGTATATTGGCCTTCAATGCCAGCATGGTTCTGAAACAGTGGAAAACCGGTCAGTTAGTTTTGCCCTGAAATCGAAAAGGGGGCCGCCAATGAATCTTGAAAAAAGTCAAAAACACGGCGGTTTTTGCAGGAGAAATAAGATGATGAAAAAAAGTTTTAAATACGGATGGATCGTTGTATTGGCCGCAAGTCTGGCGGATGCCGGGAGCTTAACCGCTAACTTCACCAACGAAACCGCTGCCGGGAAACAACCGCTCTCCGAATCGCTAAAGAAACAGCCGATGCCCTTTAAACCAACCGCCCCGCTCACCATGCCCGTCTCCAGCGAAAACGGTTCTGCGGAAAAAGAGCTGTGTGTATGAAAAAAATCATCTTTTTTGATGCCAAGCCGTATGACCGGGAGTTTTTTGACGCGGCGAACGGGTCGCACGGTTATGAGATCAAATACATCGGTAACCGGCTGTCGGCGGATACCGTGCCGCTGGCGGCGGGCTATGACGCCGTCTGCGCGTTCGTGAACGACGATCTTTCCGCGCCGGTGGCGGACGTTCTGTACAACAACGGCATCCGGATGATCGCGATGCGCTGCGCCGGATACAACAACGTCAATCTCAAAGCCGTCTTCGACCGGATTCACGTCGCCCGCGTGCCAGCCTATTCGCCGTACGCCGTCGCCGAACACGCCGTCGCGCTGATCCTGACGCTTAACCGCAAGACGCACAAAGCCTACAACCGCACCCGCGACAGCAATTTCGCGCTCGGCGGACTGCTCGGCTTTGATCTGCACGGTAAAACCGCCGGGATTATCGGTACCGGCCGCATTGGCCAGATTCTGGCGGAAATTCTCAAAGGCTTCGGGATGCGCGTGCTGGCGTTCGACCGCTTTCCCAAAACGGACTGGGCCGCTGGCGCTGGTGTGGAATATGTTCCGCTCGAAGAACTGTACCGCCAGTCGGATGTCATCAGTCTGCACTGTCCGCTGACACCCGAAACCGAATATCTGATCAACGCCGCCAGCCTCGCGCAAATGAAAGACGGCGTGATGCTGATCAATACCAGCCGCGGCGCGCTGATTCAGACGAAGGATCTGATCGATGCGCTCAAGAGCGGCAAGATCGGTTTCGCCGGGCTGGATGTTTACGAGGAAGAAGACGGCTATTTTTTCGAAGACCGCTCCGACGAAGTGCTGACCGATGATGTACTGGCGCGGCTGTTTACTTTCCCGAACGTACTGGTCACTGCGCATCAGGCATTTTTTACCAAAGAAGCGCTCACCAATATTGCTGAGACGACGCTGTCGAATATCGACGCCTTTTTCCGCGGCGAAACCATGGCTAACGAAATCTGCTACCGGTGTAGCAAGGATTCCTGTCCCCGGAAACAAACCGGGAAGTGTTTCTGAGATAAGGATTGAAAAAAATGCCGCGCCGCGCATCATTTGCCGCATTATGGTCGAGGTAAAAGCAGTCATTAAAAACGATGCGGGCATTCACTGCCGGCCGACGGCGCTGCTTACTCAGGCCGCTGCCGGATACAAAGGAACCATCACGGTTCTGGCACCCTCCGGCACCTGCCATCTCGGCTCTGCGCTGGAGCTGATGATACTCGGCCTTGAACACGGCACGCAGATCACCATTCAGGTTGAAGGCCCGGATGAAGCCGCCACCGCCGAAAAATTCAAAGAACTCTTCGAGACCGAGTTCGACTTTCCCAACGCGGGGCAATGAGACTGTGGTCGCGTTTTGGAGGGTCGCCGGCCTCGGCGACCGAGGACAGCGAGGCCGCTGTCCCTCCATCCTATAACAGTGCAGGGCTCTCCCTGATGGCTATCAAGCGCCGGTTCGGCGTTAAACAATGTTTCCAACACTTAAAATGTCTGGTAAAAAATGCACCATGATTTACCAGATCTCTCCGGAAACTGAACGTTTGTTTGCCGGCGCGGCGGCCTACCGCAAACTGATTTCTCCCAGCGAAGTCTGCGAAACTGCCAGCCGCTATTTTCCGTATGCCGAGCGACATTTGCACGCTCTCTGGTTCGATGATCGCCTTCGTCCGCAAAATCTGAAGACTTCACGCGGCGAACCGGTGACGGTTGAAAATCCCGGCCGCTGGAATCTGGAAGCCGGGCCGGACTTTTCCGGCGCGGTATTGCTGGTCGGTCGCGAACAGCGGCGCGTTGCGGGCGATGCCGAGATTCATATCTTTTCCAATGACTGGAAAAACCACGGGCACCATACTGACCTGCGCTATACCGGCGTCCGCTTTCATATCACCTGGTTTGCCGGGAAAATCGACGAGACACTTTTTCCGCCCGGTACGCTCCATATTCCGCTGGCGGAAGTGTGCGCCGCCGATCTGGAGAGTATTGATCTTTCCGCCTATCCGTATCACGAGCCGCGTGCCACGGAAGTATTTCCAATGCTTGGAAAATCGCCGGACGAAATCGTCCAAACATTGGAAAGCGCGGGCGAGGAGCGGCTCCGGCAGAAGACGCTGCGGATGGCGTGGCTGATTCAGCGGCGCGGCGACGCGCAGGCGCTTTACGAAGAAACCGCCGCCGCGCTTGGCTACAAGCACAACAAAGCACCGTTCCGTAAACTGGCCCAGAGCATTCCGCTCGAAGCGCTCGCGCCGTACGGCGCGGACTGGAAAACGGTTTATGCCGTGCTGCTCGGCATTTCCGGGCTGCTTCCTAAACAGCCTACCGCCAGCTGGCCGCAATCTTCAAAAACAGAACTGCGTTCTTTGTGGGACTGCTGGTGGCGCGAACAGCATAAATGGGAAGAAATCGTGCCGCTCGATAAATCCGAGTGGCGGCTCGCCAGCGTCCGGCCGCTGAACCATCCCGTTCGCCGTCTGTGCGCTCTGGCGCAATGGTCCGCATCCGGTCTTTTCCAAAACGTAGACGCGATGTCCCCATCGCGGCTCCAAACATTTGAAACCTGTTTTTGGTCAACACATACCGGCTGGACCGGAAAAGAAAAACCGGCGGAACTGGTCGGCCAAGACCGGTTAAATGCGATTGAGCTGAATGTGATTGCGCCGTACCGGTTGGCAAACGGCGATGGAACTGCTTTACAGAATTTGCCGGTCGAGCCGATGAACAGCGTTATTCGCCAAACAGCCTACACGCTTTTCGGCCCCGACCATTCGCCGAAACTTTACCGCACCGCGCTCGCCCGGCAGGGACTCATTCAGATTTTCAATGACTTCATTCTGACCGGACGATCTGCTGATCTGAGACAGACCGGCAAGGAAGAGATTGCATAAAACAGCGGGAGCGGGCAGGGTTTGTGCATGGTAAAAAGCTTCGGACTCGTCGGTATTCTTCTGTCAGTTTTGCTTCAGGTCGCTTGGGTACAGGCGGCTCCAATTTGTTTTACCGATGCGAAGCAGCAGGGCAGTTTTAATATCGGCACGGCACGGGCAGCCATTTCACGCGAGTTTGAAGAAGCGCCGATCAACCGTGACCTGCTGATTATCGATTACTCCATTCCTGATCAGACCGCCGCCGGAGTCTGGGCCAAGGAATATCCCGACACACTGGTCGCCGGCTCTGTTGATGTTGTTGAACTCGGCATTTACATTCCCGAAGACCGGCTTTCCGACATTGCCTTGGCGGTCGAAATCAAAGGAACAGCCGGTACACAAAGGTTTCCGGTTCCGATCGTGCCGGGCTGGAGCTCGGCTCGTGAATTGATCGACTGGAATAAAATCGGCCGTCTCAACGAAACGGTGCTGCTGATTCAGCGTACCGGCGGCGACAATCCGGCGGTTGGCAGAATCCGTCTGGATATGACCTTCAGCAAACTTCCCTTATGGCAGGCGCTACGTGCGACACTTTGGGGCCGGCTGGGCGGCGTCGCCGCGTTCAGTCTATTGCTGAGTCTGCTGGTACTGGTGATTCGGCGTAAAATGAAAGTCGCTGTCGGAGGAATCGCCCGCGACCTGGCTTTCGGCGTCGCGACCGTGTTGATCGTCTCGTCGGTGCTCGGCGTTTACGCAATCGGGAAAATGAATCCGCTCGATTCCGGCTGGTTCTGTTTCTATGTCGCCGCCGCCGGTGTGGTCATCAGTTTCCTGCTCAAGATGCCGCTGGCCGGACGTCCGGCTTTCGTGGGCGAAACTCTACGGAGCGCGCTGTTTCCCGGACTGCTGGCGGCCGCCGCCAGCAAAGAAGTTCTTTGGCAGGCACCCGGTTCTGTTACCGGATTTTTCCAGCTCAGCGGTTTTGGCGCGGCGCTGTTTATCCTGATCTATCACGTTGCCAACGTCTGCCGACTCAACTTGCGGCGGAAACATCTCGGCCTGATCGGCGGCGCAACCATTACAGCGGCACCTTTTGTGTTCGGCCTGCTACTGGCGTTGCAGTCGTTCCATAATTTTGTGATACAGGCGGCGCTGATTTTCGCCGCCGGAGAATTGCTCGCCAACGCCTCCTCTCTGATCAACCGTGAGCGGCTGCTCTCCTCGCTCAAAGTTCACCGGGCGTTATTCGTACTTTCCCTGCTGGTGACCGCCGCGCCGTATATCGCCGACCTTGGATCAGGTGCAGCTGTTGCGGAACTTCCGGCTGTCCTCCGTCCGGTTATCGCCATTCTTGCCACAATGTTTTCGCAGGGGCCGCTGTGGGCGGTTGTTTACCTGTTCACCGGCATGATGCTCGGTGCGATACACGGCAGTGCGCCGTCCGGTACGGTGGCGCAGGACGATGCCGTCCGCGGTTTGAAAAAAGGGATGGTCTTCAGCGGCGTACTGATGGGCCTGCTTCAGGTGTTTCATGCACTGGTCGGCGCGGGCTGGGTGCAAAGTTCCTACAGCGCATCGCCGGTTATTTTTCTTACGCTGGCGGGTGTCGCTGTGTTTCCGCTTTTCAAAACCGTCATCGAAACCTTTGACGGCAGCCAGTCCTTCTTTGGCCGCGCCGCCTGCGCCTACAAAGATCCGGTGCTTTACCTGCGCGGACTGATTCTCGGTCTCGCATTCGCTATCGGCCTGAGCATTAATTTCGCCAGCCTGCCGACTGCACAGCGGATATGGTTCGGCTTTGCGGCGGGCGCGGCGGCTTTCGGCGGTGTAAGCATTGTCCGCGACCTGCTGTTCGGTCTGCGCGGAATCGGCGGCGTAAAATCCTGGCGCTATTACTTTGTGGAGAGCGGACTCGGTGCATTCATCGGCGCGGGCATCGGCTTTTATCTCGACGCCTCGCAGCTTCCAATTATTGGAACCAAGTTTGATCTGTACAACAGTTTCGGCCTGAATCCGGCGGAGATCGTCACGCGCTGTCAGCAGTTGCGCACTACCGCGCCGAACGAATTTACGGCGATGATCAGCCGCTGGGGCCACATCAAACTTTTGCCAGCCTCCGGCGGCGCGAAGATCCTTTTCAACGAAGCGCTGATGGGCGTGATCGGCTGGGGAATCGCCGCGCCGCTGTTCGCGATCAACAAGGCGTTTCTCTCCGCGCTGCTCAACCGCGACGTTTCTTCGATCAAGCGCATTGCAACCCGCAGCGGCGTGACCGATCTGGCGGACGGCACGGTCTATGTTCTGCGCTGGGGTCTCTGGATGGCACCGCTGATCTTCACCTTCCTGCGTCCGATGGCCGAAGCCTCCTGGTACAATCAGGACGGACTCATCCGCACCTTCTTCGCCATCTTCAACAGCATAACCCGCGACGCCAGCGGCTTCACCGCGTGGAGCCTGACGGTGTTCAGCTGGATCATAGGCTATGCCTGGTTTCAGATTTTGATCTGGATCGACCACATGGGACTGCGCGTTGCGACACTGGTGAATCTTTCGTTTCTCGGCGTGGATCGCCTCGACGAACGTTGCGCCGCTTTCGTCGGCCCCGAAGCCACGGCCCGTTTTATTCCGGAAGGGGTGAAGCGCTTCACCACCTGGGCGCCGCTGCTGATTCCGTTTTATCTGCCGAAGGGCGAACAGTGGGCGCAGGTTTTCAATATCGGCGCCGCCATTCAGGCGCGGCAGGCCACCGCCGCACCGGGGCTTGTTTTACTAATCCTTATCGCGGTGGCGGCATCAGTTGTCGTGACTTTACTGTTTACCCTGCGGCGCAAAAACCGCGAGCGCCGTGCGGAGCAGATCGAACAAACCTTTGGCCTGATCAACAATAAATACGAAGTGGAACTCAAGGAAAGCGGCGAGATCAATTCCTTCCTGACCTCGAACGGATTCGGTATCAGCCGCTGTGCGTTTGAAAAAGTCGATCCGGCTGGTCGTATTCTTTTCATCGTAGAGGTTGGTGAAAACGGTAAGCCGAATAAAGCGTGGCCCGTGCTTGGAAACTTTCCGCAGGAACTTTTTGCACCGTCCGCCTATGAAGGTGACAGCGACCGGATCAGGGTATTTAACACCTCCAGCGAAGTCCGTGTCACGGTCACCATTAAACTCCCGGCGCGCAACGACACGGTGGAGCTTTGGAATATCGAGTTGGAAGACCTCAGCGGCAAAGCGCGCAACCTGAAAGTGGTGCCGTATCTGGAATGGATGCTCAACCGAGCCGATGCCGACCGCAATCACACGCAGTACAACCGGCTCTATCCGGAAATGGCGTATCATTCGGAACTGAACGCGATACTGGCTTTCCACCGCAGCACCAAACTCTATGGCATTCTCGCTTCGTCCGACACGCCGGCCGGTGTGCTGACTGGGCGTGTTGATTTTATCGGCCGTGCCGGAAATATCTGGACGCCGCGCGTTCTCGAAACGCTGGCCTTCCGGAAGGCCTGTGACACAAACGCTTGTCCAACCTTTGACCCGATCGGCGCGCTGTTGCTCGATGCACCGCTTCCGGCCAACGGCAGACTGTCGCACCGGATACTGATCGGCGGATGCGAACATCAGGCACGCGCCTCGCAGATGATTATGAAGCATCTTCGGCCTCAGGCTATTGTGCCGCTTCGCGATCAGAGCCAACCGGAGTACACACTGAAAATCGGTCACGGCGAAATTCCGGCGGGCACGCCGGAGCGTTACACGGAGTACACCGATGAGGGCAATACACTGCGCGTGCTGACGCCGTTTACGCCGCGCCCGTTCGACCACGAAATGGCCAATCCGCTCGGCCATGTGCTGGCTGTTACCAATCGCGGACTGCATTCGTCGGCCAGCGGGAACTCACAGCAGAATCCGCTGACGACGGACTGGGCCGACCTGACCGGCGCGCAGATTCCGTCTGAGGCGATCTATTTGTATGACGAGCAGCGCAAAGAATGGTTTTCCCCGTGCTTCGATCCGCTTAAAGACAAAACCGCCGTGCATGACGTATTCTTCAGTCTCGACGGCAGTGCCGTATTCAAGATGAAGAAGGGTGGTCTTGAAACCGAACTGTCGGTGCATGTGCCGCTCGATGAACCGGCTGGCGTTTATGTTCTGAAAATCCGCAATACCGGAAGCGCGCCGCGCCGGTTGCGTGTCGCGCCGTACTTCCAGATTGCGCTGGCGCATAGCCCTGAACTGGCGGGAGCGCTGATTGTTTCCCGCGATGCTGTCACCGGCGCACTCTATTTTGAAAATCCACGCAACCGTTTTCGCACCGGCACCTGCTTTGCCGCCATGAGCGAACCGGTTGAACAGTTCGCCACGCGCCGCGACCGGTTCTTCGGTGCCGGACGGACTTTTGCACGGCCCGTCATGGTTGAAACCGGTGTGCCTGTTCCGGCGGCTGGTGACGAGTTCCCTGTAGCTGCACTGTTGGCGACGGTTGAAATTCCGGCGGGCGGTGAACAGATGATTTCCATCGTGCTGGGGCAGGGCGATAACCGTAAGCGGGCTGAAGCCTGTGTGAAAAAATTTCAATCGTTGGAACATGCCGAACAGAGTTTGCAGGCGACGCGCGACTGGTGGATGGCGCTGCAATCCACGCTGAAGATTGAAACCGGCGATCCGGAATTTGATGCGTATGTGAAGTGGATGAAATACCAGACGCTCAGCGAGCGTATCTGGGCTCGCAAAGGATTTTATCAAACCTCCGGCGCGTTCGGATTTCGCGATCAGCTTCAGGATACCGTCAACATGATATGGGTCGAGCCGTCGCTGGCACGCGCTCAGCTGATTCTGCACGCCGCGCAGCAGTTCCCTGAAGGCGATGTAGCTCACTGGTTCTTTCTTCAGCAGGACGGGCGTACCGGATTCCTGAATCGCTCACACGCCAGCGACAATCTGATCTGGCTCGGCTGGGGCGTCGCGGAATATGTCCGTATGACCGGCGATACAACGTTGCTCGACGAGAAAGTCAGCTACCTGAAAGCGGAAACGCCGCTCGCGCCGCTGCCCGCCGGTAAGCACGGTATGGGATTTTTTCCGTTGCGTTCGCCGCGCAGTGATTCCGTTTATAGCCATGTGATGCGCGCCGTGGATCTGGTGCTGAATCATCGCATGGGCCGCCACGGACTTCCGCTAATGGGCACTGGCGACTGGAACGACGGACTCGACGAAATCGGCAGTAAGGGGCGCGGCGAATCGGTCTGGATGGCTTTCTTCCTGACCTGCGTTTTGAAAAACCTGCTTCCAATCATTGGCGAGCGCAGCGGAAAAAAACGCCGCCACCACTATGAGCAGCAACTGAGAATCCTGGGCCGGAATATTGAAAAAGTCTGGCGCAGCGACCGTTACCTGCGCGCCATTCACGACGACGGCACCGAAATCGGTGTTAAGGGCGCAGGCTACTGGGAAACCGACGCGCTTGGCGCGGCGTGGGCTGTCTTTGCCGGAGTCAATCCGGTACGCAGCCGCATCGCCCTCGATACGGCGCTGTCTGTTCTGGAGCACGAAAAAGTCATCAGTCTTGGCTGGCCTGCGCTACGTGAAAATACCAAACCGTATCTCGGACGCAGTAGCACCTATCCGGAAGGAGTGCGCGAAAACGGAATGTATTCGCACGGCGTGCAGTGGCTGACGCGCGCCTGCCGTTTGCTATCCGAGCGCTTCGCTGCACAGGGCGACGAGGAAGTCGCGCGCCACTACCGTGATGCCGCCGTCCGGCTGTGGTACAAAATTTCGGCCATCCCGCACACCCGCGGCGCGGAGATTGAAAACTACGGCGGGCAACCGAACCAGCAGTGCGCCGACTATCTCACCGTACACGATCCGGGCCGTATGATCTGGAATGGCTACACCGGTGCGGCGGGCTGGATGCTGCGGCAGGCGTGTGAAAGCGTCGTCGGTGCCACGCTGGTAAACAACGAAGTGATTCTGCCTTCCGACTTAAATGAGCCGCGCGGCGGACTCACCGTCAAACGCATTCGCCGCAACCTTGCCAAAAGCCCGATGAAGAAGTGAATATGAAAAATATCAGATCATGTCTAATGGTGGCCGCAGTCTCTGTGGTTCTTGTAATGCAGACCGGGGCACTTTACGGAATGAACGGATTCGCGGAATCACCGCTTCGGGATTCTGTGACGAATGGAACACTTCAAACTTCATTTCTTAATCCTCCTTCCGGAGCCAAACCGTGGGTTTTCTGGTATTGGCGGGGCGGATACATTTCGGAGGCGGGGATAGACGCTGATTTAAAAGCACTCAATCAGGCCGGTATCGGCGGGGTGATTTTGTGCAATGTGGATCGTTTGGTTAAACAAGGGCCGGTTCGGTTGTATACGCCGGAATGGTTCCGGCTTATGAAGCATGCGATAAAGACCGCCGCCGGATTGGGTATGGATGTCGATCTTTATAACGGCCCCGGCTGGTCTTCAAGCGGCGGACCGTGGATTACTCCCGAGTACGCGATGAAAAAGCTGACTTGGAGTGAGTCTCAGGTTGAGGGCGGCGGAGTGGTCGAAGTGAAATTGCCGAAGCCTCCGTTTCTTCAAAACGTAACGTCGGTTCCATCGGAGCCACCCATCGACTGCAACTGGTACCGCGACGGTCTGGTGCTGGCTTTTCCGACTCCTGAGATGGAAAGAACCTCGGTGCCTATGCGTATTTCTTCTGATGATCCGGGGTTTGATGCTACACAGCTGAACCGCTCGGCTCCGGCGCTTGCCGGAGCGATACTCACTTTCGACTCGGGCAAGAATATGGCCGAGAGCGGCGTGCCTTCTTACGCCAAACTTGTATTCGGTTCGGCGAAAAAACCGGCAGTGTTTTTTGATTATGAGGAGCCTTTTGCGCCAGCATCTCTGGTGGTTCGATTTCGATTGCCGCGCAATGCGGTCAAAAACTTCGAACTGTTTTCTTCTGCTGACGGCATTTCGTGGAACCCGGTTGTAAAATATGAAAAAAAGAATCTTCAGAATATAACGCACATCGTGCCGATTTCTTCTGCTCCGGCCCGGAAATGGAAGCTGGTGTTCGAGCCGGTCGCGCCAAATCAGGATGTCTGGTTTAGTGATCTGGCTTTGCTACCGGGAAGGCGGATCGGGGACTGGACCGCGAAAGCCGGCTTTGATCGCTATGGTACCGAAGCGTCGGAGCTGACTGCGGACCACGTTCCGGATGGCTCTGGTTTTGCTGTCGATAAGGCGGGTATTATTGATGTCACTTCCAGCATGAAGCCGGATGGCACGCTTGTCTGGGATGCTCCGAAAGGTAGCTGGACGGTTTTGCGCTTGGGATATTGCCTGACCGGCGGGATTACCATTCCGACTCCCGCGGGCGGGCAGGGATTGGATTGTGACAAGTTCAACCGTGCTGCGGTTGATTTCCAATGGCAACACGCTATGACGCCATTTCTTTCAGATCCAGACCTGAAAGATACTGTCAAATATGTTCACATCGACAGCTGGGAAGTCGGCGAACAAAACTGGACGGATGACTTTCCACAAAAATTCCGCCGTTTTAACAATTATGACATTCGTGAATATCTTCCGGTGCTGACCGGGCGAATTGTCGGCAGTCTTGATGAAAGCGAACGTTTCCTGACCGATTTCCGCCGCACGATTTCCAGTCTGATCGTTAACGAATATTTTGGCTATACCAAGGAGTTAGCTAGTCGCCACGGAATTCTTTTCAGCAACGAGCCTTACCATCAGGATCATTTCAACAGCATGGAGGCTGGTATGCAGTCAGACATGCCGATGTGTGAAATATGGCAAGGCGATGGGAGGCCGACCTCTGCGTCGTGGTATAAGGTGGCGGTCTCTCCGGCCCGCATGGCTGGGCGGGAGTTGGTCGGTTGCGAGGCGCTAACTTCAAATACGCGTCCAAATGAAGGCGGGGACTACTCCAAAGCTCCGTGGGATTTCAAGGTAAAGACCGACTGGATGCTGGCTGGCGGGATAACCCGGATGGTATTGCATGTTTCCGCGCACAATCCATGGCCCGATCTTGAGCCTGGATTGACGCTGGGTACAATCGGGCAGCATTTTGAGCGCTCGAATACCTGGTGGCCGCTGGCGTACGGCTTTACCCGTTACATCACCCGGGCTCAATATCTCCTGCGGCAGGGGCTTCCTGTTGCCGATATGCTCTATTCTTCCGGCGAGGCTGCACCGGAAACAGGGTCCCGACATCCGGATGTTTCGGGCCGAGGCGACCCATCCCGCAAGCCGCCGACCGGTTATGATTACGACACTTGCGCTCCGGAAGTCCTTTTCAATCGCCTGCGCGTGGAAAATGGCCGACTGGTTTTGCCTGACGGACTTTCGTACCGGTTACTCGTTCTGCCTAAAGACGAGCCAATGAGTGTCCGTATGGCTGAACGCGTGCTTGAATTGGTTGAGGCTGGAGCAACGGTGCTGGGCAACCGTCCGGAGCGTACATCCGGGCTTCCTGTCGCCGACGAGAGCCTCTCTGCAGTTGCCGATAAACTTTGGGGCGCCGGCAGCACTTCGGGGCAGGCGTTTGATCGCCCGGTCGGTAAAGGCTGGATCATCAGCGGTAAGAGCGTTGCTGATGTCCTCGGCGAAATCGGCCTGCAACCCGACTTCACAGCACAGTCCGGAGCGGGCGATAAAATCTGTTTTACTCATCGTTCTCTGCCGGACGGTTCGCAGATTTACTGGATCGCCAATTCAGCAGATGAACCTCTATCTTTCGACGGGCTGTTCCGTGTAACGGGATTGCATCCCGAGCTGTGGAACCCAATGACCGGAAAAATAGAGGCTCCGCCGGGCTTTAACGATGACGGTAAGCGCACCCAGGTTCCGTTGCAACTGCCGGAGCGCGGATCGACCTTTGTCGTTTTTGTACCGGAATCGTCAGCATCGCCTGTTGCGACCGGATTTGAAACGGTAAAAACACTCAATGGTCCTTGGCAGGTTCGCTTTCAGACTGAACGTGGCGGACCGGATGCGCCGGTCGAGTTTGCCAGTCTGACCGACTGGAAGGAGCATGCCGATAAACGTATCAGATATTTCTCTGGCATTGCCGACTACCACATTCTGTTCGAAGGCCCAGCCTCTGCCGAGCGGATGATTCTTGATCTCGGAAAAGTATGTAATGTCGCCGAGGTTGTTGTTAATGGACAGCCGGCAGGTGTGGTCTGGGCCGCACCGTGGCAATTGGATGTGACGCCATATTTGAAAGCTGGCACGAACAATCTCGAAATTCGTGTCGCGAATACATGGGTCAATCGACTTATTGGTGACGAGCAGTTGCCGCTCGATTACGGGCACGACAGTGCTGGGCTTGCCACTGAAATTCCTCCGAAATGGTATTTGCAAGGCAAGCCGCGCCAAAACGGGCGCGTAACCTTTACCACATTTGCTCCGTGGAATGCGGATTCTCCTCTTGTGTCGTCCGGGTTGCTAGGTCCGGTTCGGATTCTTAAATACAAGAGACCATTGTAATAGTGTTGTTCGGCTGTGGTAGAGTGCAGAGCGATGAAGAAAATATTTTTTACAGTCGGGTTCGCCATTCTGCTGGGCGCGGGATGTTCACACGTTTCCCCACCACCGGAGCCGGTACTGCCGGATAATCCGGCGACGTTTACTTTTCCGTTGGTGAATCCTGAACACGAAAATATGCAGCGGTTGCTGGCTAATGCGATGGGTTATTTGAAATCGGAGAACGGCTTGGTTGATCCGGGTTCCGGCTATCCGGTCGAAGGCTGGAATCAGGATTCGGAGCGCGGACTTTACCTCCGTTCGTTCACACAGCTGACGGCAATCGGTGAATGGGTCGAGCTGCTGGCCAATGTCGCGGCGGGTTACGCGGACAATCCGTACATTTCGCGTGAAGATGCGCTCAGTCAACTTTCGCTGGCGGTGGCGAGTCTGCGCGCCGATCAGGCCGACCCGAATGTCAGCGCCAAAGGGCTGCTCGGAAATTTTCTTGGCTTTGGGCCGACCGGACGCATAGGTCCGCTGAGCGAGGAAGTGGAGAAACAGAAGTTTGTTGATGTATTCGGCGAGGAACAGGCCGGCCAAATCTGGGATGCGCTTGTTGCCAAAAAGTGGATTATTCCGCAACAGGACGGTTCGTTCGCCAAGATTCCGCGCAAAGGGGAATACGGCGATAAGTTTTTCACCGGTGAGCTGTCGCCGTTTGCCGAGAGCAATATCTGCGCGAAAATCATGGCGGTGCTGGACACGCGGGTGGTGCAGATTATTTTTGGCGACAACGCCAACCTGACGGCTTCGGCGGCCAAGGCGATCGGTGCGTTGCGTCATTCGACTTTGCGGGACGATCCACTGGCGGTTCAGCTGTGCAGTCAGCTTGAGCAGTTTGTTTCAAAGCAAGCGGAAGGTTACCGTTATCTCTACGACGAGAAGTCGGGATCGTTTGTTTTTGGCTGGAACGCGACGAAAGACCGCTTTACCGGATGGGAAGATAGCAACGGTAAGTGGATCGTTGGTCACATGGATTATTTTGTGAACGAGTTCCGCGGGCCGCTTTGGTTCGTGGTGCAGCGTTTTGATCTACCGGCGGACGCGGTGAAAAACGCCGGTTTCAAAATCAAACCGTACCGGATGGCGGACGGACGCGATCTTTACACGCTGGCGACGTGGCACGGCTCATCGTTTCAGTCGCTGGGGCTTTCGCTTTTTATGCAGGAACTGGACACGCAGGGCTGGCGGGAAAACTTAGAAAACTCAGTGGATATCGAACTCGATTTCGCCGCCCGGCATAAACTGCCCGGCTTCCTGAGTGAAGCGTACAGCGGTAACGGTGTTGAATATACCGGCGACATCGGTATTCCGGATGTCGCAGTGACCGATCAGCCGCGCAACACGACCGCGCCTTCGCTTTACACGCTGGGCGTTGCCTATGAAGTTGCGCCGGAGAAAATTGAAAAGTTTCTTGCAATGAACCGGAAAAAGATCGAACGGCTATTCACGAGACACGGTCCGTGGGAGGGATACAACACGGCCAAAAACGAACCGATTCAGTTTCAGACGACGGCGCACACGCTGGCGCTGATTCTGGGCGGCATCGGTTCTGCCGAAGAAAATATGCAGCGCTATCTGACATGGCAGGGGATTCCCTCGCTGGAAAAGGTTCAGGGCGGCGAGTCTGTCGCCGTTGATTTACTGGGCGGCGGCTCGCAGTGGATTTCGTGGAGTCCGGTCGGCGACTCGCTGGAGTCGCTGCACTGGCAGAACGGGTTCCGGGTTCGCAGCGATGCGGTGCGGAACGGTGCGGTCACCGTCAAATTGCCGAAACCGGTGAGTTTGTCGAACGGTGCGCTGGTGATTCGTTACCTCGCGGCGGTGCCGGTTACTAATGCGGTGGTCACGCTGACCGGCGGGCCGACGGTATTTCAAAACCAGATTTTCACCCGCTTCGATAAAACCGGGAACGAAAAGGAAATCAGAGTTCCGATGCCCGGAACGCCGGGGCTGGAAAGTGTCACGGAGCTGGTGGTCCGGTTTGGCGACGAGCGTGCGCCCGTGCCGATTGATCTGACGTTCTCCGGCTTTGAGTTCGTTCCGGCGCAGTAAAGCCGGTTACTTGAGGTAGGAGCAGCAGTAGTCGGCGACGACGGGCACTTTGAGCTTAAACTTGCTGTTGGCCGGAACTTGATAGGATTCGCCCGCTTTGAATGTCTTCCATTTGGTTTCGCCGGGCAGGAGTACGTCCATCTGGCCGCCGAGCATTTCCATAATTTCTGCGGCTTCGGTGCCGAACTCATAGTCGCCGGGCATCATAATGCCGAGGGTTTTTTTACTGCCGTCGGCAAACAGGACGGTACGGCTGGTTACTTTGCCGTCAAAATAGACATTCGCTTTTTTTACTACGGTTACGTTTTTGAACTCGGTCATGATTTACTCCTGCTGAATTTAAAGGCGCCGAAAATCCACTTTCCTTGACCGGTTGTCAAAATGATTTCTGGGGTTGCAGGCGGGCGGGTCAAAGGATAAGAATCCGCGCTCTCACTAATCCGGTCGCGGGGAGTTTGTCATTATGAAGAAAACGCTGTTGTTTATATCACTGGTTGCTCTGTGCGTCGGTGTATTTGCAGAAAGCCTGCTGAAGCCCATAAATGACCTCGGCTACGGCACCTGGAATGCGCGGCTTCAGACGCTGAGTATGTACCGCGATGTCGAAGGTGCCAAAGTGGGTAATGCTTATTCAACCACGGCGGGACTGCTGATTGGTTATAACTCGCCGGAGCTGGCCGGATTCAGTTCCGGGCTGACCTGGATTTATGTGGAGCCGGTGGATGCAAGCCGAGACAGCAATAGCGGCAAAACACTGTTGAGTAATGGACGGGTTAACGTAATCAATGAAGCGTGGTTGAAGTACCGCTTTGAGAGTATCGGGCTGACAAATACCTTTATCAAAGCCGGGCGGCAGGTTCTTAACGGCGAACTGTTTCGCTCCGATGAAATCCGTCAGAAGCCGCGATCGGTTGAAGCGGTGCAGCTGACGACGAAAGACATTCCATACACTTCCCTTACGGTCGGCCATGCCTTCCGGCTCAGCAATGTTCTGGATAATGATGACGGCTGGAATTTCAATGACTTTGATGAAGTGCTGACGCCGACAAAAAAATATGACAGCGGCGGCATTACCTGGGGCGAAGCGGTGTTTACCGGCATCACCAATCTGGAGGTGGCTGTGTATGAAGCGTATGTGCACGACATTGCCAATGTCACCGGCGGCCGCACTCGGTATTCACTGACGGACAAGACCGCGCTGCTCGGTTACTTTCAACACGCGGATTCCGTGGAGACGGCAGAAGATACGGCTCCATTCAGTTCGGATATGTTCAGCCTCGCTTTCGAACAGAAAGCCGGAGGCGTTACTTTTGAGCCCGGCTGGTTCAGCGTACACGGCGACGATATGATTTTTCATGAGACAACCACCGGATTGAACCATCCGCTTGGTGCTCCGCTGTTGATCTATTCCGGCCCCTTCAACGGCGGATCAGACAGTGCCTATTTGAAAGCCACTACGAAGATCGGCAAAACCTTTCTCTATATGCTCTACAGCTACACATGGCAGGAGCATAGCAAGTATGCTTTCGACGGGCAGGAGATCAACTTTGTCGTCAAGCAGCCGATAACCGACAATCTATCGGTCGCCGTTAAAGTCGGTGCCGGCTATCAGGACAGGACAGACGCTAAAGAAAATACAACCGCTACCGACGCCCGCCTGTTTGTGACCTATAATTTTTAGCTTACGATTCGCTGAGGCGTTTCTTCGGTGCGTCGTGAAGCATCGCGTGGGCTTCGCGTAGAATTTTCGGAATGCGGTCGGCGAACCGGCTTTTTTCTAGAGCTGGCACCATATCCGCGTCTTTGAATTCTGCGGCCTGCATTCCGCCGAACCAGTGTCCGGCCTGACCCATAAGGTTGTAACGCATTTTACCGAACTCAACCATGTCGAGCCCTTTGGCGTAAGTCCAGAGGCGCAGGATTTCCGGAATATTGATTTCGCCGGGCGTGTCCTGCCAGCGCGGCAACCCTTCATGCCAGTGGTGAACCCAGTCGGTACCGAGTTCTTTTTCCAGTGCTTTAGAAATCCGCGCTTCCAGTTTTTCGATTATCGGGAATTTCTTTTCCATATTGCCGACGGCGGTAACGTGTTCGGCGAAATCCGATGGACGGGCGGCGCCGATTGAGAGCGTGTGAACTTCCGGACGGCGCAGGCAGTAGAGGTCGTTGAAGGCCATCGGCGTGAGCGGCTGGCAGAGGTCTATGAGTTTCGGCGGTGGCTCATAGAGTTTGCCGCCTTTGTCGCACGGGCTGATGATGAATACGCCCATGTCGAGTTTTGTCGCCGCCTCGACGGAGGCCCAGGTGACCGGATGGTAGACGAAGTACCAGTGGAGGTTGACGTATTCGAAGAGTCCAGTCTCGATGGCTTTGATGACGATGTCGGGCGTGCCGTGCGTTGAAAAACCGATATGGCGGCACCGGCCTTCTTTTTTAAGCTGTTCGAGCGCAGGCATGCTTTTCAGCGCCTGCTGGAAAGTTTCTTCGTTATTGATGCCGTGGATGGAGAGCATGTCAACATGATCGATTTTCAGCGCCGACATCGACACTTCAAAGCTTTCGAGAAATTCTGCAGGAGTATCTTTGGGGCCGAGTTTCGTCTGGACGATCATTTCGTCGCGCGGAAGAGTCGGCAGGAATTTTCCAAGTTGGTATTCGGAGGTGCCGTAGCCGCGGGCGGTTTCTATGTGATTGATGCCGAGGTCGAGCGCATAGCGGACGGTAGCCTCGAGGTTTTTCTGATTTTCTTCCGTAACCGATTGGCGCGCCGCTTCGTCGTCCTGCCATGATTGCTGGTAGCGCATGCCGCCGCAGGTGAGAACAGGCATTTGTAGTCCGGTTTTGCCAAAGCGTCTTTTTGGTACAGTCATTTTTTATCCTCCCAGAGCAAGTACGGCGGTCAGTGACAGCGCGGAAAGCAGTGTGCTGACGACAATGATGTGTGCTGCAAGATCCCGGTCGCTGTTAAAAATATCGGCCATGACATAGCTGGCCACTGCTGTCGGACAGGCTAGATAGATCAGCAAAATCTGACGTTCAACAGGCGGAATGTTCCAGAGTACAGCCAGGCCCAGACCAATCAGGGGCTGGATGAAAACCTTGATACTGGATGCGCACATTGACGATATAAGACCGGTACGAAGGCCCTTGAATGAAAGCGCGGCACCGATACTCAGCAGAGCCAGCGCAAGGGAGGTGTCCCCCAGGGCGGTTACTGTGCGTTGAATCGCGGATGGAAGAGCGATTCCAAAACGGTTGAAAAGCAGACCGATCGCACAGGCAATCAATAGCGGGTTTAGCAGGAGCTGCTTTATGAACAGCAGGATAGTTGCACCGAGACTTCGCTTTTGCCGGTCGCCGTGTGCCAGTAGAATGATCACTGAGAAAACATTGTAGAAGAGAATGGATGGAGCCAGTGCGACAGTTGCCAGCGCCGCGATGTCGGGGCTCAATCCAGTCATGGAATAGATGATTACAGGCAGGCCGACAAAGGCATTATTGGAGCGCATGGAGCCCTGTACAAAAGCTCCCGTTGAGCGACGATCAAGCTTCAGAGTAAAAACGGCGATATACCCGGCCAGTATCGATCCTAAAGTTGCCAAAACCAGAAGCAGTGACATTCGTGTGACGTCGCCGGAGTTGAAGGCGGCATTGGATACTTTATCGATCAGCAGTGCGGGCAGGGCAATCCAGTAGGTCAGCCGGTTGAGGCTTTTGGCGAGGCTGTCAGAGAAGAATTCGGTTTGGCGTAGGACTTTTCCGAGTGCAATGATCAGGAAAACCGGTAACAGGCTGTTAAGTACATGCATGGACAGCAGAGTAAGAAACGGCGGACGGAAATGAAACGAAAATAAGTGGTGGCGGGACCCGGAATCGAACCGGGGACACGAGGATTTTCAGTCCTCTGCTCTACCAACTGAGCTATCCCGCCATTGGAAAAGAAGCGCGCATTGTACGGAAAAGAGAATGGATGTCAATGCACAGGATTCGGTTAAAAAATAACTCTGGTCTGGGGCTGTAGATGGTTATGGAAGTTAAAAAAAGACACCCCGCCGAAGCGGGGTGTCTGTCAAAGTGTGAAAATACGATTTTGCGTATTCTCGTTAATTATGCCCTGCTGTAGGGCCTCCCGCGACGGCGGGGGTTATTTATGCTTCTTGTGAACTCTACGGCCGACTTTTTTGATGAGCGCCTTGCAATTGCGACCCAACTTTTTGAAGTCGATCTGAAGATCTACCGTAGGATAACTGTTCGGTTCAAACCCGAATCCATATGGGATCATCTTCATTTCTCCTTTCTTTAATCTTTGGCTTCAACCTTGTGGTTGACGCCCTAGAACTCCTCTTCCAACCCTTGGAAGAACTGATCTATGGGAGCCTTTTTACTCTTACTGGTTAGAAAGTCAATAGGTCAAATGTTAAAATTTAATTAGAATCAGTTATCAATATGAAGCGTCCATTACTATTTATTGTCATATTTCGCATTAACAACAAGTAAACAGATAATGTTTAATGACAATATAAATCAAATAACTGCCGGAGGGGAGCGGGTTATAAGTGGATTACCAGGTCAACGTAAGTGATACGCCTGCAAACCGTTCCGGCGGGCGCTGGCCGGGGAACGTCTGGAAGTCGTCATTCCACGCATTGCTCAGCAGGAGAGAAAGAGTGGCGTAATCGGCTTTCGGCGGTGTGAAGCGAACGACGAATGAACTGTCGGCTCCGAAACTCCCACTGGTTCGTACGGTATTCTCTGTCTGCCAGCGGAGCGACTGAACCGTGCCGATCTCAACCGGCTTGACCGGACGCCAGAGTAGCGAGGCTTGTGCAAGATGTTCTGGATAGTCGAGCGCGTAGCGCGATGCATAGTTGCCGAAATCCGATGCCGTGAGGTCTTTATAAATCCAGGTATAGGCGAACTGCATTTCGACTGTTTGCACCGGATACCAGCCGAGCCGGGCTTCGGTGCCGTAAACATCCAGATTGCCGATATCCGTGGCGATCCAGCGGGCTGCAGGGGTAGCCTTCATCCAGTCCACGGTGTTACGGGAGCGGCGGTAAAACGCGGCGACCTTCCAGTCAGTATGTTCGGACGGAATACCTTTGAAGCCAGCTTCGGTCTGTTGTTCGGTCTGTGGTTGAAGTCCTGTATTACCAAGGCTGAAAGGGGAGTTGTAGTTGAGTTCGGTGTAGGAAGGTTGCCGCACCGTTTCGGTGTAAGACGCAAACGTGGTCAGATTATCGGAAAGCAGGTAATCCACTCCCGCTTGTGGCAGCCAGTACGGCGATTCGCCTGTGAAGAATTCGCTGCGCGCGCCTGCCGTGATTTTTAAACGGTCGCCTTGCCATTGCGGCAGCAGAGAAATGCCGCCGTGTTCGCGATGATGATGCCCAAGGCCGCCGGAACCATCACTGTCAATGCGCTCTTGATCAACATCAGTGCGCCAGCCGAGCGCCCAGCCGTTTACTTCCAGCGAGCGGCCATCAAAAAAAGCGGAGCTAACCTGCGAGCGGTGCTGGTTACGGTAGGCAATGGACGGCAATTCATAGTCGTCGTGGAACTCGTGCCACGAAATGCCGCCGCGCAGATAGGCACCGTTCAGATCGCCTTTGCGGGCGGCGAGGTAGACAAGAGAGTCCTCTGTTTTCTCATTTGCCGGAATCGTGTCAGTTACACCGTAATAACCGCGCGCGCCGAATTTTTTATCCTGATGCGCGGCAAGAAAATCAATCTGCGTATCGTCCTTGCGGTACTGCGTATGGCCGCCGACATAGTTACGATCATAGTCGTTGTCCTTATAGTCAACGCCTTCGGCCGATTCTCGTCCACCGAACACGCCGATACCGAATTCTTTGGTGAGCATGTGTTGCACCAGCAGGCTTTGCCAGTCGCGGTGATCGGATCCGAAGCCGGTTTCAACCTGCTTTTTCCCAGTGATTGGAAGCATATCAAAATTGGCGGTGCCGGTGAGATGCCCCCCTTGGTTATTGAGGCCGGTCAGCACCGACGGGCGCGAAAGCATCGCGGCGGGCACCGGCAGTTCGGCGTTGAAATGTTCAGTCTGCGGATTCCGAAGGGGCAGACCGCCGAGCGAAAGACCGGCTCCGCTGAATGAACTGCCGCGGATCGAAAGGTCGTTCTGCGAGCCACCCTGCGAATTGAGTACCACCCCCGGCTC
>Ga0247839_1000559_pt1 | contig 65820 bp, 84 predicted proteins | sample LaCruzMarch2015__6_FD_192405 | JGI IMG/M metagenome (GOLD analysis project Ga0247839, IMG submission 192405) | Freshwater microbial communities from meromictic Lake La Cruz, Castile-La Mancha, Spain - LaCruzMarch2015_16m | ecosystem: Environmental > Aquatic > Freshwater > Lake | place: Spain...
TTTCTTCTTTTGAAAAGAAATGGCAGAAGCATCCATTTCCCCTTACTGGCGTTGAAAAACAAAACCCTCAAAATTGGACTACTGTAGAGAAGAGAGCTCAAGGCTGGCTCAACATTCCTCCACTTGGTATTGCCGTAGAAAGATTGTCGGATGCGGTTAAAAGGCGTAAAGATAAACTGCATTTTGTTCACTTTGAATCCTTGACCAAGGAACCAAAGGAAACGATGGAAGCCGTGTGGAATTATTTGGGACTAGAATCACCTAGCCACGACTTTGATAATGTGGGACAATATACTACAGAACACGAACTCGGATGGCCATATGGCGATCACACTATCCGCAATAAGGTTGAGCCATTGAAAAAAGACTGGGACGAAGTATTGGGAAAAGAATTTTCTCGCCAGATCGCAGAGACCTTTAGGTGGATTAAGGAGCTATAATGCCTTCAACCCCCAAAGAAGAAGACCTCTTGGCCTGCATCAAATATCTTTGCGACGAGGGTTTCATTACTTTGTACCAAGACGAGAATGACGAGTGGTTTGTGAAGATCACAGAAGTTGACAATGTCTGATTTGTAGAGGATAGATAAGGAGACCTTTATGGCAGCATTAACCGGACAAACAATTGCCAGCACTTACCCGCAGTTGCTTAAGACTGCTGCCGCTGGTGGCCTATCTGCTTCTCCGACTATAGTCGAGGACGGCGACGGGACATCGTCAGCTCTTTCCTTAAGCACCGCTGGGGCGTCTGTAGCTGGTACTTTAGCTGCGTCCGGTAACTTCGCGGTCAACACCAATAAATTTAACGTGGTTGCTTCTTCCGGTAATACCGCCGTTGCTGGCACTTTTGACACCGCCGGTGATTTTAAGGTAAGTGTAAATAAGTTTACGGTCGCGGCTCTGACTGGAAATACTGTTGTTGCTGGAACTCTGAATGTTTCTGGGGCTGCTGGGTTTTCTTCCAATGTGAATGTGCTCGGCTCACTATCTGCTGCGTCACTCAACCCAACCACTCTCGTTGTTGGTGGGACAGCTTCAGTGGTTGGGAATTTTGATGTAAATAGCACCAAATTTACTGTGGATGCCACCTCGGGTAATACGACTGTTGCCGGAACTCTGGGCGTGACTGGAGCTATCACAGGTTCTCTGACAGGTAATGCCAGCACTGCAACCACTCTCGCAACCGCTAGGACAATTGCGATTTCTGGCGATATAACTGGAACAGCAACTTCTTTCAACGGCTCCGCCAATATCGCAATCGCTTCGGCAATTACCGCAGGTTCAATTGTTGATGCTGATGTTAATGCTAGTGCTGGAATTGTAGACACAAAACTAGCCACAATTTCAACCGCTGGAAAAGTTTCGAATGCTGCCACTACTGCTACCTCTGTCAACACTCCGAGTACGATTGTTCTCCGAGGGGCTTCTGGAGAGTTCGCCTGCGGCCAGATAAATCAGACTAGTTTAAGCAGAGGGGCTGGCAGTATTAGTACGAATACTGCTGTTGGTCTTGATACTTTGCTCGCCAACACAACTGGAAACAATAACACAGCTACTGGACTCAATGCCCTCCTCTCCAACACAACTGGATCCAGTAACACAGCTACTGGGGTCAATGCCCTCCGAGCCAACACAACTGGAATCAACAACACAGCTAGTGGATCTCGAGCCCTCGAAAACAACACAACTGGAGGAAGCAACACAGCTACTGGACTCAATGCCCTCCGAGCCAACACAACTGGAGGAAGCAACACAGCTAGTGGATTTCAAGCCCTATACTCCAACACAACTGGAAACAATAACACAGCTACTGGACTCAATGCCCTCCTCTCCAACACAACTGGAGCCAACAACACAGCTAGTGGAGTGGAAGCCCTCCAATCCAACACAACTGGAGGAAGCAACACAGCTAGTGGACTTCAAGCACTCTACTCCAACACAACTGGAAGCAACAACACAGCTAGTGGATTGGAAGCCCTCAGATTAAACACAACTGGAAACAATAACACAGCTACTGGCTTTCAAGCCCTCGAAAACAACACAACTGGAATCAACAACACAGCTACTGGACTCAATGCCCTCCAATCCAACACAACTGGAGGAAGCAACACAGCTACTGGACTCAATGCCCTCCGAGCCAACACAACTGGAGGAAGCAACACAGCTAGTGGATTTCAAGCCCTATACTCCAACACAACTGGAAACAATAACACAGCTACTGGACTCAATGCCCTCCTCTCCAACACAACTGGAATCAACAACACAGCTAGTGGATCTCGAGCCCTCGAAAACAACACAACTGGAAGTTTTAACACAGCTAGTGGAGTGGAAGCCCTCAGATTAAACACAACTGGAGGAAGCAACACAGCTAGTGGACTTCAAGCACTCTACTCCAACACAACTGGAAGCAATAACACGGCCTTTGGGTATAGAAGCCTTGACGCCAACACAACTGGAACCAATAACACAGCTAGTGGACTATCAGCCCTCCAATCCAACACAACTGGAGGAAGCAACACAGCTAGTGGATTTCAAGCCCTATACTCCAACACAACTGCAAGCAATAACACGGCCTTTGGGTATAGAAGCCTTGACGCCAACACAACTGGAACCAATAACACGGCTATTGGGAGTGAGTCCCTTGGTGCCAACACAACTGGAAACAATAACACAGCTAATGGATATTTTACCCTCACCGCTAATACAACTGGAGCCTCTAACACAGCTACAGGAGACAAAGCCCTACAAGGCAACACAACTGGAATTGTTAACACAGCTACTGGGGTCAATGCCCTCCGAGCCAACACAACTGGGGGCAATAACACAGCTACGGGAGCAAACGCCATGCTCCTTAACACAACTGGGGACTTCAACACAGCGGATGGGGCCAATGCTCTTCGCCTTAATGTAACTGGGGATTATAACACGGCCATTGGCAATACAGCACTTTACCACAACGGAATCGTTGCCACGGCTGGCAGTTTTGTTATCGGAGTTTCTTACACTATCCAGTCTATTGGCACTACTGATTTTACATTAATAGGAGCAGCTTCAAATACTGTTGGAGTTGTTTTCACAGCTACTGGAGTTGGTACCGGTACTGGTACTGCTTCTAGTAATACCAGCTATAACACAGCTAGTGGTCACGAAGCCCTTTACAACAATACAACTGGATCCAGTAACGTAGCTAGTGGCGCACTTGCTCTTAAAGACAATACAACTGGAGGTTCTAATACTGCTACTGGAGTAAGTGTTCTCGAAAATAACACAACTGGATCCAGCAACACGGCTGATGGATATGGAGCCCTCTACTCAAATACAACTGGAAGTTTTAACACAGCTATCGGACAGCAGGCTGGACAGGGAACTGGAACAAATTCCAATACAACTGGAACAAATAATACATTCGTTGGTTATCAGGCAGTAGGTGCAAGCTCAACTGCAAGCAACGTAATAACACTTGGGAATTCTGCTATCAACCTACTGCGCTGTTACGCTCCGCTCACAAACCTTTCGGACGGGCGGGACAAGAGTGATGTAAGAGACCTTTCTGCTGGGCTTGATTTTGTTGGCAAACTAAGGCCAGTAAGTTTTGTTTGGGATACCAGAGACAAGGCGAAGGTTAATATCCCTGATTCTGGTTTTATTGCACAAGAACTTCTTGAGGCTCAAAAAGAAACTGGGGTTGTTATTCCAAACTTGGTGAGTCAAGAGAATCCAGAAAAACTTGAGGCTGCATATGGGACATTGATCCCAGTGCTTGTACAGGCCATCAAGGAACTTTCTGCAAAAGTAACCAAATTAGAAAACCAGCTGAAAGGATAAATATATGGAAACAGAAATATCAGAAGACAGTATTTCGCCAGCGCAACACTATAAGTCCGCGCTAGATTCGGCCGGTTTAATTAATCGCTACGTAAACCAAGATCTTCTCGAGGGTCAAACCCTTGAAGAAAAAAGAGATGCCATTACGAGAAACGTGGGTCATCTTCGTATTATCCTTGAACGAGTTGATTGGACAGATGCCGAAGACATTAGCGTTCTTGAAGATGCTGTCGCGGCTGGTGACGAGTGGCTGGCCGACAATTAATTAATAAAGACATCCCTTTATTGGTTTTTCGTACAATGGCCCCTAAAGATAACGAAAGGCTGGCTCGTATCGAAACGAAGCTCGATACTGCTCTATCTCATTTAGGAGACCACGAAGGTCGTATTCGGTCGGTTGAGAAGGCTTGGTGGAAACAGTCAGCTATATTTGGTGCTCTTATTGCCTGCGTATCTTGGTTTGGTCCTGTTCTGAGGAAACATCTTTTTGGTTCGTAATTATTACGCATGGAGCTATATTAAGCCCATGAAACTATTAATCCTCCCGTTACTGCTGTTGGCAGGTTGCTCGACAATTAAACCCAAGGGCTCGCCTGAGTTTGGTGGGGTTACTCGCAAGGTCGATGCCGTCGAACAGGCAGTCAACTCTGGGAATCTGCCCGCCATCAAGAAAGAGTTCGGCAGTCTAAAGTCTCAACTCTCTTCCGCTCAAGCTGCCTGTGAAGCTCAAGCGGGGGACTACGAACGGATGACTAAAGAAGCCAACGACTGGAAAGCCAAGCAAAGAAAAGCCTTGAAGGAACTGTGGATATACCGAGGTGCCCTTATCGCTTTAGGGCTATGGATCTTTAGGGGCTTCATCTTCGGGGGTATCATGTTCGTGGCTAGGAAGTTTGTAGGGATTCCTTGGTGAACTTCCTTAAGACCAACGTACAGGGCCTAATAGCCCTTTTGGGTGCTCTTGGTCTGTTCTTTGGGCTAGGACCCCTCCTTCGGCATATCGACCCCACAGCGGGGATTATAGACATCGGAGCCCTACATTTACTGGTGTTTGGGTCAGTCAAATTTCTACTAGGGGTATTCATGGTGTGGCTCGTCGTCGCTTTCGATTGGAAGCCCTTCGACAAGTATCTGGACACCGAGGCGTTTGCCGACGACTTCCGCATCCTACACCCCGAGACGAAAGCTAAGCTACTGGTCTATCTCTTCATCGGGCTTTTGATTACATTCGCTCTGTGTACCAGAGGCTCTTAAATGTTCTATTCCCTCAAGAGACTATTCTTGCGGTGCTTCTTTTCTTCGCAGGATCTGGAGTGGGAAATTCTAATCCGAAAGATCCTCGACCCGAAAAGATCATTGGATTCGCAAGAACCACTATTGGGATCAAAGAAGCCACAGGCAAAAACGACGGGGAGGACGTCGAAGAAATCCTCAAAAGCGTCGGGCTCGGAGGGTCGGGCGCCCCGTGGTGCGCAGCCTACGTCGTCTGGGTTGGAGACTCTGCCCTCGGGAGAGATCGTAATCCCTACCCGAGAAGTGCGTGGTCGCCTGATTTCGTCAAAAAACCGAACTGGGATCGAGGGCGTGGTCGATTACCCACCGAGGCAGATACCTTCGGGATCTATTTTCAAAGTCTTAAAAGAGTGGGGCACACGGGATTAATCGAGAGGGTATCCGGCGATTTTGCCATAACGATTGAGGGCAACACCAATAACGGGGGCAGCAGAGACGGAGATGGCGTATATCGACGCCGGCGTCTCTTGGATTCCCTGTTAGCAAAGGATTGGTTATGAGTTTAAGAATCGGTGCCGTAGGAGTGCAACGAGTTTCGGCCAAGCTATTGGAACATGGTTTCCTAGTTAGCCTTCCGGTATTTGATTCTGGGTATGACTTGGTATCGGATTGGGGTGGTAAACTCCACCGTATCCAAGTGAAGTCCACCATCGGGAACGAAGATCAACGTAGGAGGAAGATCAAGTTCTTAGCGGTTAAGGGTCCTGGGTATGGGTGGGCGTCCAAGATGCACGGGCATAGAGCTAAGAGTATCTATAGCCGAAGCGATTGTGATACCTTCATATTTTATCATATAGGCCAAGACGCATTATTTGTAATGCCTCGGAGTAAGATGCCCAAGACCAAGTCTATCTATTTGGAACCCAATTCGAAATGGCGCGATAACTGGGCTGTTATCAAAGACTAGTTGCCCAGCAAGGTCAAATCAGTTAGATATATTTTATGCCCATCGCTGACTCTACGTTAATCCTTGAAGGTCAACAGGATTTTTCGGGTGGGATGGATTCGAGCCTTTCCCCTACTCTGATCAACGGGAACTCTGTAGCTACAGCAGTTAACCTTACGTTCCGTGGTGGCCGCCCTAGCAGTCGTCCCGGTTTTCGCCAAGTTTCTTTGGTTAGCGGAACCAACTCAGGTTTAGATATTTTCACAACCCAATATTTCCAAGGTTCCGCCTTTTACCTAGAGCGTCGTCAGAATTTCAACTCCTGTATCCTCGGAGTCTTCGGTGGTAACGTTATTAAGATTGATCTCGGCAATTACCAAGTTAGTCGAGTATATCCTCTGGACGGCTCGGGAAATCCCGTGGTAGCGGCTGCCCTAGATCCTTTTGAGAAGTGCTATTTTGTTCAGGCAGAAAAGTACATGATCATCCAGAACGGAAAAAACGTAGCGTTGATTTGGGATGGAGATAATTTGTATCGCTCTGGAGTTGGCCCCGCTGGTTCCGCAGGAGCAGCCTCACAGCTTCACACCATCGACCCCGGAACCATCATGGCCTACGGACAAGGTCGTCTTTTTGTGGCCTCCCCAGACAGAACTGAAATTACGGCAGGCGATCTCGTGTATGGTGGCAGTACTGAACAGGTTACTATAACTTCTGGAACAGCTACAACAGCGACTTCTGCTACTTACACTTTCACTACAGTAGGTAATCATGGTTTTGTTTTAGGGGACGTTATCTCGGTTTACGGTCATTCCTCTAGTAACGGAGCTAACGGAACTTGGACTTGTGCAACTGGGACAACTGGGTCGACCCTTGTGATTAACTTGGCGAATGCAACCGGAACAGTTGCGACTGGGACAGGCGGTTATGCGGCTAAAGCAAATGTTGGAAAAGAATCGGATCTGCTTCGTTTTACCGAGACAACTTATTTAGCCGAAGGCGGTGCCCTCCAAGTTCCGTCTTTCAACGGCAGAATCAACGCCATGATCTTTATGCCCGTGCAAGACACTTCGACCGGTCAAGGAGATCTTCTTGTGTTCTGCGATCGCGGCATCGCATCTTTCGCAGTTTCCACCCCTAGGGACCAATGGAAGTCAGTAGCTGCTTTCCAACGGGTTGTATTTCAATCGATCGGAGCTACTGGTCCTACTTGTTTAGCGACTGACAACGGAGACGTTTTCTTCCGCTCGTTCGACGGCTTGCGATCGTATCGTAATGCCAGAGCGGAAATCAACAGCTTCGGGCAAGTACCGATATCTGCCGAAATGAATTCAGTTTTGAACTACGACACAAAGAGTCTTTTGACCGAAGTCAGCGCGATTACATTTGATAACCGTCTTTTATTTACCGCATCCCCAAGTATTGATTATTCTGGGCTTAACCCCACGGTCGCAACGAAACAGCCAGTCACATTTTCTAAGATTGTAGCTCTTGATTTCACTACTCTATCCACGGTTGGGGCCAAAAGATCGGCTAGCTACGACGGAATGTGGGGTGGCCTCAATGTGTTACAGCTTGTTTCAGGTTTGGTTAACGGCCGTCCAGAGGCTTTTGCGTTTGCCTACGATTTCACAAATGAGAGGTTAAATGTACTGTGGAAACTTACCACCGACGCCCCATTTGATCACCCCTTGTCCACAGGTGCCCAAAGAATTCAATCAATCTTGGAGACGAGAGCGTATTCTTTTGGTACACCGTCCGAGCAGAAGAAAATGATTCGTGCCGACTTTTGGTTATCTGATATTCTCGATCGTGTAGATGTCAATGTCTATTGGAGACCAGACCAGTACCCTTGCTGGAGAAGCTGGCACTCTTTTTCCAGATGTGCCACTGTGGATACTTGCATCAATCCAGGAGTCTTATTTACAGTCAACAATAATGAAACCTCCACACTTTGTTTCTCCTCCTCCAGTCCGTCTTCTTTTTTCTACAAGCTCGGAAAAGACGGAGTCTTTACTGGGCCAATCCAATACGCGATTTCGGATGACCCTGTTTCTCAAGCCAACGAGATCAAGAACGCCCTTATAGCCGCAGGTTTCACAGTTAACCTTGTCGTCCGTACCGGTACTTTTCCTAACTACTGTTTTACCATTGGTATCGGGGACCTGCCTAATTGGGAAGAGTACACGTTAGTTCCTCAAAATTGGTGGGAAAATGTGACAGTAGCGTGGGAAGCTCCTTATATCCCGAGTTCCCCCGCTGTCTTCGGCTTAGATTTGACTTTTCTCCCTGTCAAATTAGCTGGGGATTCTTCTTGTTTGAGTAACTTTACAGTCAAAAACTTACAACCCCAGTACCGACCTCAGATTCGCATGCCGACTCCTCCGGAGGTTACAGACCCAATTATTTCTCGTCCCTTTACCTACGGTAACGATTTTCAGCTAAGGCTAGAGTTTACTGGTCACTTCGAACTTAACCGAATCCTGATGCTGGGGCAAAGAATTTTGGAACAGTACCAAGGTACCGATACTTTGGAGGTCCTATAATGCCCGAAGATGTATCCTCATGTTTTGAGTTAGAGTGCTGCCCACCCGGGTATAATGTCCTCGACATCCCCACCTCAGCAGCAATTTTGACAGAAAGCAATTTATCTATTTTAACGGAAGACGATATTGTCTTATTGACTTGACTTGAAGCAACTTCTTTTGGATATAGATTTCAATGCCTAGGATTTCAGCCTTACCCGTCGCGACCTCGGCTCAGATTACAGACGAGATACCAATCGTACAAGGCGCTGTCACTAAGAGACTTTCTTTTGCGACCGCACAGTCTTCAGGTCTTTTCTTACCCGCTGACAATTCGATTTCCACGGCAAAACTGGTTGACGACGCTGTTACCGCTGACAAGTTGCAGGCTGATATTTCCAATAACGCTAACCGTGCGGTAACATCCAACCATATCCAAGATTCGGCTGTTGTCACGGATAAGATTAATAACCTTGGGGTAACAACCCCCAAGCTTGCGGACGGGGCTGTGACAAACGTAAAGCTTGCCGCGAATTCTCTGACAATTTCTAAGTTTACTACGATCGATCAAATTTATCTACAAAATGCTGGGACAGCTAGGCCTGGAACAGCCGTCATAACTAATGGTTCGGTGGAAAATATAGTTGTGTACCAACAGGGTTCCGGATATTTGTCGACCCCGAATGTCGTGATTAGCCCTTCCCCGACTGGTAACACCGCAACTGCTGTTGCTACTTTGACTGGGGGTGCCGTAACTTCCATAGCTGTCTCGAACCCAGGGTCAGGCTATATCACAGATCCAACTGTCACCATTGACGCCAGCCCTGGGACAACGGCTAAAGCTTTTGCTTATGCTATTACCAGCGGACTGGCGGCGCAAGACGATGGGAACCTAGGTGTCGGCTCAGAGCAAGCTGGATTTTTTATCACGGCCGATAAAAAAGTGAAAGTGGTTGGCTATAACAACTACACCAAGAATGCAACCGGTGTCGGCAATTCTAGCAACCCTCTTCCTTCGGAGTGCGCTGTTGGCACGAGCTCTGGATCTTATGTAAAGCCTTACAAGATATACGGAGCATATAGCAACACTTACATGATTGACACGCTTGGTCGAGTTTATAGTTGTGGGAGTGGGGCTAACAATGGAAACGGCCAAGCGGGAACAAGTGATCTCGCGGTGCTCTACCAAATCCCCTCCACGTTCTTCGGGAACAAGCCAGTAGTTCAACTTTCGTATACGGCGAACAGCACGGCCACAACCGTTATTGCTCGGACAGCGGACGGGAAAGCCTACGGTTGGGGTTACCAGAATTACGTCCCCCTCGGGAATGGCTCAGCCGCTAATGTGGCAACCCCTATTGCTATTGCAAGCGGAAATACGCTGACCGATGTTAAACTCATTGGCGGTCAGACTTACGCTTCATCCTTGTTGATTGAAGCCGGCACCGGACAGGTTTTATGTTCGGGATACAACGGTTACGGGCAACTCAGCCAAGGCAATACAACGGATAGAACCACTTTTGGGTACTATCTAAAATCCGCCGGTACTCCATTGGGGGCCGGAGCGGAAGGAAAGGTGATTAAGGCACTCGGATCTGGTGATGGTTCTTATTGCTATACAGTTCTCTTAACCGATCAAGGTAAAGTATTTACATCTGGGTATAACGGGCACGGTCAACGGGGGACTGGGGGCACCACTGCCACAAACGCTGGGTATGCTAACGAAGTCATGTCCAGCGGGGCTGTTGATATCTATGTCCCCGTTGGAAATACTTCCTACAGTTACACGATGATCCGAAAATCGGATGGTTCAGTATGGGCCGCCGGTTACAGCGGACATGGAAATTTCGGAAACGACGGGACAGCCGGTACCAATTCAACTTTTGTTCAAGTTTGGAATCCGGCCACACAGGGAACGACAGCAGTTAAATTAGTTTTAGCCGGAGCTAATAATTATTTCACCACATACTTATTAGGCGCGAACGGGGTTCTTTACGTCTGTGGCCGAAATGATTACGGACAGTTGGGAGACGGGTCAGCGACCCAAAGAAATTCTTGGGTACAGACGAATTTAAATCCTGGGGTAGCAACCATTGTTGATTTCCGAGTTGACAGCTACGGACACGTCATCAACCCAAGAGTCTTGATGAGTGATGGGAAAGTTTATACCTGCGGCTATAACGGAAATTGGTCTTTAGGAAACGGTTATGCCTACAGTTATTACGCAACTTGGAACAACATCCTCTTTTAATTTATGTCTTTAATCCCCGGAACATTACCATCAGGAGCTTGCTACGGAACCCCGCAGGAACTACTGGATCTGTTTGCCCAGTATCTGGACATTCCAGCTTTCGCCGTTTCCAGTAAGGTTTTATACAGCGCGACAAGTCCTTCCCCGAATACCGATTTTGTTTGGATCAACACGGCCGGCGGAGATACCCCACTTTTAAATCTATACAACGACGCAACCGGTGGGTACGAACCTTTTCCTTTTGCGGGTGGTGTGAGTTCTAACGAGAGATTGATTTCGGATAAGACTGCGATAACAACTTTGGTTAACTCTGATTTATTTTTAGTTGGTACTCTTGGTGGTGGTTCTTATTCATCGTTGAAAAAGATTACGTGGGCTAATATGGCGGGGCAGATTCCGGCTGGGTCTGTCACCTTCCCAATGCTATCGACAAGTGCAACCGCAGCGAACAACGTGGCAAAACGAACTGCAAAGGCTTTTTGTGTTGCGGTAAACGGTGGAACGCTTCAAAGCGGAAGTTTTGGCTTTTCTTCCGTTACTGACGGTGGATCAGGTTTGTTGCAATTGAATTTTAATTTTACCGCATCAACAAACGCTGTTGCCGTTGCCACAAATCATGCTGCGGGGGCGATGGGGGGGATTGAAAGAACTGGCCTAACGGCAGCATCGGTTACTTATCAAAGCAGAAATATTGCTGGCAATGCACAAGATTGCAATATTAGCTGCGTTGTTTTCTCGGAGTAATATGAAAAAAATAATTTACAGAACATTAAACGGCGTAGCAGTTGTAACACCAGCTTTGTCAACCGAATTGTATATTGAACAAATTTCAAAAAAAGATGTTCCAGAAGGAAGCGAATTTTCAATTGTTGACGAATCAAAAGTACCAAAAGACAGGACTTTTCGGGAAGCTTGGGAGTATTCTGAAAAAGAGGTTTTAATCAACTCACATAAAGCCAAAGCAATCTGGAAAGACAAGTGGCGTGAGGCTCGTAAGCCTTTGCTTGTTTCTCTCGACATTGAGTTTATGAAGGCAGTTGAAACTACTGACACCGAGAAGCAGGCTGAGATTGCATTAAAGAAACAAGAACTTCGTGACGTAACCGATACCCCAATTCCTGGAACTACCCCTGAGGAAATCAAAGCCGTCTGGCCTGAGATCCTCAACTAAGCCATGGCCATCACCCTAGCAGAAGCCAAGGCTGCCCTTTCCACTTACGTCGATAACGGAGTCTACCCTACCGACGACCGAGTGATCGCCCGTATTAACGAGGCGCAGAGACGCCTCTATGCGGTGCGTACTTGGTTGGGTGTATTGGCGAAATTCTCGGTTCCTGTAAACCCCATCCCTCCCTATACATTTACTCTTCCTGATTATACCGGCGGTGCGCTTAATAGCTTTGCGGACTTTGGACTGGCCACGGCTCTTCGAGTAGCCACCTGCAACGTTACCGCTGGATTGTTGACCAACTCCGAGCAAGCTTTCCTAACTGACAATACTTCCTTGGTAAAGATAAATAGATTACCAAGTTCTTCAAACTACCGCGAATACGAAGTATCGGGTGTTAACCCAATTCCATCTTTCGTAGAAGTAACTGGGAAGCTCCAGTTCCGACCAGCCACTTTAAGTACCGACCTCCTAATCATACAAGACTTGGATGCACTCCGTCTGATGCTTCTTGGTCTTTGGAGAGAACAAAACGGGCAACTAGATTTAGCACAAACATTCGAAGCGAAAGCTGTCGAACGTCTATCTATTATCCTAGATAAAACCCTAGAGGGTGCTAGAAGAGTTGCTTACCAATCCAAAGTCAGCGGATCACAACAAGGAACGATGGGCTTTACCCGAGCAAGAATGGCCTTGGATCTCAAAGATGGTCTCCACACGGACGACGCTGTACTGTTCCACGCGATAGACAGAGCCGAAGAACACTTGATGACAAAAGGGAAGTGGTTCGGCACTATCCAGCAGTTTACCGTAGATGTTTCGGCTACTGGGGAAATTTATCTTCCTACCGAAATTGACTCTATTCTATTTGCTTCTTTCTATTCCGACAGGGTGAACCTCTTTGCTCGGGAGTATGACTTCCATGAGAACGGCCCTGGATATAGGACTTCGGCTAACAGCGAATACGAGAGAGCGGTTCTTGTCGACAGGGGCGAGGAGTTCGTATTCGATGCTCTTCTGGGTACAACCGTCCCGAAAAGAAAATATTTTGTGACTAAGCCGGAGGACAATGAACCGACTTCCCCGCTAACGATTTTAGCAAAAGTACGATTCATCCCAAAACAAAATGATAATTCGTACATGACAATCAAGAACTACCCTGCCTTGGTAGAAATGGTCACGGCCTTGATGCAAGCGGAAAAACCAGACTTTTTCACCTTCCATGAAAACAAAGCTGTCGAACTCCTTCGCGCTGAGCTTCTTGAGAAGCGGGGTGGTGCTAGACTCACCATGCAGGTTCAGGGTGTGGGCTTCGCTATGGGCGAAATTCCCAATATCCTGTAACGCAACCAATTATTGACGAACGGCTTAAAATGAAAGATATCAATGGTCAAGTGACAACCTACGTCGAAAAGAAAATCCCCTTCTATCGGCATTGGAACCGTAAGGATTTAAAGGCAATGATCAAATTCTTTGCGGACTTGGGTCAGTTAATTGTACACCAGAACTCGAAGGGTAAAGTTGATGGGGTTTTGGCTTTGCAATTTGTGGACAAACCCTCAGATATCAAAGAGTGGAAGAATGATCTTAAATCCCAAGGTGTTGCAATTATTGTACTGGCTTCCGATGATAAGGCTATTCGGGGCGAACTTGTCCGGAATGCGATGGCTATCTCGGGTGTTCGTTCTTGGATCTGTTTTGAGAGGGGCAAATACGACGACCGTATGCGCACCTTGCCTTGGGCTTTAGCGGAGAGGATGGCTTAATATGGGAAGTCGACGCTCGGCACCAGCACCCCCACAATTGCAGGCACCAAGAGAAGTACCGCTCTCGGAGACGTTCGCAAAGTTTTTGGGGCAGGAAGCACAATTCCCAGCTCTTTCATCGTTCGCCTCTAACGTAAATAGACAGTTCCGTCAGGAACTTGAGACAGGTTTGCCAGGAACACTTGGAGCGACAACCCAGATAAGTACACTTGTCAACCAGTTGTTAGAAGGGGCTATACCCGCTGATGTTCAGGCCCAAGTGCAAAGGCAGGGAGCCGAACAAGCGATGGCACTCGGAGTTCCTGCAACGAGCGGGATGGCTCGGAATTTACAAGCTCGCGATTTTGGGCTGACCTCAATGGAGCTGATGCAACAGGGAGCAGCGTATACTCCAGGACTTGTGGAGTTATCTAACTTCTTATCGCCCCAGCAGACCCAAAACTATTTGTTCTCGACTGGTCAGTTGCGTGGTGAAGATTTAAAACAAGCCCAAGACCAAGCCAACGTGGCTAACCAAAATGCTATGAACAAATACAACTATGATGTGGCTAAAGCCCGAAGCGGAGGCAATGGGGCATTATTTGGAACAATCGGTGGTCTTGTTGGAGCCGCCGCCGGATCATTCCTTATGCCGGGAGTTGGTACGGCTTTGGGCGGTATGCTCGGAAGCGGTCTAGGGAGTTTAGCTGGGGGTGGTGGTTTCTCTCTCGGGGCTGGGCAATCCGGCGGGGCGGTCAGTTCTCTGGGCGGGATGGGCGCCTCGTTATTTGGCGGAGGGTTACTGGGCGGAGGGGGTGGAAGCACAGGGCTTTCGGGACTGGGCGCGGGATCCACAGCATTTAATTCTATGGGTCAAGCCTTCTCAGTCCCAACAAATTCTTATTTCTCACCTTCGAGTCCTTCCGTAATGAACCCACTTAATAATTTCCTTGTACCACAATCCAGAGGATCTTACGGCGGTCAATATCCAATATCCGTAGGAGGTATCCAGTTCTAATATGGCAGAGCAATATCAATTACCAGCACAGTTCCAAGCCCCTAGCATGGCAGAGGTTTCCTATCGAGCCGGAGATAGTCAATCCGTGGACAACGCGAACTTTGCATTGTTCACGGATCAGATCAATAAGTACACCAATATCCAGAACGCTAACCGAGATATATCCCTCAGGGAAAAACAATTCCAAAATCTTGTTGTCCAGAATGATAGGGATTACGTCCTAAGGAGGGAGAGGCAGGATCAGGACATACGAAATGGTGATGTTACTTATGAGATTAATAAATTTAACTTTGACCGGAACAGAGAAAATTATAACCAATTACAAGAGGCGTGGGGCCAGAGAGAAAAATGGGTCGAGGGGGTCGATAATTTGATGCCGAGTGGGGGAAATAGCCCGACCTATCTTAGGGACAAAGCAAGAGCATTTAGACTGTTTGCCAAGAACCCCTCTTCTTACGCAGTTCTGAACGAACTATTTAAGCCCTACGATGACCAATACAGAGTATACCAAGCTAATAAGTCTTTAGAAGACGAGGCAGAAGTTCAGTCTGCTTTCGAGTCTGGTTTGCTGGATGGTGAAAAAATCGGAGACCAAGACGCGACTGCTTATTTCCGAGACATTATCTTAAACCGAGAAGCGGATCCAGTCTCGTACGCCGCTGGGATGCGAAACCTAAAACGTATCGCGGGCATAGCGCAAGAAGATGTTGCTCGGCGTCGCCAAGCTTTGATCGAGGGGGAAACGAAAGGTAAGTTCGAGGCCGAAGCTTTTGGCGCAGGTGCTACCGATGTCGAATTGACGATGGAGGGTGGTAAGATTGTCCGTAAAGCCAAGACTCCGAGGGTGTATGGGGCGTCTAGAGCTGGCACGTCTGCTTCCGGCCCGAACGTTTCACAAATTTCTCAAGCTTCGAAAGACTATATTGACTCGGCTACAAAAATTGGGGAACAAATAACAGAACTTCAAGGGAGTATTGACGGAATGCCGGAAGGAATTGAAAAGACGGCAGCCGAAGCAAATCTTGCTGGATTGCAAAGGCAACAACAATTTTATTACAAAAAAGCCGAAGAGGTTTCTTCACAAGGGGGCTCAACGACTCCGAGTGGAACACCTGCCGGAACTGGCGCTCGAGGGGTTTTGGGTGCCCCGAGCCTAGAGGATGTGAAGAAATCAGCTCCGCAGGGAACGCCTCCAACGGTTCCCCCTGCAAAAACTTCAACTCCGACGCCGGCGCCCGGAGCTTCTCCCCTTGAGTCTACACTTTCTCCTGGAGCTAGAGCAGCACTCGGAGTTGGTGAGGGGGCAGTCGGAGTTGTAGGGGCCGCAGCAGAAACAGCGATGAAGAGTATTCCTGGTGTAGCACCCGCCCTTTTTGCAGCAAAAGCAGTTAAACCCAGCCTAGAGTTTGCAGAGTCTGCTGGGTCGGTAGCTCGAGAGCTGACTCAATACTCCAAGAATGTTAACCGAGCGGAGAAAGCAGCAAGGGAGAGAGCCAAAAAAGGTGAAAATTTCCAAGCCGCATTGCTCGATGAACAGAGAAAAATTATAGAAGAATTAAGCCAAGCCGCAGACTCCAAGTCATCGGTAACTTCCAAACTCTAACATTGCCGGACTACAAAAGTTTTGGTATTTAGATCTTTATGGCCGTGATCAACGAGGAGGATCTGCAAGAGTACCTCGAAGAACAACGGGCACTTGCCGAAGCCCCCGAAGAATTTGAAGCTCCAGTAGCTCAAGTTCAAGAAGCTCCAGCCCAAGAGTTTACAAACTGGGATTCTTACACCTCGGATCCTGAATATCAGACCCTCGATTCATCGGAAAAGCAGGAGTTGTACGACCGGTGGCGTCAATACGCCACAAATTACTTAGCATCAACGGGGAACCTGACCACCAAAGACGATCTAGAATTTACCAAAAGCTATTTTTCGGGCATTGCGGAACAAGAAGGGCTCAAAGGAGCAGACTACAAACCACCAAATTATGCCGAACAGTTGATTCAACAGGGTCAGTCTGGTTACAGGTCGCTGGAATCTGGTGTTGCGGGATACGGTGCATTGATTGGTGTAGCAGATACCGAGAGCGCAGCCAATGCGATCGCAGAAAGGAACAGACAAGAACAGGATAAATACATCAGCCCTGAATTCCAAGAGTACGGCAATAAACAACTTGGATTTTTTGGGGCGGTAAAAGAAATCGTAACGAACCCGTTTGATTTGGCGCTGCCGTTTCTAGCGCAAAGCATGGGATCGAATCTCCCAGCCTTGGCCAGTTCACTTGGCATTGCTGGAGTAGGTGGGGCGGTTGCTGGGCCAGCCGGTGCAGCAAGTGCTGGCTTGTATTCCAGCGCTATCTTGGGTGGGGCAACTGATGCTTTGGTAACCGTTGATCAGTTGATCAAGGAAGAAGTCCAAAAGCGTGGGCTTAACCCGACGGATCCGCAAGCGGTTGCTTCAGTATTAGCTGATCCAGAGTTTAAGACGTATGCCATCAAGTACGCCAATGCCCGTGGCTTGGCGATCGGAGCGACGGGGCTGGCTGCGTTTGGGCTCGGGACTATTTTAGCTACCCCTGCTCGAGAGATTGCCAAGGCCGGCGTACGGGGAATTGCCGGAGAGGTCGGGAAACAAATTGGAATTCAAGTTGTCTCAGAACCGGTTGGTGAAGTTGCAGCCCAAGCCGGAGCTCAAGTAGCGACTGGCCAACCGATTGATATTAAGGGGCGAGAGGTAGCCGAAGAATTAGTTGTTGGCTTACCCATGTCCGGAGTTGAGGCTGGGGTCCTGACCTACAAAAACTTGGTCGAGAACAATGCGCCGGCCACCGCCGACGAAGTTCTAGTTAATCAAGTCTCTGACTTTCGGAAGCAGGAGTTGGAACGGGCGTTGGCTAGAAATGAAGTGGATAAGTTTTATGGGGTTCTTTCGATAGGGGAGAAAGCAAAAACTCTTGGTCTTGCCCCTAACGCCGTGCTTACGGGCGAACAAAGTATTTTTGACACCCTAACCACGGAAGAAAAACAAGCGGTACAAGTTGCTTTCGAAGCCACGAAACAAAGAGTTCAACCTCCGGTGCTTGCTCGGGAAGAAGTCCCAGCGCAAGCAGGGGAACAACCTCCGGTTTTAAAGGAACCTGTCGCAAAGGTTGCGGCTGAAGTGCCTCCGGTTTTAGAGCCTCAAGTTACGGCAGAAGAAGCCGAGGCAGAGGCGGCCAAAGCGTTTGAGCAGGCGTTGGAGACGACGCCTCCCGCTCCCGAAGTGGCGGTTACACCGCAAGAAGCCGTCAGAGAAGCCGGGGCAGAGGCTGGTGTTCCGGCTCCTGCGCCAGAGACGACGGCTCCGATCTCGGAAGCGGTTCAAGTTCCACTTGAGCAAGTAGCTCCGGCGTCAGCTCAGGCTGTTGCTGAGACCCCAGCTCCTGCCCCAGTACCTGAAACACCAGCAACCCAAGAAAAAGATTTGGAAGAAATAATTTCAGACGCAGCCGACAGTCAAAGGGGGAAGCCAGAATCAGTGATGATGGATGTGACTATGAAACTTAAAGACGAAACAGCGTCATCTCCATCATTAATAGATCTATTAGAACATGTTGGAGATCTCTCTAATAGAGCACAAAAAAGAAATGCTATTACGAATGTCGAAGAAAAGATAAGAAAAGTTGAAAGGTACGGCCAAGACGGAAGAGACACATTAGAGAAAGAGATTGAACAGGGGTACCGAGACAATGCGGAGTACAGAGTACTAAAATCTATACCAGAACTGGCGGCGTTAAGGGACAGGGTTGGAGAGCCCGAAGGACCCACGTCTTTGTTTGAGGTTTACGAAAGAGTAAGGAAAGAGCACGGGTCTAAAATCGAGGCAGAGATAAAAAGATCAAAAGAGATTGCAAAGCAGGAGCTTAAAAAATACGTAGAGGCCCACGAAAAATTTAATAAACCAGTAACTAAACTGGGAAAACTCGGAAAAGACGCGGCTATTGCTTTAGGGAATCAAGACTTTAACAAATTGAGAAGTATTGTTTCCGAGATGAGAAAGTGGATAGACACTTATAATAAAGCCAATGAACAAAAGAGAGACACAATGTTCAATGAGCTAGCAGGAAAACCAACTACTGCCCCAGTAACTCAGAAACTTCCCCCTACCAAGAAACAAGTTACAGTTCTTTCTAAACTGGGGTATTTACCGGCGGACATCGAAGGGCTAGATAGGGTTCAAGCAAAAGAGATTATTGGTAATCAAACTCCGAAGACCCCAACCATTGAAGCACCGAAAGAAAAAGTCGAAGCCCCAGCCCAAGCAGGAACCCCTGCTCCCGCCGTCCCGCCAGCCCCTGTCGTCGGAGAAACCCCTGCCGCCTCGGCACAGCCACCGGCTGGAGAAGTTAGTCTACCTGTGGCACCTCCAGCGAGTGAACCAACCACCCAGACGTCCCTCGAAGAGAGATTAGGCCAAGCGGATAAAAAACTTACAGCGCTTCTCGAAAAGCTGGGCGGGGTTCTCGGGTCGGATGTCAAACTAGACGCAGCTTCAGTTGCTGCTTTTTTCGGAGGAGTTCCAGATCAAGCCACTCAGGCTCGTATTGAATCCGTTTTAAAGCTCGTCAATCTAGGGCTATCCAACGTCAAAGCGAGGTTGAAGAAAGCCAAGGCTGCCGGTCGTAATCTCGAAGAGACTTTTACTAACATTGATAAATTAGTTTTCACAAATAACTATCAAGGGGGTGGGGGCATTTACGCCGATCCTCGTAATCCGTTTGAAGCTGGGACTCTCTACATTAACCCAGACCAATTAACGAGAGTACTCATGTCGGATCTCACGCTAAACCCAGCCGACTTTTTTGCGTCTATGCTGGAGGAAGAAGTCATTCACGCCAACCACGGTAAGGCGATGGTTCGGGCTTTTGTCCAGACTTTTCCGCCCGAGAAAAACAAAGAAGTGTACGCTTCCCCAGCGGCTACTCTGGAAGCATATATTAAATTTTACGACGCACAGAACGCAGAGATTGAGAATAGCCTGACAATCGATCAAATTAAAAATGTTGTTGGTAAGTATGCTCAGTCCTTGGGTATAGACCTAGCGGGAAAAACTAAAGAACAAATTGTTCAAGAGTTCAACGTGGGTCGTCCGGGAAGACTAGCAGAAGAATACTTGCGGGCTTTAATTCAAGGCCGACAGCTTGGGTCTATAACAGAAGAGCAAGTTCGGGGTTACACGACTCGGCCTATTTTAAGAATCTTGGGGGCGTTGCGTAATTGGTTTAGAGACTTGGTTGGCAAGGGAGTACAGAAAAGAAAAACTTTCGTAGATAGACAGCACGACGCTATTTTATCGGTTCTTCTTAGCTCATCCCCGACCGAACGTTTAGCGGCTCAGGGTGAGATTAACACCGCGATACCTGGGCGCATCCTTGCGTCTAGCATTGATCCGTTCGCCGAAGAACTCAACAGACTTAATAAAAACACAAACGCCAAGCTCGAAGCAGAGATTCAAAAAGAGTTTGGGCCTAGGAATAAAGAGACAGGCGAGGGAGGTCTTTGGAGAAGGACTATCATTGGGAGACTGAAGAGGTCATTCCCAGCAGTAGACCCAACTGAGGTAGAGAGCTTGGTATACGCTTCTATTCCGGAAGCGATGGGTTCCTTTGACGAAGACAAGGGAGCTAAGTTTCCAACTTATTTATACGGAATTGCTCAGAAAAAAATCCTGAGAGAAAAATATAAAACCCTTAAAAGAAGAACTAGAGAAGTGGCGAGTTTTCAGGCTCCAGGTTTTTACAATATTCCGTTGAGTTTAAAGTCGGCGCAAGAAGCAGATATTGAAGCGGAAGCAGAAGCTCCAATTGAATCCGAAGATCTAACTCCTGAGCAACGTGCCGAAAAACTCTTGGCTAGAGCGCCCAGCCTTGAAAAAGAACTTGACGCACAAGAAAAAGTTTCTCCGGTTTTGGAAGAAAAAGCAGTTGCTGCGGCCTATGAGCCAGAAACTGGCAGAACAAATTTGGCGGAAGAAGGACAGGAACTTGAAGAACTTACCCTAGCCGATGGCGAGGCGATAAGCTCTTTGGACGCAGTATCCGCTGAAAAACGCACAGCTTACCTTGAGGCCCAGCTAGGTGAAGCGGGCAAGTTGCTGGCCACCGCGGCCAAAGCACTGGGGTTAACTAAGATTGAAACAGAAGTCTTGGCGTACGCCGCGGACCCAGATGGTTCTATTCTAACGCGAAAAGAAATCACCGATAAATACGGATTAACCAACGACCAGTTTACGAACATGAGGGATGACGTTCTTACTCGCATGCGCGAACAGCTTGGCCGTGCCGGTGTGACAAGGACGGCTGATGTTCTGGCTTCCTCCATCGATCCAACCCGAAGTCAAGCGTTAGCTCGCGCCAAGACTACCCTGCCGGCGGACGTTGCTGCTGAGATCGATACTATCATTCAAGATCCTTTTACCGATGCGGGACTTACTAAATTAGCTAAAGACTTTGTTAAAGCCAACTCGCCTAACGGCGATGTCATGCATGCCAAGCGTATTCTGGATGGGCGACCGAATATGAAAGAGAGAGAAAGGTTAGCCGTCTTAGGCGTAATTGGGGTTACTCTAAGAAAACGAGTATCTAAAGTAAACGAAGAAATTAAAAAGAAAGGCAGGAGCCCAGAAAGATTGGCGCTTAAAAACTACTTAGACACAAACCTCAGAGAAGTTTTTATTAAGAGCCAGCAAATCAGTTCAGAATTTGGTCAAAACTTAAGGTCAGCCCGCACAAACAACGCTCTGTACCTCCCTTACCATTGGGAGGGACTTTATACTGGGCCTATAGGTAGCCAACAAGAAGAACTTCTTCGAACCAAACAAGAAGTGATAAAGGCCAGAGCTGAAATAGAAAGACTTTTGGACATCATTAGTGGGGACGCTGTCGATGGGATTTACATTAAACCGCCCGAATCTCCAGATGACGATGCCAAAATTGGGGTCGGAGACAAACCAATTAAAACCCCTCTTCCAGAGGGAGAAAACTTTTACGAACTTTTATCTCTATTCGGAGACATGAGCCCTACAGAGGGGGAAACTTTTAGCGACTACCTGCAAAGGCTTGGGGTTAACTATGATGATGTAGTTTCAAACTTAGAAGGCATGAAGGCAGCCTCGGTTTCGCCCGCAGCGGTTACAAAAATTCTACCGGAGGGTTTAAAAAACTTATCTGCTAAAGAGGCGATCCGCAAGTTGGTTGCTATCGATAAAAACTTTTTTGGTAAGCTGGTCGCACTCCGAATTAAATCAGGTGGCGGGACGACTGAAGCTCAGGTTGCGGAAGGGCTGGATCGCAAAAAGTTGGACGTGAAAGACAGGCCAGCAGAACTTCAGACCGTATTTGATTTCTTCGGTTCGACGGAGAGTACGAAACCAACCTCGGAAGCCCCAATTGAAAAAGACATCCTACCCCCGTTGGTTCGTTTGGCTAAATACGCAGCTGATACAATTACAGATCGGGTCATGCGCTCGCTCGGGGCAGATAAAGCAAAGATGGAAAAGGGGTCCTTTGAAAAGTTGGAGCGTCAAGTTCGAGCTCTAGTTAATGCTCAATTCAGACAAGAGACCAACCCAATCCAAGCCAGCAAAGAAGACACGAGATCTGTTGAACAGCGATTGCTGGACATGGTACAACGAATCCAACTTGCCGAGACCGTCTTTAACGATGTAAAGGCTAAGTTGCAGGCGGAAATAATCGCAGATAATCGAGCTAAAGAACTAAAGGCTGAAACCCAACTGTCAACAAAAGAGAGGGCGGATCTAGAAGCAAGGGCCAATCGTTTGTTTAACCCGAACGCTATTAATAGCCTTGATAGTTTACTGCGTAAGACAATTGATTTTAAGGCGGAGGCTCGTAAACACATGAGCCAAAGGGGGGCGTCGGTCGAGTCTCTTACTGAAGTGATAAAGACTAAGTTTCCAGGTTTCACGCCGGCTCAAGCTGAATCTCTAGGAAAATTTTTAAGTTCTCGATACGCAAGAATTCTTAAAGAAAGCGGAGAGAGACAGCTCTTGAATATTACCCGAAGGCTTGGGGAAAAGGCAACAGCTATGCCCAAGGGGAAAATGCAACAGCTTTTAGAACTTATAAATCTTGGGGCGTTTGACGAAGAAAAATTCTATAACGCTATTGCAGAACGCTATGATATCCCAGACTGGGACCCAGCAATAGCGGAAGAGATTCGTCGACAAGCAGATGTTCTTCAAAACTTACCCTTGGGTTCCGATCAACAAGCCACGGCAACCTTTCAACTTCAAGCTTACATTGCACAAAAAGTAAACAAACAAAAAAGGGGATGGGCTAGATTAGGTCGCAATCTTGATGTTGCCGCCTCTGTTTGGAAAGCTGGAGTTTTATCTGGGCCCCCCACTCAAATTGTTAATTTAGGGGCCACTCACTTGAACGTATTGTTTGAACTTTTAGCTGAAGCGAATGCGTATAAAAAACTGGCGAAGACGAAAGGAAAAGATGCGAAGTTTGGTGATTTCTTTAAGACGGGTCTGATCGCTTACTGGGACACAGTAGGCCGAGTAGGGGTTGAGCAAGCTAGTGACGCTTTCTCTACCGGTTTGACCAGATTTCGAAACGAAAAACAGATTGAGCTTTCTCCTTTAGAAGTTTTTAAATTCGATACGGACAAAACTTGGACCTTCAATAATTATATTGCTGCTTGGAAGATTGTCGGGCGGGCTATGGCGGGAGCGGATACCTACAACTCGGTCATTGCGAATGAAGCCAAAGCCAGAATGGCGGCTAGATATGCTTTGCTGACAGAGGGTCTGACGGCCGAAGAAGCCACTAAAAGAACGCAAGAAATTTTTGATAGGAACAGTGCCACTTCAGTTGCCTTGCAAGAGCAAGTCAACCGAGAGGAAGCTGACGAACAGTTTGGTTCTCTTGCTGGGCTAGATCCCAAAAGCTCTGCCTATCGGTCTACGAAAAGAAATATAGAGGCGGGCAAGCGTCGCAGATTTGAACAGTTGCGGGATGAAACAATCGCCAAGGAAAGTAAACTTGGAGAAACAGGAATGCAGGCAATTCGAGACTTCACACAGAAAGCAACTTTTAACAACCGACCAGAGGGGTTGATCGGATATATTGGCGGGGAAATTGTGGGAGCACTTGCGGGGAAAGTTCCGCTACTGACCCCATTTGCTGCGTTTCCTCGGACGATCGCGAACATTATTAATTCTGGACTCAACTATACTCCTTACGGATATGCTCGAGCTTACGGGTTCTCTATCGGAAACATGTTTGATATAATCCGTACGGGTAATTATGCTTTCAAGGCTCCCGAACAGGGAAGCGTTGAGTTCCATAAGCTACAGGCTCAAGCCTTTTGGGGTTCTATCGTAGCGTTTACTTTGATAGGTCTTGCACTCAGAGATATAGATGAAGATTGGGACGATGCTTTCTTCGCGGTAACTGGACGAGGCCCTGCAGACGCGGAACAAAGGGAACAACTCCGAGCATCTGGCTGGACAGAGAACACCGTTAAGTTTGGCTCGTTGCGCTTTAAACATACAGATTTCCCAGGCCTTAATACTATCTTCGGAGCGATGGCTTTGGTGTCTGACATGTATCGATATGGCAACCTGAAAGAAGAGGACCTTGCAACTATTGCCACAACGGCGGCAATGTCTATTGGAAACTCTATCTTTGACAAGCAATTATTGAGCGGGGCAAAAACTTTATTTGAAGCAGTATCTGACCGAGGCAATTCTTCGGATAAGGCAAAACGGCTCATTCAAAGCTACACCGGTGGGTTTTTGAATCCTGGGTTTGCGAGGTGGATGACGAAAACATTTAATATTGGAGCCGACGGTATGGTGGGGGTCGTCGACTATAAAGAGCTTAACTCTACGACAGCGGGGTGGTTGATGGGGCTTACCCCAATGGCCGTTGTAGTCGGCAAACCAGAGCTCAATCGTCTGGGAGAACCCATTCGAGAATACCCCTACACAGCAACAATGAGACGGTTTGGATTTGTGCCAGAGGTAAAAGAACACCCGGTGTTCTCCCCATTAGTGAAAGCCGGCCTGTTCGTTCCTGGCGCTAGCATTGGGCTAAAGATAAAAGATTTTGAAAAGGGCAAGGTTGTTCAGCGCAAGATGGACCGAGAAGAGTTTTACAACTACTCTAAATATAACGGAGAATACTTGCGACGCCGGTTAACCCCGCAGAAAGCTCAAGCCTTGGCCAGACTCGCCTCGCGTAGCCCAGAGGTAGCTCAAAAAGAATTGGAGAAACTCGCCGGGGACGCTAGGGAGTATGGTAAAAATAGGATTGAGCAGGAAATCCGGATTAAACGCCGAAGAAAATAGTCCAAATTGAACGAGGCAATATACAAAAGAGTAGGGCAGTCCCCCAATAATAAGCACAGGCAACCCCAATGAAACAGCAGAAGCACAACCAAAACTCCGGGCAACAAAGCTCCTTAAGTGCTTCCGGTAAGCCCCGAGCGGCGTTCGCCAAGGCGTCTGTCGGAAACACCACATCAGTTGGTTCTTTTCGTTTTCTTTTCATACTAGTTCCTTTCTTGGTTAGGGGTTTGGGACTGGACTGTCCAGTCTTTTTATAGGAGATAAGAGAGTATGCCTTTAGGTCGAAAAACTAAACCCAAAGACGCTTGTTATAACAAGGTCAAAGCTCGGTATAAGGTATGGCCTTCGGCCTATGCCAGCGGGGCATTGGTTAAATGTCGTAAGGTTGGGGCCAAGAACTGGGGAAATTCTAAATGAAATGGTGGTGGTCGATCCTCATCCCGGCGATTGCTTTGGGTATGAGCGGGTGTTGGGAGTTTGAGGAAGAGGGTTGGTCAGATTGGAATTCGACTGAGCCAACACTACAGCATGCGCAAGATGCGATGAGGGATGACCATGGGATTTGAGCTAGAGAAGAAATATGGATTACACGGCTGGTTCAAAAGAAACAAGGGCAGGGGGTGGGTTAACTGCAAGACCGGAGGACCTTGTGGTCGTTCCGATTCTAGCAAGGGGAGCTACCCAGCTTGCCGTCCCACAAAGTCGATGTGTACATCGGCTTCTAAAAAGAAGACGGGACCGGAGAGGATAAGTTGGAAGGGATTAGGGAGAGGAAAAAAATAATATGGCTGATACATTTACAGACGCAATCGAAGCGGGGGCATCAAATCGTCCCAGTTTCTCGCAAGAGGGTTTAGATTTGGTCAGGACTTTCGAGGGGTTCAGACCGGAAGCTTACTATGATCTCGACAACAAAAAGAAAAAGGGAAAGCTAACGGTGGGTTATGGGTTTACCGACTTCGATATCCCCGACTTAAAGCCAGGATACAAAATAGATAAAGCAAGGGCGGAGCAGATGCTTCCGGATTTGATTGAGAACAAATACGGTTCGGCGGTTTTGGAAAAGGTAAAAGCGCCTTTGAATAGCCAGCAGTACAGCGCCTTAGCTAGCTTTGTGTATAACGTTGGGCCTACTGCTTTCGATAATAGCACCATGCTAAAAAAATTAAACGCGGGTGACTTTTCCGGAGCTGCTTCCGAATTCAAGAAGTGGAACAAAGCTGGGGGAAAAACTCTTGAGGGTCTAACTAAACGGAGGAGAGCGGAAGAGGCATTGTTTAGGGGAGACACGGACTCCCTCGGATCTATACTAGAGTCTCAGAGATTCGGTTTACCGGAGACGGGGGCATCCAGAACGGAGATGTCTGAAGCTGTGACTCCCATGCCAGACGCACCCAGCGAATCTCCAGAAGAGGTTGGGGCTGGGGTTGCTAGAAGGATAGCCGCGGAAATGGAAATGACTCCAGAAGAACGAGGCGTCAACGCGGCTAAGAGAGTTGCGGAGAGCATAGAAAACGCAGCTTCGAAACCAGTCGAAAGCTCGACGGGGGGTAAGTTCAATTTAGAATCTTTCACTAAACTTCTGAGTGGGCCCCAGAAGAAAGGTGACGAAGAGGAGGAAGAGTCTATTCCTTTTGCGGATAGTGTGAGCTTCAGCGGGAATCTACCGAGAGTTCCTTCCGGACTTCCGAGGAACTCGGGTCTCGGGAGAATGGGCTAATGCCGATCGGGAGACCAAGCAAAGACAGCATGGCGTGCAACCGGCCACGGCCTTCGTGGATCGCAGGCAAGAAGCGTGTGGTTAAGGCTTGCGAGGGTGGTCGGGAGAAGATCGTACACTTTGGGGCTAAAGGCTACGGCCATAACTATTCACCAGCCGCGAGGAAATCGTTCAGGGCTAGGCACAACTGCGCTAACCCGGGGACCAAGTTAAGTGCTAGATACTGGGCCTGTAAGAACCTCTGGGCAGGGCCTGGGGGCTCCAAGCTGGCTAGCCCCTCAAGCCGTAAGGGCAAATACTAGATTGCCAAAGCAGGGTTAAACCTGTAGATACAAATTTATGTACGGAATGAAGTCAAGCAAGAAGCTCCCCCCAATGAAACCGGTAAGTGGTTCTGGACTGGGCAGACAGAGATACTCGACACCACTTCAAAAGAGACCGAAGACTATGGGTGCTGAACCGATAAGGCCAGCAGCGTTGAAAATGAAAACAAGCAAAGCGTCGAGTAAGATATTTATGCCGAGGCAAGAAACAAAGAGTATTGGTTCTTGAGGAATACCTATGCCCCTTGGCCGTAACGTTTCCAAAAACATTAGCGAGTTGTACGCCGATAATAAAAAGTCTGGCAAAGAGAAGGGCGATATGGGGAAGCCAAGGAGTCGCGCACAAATTGTAGCAATTGCTCTTAGGGCTGCCGGCAAATCGAAAAAGAAATGAGCGAACAGTATTACTTGCGGGACACGACTATCCACCCAGCTTCTGGGTTCGTCTACAAGGACGAAGACACCAAGCAAGTGATCACTGCTGGTAGTTTCGCTGATCTAATTGCCGCTGTTGTTCAGCACCGTAGGAATAACCATCTCGAAGTGGATGCGAAGATCGTTGACGCAATCCACGCTTATATTTGTGCGATGAATAACAACGGGCCGTGTGCCAAAGGAACCCGTGGCCTTGGGGATCTGGTTCATACCGTAGCTCAGCCGATTGCGTGGGTAATTGATAAAGCTTTCGGGACGAATGTTCAAGGTTGTTGGTCTTGCGGTGGTCGTCGTGATGCTTTGAATAAAGCAGTTCCATTCAATAAATAATTTGATAGTTGGCCACTAGCCAACTACGTTTTCTATATGAATATTGAGGGCGTGAAAAAACCCGTGAAGTATTCCCTTTGGTTTAAGAGGGAGGCCACCAAGGTATCCAAGCTACGCAAGGATATTGACGGGCTGAGAGTCGAACATCAAGCTGTGCTCCAAGACATCGAGGATGGAGAGGAGTACGCCAAGGATTTAGAAGAATCGATCTGTGAGTTAGACAAACAACTCGTCGCATCGAGGCGGGAGCTGGCTCGCAGGTTCGCAACCTACGACGCCAACTTCCGCCACGATGCCATGTTAGACCCTAGCCTTTTGGACTAGGATATCTGAATACTTGCTTCTTGCCGGGCTTGGCAGTTGCTTTCTTCTTACCCCAATCAATAGACTGATAGTTCTTATAGAACCGATCAGACATGTTGCGAGGCGAGTCGCCTTTACCATTTTGCATATCTTCAAATGTAACATCGCCTCGTTGCCGAAGCGAGTCATAACTAATATCACTCATGGGTTGAATAGATCTTTCTCGATAAGGGCCTTAAGTTTTTCTGACTGGGAGTCGTAGATCTTGGGTCCCTCGGTTGAGAACCGACTGTTCATGCTTCCGATACAAGCCTCACATCTGTCTTCGTAAGGTACCTGTATGTAGATAGTCTCATTGAACAATGAGTTGGTGGAACCCTCAAACGTGGATAGTTGACCTAGGATTTCTCCAGAGGTAGACACCACGACTGGCCCGTCGAGTTGCCAATCGGCATTCTCTCTGACAGAACTCAGCAGAGAGTCCGTTGAGAAGTCTCCCGTCAGCGTACCTGACTCATTACTAACCGAATCAATCAGGGTAGGATTGTTGTTAAGTATCCCGAGGTAACCCTCTTCATCTTGAGCCATAACGCACGGCGTTATAGCCAACGCAATACCCATCACGATTAATCTGCTTCCTGTATTGTCCATTCAGTCTCCTCTCCTATATCACTCTCAAACTCCTCGAATTTATTATAAGCGTATTCGAGTAGGTTGAGGGCTTGATTAAACTTAACATCGGGGCGTTCGTCTTCGAACAGAATTCCCCCAGCCGAATCAACTATCGAAGGAATGAGACAGAGTTCTTTCTCCATGTCTTGAATGACTGGGATGATGACCTCTTGGTTGAACTTCTCCTCCCTTTCGATTGCTTGTTTCTTCACCGCCTTGACACACATCAAGGCGAAAGCGAGAGCATCAGCAGTTGTCACGCCTTGGCCTCCCGCATGATTGCCTCGTGAACCTCGGTTGCCAACGGAGCCTGCATGGCTTCCATCAACGAGGTCGGAGCATCATACTCCATGTCGACCACCATATTGCCTCGAACCGTTCCGGTATAGGGAACGATGTACGAGTCGTCGGCGTAGACAAACAGTAACTCACCTTTGATTTCTTTCATTACCTTTTCTTCCTTTCTGGTTTAGTTCCGAGAGTAACCGGTCCGCTTGGATCACGGCATATCTCTCATCAGCACGAGACTCGGACGGAGCCGCATGCATCGCCGCAAATATAAGGGTGGCGACTAAGTCCCTCTTCGACATTTCTTCTTCCATTATTATTCCCCTACCAAAGTTCCCCGAGGACCGAGCTCAACCCACATGGGGAACAACTCGCGTTGCTCGCCGGCGGGCCAAGGATGGGGAACGACAACAGCGTTGTGTTTGCTGGCGTCGGCTTGGGCTTGATCAAACTCCGTGTATCCACGAATGGTATCTGACTTCAAGCCATCGACTAAACCGACCCAAGTATCTTCGATGCTTAAGTAGTTCTTGTCTTCTGTCTTAACTGCGTATGTCATAGGCTAACTCCCTTCAGATTGTTTTAAGTATCTGTTGTACGTTTTCGATATGATCAATTGCTTGATCAAAGGTATGGCAAGGGCAAAGGCCCTCGGCATTCTCATCGTCACAGGGATTGGCATCGCTATCGCGCAAGTCCCGCAACTCGTCGGCCATAGCTTCTAGCTTGGCGATGAATGCTTTGATTGGTTTCTTCATTTAGTTTCCTTTCTTATTTATAATACCGACAGGTATTTCTTGAGAACCTTGAAGTCTGTCTCAGGAATTTCGTTCTCTTCTTCAGCTTGAATGGTGTTACCGTCTGACCAATAACCCATTACGCTTTCGTCTCTTACGTCGTTTACGCTTCCGCCCCTCCAAGTTCTTGCGACTAAATCATTGTATTCAATGGGACACTTAGCCGTTTTGAACAGGTACTTGGTGTCGTATTCCAAGCTCCCATTGGTTTCTCTGATTGTGGCGATGTAGTATTTTGCTTTTGGTTTCTTCATTTTTGCCTCCTCATTTCTCCGTTTGTTTTGTATTCGTTGGGTTGAGGGCAAAGATGCTGTCGCGAACGTGGCTTAGACCAGCAATGTAGCCCTTGGCCCAACCCAGTTTTTCGCTTTGGTAGCAACTCCCCGCTCCCTCTGCGGCTTCTTGCAACCGAGTGAGGTCTTTCGCATATTTCTCAATGAGCGCTCTTCTTTCTTTTAAATTCATAGTGTTGCTCCCTTCTTTTCAAAGCAGTCGTCGCAGAAGATGTCGAAGTCGATACTATTAATATCGCGCATCGTGCCGTACTCCTGTGACTTTTCGCATTCGTAGCATATGTCTTTCATAGTGTTGCTCCTGTCTTATGGTCGTTGACCATACTGTTGAGTAAGCCAATCACCTTGGCCTCGAAGGTGTCGATGAATTCACCGCTCACCCTGGATGGTGGAGCTTTCAATGGGGCGATGCCCATCTCCATCCTCGTCTTGTTACGCTCCTTGAACTTAGCACTAGCCAAGTCCAACGCCGATCGTTTGACCGCCGCTTTGTTGAGAAGGCTCATTTGGTTTTTGACCAAGTAAAGAACGGAGGAATCCTCTTGTCGAGGAACTCGCAATGTTCTTTTGGAGACATCTTCTTGTGTTTCTTTATGAACTCCTTATCGTTCTTGTTGTAGTCCAAGATGAAGGCCATCTTGTGTATCCGAAGGCAAGTGAAGAAGTTATCCAAGTCGTGCTTCTCCATCAGCTCGAAGACTTCTTTTCGGAACTCTCTGATCAGTTTATCTTTTCTGTCTAGTTTCTTTATCTGTTTCATGCTGTTATCCTTTCTGTTTGTAAGGCTCCCCATTGGGAAGCCATTGCTTTTGCTATACCGTCGAAGGTCTTTGCTCTGTTCTTCTGTCTGTCCTTACCGCCCTTGTTGAACCAGTTGCCAGGAATCTTGCTACTCTGCGGGTTCTTAACAACCCGTGTCGATCTCAATGGTGGTAGACCCTTGAGCCATAGGCACGTTCGCTTCTGCACGGGATGCCCGAACTCGTAGGGTTGAATAACTTGGGTGTTGGGTAGCAGGGCGAAGATTTTGGATGGCGTAGGATTCTCGATGGCAATCCTAGGAATGTCGGCATTCCATAGTGTCATAAAGAACGCACGTCCTTCCATGCCCTGCTTAAATCTAGCCTTGTTCAGCTTGCCCTTTGGATACAGGAACCTAGCTCCTGCATTGGACAAGTAGGTGCAAGGGGGATGGGCAATCATTAAGTCCCATCCGTCGTCAAGCACATCTCTCACGTCCCCTTGGTAGTGGGGGCCGAGGGCATCCGTGGGTAAGATGTCACAGCTCATAGCCTCGTGGCCTTGAGCAATGAAAGCATCACGGACTGTGCCGGAGTACTCGCATGCTACTAATACTTTCATATGTTATCCTTTCTTTGTTAAGCTTCGACCAGTTCGAGAGAACCCCATTGTTTGGCCATAGCCTTGGCGATTCCCTTGAAGGTTGTACTGCGAACCTTCCAGCGATCTTTCCCCGGCGCTTGCCAATGAATCCGTTGCTGGACTGCGATGGGCAACGCATCAGTCTCGTCTTTGAGATCGGTAGTTGGCTTGAGCTTTGGCAATCCCTTGAGCCACAAGCCAGTACCTTTCTTCTCTTTGTGGCCGAACATCCAAGGCTGGATGATCTGGTCGGGGCCACGGCCAACGATATCCTTGGCGTACTTGTGCATGATAGGATTCTCGACGGCGATGTGGGGGATGTCGGCCTCAAGCAACTGCTTGAAGAACTCAGCACCAGCCCGCATCTTGTCGAACCTATCCTGCTGTTTGTATAGCCAGCACACACCCGAGTTACACAGGTAGGTGCAGGGTGGATGGGCGACCATCAAGTCCCATCCATCATTGATGATATCGAACACACTACCTTGGTAGTGCGGTCCTTTCTTATCGGTCGGGAGAAGATCGCACGACATAGCGTCGTGTCCTCTTGCGATGAACGCATCCCGAACCGTACCAGAATACTCGCAAGCGATAAGTACTTTCATTATTAGCTTCCTTTCTTATTCTTTTTGTTGTAACCCGTCCAGCCTAATTTTCTTAGGGCTGACAAGGCTTTCGATGCATAGCTCCCTGCGGGTTGTACACCGTGGATGAGAAGACCGAACGACTTGCCAGACTTGTAAGCGTGGCTGTCATCGTGATCGATCTCGAGTCCCTTGGTCTTCGCTTCCTCGTGACTGAACACAACCTCGGCAGACTTGAGATTGTGGGCATCGATCAACCAGTCGTGGATACCACCACGGCTAGCGTTGAGGGCGAAGTTCTTGGGTATCTCACCCAGCTTACTCACCCACAGATGCAGGCTCTTGGTGTAGGCATAGAAGGTACGCAACGGATTCTTCCGTGCGACTTCCATCCAAGCATCGAAGTAGGACTCGTTGAAAAAGTCCCCGCTGACGTGGACACGGATGAGGTTGGCCTTCTTGGGAAGGCTAGCCTCGATCAGTTGTGTCATCTGCTCGGTCGTCTTGCCCTTCAACAACTCGAAGTTGAACCACCGTTGTTCACGGACGTTCTTGTATTGGACTTCGTCCGATGCGGCAAAGCATCTGAACTTGGTATCCAATCCATCTTGGATTCCGCTTCCGTGTCGACCAGCTCGGGACAAACAATCCTTCGCACCGGGGCAGGAGTAACCTGCGGGCAGACTGAAGGTAAAGATGTTGTTGCCAAGCTTGGCGTTACCTCTATTGAACTTAAGCATTGATGAGCCTTTCTTTCCATTGCTGGAATGTTGGGGGTGTGGTGTTCTCTGCGATACTTCGGATGACTTCCGCAACATACTGAACTGTACCTACATAGTCAGAGTAGACATCAAACGCCAAGCTACCGTCGGATAAGGCGGATGCTATTCTCCAGCTATTATCTCGGAATGAGATGTCGGTGTGACACTTGCTTATCGCATCATAGGAGCCACCAGTATACTGGACTGGCTGCGAGGTCTTATATGTTAGACGAACAGATTTGGAGTCGTGTTGCCACCTTAACTGGCGGATAGTTATCTGTTTGTCTGGGAACTCATCGGTCACGGTTGAGGACGGGAGTACTTGGTCTAATACAATGTGATGGTTGAGGAGCTTCGCCAACGCTCCAGATTTAACGGCGATGGGTAATAGTTTCATTGGTTATTCCTTTCAAGAATATGAACCCCGCCGTGGAGTTGCCACGACGGGGCTCGGGTTATGTTATCGGTTAGCGAGGCTGGACAAGATGTTGCGGATACCCTCAAGGGCTTCCTCGATCTTGTCGTTGTTACTTACGGAGACGGAATCACCGTCACCGTATTCATCTTCGTCATCGTACAGGTTTTCGTCGTTAGCAATGGTATTCCGAAGAGCACCATTGAATTCGTCGACCACCTCGTACTGACAGGTGCGAAGCTTCTGGCATTCGCAATCCGTCGGGACGCTGACGACATCGGCGGGGTTGATCTTGACGATCACGATCTTCTTGTCCCCACCACCGAAGTCTTGGGCATACTCCAACGAACCAGCGTGGAAGCCGTAAGAGCATCCATTGTTGGCGTCGTCGCATACCTTGCGTCGCTCCATCCGTAGGGTTGAGCCTACTCGGTTGGAGAACTTGCCCGTGTGATGATCAGTGTAGTCAGCACGGACGGACTTGTATGCCAAGAAGCACCCGTCTGGGGTGACTGGCATACTGCCGTGGGCAAGGAATGTGTACAGCTCGGTGCGGGCACGACGGCTGTCGTTCCGCTCCAAGTTCTCGAAGAACCGCAGCAACGGGTCGAGTGGCAATCCGTTGCGATGGCATTCGAGGATACGCTGAACAAGTACGCCGTGTACTTCTTCGCCGTTGTACTTCACCGAGTTCTCGCCAACCTCAAACGCACCGCCAAGATACTTGGTCAATGCGACTCGAGGGTTAAGCAAGTCTACAATCTCCGCCTCGGAAGCACCATCTCGGATTGCGTCCAAGACTGCGTTGTAGTTTCCGTGGGTGGAGGAGAGGGTGTACGATTGGCCATTGCTGACCACCGTGATACCCTCGGGTGTGATGATGTAGTTCATTGTCTATCTTTCCTTTCTTTGTTTATGGTTTCTGAATGATCCCCAAATAGGAGACCAAATCTTTCGTGGATGAAGCCTTATATTTCTTGAGCCACTCTGAATCACTGTGCCATTTCTCTCGCTGGAGACGAGTCCAACGAACCATCGGCCAGCCTCGGAGCAAGACATCGGAGTGATGCTTGACTACGAGATCGTCGTCTGGTTTGAATGACTCGAGTGTCTTGCCAGTCATAAGCTCCTTCAAATCATAACTCTCGTGTTGCTGGATGAGATGAGCTAAGCTGATGACTTGGCTGGTGTACTTGAAGCCCAACAACTCAACCATTCTCTTGGCTGGGTGCTGGTCTGGAAGATTGGATTCTCGAATTGCTTTGGGCAAGTCGCCACTCTTCCAGTTGTCGGCGTCCAAGCAAGCATAAGCATCAAAGATGTTACGCTGTTCGGTATCGCACAAGTCAAACTCGAGCCGACGCCAGACCAGTTCGCCCAAGGCTTGATTGTCCTTGAACATGCGGGTCATAGCATCTCGGAGTCCAACCGCAAAGAGAACACCGTCCTCGGGTATCTCCTCGCCCTTCTTCTTGGCGAGTAGCCTGCCCTTGAACAACTTGGCTTGAGTCAACTCCTGCACCAGTTTCTTGAGGTTGCTGTTGCTGGTGCGACTGACACCTACTGGTTCGAACTTCTCAATCTCAATCCACCAATCATCTTCGGTGTACTCCCCATCGATTAGCTTCCAATGATCAGACTGCTTGCTGGTATGTCTAGCCAAGTCCATATCCAACTCGAACACCTTACCCTTGGTGTGCTTGGCGTTCTTGTCGTAGGACTGAGCACCGCCGACCGTATTGGAAGGAGGCTCGGGTAATGTGTTGTAATCCACATACTTGATCTTGGCTAGCTCCGTGTGGGTCTTGCACAGATCATCCCAATTCTTCTTGGTCGTGATGACATAGACAGTTGCGTTCTCCTTGATGTGATCGTTGGCATACGCATACTTGAGTCTGCCAGTACGGAAGTGTTTCTTGTCGGGGACAAGGAACACTTGCACATATCGATTGACCATAATCGAGTGCGGCGATTCCTGGCGGAGTCTGTTCTTCCCCCAGTTACGCCACCCGCACATCGTCACGGACAGGTCGGGGTGTACAACATTCGACCCGTCGACTATGACCATCGGCAGTTGGATGACGCCGTCCACCTTCTGACCTTTCCATAGCACCTTGTTCTTGATCTTCTTGAGCAGGTTCTCCATTCCAGAATTGGAAGTGTAGTGCCGACTCTTGAAGATGTTGGATTCGACGCAAGCATCCCACCAAGTCGGTGCGTTCTGAATGCGTTGCTCAACGACCTGTGCCAAGCTGTCGATCACCTTCTTAACCTCGGCGGTCAATCGCTTGACGGTCATTGGCGTGTACATCAGAGCCTCACGACTCGGAGCAACTTGCAGTCCCCCAACCTCGATCTCGAGGGTGATGCCCAGACTGCTGGCAACCGCCAGCTCATCGGGCAACTTGAAGGAGTTGAAGTTGATTGGATACTCGACATCGCCCATCACCACAAAAGAATTGGTATTCTCATTGGGGTCTGTAATCCGCCAGTTGTCCTCCATTAAGACGACAGCTTGCGGCACGTTGTTGATGCGGAGATGTTCGTCGGGTGTTGCATTGCTCACCGTGGGTTTAACACGGAAGACATTGAACACTTCGACTGCGGTGCTTCTGAATCGGTCGATGTCGTTGGCCTTGACGGGCAACTTGACCTCGACGCCATTGGGTTCGTCCGTCTCGGACTCCTCCAAGATATCGAAGGCTGGCACACCGAACTCATCTTTGAAGCATACCAACACCCACTTCCTACCACCCTTGATGCAGGTGATAGTCCATTGGTCGGTATAGGCTGCGGGTGCTTTGCACCCCAGCCCGAAGCCACCAGTATACTCATTGCTGGTAGATTTGTATTCACCAGACGAGCCGTAGCTTGCCATCAGCTTGCCGAACTCGTCGATGTTTAAGCCTAGTCCCTCATCCTTGATAATGAAGGTCGGCCCAGAAGTGCTTGGAAATGTCACCTTGATTGGCGACTTGTTTCCGCTTGCCTTGTGGGACTCGTTGGCGTTCACGGACAGCTCTCTTATAACCGCCTTGATTGGGTCTGCATACAGACCCGACAAGATGCCCATTATGTGGGCTCGGTTTGCCAGATTGACTGTGAACTGTGCCCTCTTGCCCAGAGTCTTGGCCACAGGGTTGAACCTTGACTGCGTTGTGATCATTCACTTTCTCCTTTCTTGTTAGGGTTACATTCCATATCGATACCGAGTCGGGGTCTCCGAACCCGATCAGATGATTCTTGAGGGGTTCAGCTTCTTCGATTCTCGTGAACAAATAGTTACACGCAAGCACATTGTCCTTATCGAACAAGGCATACGCATCCCATTTCCTCACGGCATCGTGTACTTTTACTCCCTTACTCATCCGAGTGTCGGGATTAAGCTGGATAAGAACTTGGGGAAGGACTTCTCCACCTTGCACCCGCTCACCAAGGATTCTGCATCGTGGATACCACGAGCCTTCAATTCCCCGATCAGCTTGGTCACGGAGATGTCAGACCTCGAGCCTTGGCTGGCCGTGATCTGCCACTTGAGACCTTGGAAGTGTGTCACTCCCTGCTTCTCGAGTGCCGTCTTGAACACGGGCATGATGCTCTCTCGGAGCTTGTCCGCATTCAACTTGGTCTGGTTGTACTCGCCGAACAAGTCCACTTGTTCTGCTGTGTATATTAGTTTGCTCATATGTTCCTCCTTTTATTGGTTGGTGTACCCCACCTAACGGCGGGGAAATCTGTTAGCCCATAGCTTCTTCAGCTCGACGAGACGCCACTTCACTAATGGCCTCCTCCGCGGCGAGTTTGATATCTTCGGGGATAACCCCGTCGAAGTCGCACACCATAAGGTTATTGATCTCGACATCTTGGGTCACATACGACTCGTAGTGCTCGTGGTATCCGACTGGCCCGATGTCCTCCTTCTCAAGAGTGACGACGACATCAGCGGTTACACAATACTCTTGGCCGTTATGTTTGAACTCTGTCTCTACATCGGTCTCCCAAGTCATATTTCAAACTCCATTTGCTGGGCTACTGGTTCAATCTGATAGCCATATGCCCAGTTGCCAGACGCTAGGTCGAACACGCAACCACTCTTCTCGGCCACGGGTATGGACTCCACGGGGTCTCCATACTTGCCGCCGTCGGGGCACTTGTCGATGTTCACTACCTTGGTCTGCTTCCAGCCATCAGTTCCGAACGAACCCCGCCACCAGACGAGGTCACCTTTTTGGATTGTCATTGGTTTGAGTGTCATTTCGCCTCCCCAAACTCGACAACCCCGCAACGGTTCCCGTTGAGGTCGACGAGTTTCTCGGGGACGAACCCAGAGGCCATCGAGTCGGATACTTCACCGAGGATTCTGGATATCTCGGCGAACATTCCGTTCTCCTCAAAGGCTTGGTTGCCCGTCTGAATTTCGATCTTGAACTTGTGTTTCATTGTTATCCTCCTTTTGGTATTCGATCAGCACGGAGTATAGAATCTCCTGCCAGTCGTTGATTGCCTTGTCCATCTTGGATTTTGGATGCTTCACCGCTTGCCCTTCTTCTTGGGCACAGTCACGATGCGTTGTTCAATTCCAGCGTCGATAAAGTCGGTTGTCCCGACCTTATTCCCGTTGCTGTCTTTGAGATACACGCAGACAAACTCTTTACGCATCTCATCGACGAGACCTTGGAATATCTTAGCCAATTCTGGCCAAGGTGTGGGCTGGAAAGCATCGCCTCCCACCTTCACCTCGACTTTGAATACTGCTTCGCTCATAGGTCAACTCCTCCTTTCTTTAATAGCCATACCGCGGCAAAACCCAGCAGGATGCAGGGTAATACCCATTGGCCGATCTTCCAGAACACGAGTGCCAGGAATACCGCATTCTCAATGGTCATTTACGCCTACCTACTTGGATGTTGGAGTTGCGATTCTCGAACCGAGTCCGATGATATCGCTTCTCCATGATTGCTTCGATGATGGGTTCGCTGGCTCGGTGGAATCGTTTGGACTTACGCCCAACATCTCCACTCCCTCGGATGCATCGCACATCCACGAGGTCTCGCCTGCCCGTTATCTTGTCCCACTCTTGGGGGCGTTCGATTGGATTCAATATGATGTCGTCTTGCATATACCTCCCATTTCCTCATAGGTCTCGCCTGCCAGAGCCAAGAAGTCATCCGACTCCTTTCTTGTTAGCTTGCAAGCCAGACCCAGAGCTTGTTGAGTAGCATCTGACTCGTCCTTGGCGTGGATACACACGGCCATACGGCCGAATGGATTCTCCCATGCCCAGACGAATACTCTGTATTCTTTTTGCATATAGGCTTTCTATACCGCCCGCCCGCCTGCGAAAAGAACATTCCGCAGGACAGACTGCTGGCCTTTGCGATTGGTTATCTTCTTGTGGCGTTCAAAATCCTCGGGGTTCTTGAACACTTGCAGAATCCCACCCGTCTTGTGGTGGAAGTAAAGTGCTCCCCGATAGCGTGGGACTTCCACACTACGGGGAACACTTACTTTCCTCCCTACTGGATAAGGCGGGGTTCGGGTTACGACCCCGGCGTCCACACGGGGAAGAGCTTGTCCAGCTCTGCCTGCGAGGGCATCTCGTATCGGATTTTGACTCCGAAGTCGGATGCTTTCGCATTCACCATCCGCAGGTCGGCGTTGTATTCACGCTGAGCCTGCTCGATGGCGAACTTGGGGTTGCGGTTGGCAGAACCTACATAGTCAACTCGGTTGAGCTTGGCTGAGTATGTTCCATTGGAATTGCATATGATGGTATGCTCTTTCATTGGTTACCTCTTTCTGTTTGGGTTTACCTTGTCTTACCTTCACCTAGCGATGAAGGGTGTAGAGTCCTCGGTTAAGGACTGTTCACCGTTCGCCTATCAAGGCGGATTATGTAGACATCGTCTCGGTCTTCGCTCCATCCTTTCTCTTTCAAGAAGGATTCGGCTCGCTCGAGATTCTCGAATCTCCCCGCGATGTATCCGTTGCGAATCACGAACCATTTATTTTTACGCATTGCATTCTCCTTTCATTTGGTTATATACTGCTTGTGCCCAAGAAGTTGGATATTGATTGGAAGGCCATAGAAGGTTTATACACTATGGGAATGAAACCCGATGCAATAGCCCACACATATAACCTTAACATTCAATCACTTCGAACAAGGATTAAAAGGGGTCAATGGAAGGTTCAAAAGGATGCACTACGGGCTCAAAAAGAGGTCATAGTGACCCAAGATAGGGCTCAACTGGTTGCCAATGCTGGCACCGCCTATCAACAGAGGCTGATAAAGCATGTCGAAGCTGGGATGGGCGTCCTCGATGACAATCTCCCCACCACCCGCCCCGAAGTCTCCCAACACTTCGATGCGTTGGGTAAAGTGGATAAGATTGCGAGTCGGGCGTATGGATTAGAATCCACGGTGAACGGTGGACACTCCACAACCCTCAATCTTAACCTTTTGCGGGTGGATGGTCAACTTGACCCCATTCACCTAAAACCTTGCACCGCAGAGACTTCCACCGAAAAGCCACAAGTGATTGATATTCAGTCAGTTGCTACTTGACTTGATACATTACCTATTGTGCGACATTTGGGTTAGCTCTTCTTTTCTATGTAAAGTCGGCCATCCTCCATCCAGAGGATATCGCCGTTCTCCAAAGTTTTTCCCCGCCGTATGATGACGGACTTCGGGCGGTAGGTGTAGGGTTTGCGAACCCGATACATACCGCACTGCCGTATGCCGTCCATCGTGTTGCGTTTCATTCCAGTTGAATAGAACATACTACCTGCTTTCTCCGCCTGTTAGCGGTGGCGAGGCAGGTGATGAGCCTGCCCCGCTGACCGATAACCCTTGGTAGGATTAGCTATTGAGTTCGATAGCGGGTGCCTGATTGGCCTTAATGATGGCCAGCACCTGATCGAGCTTGTCTTCAGGCAAGGATGCAAGGGCTTCCAGCATCTTGCTCTGATCGTTCTTCTTCTCCACCTTTTCCCTGGGGATTTTCGGAACGGAGAAGCGGATAACGCCCGACTTGAGCGAACCATCCGCCTTGCTTGTAGTCTCCACAATCTTCTCCAATACCAATCCGCTAGCGCGGAACTTCTCCAGCCCTGCAACTGCCTTTACATTCTCGGCGTTGCAATGGCGAGAGAACTCGGCACGATGCTCGGGTGAACCATAGACCAAGCCGTAGTGTTCAGAGTAACCTCTGAAATCCAATACCTTCTCGGTATTGGCGGTTGATGTTTTGTATTCACGGACGGACACCGCCCGATTGTTCTGTATGTTGATTAGTTTCATTTTCTATTCTCCTTATTATGGGGTTGATTCTGCCCACCCTATCGGGCGAACAGATGACAACCCCCCACGAGTTAAGGCCTTCCCCGTTAGGGGTAAGAATCCTGCTCGCAAGGGGTTGTGGAGACTACCGAATCTTTGGAAGATATTATGCTGGCCAAGCACCAAAGACTCTATTTGAATCGCATCCCGTTGGATGATCTTACTTGCCCACGCACCCTAGGTGACTTATGCACACGGACGCTCCTACTCTCGACGAGGGAAAAGCCTAGGCCATCGCAAATGATGAGCGATGCCCTGCCCGCTTGATCGTGGGGCAATTTGGCCGTGGTAGCGGTTGCCCGCTTGATTAGGCTCAAATCCTGAAGGCGTGAGAGCGAATTCTTGCAAGATGGGAGGGAGCACCCTTGTAGCATCTACTGAACCCTTGCGGGTAGCATCGGTGGCCGTTTGCTTTAGAGAGCGAGTTGCCTCGCCCATCCTATTCACCCATCGGAGGGAATCGCCTTGAAGGCACATTTCACCTAGTCACCTAGGTCATTCCTACTTCAAGCAGTCCAACCTCACGCTGATTTTCCAAAGAACTGAAAGATTGTGGGCAATAAGTTGAGGGAGATTCTTTGCCTAGTGTGCCTGGGTAAGTTGTTGATTATTAAGGACTTACAAGGATAGTTAAGTGTAAGCCGTTGAAGGTCAAGGGGTTAGAGGGACTCCCTATCTCCACACCCCCGCTGGCGACCAGGAAGCTATGATATATGGATGTGAAAAATTTAATTTATTTTTATCCCCTTTGGGCTAAAAACCCACCCTATTACACCCAAAACCGTAAAAACAAGCCCCAGGGTGGATTATCTTGATCCACCCTAATATAATCAACCCACCCCCTAAGTCGTTGATTTTCTTCTGTAGTGGTGTATATGGTGGATTATATTTATAATATATAGTAGTGTATAATAAAATATAAGTATGGGCACAGCCCCATTTGTTATATAGGTAGCTCTTTCAAAAAGGCCCTTTTAATCCACCATATACACCACGTCTCAAGTAAATCAACGACTTACGTCGAAAAACCTAATCCACCCTCTTTTTCTTAATCCACCCCTTTTTGACCCTTGACTATCAAGGACTTACGTTTTCGTCTTTTCGCCTTTGTAACTTCCTTAGGCTCAACAGCTTTCCAGATTTTGCAGTCTACATCCAGCTTTACGGACTCCTCCATGCAGAACCTATATATCTTCCATGACCAAGGATCCCATCCGAACCATGGAGTCCTAGATGTAAGGTCTCCGATCCAATAGTATAGATATGACACTGCGAACTGGAATCTCTTGATCACTTTTTCTTACATACTCCTATCTGCATGCAATTCAAAGGCTTTAGCTTTGTTTTGCAAATTAGAAGGAAAACAGATGCTAGGTTTTTTACGCCTAGACCTAGGATTGAAGGGCACAGACCGATTCATACTTGGTTAATAGCCTCCATTATCTGTCACTTTTTGACAGCTCCTCGCAAATTAGAAGGTGTTGTCACAAATTCTACATAGTTTTTGTGACGCTCGACATGCATACTTTTTCGCAAAAAGGCGACATATAACAGACCGATGTGCATAGATTGTCGGTTTACAGCGACATGACACAGACCGATTCATACTTGGTTCACTGCCTCCATTCCAAACCGCTCGGTTCATATTGAAGGCTGGTTGAATAAGGAAGAGTTTCCAGTCCATATGTAAGTCTGGCTGGTATATGTTTTCATTTGCCCCGCACACTCCTGATCATTGACCCCTATATACCATTTTGGTACGAATCGTCTAGTGACATCCGCCCTCCCAGCCTTCCTAATTCTACTTGGCTGCTGGGTTATCGCTTTAGTAATGACCCGATCCAAGCCTTAACGCACTTGTCTATCTCACCGTACTTGCCCGGCTCAGTAAACCCCGAGCCTACCGAGTCGATCAGGTAGATCCCAAGGCAGTTCCTGATATCCCTGCTCTTGTGGATGAAGGAGCTGAGCTCCACCACCCTCCCCATTATGTCCTCCGTGCTATATGAAAAACTCGGAAGCAGACATTTTGTAATCGCAGCGAACACTCCGGGAGCCATCGTGTCGATATCGTTTTTGAACTCCTTCCACTCCACGAGAGTTTGGATTGTAGAGCCCTTGGTGTAGAGCGTACCTATTGTCTGTGCCCCGATTGCTTTGATCAATTCGGCGAGGTCGTTGGCGTTGGGGTTCTGGCAAGAGAAGTAATCGTAGTCTATGGATAGAATCCATTTGTTGTCGCTAAACACCGGCGTGGATAAATCCGTCACCACCGTCAGGGAAAGGTCCTTCGCATCCCCCAACGTATTCCTCGGTGCATAATCTTCCTCTAAAAAGTAGAAGGGCACGGAGAGCGATGAGCCCAGTTTGATTCCCTGACCCGTCTTGCCAATCGAGAAGTTGTAAACCCCGTCCATGAAATCCATCGAGCTACGATCCTTAATCCAAGTTACTCGGTCCACCAATCCTAGATCCACCATCTTCGATATAAAGTTGCCGATGTCTAGGTATCCGTTGAACATGGCCAAGTCGGAGTGGGCATCCACGTTCACAATCTCGAACGGGCCCTGAAGTCCGTCGTCCAGAACCTTCCAGAACAATTCGTCGTGTTCTTGGAGATGACACACCTTCGGGATAGAACCTGGGGTGGTCACGTGACTAGTACTCCTCACGAGCCAGACTGATCTTCCAGATTGTAGTACCACGTACAATCTTTCGTTTCAGCCTCTCGTCTGTTGATGAGAGGTTAGCCAACATTCTTCCAAGGGCTCGGGCCCCATGGATAAACATCTTCACGGAGTCGCGGAGACTCGCGTCGTTCTGAAAACCCAACAGCAGTTCCGTCGCCGTGCCCGACCATTCGGTTTCGTCTGGGTGATCCTTGGCATACTGCTTTAGGTATAGGTCCAAGAATTCCGAGAACTCATGGGAGCCGGACGATGATCTGGATTCCTGTAATAGTATCGGATGATGGTAGGATTTCACACCGTACCGTTCCGATCCTTTTGTTTCCTGCGGAGCATTCCAGCTTACCAGCCATGCGGCGAAGTGGGGGATCTCTTTGTTGAGAGTAGCCCCCAAATCCGCATGACTTGGGAACTCGATGCCGTGATCTTTAAACTTAAACAAGCTGATCTTGTCGAGGATACTACCATCGGTGTGGGGAATCGCCTGAATGGATTCTGGATCGTCGTTGAGCGTATCGATGATTCTCCCCATCCAATCCACGGTCTGCGCATCGTGGAACTTCCTGTGATACGCATGGCGAGTATTCGCTACACCCTTCTTGATCATCTGGCTGAACCGCTTGTGGGACTCCAGCGAGTTGGCGGAGGACGAGTCGTCGACGTTCCATACGGCTACTTCGAACAGCTCGGCGTTGAACGACGAACCATTGACGAGGTAATCCGATGCGTCGCTACCTCCCCCCATGAGGCTGGCGACAATGCGGGAACCGAAGAGAGTTTTACCTTTCCCGACAGGTCCCGCTATAAAGACCGCTTGTCCGGGTACGAGACGACCTTCAAGGGCAGAGCAGTAGAATCTCTTGAGCCACGCCATCAGGTAGATGAGGGAGTCATGCGGGTCTAGAGCCCTGTCTAGGAAGTTGGCTATCCATGGAAAGTTCTCTCCCCAAGCGTGGTTACCCTCCGCCGGCTGTACAAGCCGTAGGCGAGAGATGTTGAGCACCCTACGCCCATTCTGGATCAGGACCTCTCTTGGGTCATAAAGACACGGTACAGGGGCATCTATGATGCGAGAATCGCGTATACGGCGCATTGCCTCATCCGCTTGGGATAGAGTACCCCGTAGATCGGGGGCTCCGGATAGCCCAAAAGAGCCTATGATATCCTGCTTGGCTACCCCAGACTCGGTAGACCTCCACTTACCTTCTAGGTCCCGACGCCAGTAATACTTGCCGTCAAACCAGAAACTGGAGATGGCACCACCGTACTGATCCTCTTGGAACTCCCGTACCCAGTTGGACCCGAATAGGTCTGCCCAGTTGTAGAAGCTACGCTCCTGCGAGAAGGCAACCATGCCCGTCTCGGTGACGATTGTCGCGGTTGGGTTTGAGTTGGCTGTAGCTTCGGGGCTCCAGAACGCTGGGCCGCGAGCTCCGACCTCAAACGGTCCCATCCACTTTCCTGGGTAGGTCGCTTGCAGTCTCTCGAATACTTTATCGAGTGGGATTGCCGCGTCACCTTCGCCACGATATTTGCGGGCTCGCTCTACTGCGATCCCCAAAAGATTATGGATTGCATTAACTTTGATCGGTGTTTCGCTGAAGGAGATCGCCGGTGGCATCCAGCAGTAATATTGTTCGGGACGATTGATGTTGTCGTCGAGTCCGGGGAAAAGGTTTTTCGCATTGGTTTCTTTTATTAGTAGCCCGAGAAATTCTTTCATCACCCCAGGGAGCAACGAGATTGGTTCCTCGAACATCCAGATGACGCGGCAGTTCCCGCTGACAGTGCGGTGCGCGAACATGGGTTTAAAACCCGTGCGTGTTCTACGTCCTAGCCCGTCGGTGATTTCTTCACGGGTCACGACTGCATCATAGTCGGCGATCAACCCGTGCATCTTCCACGGAGCATTTGTCTTGTTCACCCGACCGTGAGGATTGATTCCCTCGTAGGCGGAAACGAAGTGACCTTCGGTCGTGCTTAACGACACCCAGTCTTTGAATGCATCTTTGCCTTTTGGAAACTCTGGCCAAGTCTTGATCTCCCAAGGTTTGACTGGTGTGATGTTTCCGCTCGATAGGTTAGGGAGTGAGAAAAGAGTTGTTTTCATTTCTCGTAACACTCCGCTTCTTTGGATTCGCTACCAATGGGACAGCCCGGTAGCCATTCTGGTGTGGTACTCATAATGTGTTCTACGTCCTTACATTTCACGTCCTTATCGACTTCAAGGATAACTTCGTCGTGGACGTGAAACAGAACACGAAGCCCTTGATTTTCGAGGCGCTGGACACATTCTGCGAATACATCCCTCGCCGTTGCCTGAACTAGATTCTCACACAGCCGTCCGCCGTAAAGAGGATATTTTGGTCCCCCCAATTCGAGCGAAGCTCTCCAGTCTGGTTTGCCATGTTTACCCATTTGGGGCGTGACATCCCAATACTTTTGTGCCCGACCCGATGGAAGTTCAACGTGATAGTCTTCGCCTTTGGATTCCCGAAGCCCTCGCTCCAGCTTGCTCCATAGCTCCACCACTTTGAAATTTTTACGGCGGTAGTCATCTACCAAGTCCCTGCTCCTAGCCTCGGTGATTGTGAGGCCAGCCATGAGCTTGGCGATGAGAACGAACTTCTTGGAACCGCAACCGTAGCCCAATCCCAAGACCTGTGCTTTGGCTAGGGCATAGAGATCCTTGGATTTCTTGAAGGTACCCTTCTCACCCTTCCACATCCCCGTCGAGATGGCGAAGGCTTCGTAGATGCCGTAGCCGTTCCTTACAGCCCCAAGGAGAGCCGTATTGCCAGCGAGCCATGCCAGTACCCTAGGTTCGATCTGGGACAGGTCTGAGATGATGAACTTCTTCCCCGCCCTAGGGATGAGACAAGCCCGTAGGTCTACCCCGAAGCATGGGTCCCTTGGTAGGTTCTGGAGGTTAAACTTGCTGTCCCCCGACCACCTACCGGTATGGGCACCAAAGTACTTTAGCCCGAAAGGCATAGTCCCGTCAGGACGCCGGCGACGATGGAGCATGTGCATTTTCTGCAATAGCATGTTGGCCTTACGCCAGTCCCGCATAGCCCCGACCCATGGGAACTTCTCGCCATAGGTTTCCTCCCATAGCTGACAGCCAGGATCGTCTTCGGAAGTAGATGGTGGTACCTCGATGCCAGCCTCACGGCAAGCCTTGGCTAGCCCAGTCACGGATAGTACGTCGCTGGTGTAGTCCCCGTCGGTCTTCCATGGCATGTGCTCGATTGCCTTGATGCGAATCCAATCGAGGGCGTTCAGCCCCTTGTCGACCATCTCGGTGTTCACATTGATGCCATGCCACCCAGCCTCGATGGTGTGCTTTGATAAAAATTTTTCCACAGCAGACATGCGATTACCGAAAGTCTCGTAGAGATCCAAGCAATGCTGAGCATCCTTCGCTGCGTAGAGCTTAAACTCCGTACCCTGCTCGGTATCCTTGACCTCGTTCCAAGTCTTGCCCTTCATAGCCGAGCGAGGATCTTTCGACATGTCTACTCCGAGGAGTTGCTTAGAAGCCCCAGCTAAATTGCGAGGAGCGCCCATGTATGCAGATAAGTTGGCGGTGCAGAAGAATTCCCTTGGCCTAGCTTTGGTGATCCCCAGCTCGTGTAGACGCTCAACACAAGATCCGTCGAAAGCGTAGTTGTGCGCCACCCAGCGACCCCCCTCGATTTTGTCCCAAGGGGCCATTTTCGGGGGGCCTACAAAGTCCACCCCCGGCCCCTTGATTGCCACCATATAAATGTCCGCGTTTTGGTGGCGCAGGTAATGCCACGTCCCTAGCGTAGTGATAGACGTTTCCTTATCGTAGTACGTTTCAAAATCTATTGCGTATGTGTTCATTTTATTTTGATGATCGTAATATGATCTTCTCCAATGATCGCTTTTGTCATCACCTGTTCTATGAAGACCATGACTCCCAGACAAGCAGAAAGACCTTTCGTGTCTTCCCTGTCTGCTTTCTCTATTACTTTCCCTATCGCAACATGCGCCTTCACAAAATTGTCGATGCTCTCGATCGGGCCAAATTGCTGAACAATCTGCTTTGTGGCCTGAGCGGTCTCCTCGAGATTTGGGTCAGGGATTACTATGAGTTCTTTGGAGAGTTGGTCTGCTGATTTGTGGTACATAAAATTTTGCCCGATTCATCTGTTCCGTCGTCGGGACCGCTACGGTAAAAGGTTGCCCCCTACTGATAGGGCTATGACTCCAGGGGGCACCGCAGATGATACGGCCACAATGAAGAGACATAACCCAAGTTTTATTTCTGCCAAAAAGTATTGCCTTGAGACACGTGCCTCAATTCTTCTTCCTGCTTGATCTGTCGTATCCAACTATTTCTTTCAGCCTTTGTCCCTATGACGTAGCCGACGATTAAACCAATAGCTGTCGAACCTAGACCAACCAAGATAAAAAGCATACTAGTCCAGCGTTACGATGGCTGGGCCACCATCGAGAGAAGTTGCGATTTCGCTTTCGGCTGGCTTCTCGACAATCGTACCGCCAAGTTTTTTGTTGGCGTCTTCCATGCCGAGTTCGAGAGCCTTCTGGACGTACGGCAACAAGAACATTGCCGCGGACTTCTCTTCGTTACAAACGTTTTCGTCTTGGGACATGCGGATCTCAAAATCCATTCCCTTTCCCTCTTTGTCATACTTGCATTGAATCATTACTGATGTCATTTGTTATTACCTTTCTTTTGTTTTACTGACTCCTTCAACCATTTTTCAAAATGTTTTTTATCCACGCCCTGCATACAGTGCAGAGCATAGAACCCCATGATAACTGCCATCATGGTATGATCTTTTGATTTATTCAGATACTCTTGATCTGGATACATGAAGGTTACCGATTTGTCGGCGTTAAACCGCAAACCTGTCTCCTCCTGCGAGTCAATCGGCAAGACGTATAATCTCCCGCGTACGAGTAACTTTAATGTTTTAATTAGTTCCTTCATTTTTTTCTCTCCTTCTTTTTGGTTTTTGATGTTGGGCTTGGATTTTTTATTTGTCCAGCCTTTTCTTCTGCTGCCTGTCTTCGCTTCCTAGCGTGTTTTACTTCATTGCCGATAATGCCTCGGAAGCCGTCCCCGTAGTGCATACCTCGACGCTTGAAGAACTCATTCATACCTTTGTTAAATTTGGCTATCTCCACCATAGATAGTTCTCTGCTGTGACCAGATACACCCATTCTTACGCTTTCACGTTTTTGAGAGGGCCCAAAGTCTTCGCTCATTGAACCTTTCCTCTCTTCATCTTGAACAGTAAGAATGCACAACGAACCAAGGCCCTTTCCATGTGGGCCAACCTATCCTCCCCGAAAGCATCCGGATTGGGTCGATTGCCGTCGAGTTGCATAAGTGCTTGACATATATGGGAAATTGCGCGGTCTGCGTTATAACGGATACTATCCTGATAGTACCATTGCCCAAAGGAGCTTTTGTTTGATCCAGTCTCCATTATTTTGCAGACTGTTGTAGAAGCCTCGCTTGCAACCTCGAGAATGCTTGGGGCGAGAGCCTCTACTGCTTCCCCCTTATCGTTGGTATAAGTAAAAGCTTCATTGTTTTTCTTCATTTTGCTTTTCTTTCGCGATTGATTTTGCTATTAACTTTGCCGCGTCAATTTGGCAGATCGCTGCTCGAATTGTGTGACAACCGCCGGCAGGCGCTTCGTCTCGAAGCTTTGCCATAATTTTTCTACCCCGCTCTAGCATGTCGATTAACCACTCTATGTCGTGTCTCATTTATCTTCCTCCCTTTTGTTAATATCGTAATAGAACGAATCAGTGTCCTCTGTGATCCACCTATCGGATTGGTTTTCCACAGACGGCAACTCGGTGTCTACACGAAATTGTTTTAAGTTTTCTGGCAACTTCTTCGTCACCCAATTAGAATCCCGCCAGAAGATTCGGTTGTTAGGCATACACAGCAAGTACCCATCATCTGCAGCAAAGACGTGCCCACACTTGTAATCGGAAGGCTCATCGCTGTAGGGGTTATGAAACCAGTCTACGGTAAACATGTAGGTGCCCCACACTTTGGTTCCATCCCTCAATACGATCTGGGCTCGGTGATACCCTAGGAAACTATACTCGCTGACGGTCACGTTCTCCGAGAAGCAGTCCCACAATTGCTTGTAGTTGAAAGGTATATCGTTGGTAGGTTTATCCAGATAAATTTCCGATAGCGGAACGCGGGATCGCACCATTCCAGTATCGGTCATAACGTGAAATGTTAGTATAGTTCCGGGGTAAGATTGCAGTGCAAAGACGTATACATTGTACAATTCATCTCGGTCGGCTTCATCTTTTGTGAAGAAAGACTTTCTTACTTTGGCTTTAAAGCTTGGGATATTTTCGTTTAGAGTTGCCATATTAGGATACCATTTCCTCAACCGGAACATCTTCCTCAATTTCGGCCCAAGCAGGAGGCTCTATTTCTCGGAAGCGTTCTTGATTAAATCCTCGTTCTGGGTGGGGCGGGTGGTTTGAGGCTGGGTTAAGAAGTCCTTCTAAGTATATAACGACTTCTCCCGCTTCACCTTTCCAGTTCACCCCAATTCCCACGTCTCTGACTTGATAAACCTGATCTTTTACTGGTAAGAATTGGTAGAAACTTACGACCTCTTTGGGAAAGTTGTCGTCCGTACAAATAACTTTTGAACCCCGTCTCATTACAGCTCCTTAATTCTTTTATAAATCCAAACGAGTAAACCGACTCCGCAAGCTACTAGGGATACACCCCAGCCGATTATGATTAGTAAAAGACAACATTTAGTAAAGATGTCGCTTAGCCAAAAAATAATATCAAACAGTTGTGACATTACCAAACTCCTTTATTCCGCATTCTTTCGCCACCATCGCCTCCAGTATTGATCCCGCACTTCCGGCCCAGCCCGGAAGAAAATAGATATGGTCGGCTCGCAAAAGCATTTGCAGATCATGACGCATGTATTGAGGGCGGGGAAGATCTTGTCTCCCATCAAAGTTTTCCGCTGGATTTAATACGGTGTGGCCCAGCGCCCGCAGGACCGCGGCCTTCTCGTTAAAAGAGTCGAAGTTGTGGTTGTGGTAGCCCGTCATCGGGCCGGATAGATAGATGGTTTTCATGTTACTTTGGTTTCCTCCTTTATTTGCGCCATCACTGATTCAATGTTCAAGTCTTCAGTTGCAAAGGTAATGACTTTTGCTATCCCGCTTTCTGGATCCACCCCCGTAATGCGGTAGGTGTACCAGCGAAAAGACAGTCGAAGCCACAGTAAATAAATAAGATGATCGAACATAAAATGAAAGGCACCACCACCGGTTAAGATGATGGTGCCCCTCGAATGATTAACCGAAGATTGCCTTCAGTTGTTCTGCCGCCTCGGGGGAATGTTTGCCCCCAATCTTTAGTTGGGGCACGAAGTACGAACCCGAAGGGCTAGTACGAATCTTGCTGGTCAGCTCATAGTAGGCTGTGTGGAGGCCGGACTTCAGGAACAATTGACTGTCCGTGAAGACCTGCTTTCCGGCAGAGCGGTAAGCGCTTTTCGCCATCAAGTACTGAGCCAGTCCAAACTGCTTGTCTCCCACGGGGAACGGGAACAAGGGATTATCCTTCTCCGGTGCCTCGATCGCTACAATGCTTTGGAGTGCTTCTGTGTACTTGTCGGCATCCACTTCCGCCTCTGGATCATTCATCAAAGCCCCTCCTGCCGCCCGCACGTCCGCGAGTCGGTTAAAGGTCTTTGCGATTTGATCTGAACCGTACACCACATCCTGAATATAGATTTTCTGGATGCGGAGGAAGGTGATTTTCGCCGGCTTCTTGCCGTCTCCGATCACCACCTCACGGTTGTAAACGAATGCTCCAGGCTGGAACGTGTTAGACAGTTCGCCTGTTTTAGCCACGAGGTTGAGCCGAGGGACGGTAAAGTCCTTCGCCGAGAACTCTCCCTCGACTTGGCCAGCCAATGTGTTAACGGCTAGCGAAGCCATGGGCGCTTCGATAATCGCTCCTTCTTCTTTTGGTTCGTCTACTGCGGGGTTTGATGCTTTGGTTGTTTTTGCGTTGGTAGGCGCGAATGATGTTTTCATATTTTGTTTAGTTTGTTTCTTTGGTTTTTGCCAAGTAGGTCACCTCTCCTCCACCTTTCAATAGATTGGCTTCGTTGAGTTTATCCTCCAAGGCTTGTTTTGCTTGTTGTTTTTGGCCACGAGGAAATGATTCCGCGTAGGCTTTTTCTAGCTTGCTCCACGATATGGTGGCGCATGCCGAAAATTGTTCTGCTGTTAATTTGTCTTTGATGATGTCGTACGTTTGCGTGGCGTCAACGATTTCTTTTTTGCCGGCGCGAGATTTGAGCTCATAGCCTGGGATGTCGCCACCCGACATACGGAAGTCCATATTTGATTTCTTGACGCTGTCGCACCACCTCTCCATGACGCGACGGATGGATTCAGCCTGCGATCTCTGGTCAGGAGTCGCAAGAGTAAGCGGGTCTGCGAGTACCGGCAACTCTGCGTCTCGGAGCATGTCGTATCCTTTGCTGATGACGAGGGCTTTCGAATGTAGTGCTTTGCATGTTCCTTTGTTTCCACAGTAAAGACATCCTTTCTCCGTCGGGTTCAGTTCCGGTTCTGGTTGCTGAGCCCGAGCAATGATTGTTTCTACGCGGAGTCTAAGCCGATCGTAATCTTTGTCACGACTAAAAGTATGTCTGCTGATCATGTTGATGCGAGGTTGTGCGAAGACCACTTCGACTTCGTCAATCTCTTTCCATTTCTCGAAAACCCCCACGGCGTACGCCCAGCCCTGAATGTTATCTTCCGCGTCATCCACGGCATGCCATCCGAACTTGGCGTCACCAATCTTGGCTTTGCCTTTCCCGATCAGTACGATGTCGGCAGTACCGAATGTCTTACCTTCGGCAATCTGCAACTGCACTTCTGGGAGGTCGGCAATGATTTCGCCCAGCTCATTCTTCATTCCTTGGAAAACATCGGCAACCATCAACACATTCTTCTTCTGCCATTCGTCTAGACCCTCGTAGTTCCCTGTCTCGAGAGCTTTGTGCATCATCGTTCCCTCTTGAGCGGCGATAGAACCCCCTTCCGTTGGCTGTGGTTCGTTGTCCCATCCGGGGCAAATCTCCCGCCATTTGAGTGAACTTGGTCCGTATTTGTGGTGGCTCATAGTATTGCTCCTAATGTGTCCCCGTCCGATAGTGTTTCAATGTTGTGGAGTTTTCGACGGAGGCTCCTAGCGATTTGTGTTTCAACGGTTCCGTTTGCGAAAAGCAAGTATTGCCTACTGGGAGACAAAGCTCCCGCTCGATGAATTCTTCCGAGAGCCTGCTTGGTATCGATCGCCGAGTACGTTGGCGCGATAAGACTGATTCTTGGTACTCCTTGCAGGTCATGTAGGGACAATCCAACACCACCCGCCTGAATCATGCAAGCACATATTTTTACTTTGTTTGCTTGAAAGTCCGCGATATTCCGTACACGGTCATCATCTTTCTGATCGCCAATGATTTCTGTCGATTCCTCTCTGACAAGGTTTCGGTAGGCTTCAAGCGATTGTCGAAAATTGAAGAAAGCAACGACAGCGTTTCCTTCTGCAATCGCTTGTTCGGTAAGTTCGACAAAGACAGGTACACGCATCAACTCCGCTTCTTGCCTCGCACGGAGTTTGATCGTGAGCGGATTGTCGCTCCATCTTTTAGCTTTGAGTTCCGAGATTTGCGCTTGCATTTTTTCGTAGATGATGTCGACGTCCCCCATGTCGTAGCACTCTGCAAACACGGAGTTGCTTGGGAAAGCGTCCCCGAGGTCAGCGATTCGGATGCGGTGTCCTTTCTCCGGAAAAATAGATCTGTGAATTTCTTGTAGCATTTTCTTTCCGCCCATGAAAGCCAGACCACGGCCCCATGGGGCAGGTCGACAACCCATCTTGTAATTCCACCGGTAGAAGTCGTGGTATTCATGGAGGCCCAACATGAAGCCTGTCGCTCGCATGTCCAGCGGATTCTCTGCAGCGGTCGCGGATAACATCAGTACTGGGTACTTCTTAGAGCCCGTAAGTATTTTAGCGTTAACGCTTGTTGGTCCTTTACACCGGTGAACTTCGTCAAAAATTAAAAGTTTCGCCCCTCGGAAAGTCCACTCCCAACTCTTGGCGTCGTTCCATTTTCCGAACCTTGTCTTCCCGGTCTTTAACTTCTCGTAGTTTATAACGTCATGCGTTATACCCCCTCGTTCTAGCCATTCTTTCCAAGATGGGATAACTGCTTTTGGGCAGACGACAATGACGTCCGCTTGTAATTGTTGGGCAAGCCAGACGGCTTTGGCTGTTTTACCTGTGCCAGTATCGCTGGCGTCGAGGGCTACGTTATTTTTCTGAAGACTTTGTAATAGAGCTTCCGCTCCCGGTTTCTGCCACTCGAACAATGTGATGTCTGCCATATTCGAGAATCAATAGTGCATCCGCCGTCGACAATGTCACGCTCAAATTTGGAAATCTTCTTTGAGCTTCAGCTTTCAGTTTATTCTTCCATTCTGTTTTGCTGGCCATGCCTTTGCTGTTTCCCAAGCTCAGAGCTTTTTGCCACGCTTGCGGACGAACCATTTCGATTCGGTACCCTAGCGTCATAGCCACTCCTAGGATAAACCCAAACCCTCGGCCAAAGTTAAACATTGCTGAACCCGGACTGCCCGCCCCACCCACGTAACCACCCACTTGTTCGATTACGATCACGTCGTGGCACACTCGAAGACTTTTTAGCTTACCCAGCACATCTCCCTCGGTCTCAGGCATTTTTACAGCATCGGCCATACCGTTCACAGTAATGGACGCTATGCCCCCACTCGCTCCAGGATCAATAGCTACCATCCAGATCATCTCTTATAAAAAGAGTGGATTGCCAAGCGGATTCTGATACTATCAAGTGATGCTCCAGATAGAGAAGTATGGCCGGTTGTGGCCGGAGGGGGCGACCCAGCTTACTATTGAACTACTTGCTTTTCGGGAGGGCATTAACCCCGAGCAGGGGGGATTGGGCAAAGAGCAACACTTCTGGAACGTCGTGGAGATGCTTTGGCCGTATCACCCAAAGAAAAATCCTACTGGGTTCCAACGCAATCCGTGGGCGGATGATCAGATCGCCGAGCTCTGCAAGTGGAATTATCTCGGCATCTCTGGCCCCAAGTCCTCCGCAAAGACGGAGGTGGTTGGGTTGTGGGGATTAGTTAATTGGTACTGCGCTCCTTTTGACACGTTGGTCTTGGTGACCACTACGTCGGTTCGCGAGGCCCGTAAGCGTATGTGGGGTCGAGTCCGTGAGCGTCACATGCAGGCCAAAGTCATGCCAGGCAAGCTAGTCGACTCGATGGGCAAGCTAGTGTTAGAGGAGGGTAGTAGCGACCGCTCAAGCATTACTCTCGTCCCCTCGGCAAAAGACAAAGAGAAAGAAGCGTCGGAGAAGTTGCTCGGCCTGAAGAACAAGAGAGTGTTTCTCCTGATTGACGAGGCCACGGACGTATCGCCCGCTATTTTTGAAGCGACCGCCAATCTTTCCGCCAATCCGTTTTTTCAATGTGTCGCCTGCGGTAACTTTAATTCTGCCTATGACCCGTTTGGCCAGTTCGTTACCCCCACGGCAGGCTGGCAGTCTATCACCGTAGACGAGGGAGGGTGGGAGACTAAAGACGGTTTCTGTCTGCATTTAGACGGAGAGAAAACTCCCAACCTAGAGCATGACGACAAGTGGCCTTTCTTGCTGACGGGTAAAAAACTAGACGAGGACCGGAAGCGTCTTGGGGAGAACTCTCTGTCTTATTGGAGGTTTATTCGCTCCTTCCCTGCTCCGGCAGGCTCGGAGGAGAACATATACAGCGAGGCGGATTTGCGTAAGTTCGAGGCGCACAAGACCGCTATGTGGGTGGGAGCTAAACAGCCCATTCCCGTGGCCGGTTTTGATCCTGGCTTCACCAACGGAGGGGATAGGTCGGTCTTGTTTCTCGGGAAGTACGGAGAGACAGATGCGGGTATGACAGTATTTTTTGACAAGTACGTCGAGCTTCGAGAGAACTCGTCTATTCGAGATAACCCCCGTAACTTTCAGATTGCTCAAGCATTGAAGTCCGAGTGCGAGAAGTATGGGGTGTTACCTAGATATCTGGCGGTCGACGCCACCGGAGCCGGAGATCCCCTTTGCGATATTATTGCCACGATTTGGAGCCCCTCTATTTTGAGGGTTAAGTTTTCTGAAAGGCCCAGCGGTATGGCCGTCAGCCGGTCGTCCCATATAAAGGCGGAGGAGTCTTACGGGAACCGAGTTTCCGAGCTTTGGTATGTCGGTAGAGAGTTCTTGAGGGCTAACCAAGTTCGGGGGGTTACCGTTGATTTGGCTAGGGAGTTGGTTGGGAGGCAGTACAGGACTGCCGAGCGGGGTAAGATATACATAGAAGCCAAGAGGGATATGAAGGCTAGGTTCGGGAGATCCCCCGACATAGCTGACGCAGCCTTCCTTATGCTAGATGTATGCCGTCAAAGGGCTAACGCTATAGCTGGGACTACTGTGGCTGGGGGTGGCAAATACCGAGACTTCTTAGACTTTACCAAAAAAGTTGATGCCTTATATTCTTGACCCAAGCCAAGTAATTGAGTACGTAGGAGTTTAACGTGGATCAGAACCTAGAGACAATCTCCCCAGAGGGTCGGCCACCCAAATCGAGGCTTAAAGATGCTAAATCTGCTTTTGCGATCTATACGAACCTTTTGGACGCAGATACTGATAGCGCTTCGCAACGGGTGCGCGTCCAAGCAATGCTCGATGGTGAGCCACCGTACAATCCGACCACTCTGCGGAATCTCGGCCAGTCTTATCGTTCGAATCTAAATTTCTTAGAAGCTTCGGCGGATTTGGAATATGCCCTTTCGGCTTATTCTGATTTGGTTAACGGCGTCCCGATGTTGGCCCAAGTAAAGACCAAGTTTGGCGACGCAACCCAGCGGGGGAATTACAACCAGATTATTTCCGAAGAGTTCGACCGCGTTCTACGCAAAGACTGGGATGAGTTCTTTTACAACCAGCAACGACTAGCCCACGAGTTTGTTGCTTATGGCGTTGGCTTTGCTTTCTTCGACGACGATACCGATTGGCGCTGGAAGGTTGCTGGGCTCCGTGATTTTTATGTCCCGAGAGGCATACCCGCTACCGATAGTCGTATCGAATTTTGTTGCGCTCGCAGATCTTATTATGCCCACGAGTTGTACCAATATATTAAAGACCCGAAGGCGGCCAAGGCAGTTGGGTGGGATGTAGAGGAAGCCCGTAGGGCGATTATCAACGCAGTCCCTGCCGACGTGGCTGGCACGAAACTCGAATGGGAAGAGATTCAAGTAATGCTGAAAGACAACGATCTTTCTCTTTCTTTTGCTCGTTCTGCCGAGATTCAGACCATTCACTATTATATCTTGGAGTTCGATGGGCGGGTGACTCATGCGATCGGTCTTCGTGACGGCTCCAATCAAAATTTCCTTTTCCGCAAAGACAACCGTTTCGCAAACATTAACGAAGCTTTGGTGATGTTCACCTACGGTATCGGCACTAACGGTACCCTTCATTCTGTCCGAGGTCTCGCCTACAAGATTTACCCCCACATCCAAGTTAACAACCGTCTACGGAATGCCATTATCGATTCGACCTTGCTTTCGACTTCTGTGATGATCCAACCACAAACGATGGACGACTTGCAGAATCTGACCATTGCTTACAACGGACCGATGGCGATTCTCCCTCCGAATCTAAATATTGTTGAGCGGACTTCTCCAAATCTCGCAAATAACGCTTTACCGATCGCCCAAGAGCTTTCGACAATTCGCAGGAACAACACGGGGAGTTACGCCTCACAAGTTGTGAGCTCCGCCTCGCAAGAGCGTACCGCTACCGAAGTAAGTGCCCAGCTCGAGAAAGAAGCAGTACTTTCTACGCAAGCACAGAATTTCTATTATGTTCCGTGGGGTAAGCTCCTTAAAGAACAATTTCGCCGGCTCGCTAAAGGTAATTGGAAGGACAGTCAGCCGGGAGGCGCTATCGCTATTGAGTTCCTTAAACGCCTCCGCGAACGCGGAGTTCCAATGCAAGCCCTTAAGGAGGTGTATGATGTAGCGCCCTTAAAAGCTGTCGGGTATGGGAGCGCTCAAGCTCGACTGCTGGCGTACAACGAATTTATGCAGATGTTGCCAATGCTCGACGAGACAGGTCGCGCGAATGTTATTCGCGATCGTATCGCTGTCCGTGTCGGATACGATCAGGTCGATCGTTATGCCTCTCCGAGTGCTGTGCCTCCGAGGTTACCGGTGGACGCGAAGATTGCTGAACTTGAGAATGACTCTATGCAGAGCGGGAGAAGCGTCACCGTCCAGCCCGGAGAGAACCACGCAGTCCATTTACAAATCCACGCTATGGATTCTGTTCGATTCCTACAAGCTCTCGACCAGAACGCAGTCCCGCCTGTTGAGGCATTCAAGTATCTCTCCCTTTCCGGACCCCATATGGCTTCTCATCTCCAACAGATTTCTTCCGATGTCAGTCGTCAGGCTGTTATCGGCCAATACAAAGATATCATCAATAAAATTACTCAAGCCGTTCAAAGACTTGGGGAAAGTCTCGCTCGTGAACAACGGCAACAGCAGGAAGCTATGGCGAAGATGCAACAGAAACAATTGCAAGACGCTATGCAGATGCAGGTTGATGATGCTAAGGGTAAGTTGCAGGCTGAGTACGCTGTTAAGATTGCTAAGGTGCAGGCAGATGCCCAGATCGACAAAGCAGCCTCAGACGCCAAGATTGCGATCAAGAGTGAAGAGGCTCGCCAACGTATGGCGCTACGAGATGCTCAAACAGCTCAGCGTCTACGGGCCCAATCCGAAAAGAATCGTTTATCGGTCGAAAAGAAAAGACTTGCTTAATTTTCGGATTCTGCGACAAACATAAGAATGACTTTCCAAGAGTGGAGCAAGCGCGACGACTACGTAAAGCTTTGGGAAAAGACTTGGCAAGAGCCACACATGCGGGCTGGTCTTACTGCTCTGATTCATCTTGGTATCCCTCAAGTTAGTATTTTGACTCCGGCGACAACTAACGGCGAGAGCATCAACATTAGAGCCCTCGCGCACTCTAGAACCGAGGGTTGGTTTGCCGCTATAAAAGCAATCGAACTTCTCAAGACACCCACCAACGAGCAACAAGAGTTGCCAGGTCCTTGGGAGGATGCAACCAGATAAAATAAGAAAACAAATATATGGCAACAAATTCTGATATTGGATCTCTCGGAGAAGCGCTGAATTCCGCCCTCGGGAACACAGAAGCTCCTTTGGCTTCCGCTACTCCACTTTCCCAGAACCCTGTGATTGAGCCGTCCACTACTCCTGCTACGGCTCCAGTCACCGAAACTAACACCGCTGTTACAGCTCCAGCAGAAGCTGTCAAAGAGACCGAGACTAAACCTGCTGAAGTAGATCTGGCTAAAACTCCCGAGATCAAAACCCCCTCTAAACTTATCGATTCATTGTTGACTCCCGAGGCTGAAAAGACAAAGACTGTTGCCAAGGCTGAAGGCGAACTTACTGAAGAAGAAAAACTTCCAGGAAAGGCGACTAACTCTGCTAACTCTGCTTTTGCTGCCAAAGCTAGGGCGTTGAAAGCTGCTGAACAGGAGTTGGCTACCCTAAAGCAAGAACTTGAAAAGTCTCGCAACGCTGGTAATGCAGAAGCTTCGTCAGAAGTTCAGAGCATCAAATCTGAACTCGAAGAGGCTCGTAAGTTAGTTTCTGATTACGAGAGCCAACTTTCTTTGGTCAGGGTTGAATCCACTCGCGAATACAAACGTACTATCAGCGAGCCGTTGGCTAAAGCCGAGAAAGGCTTGGCTGATTCCATAGCTGGTTACGAAGGGCTTAACGTGAAAGATGTCCTCAAAGTATTGGACATTAAAGACCCAGCCCAACGCAGAGCAGAGTTTAAGGATGTGATGAATGGCGTAGACGCGATGGATGCGTGGGCTGTTAAGACAAAGTTGGATGAGATCGAGCAACTTCGTTCTCGTAAGGAGGATATGCTTAAGTCCGCCAACGATACACTAGCCCAAATCGAAAGGCAGGAAACGGCCGCTGAACAGGAAGCTAGGCTTACTTTTGACAAGCAAGCCGACGTTGCCTTCGAAAACACTTGGGGCCAGTTCGAAGACTCTTTTCCAATTCTCAAACGAGGACAGACGCCCGAGTGGGATAACACGATCAAAGCTCTTCGTGAGCAGGCGGTTTATCTGGACAAGCAACCGCTCGATCACCAGCAACGTGCCACCCTCACGTATCAAGCCGTTTTGTTCCCTCTTGCTGTTCAGGTTGTTCGTGATCTGACAGAGAAGAGCAATGCGACTATTGCTGACCTTAAGGCTCAGTTACAGAAGTTGCAGGTAGCAACTCCTGGAGCTGGAGCTGGGGTTAATAATACTCCGTCCGCCGGATTGCCTTCTAACGTCGGATTCCTAGAAGCTCTCGAAAAATCGATGGGTCGCTAATGCTAGTCGTACTGCCAGTCGGTCCTCAGGATCGGGAGCAGGCGATTCGCTGGGTTGATTGGGTTGAAGAACTCGGGGGAATCGGTAGTCATCGATTGATGGTTGCCTGTGCTCGTAGAGTGCCGAACCCAACTGAGATCAGTCGGCATTACGAACTGTATGTCCCTCACGACGAGGACGAGCGTGGCTGGCCTATGAGCCCTAACCATTTGTTCAAGCGTGTAACTCAGCATATTACTTGGGGCCCGAATCCAGAGGCTTACTTTTGGTGCGAGCCAGACTGCATTCCCCTTATTTCTGGTTGGCACGATCTTCTCGATTCCGAGTACCGTGCCTGCGGTCAGTATTTTATGGGGGCTCAAGTTAAAGTGGAAGGTACTCCTGAGCATATGAGTGGGAATGCTATCTACCCCAAGAACGTAATGGAACGTGCTTTCAACTTAGTTCACGCTGATCTTGCAGCGTTTGACGTTGTCGGTGCTGAGCAGATTATTGGGCAAGCCTATTGGACTAAATCGATTCAGCATGTTTGGCGTAAGGACGAGGGTCGTAACTTTACCTTCCCGGATCAGGCCAGCGTCGATGCTATGGTCAGTAAGGAAGCCGTTATGTTCCATCAAAATAAAGACGGGACTCTAATCGAAAGGCTTCGTGAGCGTCGGTCTCCGAAGAAAGTAGAGGTGCCCAAAACTCCCGAAGTAAAACCGAAAAAGCGTCGGATGCGTAGGAAAACTGGAAGTGAAGATCCTACCAAATAACATTGCTGTACTAGAAAACGATTCGCATATCTCCCGCTGGGTCGAAGAGACCGGGAAGTTAGATCACGATGAGTATTCTCTCCCGATTATTCTAAAGCATATCAAGGATGGCGATTACGTTGTCGACGCCGGGGCTTTCATTGGTGACCACACCGTAGCCTATGTTAGGGCTGTCGGGTCTACCGGAAGAGTCTATGCCTTTGAGCCAAACATATCAGCGTACGAATGTTTAGTTTATAATTGTCCATCCGCCATAACTGTTAAGGCTGGGCTTAGTGATAAACCCAGTAGCCAGTTCTTCTCTGTAGCGGATAACGCTGGGTCGAGTCGTATAACTGATTCTGGTGACAGAGTTGTTTTTGTTGTGACCTTGGATTCTTACGATTTACCTAGGCTAGATTTCTTTAAATTGGATGTAGAGGGATTTGAGGTATCAGCTTTGAAGGGGGCCAAGAAAACTATAAATAAGCACCGCCCAGTCATGTGGATCGAGGTTAACGAACATGCCTTACAACAACGTGGAGAATCCCCTATCTCATTAATCACTTATCTCAGGTCTGAACTCGGGTACGGATTGGAATCGTTCCCTCCTGAGGAAGGACCCCAATACGATCTTTTATGCAAGCCTCTGTAGACCTATTCATACGTAGCTATAAGAAAGACTTCGAGTGGCTTTCTTATTGCCTGAAGTCCTGTGCCAAGTCAGCCAAAGGTTTTCGTCAGATTCATATTGTTGTACCGCATGGTGACCAGCACGAGTTGAACCACCTGACTTTGGAGAAAGTACATATCTGCCCTAGGTACGCAGAGGATTACTTAGGCCAGCAGGTAACCAAGCTAAACGCTGATTTGTACTCTGACGCCGATTTCATCTGTCACATTGATTCGGATACTGTTTGGTTGCACGACGTGTCCCCCAAGGATTTCATCCACAAAGGCAAAGCGATTGTATACTATGAGCCTTACGACAAAATCGGGGAATGCCCTTGGCAACCAATCGTACAGGAAGCAATAGGTTGGAAACCAGAGTTTGAGTTCATGCGTAGGCCACCGCATACGTTCCCTAGGTGGCTGTACAAAGAGATGAGGAATTTCCTTCAGGCTACCCATAAAGTGCCTTTTGACACTTTCGTTGCTACTCGCCCAGAGCGTAGGTTTAGCGAATATAATACCCTAGGAGCATATGCTTGGAAACACCACAGAGATAAGTTTGAATGGAGAGATCCTAAACAGGATAAAGACACAGTTAGACAGTTTTGGTCTTGGGGTGGGATCGATGCCCACCGAGAAGAACTTTCCAATCTTTTAGGCTAGGGTCTTGACACCCCGCATCAACTAGTTACATCGTATCTCAGTTCTTTGGCAGAGGTGTCGATGCGATAGGGCTAACTCGCCTGCGCCCTACAGGCTACGCTTAAATGACACCGACGCGGTATCCGACGGCTAACGGGTATCCAACTAACCTCTAGGGCTTGCCGGCTCTTAAAATAAGAAACGACAAAGAGACACGCTCATCGTGTGATGAGAAGTCTTCAGTCATTACTTTAACAAAGGAGATACTAATATGCCTTGTACGAATATTGAGAATCTTCTGATTACTGAGTCCGGCCGTATCGGTGCGGATATCTATCGGAAGACTTTGAACACGTCCCCGTGGACGACTCTGGTTAAGCAAGAAGCTTGGCCGGATGAGATGGGCACAACTGTTAACGTTCTGATCTATGAGCGGACCCTGCCGGCTTCCGGCGCTGGGATTACGTTCTCTGACGTAGCGTATAACGGTGTCGGCACCCAAGTCATCGGCGCTACCCCGACTGGTTCTAACACCGGACCCGGAACCTGCGCTGTTGCCGGTAACGACCTCGGCTTCGCCCAGACCCTCCGTACCTATAACCTCCAACAGGCTGCAATCAACTCCCCTGATATCTGCTTGAACGACCTTCGCTTCCCCGTGAAGCGGCAGGAACAGCTCCGCAACATCATGGCAGTTCTGACTGAGAACACGCAGTATGCTTGGGAAAACCGTTACCGCGACGAATACGTTCGTCTCGCTAACTACAACGTAAACGCTAACCAAGGTGAACTTTTGGCGGCTTCTGGCCAGACCAAGGGTTCCTTCAGCACCTCCGCTCTCCCGACGAGCCGATTGACTCAGGGCATCCTGCGTTACTTCTACTCTCGGTTGATCCGTGACGGCGCTGCTCAGAATGCATACGGCAAAGAAAACGGTGCTCCCGTGTTCTTGCTCGTCACCTCCCCCGAGGCTTCTGACGACCTGATCAAGCTCAACGCGGACATCCGTCAGGATCTCCGTTATGCGAAACCCAGCGAACTAATCCAGCCCCTCGGCGTAGAACGTAGCTATGCTGGTTTCTACCATTTGGTAGACACCATGACTCCTCGCTACGACTTCGTTGGTGGCGCTTGGGTTCGTCGCTATCCGTATGCCACAGATGCTAACGCATCGAAGGGCACTCGGTTCATCCCGAATCCCGCGTACTTCACGGCGGAATACGAAGATTCTATTATCTTCCATCCCGACGTGTTCACCTCGCTGGTCGCGAAGCCCATCAGCTCCACCGGAGCTATGGCATTCGACCCGCAGAGCTACCGCGGTGACTTCCGCTGGCGGAATATCCCCAGCCGGGATTGTAACCCTGACGGCACGATCGGATTCTTCCGGGCTATCTTTAGCTCCGGTTCGAAACCCGTTCGTCCCGAGCTCGGTGTGGTTATCCGCCACAAGCGCTGCGCGGCCGACTTCGGCCTCGTTGGTTGCTACTCGTAATCTGAGTAACTGAATTGAAGGGGGGCGTAGGTCACATCCCTGCGCCTCCCTTCTTTTTATAAACATGAATTGCGGATGTCCCGAGTGTGCAGCGAAAAAAGGTCGTGGCCCCGCCGTGATCGTTATTGCTGTCACTCCTAAAAGAGGAGATAAAAATATGAAGATTGCTACGTTTGCAGTCCCGAAGGGTTTCACTCCGCCCGAAGGCGTCGTCGAGGGAGACACGTTCGAAGCTATGGCCACGTTTAAACACGGTGGCAAGTCTTTGGACTTGGTTTCTATCGAAGGAGCCGAAGCGGAAATGCCTGAGATGGAAATGGAAGAAACCAGCAAAGCTCCCGCTGAAGCTGGATTTGCCGAAGCCATCGAGATGGCCGCAGCCCCAGAAGGAAAGATGGCGTAAGTGAAGCGTGAGGTTAAGGGCGAAGGCTGGAAAGAATTTGTCTGCGCGATTGTTGAGCAGGGGATTCACGATCTAGACTTCGCCCTTACCGCACCCATTGGTCGCAAGCTGGACCCGAAGAATTATTTTACCCCCTTACATTTTGAATTGTTTTTTGATCAAGTCCCAAATCTTTGCGAGGCTGCTGGTATAAGAATATCTGCCCAAGCAATCGAGAAAAAAGTAAGGGAAAAGATTGACAAGCTAAGGATTATCAGGAATAGAAGGAGGGAGAAACTATGTCAGAACCAACCCAAGCAAATATTGAATTCGTAAGCCAACTCCGAAGGGCTTTACTGTTCGGTCAGATTACCCGCGCTCAATTGCGTGGTACTTCCGGAGAAAATCTCCAAGGCAGTAGCGCCTACCCAGCTTCCGATGAATTTATCCGTAACTTCCAACGGGCAGTTGGTTCCGGCCAAGTTACCAATGCTCAAATCTTGAACCCGAGTTTGATCGGGAACACAGATACTTACGCTCGTGCTAGCAATGCTTTTGTTTTGGAGTGTAATAGGGCAGGTGCTTTCGGCCAGCTCGTAACGACCGTAACCTAAGGAATAAATTATGGCCCTATATCCCGAAGGCACAGCACCGCTACCCTTGGACGACGTCCAGAGGGCAGCAAACAAAGCGAATGAACTCAGCCGTCAGACCCTTGGTCTTAACGGTTCTACCGTTCTCTCCGCAACTGGAACTGCTTCTGATGGTCCTTTCGTTGCTATCCAAATTTTGAAAGATACCGCTATCAGCGCTATTACAGCTCCCGGTGTTACTGGAGCAGCCTCTTTAGTTACGACCTTGACCGCCGGTACTATTGTCTACGGTGATATTCGTTCGGTAACGATCACCAGCGGTCTTCTTATCGCCTACAAGGCAGGATAAATCGCCATGCCGAAACTCGGCTTAGGCTTATCGTTACCGCAGACTAGAGTTGCATCTGGTCCACCTCCGCTCATCATTACCTCCAAAGCCTTTAACTCTTCTGGTGTCCAAGTAGGCTCAACAAATACTGGGGACATCCCCAATGATTGGGTTGCGAACGAAGCTACTGTCGCCTCTGTTATTTTTGCAAACAACAACAGCGTAACAAATATCGGTGGTAGTGCATTCCAAGGCAATCAACTCACATCTGTGACCATACCCAATTCTGTGACCAGCATTGGAAATGGTGCATTCTATAATAACCAACTCACATCTGTGACCATACCCAATTCTGTGACCAGCATTGGTGATTTTGCATTTTATGGCAACCAGCTTGCTGCATTGACCATACCTAGCAGTGTGACCAGCATTGGTGCATATGCATTTGCTAGCAACGCACTTACCACAGTGACCATACCTGATAGTGTGACCAGCATTGGTGATTATACATTTGCTGGCAACGCACTTACCACAGTGACCATACCTGATAGTGTTACCGGCATTGGTACTAGTGCATTTGCTAGCAACGCACTTACCACAGTGACCATACCCAACAGTGTCACAACCATTGGTAACTATGCATTTGCTAGTAACCAGCTTGCTGCATTGACCATACCCAATTCTGTGACCAGCATTGGAGATGGTGCATTTGCTAGCAACGCACTTACCACAGTGACCATACCCAATTCTGTGACCAGCATTGGTAACTATGCATTTCAAAGCAATGCACTTACCACAGTGACCATACCCAACAGTGTGACCAGCATTGGTTATTATGCATTTTCTAACAATACTTCTCTTGCTTCAGTTAGTTGTTTTGCTCCTGCAACAGCTTTTGTTGGATCACAGGCATTTTATTACACCGCTTCTCCATTAACTATCCGAGCCAGAAGCTCCGATGCTTCTTGGACGGCTG
>Ga0247839_1000560_pt1 | contig 65789 bp, 79 predicted proteins | sample LaCruzMarch2015__6_FD_192405 | JGI IMG/M metagenome (GOLD analysis project Ga0247839, IMG submission 192405) | Freshwater microbial communities from meromictic Lake La Cruz, Castile-La Mancha, Spain - LaCruzMarch2015_16m | ecosystem: Environmental > Aquatic > Freshwater > Lake | place: Spain...
TATATCATTGAGGTGCATCATTCATGGTTCCTTTTCTCTAAAGTTTCGCAACTCAATGATACTTGGATTCCGTGCATGATGCCTTTTATTTTATTTGGGTGGACGACTTCATATTACAATTTGCCAAAATATATTTATACATTATTCAACTATTTTCCACCTAGATAACACGGATAAACTGAAAAAGCATTTGTCACACTTTTGTCACATTTGAAGTTTATAGTTAGAAATGTAAGGGAAACCTTAACAGAAAAGAGGTACTTAGTATGATGAGAGGATTCTTCAATTTCGGTTCTTTGGATCGACTTGGCTCATATGGTGGATATTCTATGATGGGCGGCTATTGGTGGATTGGTGGAATAATTCATGTGGTGATTTGGATTGCAGTCATTTGGTTGATTGTATGGGCCGTTAAACGCTTTACCCGTAAACAATCAAGCTTCCAAGAAAGCAATGATGCTGCTTTGAAGATTGCACGTGAACGTTTCGCTAAAGGTGAAATATCCAAAGAACAGTTTGACGAAATTAAACAAGGATTACAGTAATAGAAAAAAACAGACACATCAATAATTGTGTCTGTTTTTTATTAGATGTTGGATAAATCGATGTCTTTAGAAATCGGCCGATTATAATCAGCTAAATCATAGGTTCCAACAAATATAATCTTGGTACCTCCGATTAAATCATGAAGTGAACGACGTTCTTTATGGAAGAAGCCGATGAGCACTGAAAGCCCAAAGAGATACCCCATCCCACTACTGATCATTTCACTGGTGGCTTCACCTAAATATTGGAAATAGAGAAGATACATGACGCCTCCATAAAAGGAGACATAAGGGTTACCTTCTAAGAAGATACCAACCATCCGTCTAAGATAATGAAGCAGAGTTGCATCTTCACCATTCTTTTGGACAATCTTTAAGCCGATGAGTTTCTTGCCTAAAGTTTGGCCATTTAAGATATAGAGTGGAACTATCACTTGATAACTGATCCCTAATAAGATAAAAAAGACAATGGTTGGGATTTGATAGGCATCTGGTAAATTGTTTAAGTTAATATCTCCGCCTGCAGTCACTTGTCCTAGGGCAAGTAAGATTAACCAAAAAATAAGCAAGGCGATATTTTCCGCAAAGACCATCACCAAGTGATCTAAGATATATGCACCCATTCGATTGAAACGACCTGACCGGTTACGTTTCTCTTCGCGGACTTTAAGTTTTTCTACTGAGAAGCGTTCTTTAAGTTTCATTGTTTAGCGGATTGGTCCATTAAGATGACCACAGTATTGGCGAAATAATCATGAAACATTTGACGATTTGGACGAATCACCGTTAAGACACCGGAGACTAAGCTGACCATCAAATAAGCAGAAGTGATGTAAATGGCCCAATCGACAGGCATCCCGACTAAAGCAAGGATTTCAAGGACATAGATGAAAGAGATAATGACAACACCTTCACCCAATAGGGCAAAGACGGAACGAAGGCTTAAGGTTACAAAATCCACAGCTTGACCATTGACCTTGATGATCTTTAATCCCATGATTCGTTTACCGGGTGTTTGTCCTACGCGGTCACCTTTAAAAACAAAGAGTGGAATTAAAACATAATAAGCTAGGGTTAAGAAAATTAAAGTAAAGTAGAAACCAATTTGTAGGCCTTTACTGGCCATCGATAAAACTGTCGTTCCACTCACGAGTGTAATGAATACACCTAAACTTAGATATAAAATGACATAGTCTATTAAGAAGGCTGCAAATCTCTTTAGATTAGGGGCTGTTAAAACAGTTTTAGATTGAACGACTTTCTTATTCTTTTGGCTCATAGCGATACCTCACTGTCCCATTATAACCAAGAAAGTGACCGCTATCAAGTTATTGAGGCAATTAAGACATTGCGATGAAAGCGTTTAGATTTTATTGACCCCATAGGACTAATTTGATATATTAAGTCTAGTATCACTCAATAAAATTTAGGAGGGTTAAGATGCGCAAAATTATGTTGTTCTGTGCTGCCGGGATGTCCACAAGTTTACTGGTTAGCAAAATGGAAAAAGAAGCGATTGCTCGTGGGATTACTGATTTGAAAATTTGGGCAGTTGCTCAACAAGAATATGAACGTGAACTTCATGAAGTTGATGTTTGCCTTCTTGGCCCACAGGTTCGTTTCCGTTTGAAAGAAGCTCAAGAAAAGGGTGCCAAAGTTGGCGTTCCTGTAGATGTTATTAACATGATGGATTATGGATCATGTAATGGACCTAAGGTTCTTGACCAAGCTTTGAATATGATGGCTAATAATCCTAATAAAAAATAGTTTTAAATAACACTCTAAAAAGATGCTAATAATTTGGCATCTTTTTTCATGGTTTATGCATGCGCATTGATTGTTGTTGTGTCGTGATATTGATATAATGTAAACGTTCTCATTTCACCAACGTGAAAGTAAAAGAAAGGGAAACTACTATGAGTAAAAAAGGCTTAAAGATTGTGACCATTGGAGGGGGTTCTTCCTACACTCCAGAACTTGTTGAAGGTTTTATCAAACGTTATGATCATTTACCCATTCGTGAATTGTGGTTAGTGGATGTGCCAGAAGGCCAAGAAAAATTAAATATTGTTGGGAATTTAGCAAAACGTATGGTTGAAAAAGCAGGGGTTCCTATGGAAGTTCATTTGACCCTTAATCGTCGTGAAGCACTAAAAGATGCTGACTTTGTTACAACTCAGTTGCGAGTTGGTTTATTGGATGCGCGTATTAAGGATGAAACGATTCCTGCTAAGTATGGTGTTTTAGGTCAAGAAACCAATGGACCTGGGGGATTGTTTAAAGGTTTTAGAACCATCCCAGTGATCTTGAGTGTCATTAAAGATATGGAAGAATTGTGTCCAAATGCATGGCTGATTAACTTTGCCAATCCAGCAGGGATGGTCACAGAAGCTGTCTTTAGACACACCAATTGGAAGAAATTTGTAGGTTTATGTAATGTGCCCATCGGTATGCAACGTCAAATTGCGGACTTGATGGAAGTTGATATGAACCGTGTACGTATTGATTTTGCAGGCTTAAACCATATGGTATATGGCTTAAATATCTACATTGATGGGCTTGAATCCACACCCAAAGTTATGGAAAAGTTGAATGGATCATCCACTTCTATGGCCAATATTCATGCGAACCCTTGGGGTAAAGAATTCTTAGAAGGCTTAGGGGTTATGCCTTGTGGGTATCATCGTTACTACTATCAAGCCAATGTGATGTTAGATCATCAATTGGAAGATGTGAAAAAAGGTGAATCCCGTGGTCAAGTTGTTAAAAAAGTTGAAGCAGAATTGTTTGAACTTTATAAAGATGTCAACCTCAAAGAAAAACCAAAACAACTTGAAAAACGTGGGGGTGCATATTACTCGGATGCAGCTTGTAATTTAATTGAGTCGATGTACAACGACACCAAAGATATTCAACCTGTGAATACTTTAAATAGAGGAGCTATTACTTCTTTACCTGCTGATGTGGCGGTTGAAGTTAGCTGTGTCATTACCAAAGAAGGTCCACGTCCATTGGCTATGGGTAGATTGCCTATTCAAGTTGAAGGATTAGTTCAACAAATGAAATCCTTTGAACAAGTTGCGACGGATGCAGCTGTATCAGGAGATTACAATACCGCTTTGGTCGCCATGACCATCAATCCTTTGGTTCGTGATGAAGCGAAAGCAAAACTCATCTTAGATGAAATGTTGGAAGCGCATAAAGCTTATCTTCCACAATTTTTTAAGAAGTAATTTGAAGTAACAGTCCTTCATGAAGATAAAGAACTTAATCTTCTTTGATTGGGATGATACCTTGTCTGACTTTAAGACAGGGATCATTCCAGATTCAGCGATTTCAGCTCTACAAACTTTGAATCAACAAGCCAACACAGTGGTTGCTGTGGCTTCGGGTCGAGCGGCGTTTTTCTTTCAGAATAAAGTCAAAGATTTTCGCCTCGATGCGATGGTGTGTACCAATGGTCAATATGCTTCCCTCTATGGGAAAGTCATTTATGAATCCTTTGCGAAAGCGGAAGATCGTGATCGTTTGATTGAAGTTCTAAAACCTTTTGGGGGTTCTGTCATGGGCATTCACAGTGAACTTGGCATTAAGATGTATTTGTATCCAACCAATCCAGAGATTCTGAATCATGATTCTTATCAATCCCTGAGTGCTTATGGGCCATCGATAGAAACGATTGATAAGGTGCATATCTTATTAGCAGGCTATCCAGAAGCTGCCGATGTGGCGGTTCAAGCAGCTTTACCACAGTATCAGTGTCATCGCTACAATGGCTACATGGTGGACATTATTCCTAAGAATGCCTCTAAGCTTGCTGGGATTGAAGTCATTGCGCAACACTTAGGCTTAGAATTGAAAGATGTCTATGCTTTTGGAGACAGTCACAATGACTATCAAATGATTGAAGGGGTAGGTATGGGGATTGCTTTAGGCAACGCTAAAGAAGAAATCAAAGCCATTGCTCAATACGTGACCACTGACTTGCAAGACGATGGTGTCTATAAAGCGCTAGTCCATCTTGGACTATTAAAGGAGAATTAAATGAAATTAATTGTTAATGCGGATGATTTTGGTTTAACACCAGGCGTAAACGCAGGTATTATTGATGCTTTAAAAAGAGGTATTTTAAGATCCACTACAGCGATGTGTAATATGCCTGCGATTGAAGAAGCCGCAGCGTTAGCCAAAGCTAACCCAGATTTAGGGGTAGGCATTCATTTGGTTTTGACAGCGGGAAGACCTTTGGTAGCGGGTCATAAGACCATCGTCGATGAAAAAGGCAATTTCTTACGAAATGCTTCTATTGCGAAAATCAATGTGGATGGTGAAGAAGTTTATACAGAATATGTGGCTCAAATGGAACGTTTTATCCAACTCTTTGGATGCAAACCAACCCATATCGATGGACATCATCATACCCATGCATTGCCTCAAACCGTTGAAGCAACCAAACGTTTGGCAAAGAGATATGGCATTGACTATATTCGTTCTGTCAGTGAAGGCGTTGATTTTGTGATGGATTTCTATGCCGATCAAGTTTCTGTGTCGGATTTGATTTATAAGCTAGAAGCTCGTAAAGATAAGGCTAAAGTTGAACTGATGTGTCATGTTGCATTTATTGATGTTGATTTGATGCTATGCTCAACCTATAATGTTAATAGAGTAAAAGAACTTGAAACTTTGATGAGTCCTGAAGCACATGCTTGGGTCAAAGATCATAACGTAGAACTCACGCACTTTTAAGGAGAACCAATATGAAAAAAGTCGCTATTATTAGTCGCAGTTCTAATCAAACCAGTGCATTTATGGTTGCCGTAGACATTCGTAAAGAAAAAGGCGAACTCCCTTACGATGTTAAATTGGTTTTACATCCTAATTTCATCGAACCCATTGAAGCGTTTCAACCTGACTTTGCCATCTTAGGTCCAGAAACCATTGTATGGCAAAAAGCCATTGAGGATTACTTGAAATCTAAGAATATTCCCTACATTATTGCAAAGGGATCTCACTTCGCAACACGCCAAGTAGAAGCCATCTTTGCTTTAGTGAAGTAAACAACAAATTATGTGATTTAAAATAAGCGGAAACAGATGTTTCCGCTTTCATTTTGTCCTTTATGATATGTAAACGGTACCAATTTCACACAATTTTCCACATTTTGTGCTTGATTTATGTTTTTTCTTTGCTAGAATTGACTGTAGAGGTGAAAACCTTAAGGGGAGATTCACACTGGGCAAGTGAGTTATCGAACCTGAAATCCATTTATACAATTCCGAAAGGGGAAAACAAAACACATGGATGGTTTAACAAGATTTTTAGAAGAAAAATTCTTACCTATCGCTGCTAAGATGCAGTCAAACCGTTATTTGATGTCCTTGCGTGATGGTTTAGTACTATCATTGCCAATGATGATCGTCGGTTCATTCGTTATCGTTATCGCTGAATTACCTGTTGATGCTTACCAATCTTTAATGGCTGGTATCTTCGGGGACAACTGGAAATGGTTCAACTGGGGCGTAATCTTCGCTTCCACGATGGGCTTAGTTGCTATGATCGCAGTTATCGGTGTTTCTTATGCTCTAGCTAAATCCTATGGCAAAGAACCTCTACCTGCTGCTGGCATCGCATTGTCCGGCTACTTCATTCTCTTAATCCAAATGGATGGTGGCGGATATGCTACTACTTACTTAGGATCTCAAGGTTTGTTTGCTGCAATGTTAGTTGCTATCATCACCGTTGAAGTCTATAACTTTGTTATCGACAAAAACTGGACGATTAAACTACCTGAACAGGTTCCACCTGCAATCAGCCGTTCATTCACAGCTTTAGTTCCTGCTGCTATTACCACAGTTATGTGGACTGCTGTCCGTTACGGATTTGCACAAACTTCTTATGGTGATTTGTCAACATTCGTTCTACAAATCCTACAAATTCCTCTAACTGCAGTTGGTACAGGTATTGCCGGTACAACCGTTGCTATCTTCTTCAACTCTGCATTCTGGTTCGTTGGTATCCACGGGGCTGCTATTGTTGGTTCCGTATTTAACCCAATCTGGACTTCTGCTCAACAAGCAAACTTGGCTGCATTCAATGCTGGTCAAGATCTTCCATACATCGTTACATCAGAATTCATCAACAACTTGATTTATCAAGGCGGTTCTGGTGCTACCTTGTCCTTAGCATTCATTATGGCTTTCTTGGCAAAATCCGAACAAATCAAATACATCGGCCGTTTGTCTTTGGGCCCTGGACTCTTCAATATTAATGAAACTGTCACATTCGGTCTTCCTATTATCATGAACCCAATGATGATGATTCCATTCTTCTTGGCTCCTATCGTTATTACATTGTTATCCTACTTCGCAATTGCTACGGGTATTGTTGGCCGTTTACCTGGCTTGGCAGCACCTTGGACTATGCCTATCGTCCTATCCGGTTTCTATGTCGGTAATGGGGATGTACGTGTTGTCTTGCTACAAGTTGTAAACTTTGTTGTCTCCGGTTTGATCTACTTCCCATTCATCGCTGCTTGGGATAAGAAAAAATACGCCGAAGAACAAGGCGCATAATAACCCACTAAAAATATTGCCCACTAGAGCCGCTATCAGCGGCTCTTTTTATTGCTTTAGAGTATAATTAGAGTAATGAGGTCTTAACCATGATTGAAGTCAGTCATTTAACAAAGTCATTTACTCAATATGAAAAAGAGTCGGGTTTAATGGGTCTACTAAAAGGCTTTTTTAATGCTAAGAAAAAAACGATAACAGCTGTTGATGATGTGAGTTTTACGATTAATGAAGGTGAGATTGTCGGTTATATCGGCGCAAATGGAGCGGGTAAATCCACGACCATCAAAATGTTGACGGGAATTCTTACACCTACGCACGGTGAAGTATGCGTTAATGGGATCATTCCTCATAAAGATCGCGTTAAAAATGCGTTAAATATTGGGGTTGTCTTTGGGCAAAGAACGCAACTTTGGTGGGATTTACCTTTGGGTGAATCGTTTACTATACTTAAAGAGATCTACTTGATTAATGATCTAGATTATCAACAAAAAATGAAAGAACTTAATGATATTTTAGACTTAAATGAATTCATTAAAGCACCTGTACGGACATTATCTCTAGGTCAAAGAATGCGTGCAGATATTGCTGCAAGCCTGCTGCATAATCCTAAAATTCTGTATCTTGACGAACCTACGATTGGATTAGATGTCAATGCGAAACTTAAGATGAGACAAGCCATTAAACAAATGAATGAGAAGTTCAAAACCACAGTCATCTTAACGACCCATGATCTAGATGATATTGAAGAACTTTGCTCTAGAATCTTGGTTATCGATCAAGGAAGACTTATTTATGATGGTGATTTAGCCACGATCAAAGAAAAGTATGGGTCAACCCTAAATCTCCATTTTCAGTTAAAAGAAGAAATAAATTCTATAGAAGAAATAAAGTCACGATTAGAGTTTGAAGCAGATGTTGTACTTAAGTTGACGGATTTAGGACTAACATTAGAATTTGATAAAAGACTTCATAAAGTAGGCACACTCACCCATAAGGTGATGTCCCATTTTGAAGTTTTAGATATGTCTATCTCTGAAACATCGATTGAAAAGATTGTGGGTGATATTTATCGTGAGGGGAAAGTATGAATTTAGGTTTATATTTTCGTCGATACCTACCTTTTACTAAAGCTTCTTTTTCAGTTGCTTTAGCATATCGTACCCATATCCTCTTATGGATCTTTGCGAATATTTTAGAGATATTCATGATGGTGATGGTCTGGGTTGCAGTTTATTCAAGTGCTACGACCACGACGTTATATGGATTTAGCCTAAGAGATATTATATTCTACAACATCATCATGACCTTAAGTAGTTCGATGGTATTTATGATGCCGTTATGGGATGTGGCCGAAGACTATTTCGATGGGAAGATTGCCATGAGTTTAATCAAACCAATTGATTATAAAACCATGGTGTTCTTTAAAAACCTGGGTGGAAATATCTTTAGAAATATCATGATTTCATTTCCCATTATAGTTTTAATGATGATCTTACCGATCATAGGTATAGAAAGTATCCATCCAACACTACCTCAAATAGGTTGGTTTATCTTGAGTATAGTATTGGGACTATGGATCAACTTTACCTCTAACTTTATCTTCTCTTTATTGGTCTTTAAGACGGAAGCAACTTTTGGTTTGTTTCAACTCAATGAGATCATTCTTCGCATTTTTTCAGGTGCTTTAATTCCACTAGCCTTCTTTCCTGATTGGGCGCGTATTTGGATATTAAGATTTCCCTATGCCTCCATTCAGTCAACGCCTACTTTAATTCTATTGGGTCGATTAGAAAATACCTATTTTAAGGATGCATTCTTGTGGCAGATATTTTGGGCCATCAGTTTAGGTCTTTTAAGTCAGTATTTGTGGAAAAAAAGTGTTCATTCTTTGAAAGTATTAGGTGGATAAATGAAAAGATATCTCAAGATCTATCGTATCTTTCTAAGTCAATATCTGAAACGACTTGTGGCGTATCGGATGGATTTTTTCATTGGTGCACTGTCATTTGTGTTTGTTCAACTCTCAGGGATTCTATTCATCGGTTTAGTATTCAATCAAATTCCTGATTTATATGGGTATTCATTCTATGAAATGTTATTTCTCTATGGGTTCTTCCAACTCCCAAGAGGGATTGATCATTTGTTTACCGACAATATTTGGTTGATCCCCATGAAAATTCAAAGAGGTGATATGGATCGTTATTTAGTGCGACCGATTCCTGCACTGTTTCAATTGGTTGCGGAGCGGTTTCAACAAGAGGCTATCGGTGAATTGGTGGTAGGCATCACCGTGTTATGGATTGCATCCATTCAATTACATTTAAGCGTGACAATAATAAGCATCATCCAACTGAGCTATTTAGTTTTCTGTGGTACTTTAATCTACACCAGTCTAAAGTTACTTACCGCTTCCTTAAGCTTTTGGATTACCAACAGTATGCAGCTGATGACCAGTGTGTATAATTTAGCGGATTTCGCGAAGTATCCAACCCCTATCTTTCCAAAGTGGATTCAGATTCTCATTACCTATGTTGTTCCTTTTGCTTTTGTGAGTTACTTTCCTGCCAGTATACTTTTGAAGCAACAAGCTTTTTTACCGATTGCACTGGGGAGTACATTTGCTTTAGTCCTTTTATCAACAGCGGCACTTAGCTTATGGATCCTAGGTTTAAAAGCCTATACTAGTGTGGGGAGTTAAAATGCTTAGAATTAAGAAAAGACCGCTTCTTCAAGATGGTGAAATTAAGTTAAAACTAGTTGCGAAACACAAAGATTGTGACCCATTAGGTTGGGGTCAATCACGGGTCTATGACATCTATGAGTGCGCGCAAAATAGAATTGTGGGTCGATGTGATCTAAGAAAGGGGAATACCCCTACCTTAGATTTAGCTGGACATATTGGCTATACCATCTATGTACCTTATCGTGGCCATCATTATGCCTCAAAAGCAACTCGACTCTTGTTTAAACAAGCACAGTATATGGGGATGAAAGAAATCATCATTACCTGTAATACGGATAATCTTGCTTCTTATCGCAGTTGCGAATTAGCAGAGTGTACATTTGTGGAAACAAGAATTGTTCCACCAACACATGAACTTTATGCTCAAGGTGATCGAGAAAAAGCCATATTCGTCAAGAAGTTGTAAACGGTGAAAAAATCATCCAATTTGTAAAGATTAGGTAAGCTAAGTCTCCCAGCGTAAGAGCTTTTGGTATAATGGTAAAGACGAGGTAACTATGATCAAACTGTTTGTGAGTGATATGGATGGAACCTTATTGTATAATCCAGATAATTATCACTCTCGTGAAATGTCTTTAGAAAACAAAGAAGCGGTCTTGAAGCTTCATGCGTCAGGTCTTCGTTTTATGATGGCCAGTGGACGAGATATCAATTATCGTCATGTTTTAGAGAAAACATTCGGATTTCAAATTGATGCGATTGGAATGAACGGATGTAATGTGGTTATCGATGATGAAATCTTGTGTGATCATGGATTAACCCATGAAGATTGTGTACGCCTCACTGACGCATTGGTACACTCACCCGTCATGACCAATTTTCTAGGCATTACCTCTGAGGGTGACTATGTGTTTGAATATATTGATCGTGAGCCCTATCAACATTTTTATGCTTTATCCAAAGAAGGTATCTTTAAGAGTGTCAGTGAATTAACCATTGAAGAATGGCTTAAAGATCCCTATCGAAAGCCATTTAATAAACTTGTAGGTATGGTTAAAACCATTGAAGATCGAAATGAATTGTTAAAATTCTTTGAAGCACGCTTTGGGGAGCAATATGATGTGATCTACTCAGGCAATGAGAATATCGAAATTATGCCTAAACATATTTCTAAGGGACAGGCTTTACTTGAACTCATGCAACTCAAAGGTTATAAACCCACTGAAGTAGCTGTCATCGGAGATTCTATGAATGACATCACCATGCTTCAGGCAGTTCCAAATAGTTTTGCGATGAGTCATTCAGATCATCCAATTTTAGAAGCCAGCAAATATGTGGTGGACTCTGTCGCTGAAGCCATAGATATGGTTTTAGCGTGGAATGAAAAAGAGGCACAACTTGAACGTTAATTATCATACCCATACGTCACGTTGCGGACATGCGTATGGAACAGATGAACAATATGTAAAAGCAGCCATCGAAGCTGGTTTTGAAGTTTTAGGATTCTCTGATCACGTTCCTTTTGCAGGGGTACATGCCCCTATTGATCGCATGGATCTGGATCAAATGGAGGAGTATATCCAAAGCATTTTAAATTTAAAAGAGAAATATGCACCCGAAATACAGATTAAACTAGGTTTCGAAATCGAGTATTATCCACAACTCGAATCGTATTATCAAGACCTTAAATCAAAGGTCGATTACTTACTTTTGGGTCAACATTATAAATATGTGGGATCCTATGGATATGATATGTATACCAACGATGAAGATCTTGAAACGTATGTTCAACAAGTTTGTGCTGGGATGCGCAGCGGCTTAGTTCAAATCTTTGCCCATCCGGAATACTTCATGTTGGGTAGAAAACATTGGAATGAGGCCTGTATTCAAGCTGCCCATGCGATTGGCAAATGCGCTCAAGAAACAGGTGTTGCTTTAGAAATCAATTTAAATGGGATTCGTTTTGGCCGTCAACACTACAATGGAATTGAAGCTTATCCTTATCCTTTTATGCCTTTTTGGAAGATTATGGCACAGTATCAAATCACCACTGTTTATGGGTTAGATGCCCATCGACCTTTGACCTTACTCGAAAGTCATCGCATGGATTTGTTTAAAGAAGATTTTAAAGAATTAGGGATATTCCCTAATCTGAACTACAGGTTTTAAGGATGAAAAAACTGGCCCACTTTATCGTTAAGAAACCTTTTAGTGTTAGCCTTTTAATTGTGCTCCAGTTGGCTGCTATCTATGCCTTTGTTTTTGTGCTCAGTCAAGCGTTTGAATTTATCTATTATCTGCACTTAGTGGGGAGTATGATTTTAGTTATTTATATTCTTAACTTATCAGATAATCCCTCTTATAAGCTCACATGGATCATCTTTATTTTAGGGATTCCATTAATTGGAACCATCACTTATTTAATGTTTGGTGGTCGTAAAGTTCCTAAACGATTAAGTCTTGGCATCAATGAACTTCAACCTGAGCAAGATCCGCTCCTCATTCAAAAACCAGAATTATTCAATGAGATTCGACGTGCCATAGATCGGCGCAGTGTGGAGTATATTTTAAGAAACACTGGATATCCACTTTATAAAGACTCAAAAGTAAGCTACTACCCTACCGGTGAAAGTAAATTTGAAGCTTTAAAAGCGTCCATAAAGAGAGCAGAGAAATTCATCTTCTTAGAATATTTCATCATTAAAGAAGGAAAAGTCTGGACCAGTATCTTTGATTTACTAAAAGAAAAAGTCAAAGAAGGTGTTGAAGTTAGATTTATGTTTGATGATGCAGGTGCGGGTACGTTACCCCATGACTTTATCGATAATGTGAGAGCGACAGGCATCCAAGTGGTCATCTTTAATCCCATTCGACCTGTTTTAGCCATTCGTATGAATAACCGTGATCATCGTAAGATTGCGGTCATAGATGGCAAAGAAGGCTATATTGGGGGAACGAATTTAGCCGATGAATACATCAATGCGATTACCCGTTTTGGGCATTGGAAAGATGTAGCCATTAAAATTGAAGGGGAAGCGGTCTATGCTTTAACCTTAATGTTTCTACATTTTTATGACTATACGGCTAAAACTAAATCTGATTTCAAATCATATTGGGTAGAAAATCCAATCTATGAAAATGAAGGATTTGTCCAAAGTTATAGTGATTCACCCACCGATGATGAACCAGTCAGTGAGAATACACACTTAAATCTTATCAACACAGCGTCTCATTATATCTACATCATGACCCCTTATTTGGTCATTGGGTATGAGATGGTTCAAGCTTTGTGTACAGCCGCTAAAAGTGGTTTGGATGTTAGAATCATGGTGCCTCATATTCCGGATAAGAAATATGTGTTCTCAGTGACGCGTTCTAATTATGAGAAACTCACCAAAGATGGGGTGAGAATTTATGAATATTTGCCTGGATTTGTTCATGGTAAGGTGATGGTAGCGGATGATCGCATTGCGATTGTGGGGACCAGTAATTTAGATTTTAGATCCTATTATCTTCATTTTGAATGTGGAGCCTTACTGATTGATTCTCCTTGTATTGCAGATATTGTTAAAGATTACCAAGAAACTTTAGAGAAATGTGAAGAAATTACCTATGAGGCTGCCAAAAACGTGCCCGCTATTGTAAAATATTATCGTGCCATTTTGAATGTATTTAGTGGACTATTATAAGGAGCTAAGATGAAAACAGGATTAGTACTTGAAGGCGGAGGACTCCGCGGAGCGTATACAGCTGGTGCTTGTGCTTGGATGATTGAACAAGGACTTGAGTATGATGTCCATATTGGGATTTCATCCGGGGCGATGTATGCTGCCTGTACCGCCATGAAAGATGTGAAGATGTTGCATGATATTTCGGTCAATGCTTCGGTGGAAGAGGGAAATATTGGCGTAAAAGCCTTTTTACGTGAAGGAACGCCTGTAGCCTACAATAAGATGTTTCAAGAGATCCTGTTGAAACGTTTAAACTTTGATGTCCAAAAATTTAGAAAAGTTAAACCCTTAGTAGAAATCGGCATCTATCGTTTAAAAACACAAGAAACCATTTGGCTGAATCAAAAAGATATGGATGATGAGATTAAACTCATGCAAGCAGCGTGTACACTTCCCATCGCTGGTAAAAACGTCAAGGTCAATCATGAACTTTGGATGGATGGCGGGGTAAATACAATGATTCCTGTTGAACGTGCTATGGTGCATGGGGTGGATCGAATGATTGTGGTCATCACCAAGCCTTCTAACTTTGTTAGAAAAGATAATGCACCGTTAACTCAATTTTTATTGGATGTCATCTACCATAAGTATCCTAAACTACTTAAAGAATTTAGAGCACGAAAAGATGTCTATAATCGTGAAATGAATTTGGTTAAAGACTTAGTTAAAGCAGGCAAAGTCATCTTGATACAACCCACCAAAGACTTTGGAGCTAAACGTTTCAAAGCAACCTACGATCAAGTTCAAGCGATGTATGATTTAGCGTTTGAGGACTGTGAAGCACAAAAAGAAAGTATTCTAAACTTCATGAAATGAAATAAAAGGCGTAAGCCTTTTATTTCATTTCAGAGATGGTTAATTGTTTATGGAATACATGGAGTAATTTCCCCATGGTTATTACATTGGGTATCAATTTTGAGTTTTCTATTTTGCTAATTTCAACTTGTTTTATCCCTGTTATTTGAGCTAAATTCATTTGGGTTAGTTTATGCTCAATACGCAAATCATAGATTGTTTGTGCAAATTTCTCTGCGAATAAAAGATCCTCATAAGCCTTCGCAAAATTAACATCTTCAATTAATTGTGTATTTAATCTTTCTTTAATGTTTTTTCTCATAAATGATTAGTCCTTCTGTGTCTTGAATGTAACCATATTTTGTAGCGCTCTTTTAAGTTCAAAGCGAGGTGTTTTTTGAGTTTTCTTTATAAACCCATGAGAAATAATAATGGTATAACTTGGAGCGTAGAAGAATAGAGTTCTGAACTCATGATTAACTGAACTGGTTCTAATTTCAAAGATTCCATCTTCAATATGTTTTATAGATTTGCACTGTAAAGTATTCTCTTCAAATCTCACTAAATCTCGATAAATAGCAGCTTTGATTTTTGCTTCAAGTTTGTCTACATATAAGAAATATTCATCTTCTAATCTATCAGATACAAAATTAATTTTCCAAGCCACAAGCTTACCAATGTCGATATCATAATATAGGTATTAACCTATAAAGTCAATAAACAATTCCTTATAATACAAACATGATTTATTTAATTTTAAATTGTGGTGATGAAGTAAAACTCAATATTTCTTTTGTTGTTGGATGCGGAAAGCTTAGTTTGACTGCCCATAGCGCTAGTTGTTGTCCCACCTTAGCAGAAGGGTTGTAGCGTTGGTCTCCCCACAAAGGACAGCCTCTCGATGCAAATTGAACGCGGATTTGATGAGCTCTCCCAGTTTTTAAATCGATTTCTATTTGATGTAGATAAGCTTCAGAGTGAAGGACAGAATAACTGAGTTCACAATATTTGCCTTGGTCTTTAGAGACTACACGTGAAGTATTGGTTTTTTCATCCTTTACAAGATAATCAAACAAAGTTGTTTCTTTTGGAAGTTTTCCAGTCACCATGGCTTGGTAAGTTTTTTGGACTTGATGCGTACGAATACTCTCACTCAGTCGTGAAGCAGCTTTGGATGTTTTAGCGAACACCACAACGCCGCCTGCGGGGCGATCTAAGCGATGAACCAATCCACAGTAAATGTTGCCAGGCTTGTTATAAGTTACCCGTAGGTAGTCTTTAGCCATGGTTAAAAGATCTAAATCTTTAGAGTCATCTTCTTGCATGGGTACATTCACAGGTTTCTCTACCACCAACAGGTGGTTATCTTCATAGATGATCTTCATTTAAAAACAATACGCCCAGTCACACCACAGGCTAAGGGTTCTGGTTTAGATTTAATGGGGAGGGCTAAGGCGGCAACTTCGATTTCTTTAGGGACATTTCTAAAGGTTTTCTTTAACAGTTCAGCCATTAGATTTTCTTTAAAACCATCGGTATAAGCATTCACTAAGAAAAACAAAGGTTTTGGATCTAAGAGTAAAGCACAGGCTGTTACTAAGGTTTCAATGTCATCTTCAAAACGCCAAATCTCACCTTTAGGCCCACGTCCAAAAGCTGGAGGATCCATAAGAATTCCGTGATAGGTATGGCCACGTTTGAGTTCTCTTTGGACAAAAGTTAAAGCATCTTCTGAAATATAGCGAATATGCGCATCTTGCATATCATTCAGATCGCGATTCTCTTTAGCCCACTGTAAAATCGATTTAGAAGCTTCCACGTGGACCACTTCTTGTGCACCTGCTTTAGAGGCCACCAAGGAAGCAGCGCCTGTATAGGCAAAAAGATTGAGGATTCTAACAGGTTCTTTAGATTGTCGAATGAGTTCACCCATCCAATCCCAATTGGGGGCTTGTTCAGGAAAGACCCCTGTATGTTTATAAGGGGACAGTGCTAATTTTAGTTTCATGCGTTTATAGGAGATGAACCATGGCTCAGGCGTAGCTGTGTTGATTTGCCAAGTACCAGGCCCCCCTTGAACGACTTTAAAAGAGGCATCTGGACGCGACCAAAGACGTCCGTCACTCACACTTCCAATCGCATGTGCATCCGGTCTTCTTAGGGTATATCCATTCCAATTTTCAAGTTTATCGCCATTGGCGGTATCGATGATTTCGTAGTCATTTAAATGTGCGATGATTTTCATAGGTCTATTATACGCTAAACCCTTTTAGGAAAAGAGATAACTTTTAGGGTTTATTTGTAAGAAATAAAAACATCAAATTTAATTTGATGTTTGAAACAAGCGATGGCTGGGGTACAAGGATTCGAACCTTGGAATGCTAGAGTCAGAGTCTAGAGCCTTACCGCTTGGCGATACCCCAATTAAACATGCATTTAGTGCTGTCTTATTATATAATATAAAACGCAAAGGGTCACTACTCATGAATCAAAAAATACGTACACGTTTCGCGCCTTCTCCTACCGGTTATATGCATATTGGTAACTTAAGAACGGCACTCTATGAATATTTAGTCGCTAAGAAAGAAGGCGGAGATTTTATCTTGCGTATTGAAGATACCGATCAAGCACGCTTGGTTGAAGGTTCCATTGAGATTATCTATGACACTTTGAATCGCGTTGGATTGCATTACGATGAAGGACCCAACAAACCTGGAAATTATGGACCTTATGTCCAATCAGAGCGTCTACCCATGTATAAAGGATATGCTGTAGACTTGATTCAAAAAGGTGGAGCTCATGTATGCTTCTGTGATGAAAGCATCATTCAAGCACAACGTGAAGCGGCTGACCAAGCAGGGGTACCTTTTAAATTCCAAGATCCTTGTCACCACTTAAAACAAGCCGATATTGAACAAAGAGTTGCTTCTAATGAAGCGCATGTCATTCGTCAAACCATTCACCCTGGGGCATCCACGGTATTTCATGATGAAGTCTATGGGGACATTGAAGTTGAGAGAGACATTCTAGATGAACAAGTTTTACTCAAATCGGATGGATTTCCAACCTATAACTTCGCCAATGTGGTGGATGATCATCAAATGGAAATTACCCATGTGGTGAGAGGAAATGAGTATTTAAGTTCTACCCCTAAATACAATTTATTGTATGAAAGCTTTGGTTGGGATAAACCCACCTATATTCATTTACCTCCCGTCATGAAGGATGAACAACATAAACTATCCAAACGTAATGGGGATGCATCCTTCCAAGATCTAGTGGCCAAAGGGTATTTACCACAAGCCATTTTGAATTACATTGCTTTACTTGGATGGAGCCCAGAAGGAACGCAAGAAATCTTTACCCTTGAGGAACTCACAAAAGCCTTTAGTATTGAACGTATTTCGAAGTCACCGGCCATCTTTGACATCGAAAAACTCAAGTGGATGAATGGGATGTATCTGCGTGCATTAGCTCTAGAAGATTTCCATGCTTTATGTTTACCTTATTATGCAACCGCCATTCAAAGAGACTGTGATTTGCTCGAAGTCAGTAAAATGCTTCAGCAAAGAGTCTCGATTCTCGCAGAAATCCCAGAAATGGTAGATTTCATTGATACCTTTAAAGAATATGACGTACAGATGTATTTCCATCCCAAGATGAAGACCGATAAAGCCATCTGTATTCAAGCGCTAGAAGCATCACTTGAGGTTTATAATGCCATTGAGAATTGGAAGAATGTGGAAGAACTCCATACCCGCTTATCTTTAGTTCCTGCTGCCTTAGGACTTAAGAATGGTCAGATCTATTGGCCCATTCGGACGGCAGTTACAGGTAAACAATTTACCCCAGGGGGGGCTTTAGAAATCCCTTATATTTTAGGAAAAGAAGAAAGCATTCGTAGAACCGTCTTCGGCTTAGAAAAACTCAAAGCATTTCAAGAATAAGACAGCCCAGCTGTCTTATTTTCTTTTTTGGTGATAAGGGGACATCTTAGGGTGGATTTGGTATAATATTATAAGCTATGACAAACCTCTCCCACCTCAATGAAAATCAATTAAAAGCGGTCTTAACCCAAGGTCGATATGTGCGCATTATTGCAGGTGCAGGCAGTGGTAAAACCCGTGTTTTAATTGAACGTATGGCCCATCTCATCACAGATTTAGGGGTTTTTCCAAGTTCTCTTTTAGCCATTACCTTTACCAATAAAGCAGCCAATGAGATGAAACAACGCTTGGATCGAATGATGGGTTCCAATGCAGCTGGGGTACACATCTCCACCATTCATTCTTTGTGTGTACGCATTCTTCGTGAGGACTCTCCAGCGATGGATTTACCTCGTAACTTTACAGTCTTAGACCAAGATGACCAAAAGAGTATTCTAAAAGAAGCCTATAAAGAAATCGGCTTAGATCGTCAGAAGTATAATTTGAACTCGATGTTGGATTATATTGGGGGCAATAAAGGCGCTGAAGTCAGTGTAGAACGTGCATTGTTGTTGGCAGGCTCACATGTGGGTGAACAAGAAAAGGCCAAGGTCTATCAATATTATTGTGCTCGTCAAAAGGCTCTATTTGCCTTAGACTTTGATGATTTATTGTTGGTGACGGTCAAGATGTTTAGCCAATTTCCAGATATTTTAGCGAAGTGGCAACGTCGTTTTAACTTTATCCATGTCGATGAGTTTCAAGATATTGACCATGTGCAATATAAACTGATCAAGCAAATGGCAGGGGCGCATAATCAAGTCTATGTGGTGGGAGATCCCGATCAAACCATTTATACGTGGCGAGGTGCTGATGTCAATATCATCATGAATTTCGAGAAGGACTATCAACCCACTGAAACCATTATCCTGAATCAGAATTATCGATCGACGCCCCACATTCTTGCGGGCGCCAACTCGATGATTAAACACAATCAAAATCGGGTTGAAAAAGCCTTGTTTACTGAGAAAGTAAGTCCTGAAAAAGTAACGCATTGTGCTTTTGCGGATGAAGACCATGAAGCCAGATGGATTATGGAAACCATTCAAAAAAGACATGATGCAGGTCAAACCTATAAAGACATGGCGATTCTATATCGTTCAAACTATCTTTCACGTTCGATGGAAAAAGCGTGTTTAGATGCTCAAATCCCCTATGTTATCTATGGGGGAACACGTTTCTATGATCGGGCAGAAATTAAAGACATGCTCAGTTATCTTAGAATGTTGACGCATGCGGATGATTTAGCCTTTACACGGATTGTGAATACGCCTAAACGTGGGATTGGGCAAAAGACTTTAGATACCATCGCTAAAGTGGCCAAAGAAAATAAGCTTTCATTATACCAACAGCTTTCTACAGAGAATCCCATCTCAGGAAAATCTGGTGAAACCCTCAATCAGTTTGTCGCGATGATTGAACGGTTTAAGGCCATGATGGGACAAAAACCCATCCTTGAAATCTTAGAAACAGTCGCCAATGACAGTGGACTGAGGCTGATGCATGAAGCCAATCATGAAGTAGATCGTTTAGAGAATATTAAGGAATTGATCAATGACGTCATAACCTTTCAAAATCAATACCCTGAAGCAAGCTTAGATGAGTACCTACAAATGGTTTCATTGTATGGGGATAAGAGTGATATGACCACCGGAGAATACCTTCAAATGATGACCATTCACGCCGCTAAAGGACTAGAGTTTGATACGGTGTTTGTGATTGGACTCTCGGAGGGCATCTTTCCCAATGAGCGCTCCTTAAGTGAAGGTAAACGTGGGCTTGAAGAGGAACGAAGATTGGCATATGTCGCCTATACACGGGCGAAGAATAAACTCTATCTATCTGAAGTCTCTGGTTATAGTTTTGTCTTAACACGGGTGCGTTCTCGCTCACGGTTTGTTGATGAGGTAGATGATAAACATGTGGATCATATTGGTCTAAATTATGATTATAAGAAGGCAAATTCGATGGCTTCTAAAACCCCTAAAGGTTTAGAGCCTGCTTTTACGGATGAATTAAATAAACGCACAAAAGTTCCTTATAAAGTAGGTGAACTGGTGAGTCATACAAGCTTTGGAGAAGGGGTTATCTTGACGTTAAACTCTGGCTTAGCTGAAATTGCTTTTGACTTTCCACACGGGGTTAAGAAACTACTCATTACCCATCCCTCCATTACTAAACTTTCAAAGGAGACACCGGTATGAGTCTTGTTCGAATTGAAGAACTCAAAGCTTTACTCAGACGTTACAACTACGAATACCATGTCTTAGATAAACCTACTGTCAGTGATCAAGAGTATGATCGTTGTATGCAGGAATTGATCAGTTTAGAAACACTCACGCCTGAAAGCTACGATCCGAATTCTCCCACCCAACAAGTCGGTGGTTTAGTCTTAGAAGGCTTTTCCAAACTTAAGCATAAACATGCGATGTTGTCGCTGGGCAATGTCTATAATGCGCAGGATGTTCAAGATTTTGTAGAGCGTATGATTAAAGACTGCGGTCAAGATGAATTTGTCCTTGAACTCAAAATTGATGGACTCGCCATGAGTGCGACGTACCAAGAAGGTCGTTTTAGTCATGCGGTAACTCGGGGTGATGGTGAAGTCGGTGAAGTGGTGAGTGCAAATGTGAGAACCATCAAATCCATTCCACTTGTGACTTCTTTCTTAGAAGAAACAGAAATCCGTGGAGAAGTCTTTATGCCGAAAGCTTCGTTTGAATTTCTCAATGAAGAAAGATTAAAGAAAGGTGAAGAACTCTTTGCCAATCCGCGCAATGCAGCTGCGGGTTCTATTCGCCAACTCGACAGTAAAATTGCTGCCAGTCGAAAACTGGATGCCTTTTGGTACTATCTGGTCCAAGCCGAAAATAAAGGGTTAAAAACCCATTCAGAGGCTTTAGCTTGGTTATCATCGCAAGGCTTCAAAGTGAATCCCTATACCCAAGTGGTAAAAGGATCTGAAGCTGTGTGGAAAGCGATTCTTGAACTGGGGGCTTTACGAGCAGACTTGCCTTACGAGATTGATGGGATTGTCATCAAAGTAAATAGTTTTGAAGCCCAAAGACAACTTGGCTTTACCTCAAAAACTCCACGCTGGGCAGTCGCGTATAAGTTTCCTGCTGAAGAGGTTTTAACCACCCTTCAAGACATTTTTATTACCGTTGGTAGAACAGGGAAGATTACCCCCAATGCTGCCTTAGCCCCGGTTAGAATCGCTGGAACCAGTGTTGCTTTTGCCCAACTCCATAATGAGGACTTTATTAAAGAAAGAGATATTCGGATTGGGGATATTGTCACGGTACGTAAAGCCGGAGAAATCATTCCAGAAGTGGTAAAGGCTCATCCAGAACGACGGGATGGAAACCAAGTTCCTTATGTTTTCCCCACGCAGTGTCCCAGTTGCCATGAACCTTTAAAAAGAGACCTCGATGAAGCTGCACATGTGTGTATTAATACCCAATGTCCTGCACGCTTGATTGAATCCTTAGCCCACTATGCATCGCGAGATGCGCTCAATATTGAGGGTTTAGGGGTCAAATCTATTGAACAATTACACGCGGCACACCTCTTGAATTCTTTAGCCGATATTTATACCTTAAAAGATAAAAGTATACAGATTTTAGCTCTGCCTGGGTGGAAAGAGAAATCAGTCGATAAATTGATTTTAGCCATCGAAACCAGCAAATCTTTACCCTTAGATAAACTATTGACGGGCTTAGGCATTCGCCAAGTGGGTGAAAAAGCAGCCCGCACTTTAAGTGAACGCTATGGATCTTTAGAGGCTCTAAGGAAAGCCACATTAGAAGACTTAAGCCAAACAAAAGATGTGGGAAGTATTACAGCTCAATGTATCCTAGAATACTTCAATGAGGACGCTAATCGGGTCATGTTGGAAACCCTTATCCAAGCTGGCGTTAATACCCAATCTGCTGTTGCTGCCCGAATCGAATCCCGCTTTAGTGGCTTAACCGTGGTGGTGACCGGCAGTATTCCAGGCTTTACCCGTGAAGAAGCTGAAGCATGGTTCATCAACCATGGAGCCAATGTTAGTGGTTCTGTTTCTAAGAAAACAGATTTAGTGGTATTTGGTGAAGGGGCCGGCTCTAAACTTGAGAAAGCGCAAAGTTTAGGGGTCAATACATTAAGTGCTTACGATTTTCTTCAGGAGATCCAATCATGAGAAAAATAGTCATTGTGTGTTTAATGTTACTTTTAGGAGCTTGTTCCTCTGAAACGATAAATCCCAATTCTGGGAGCTTGATTGAAAGTATTAATCAAGATGATTATGCGGTCTTGATACCTTTTGATAGTTCTCCCATTCGAGACTACCATGGAACCTATTTAGGTCGTCCAGATTTCATGGAAGTTGGAAGTCGACTGTTGGATAAATCAAAAGCCTATTTCGATCCAAAAGACTATTACTTAAGTGAAGGTCAAATTTTAACACCCACATTATTGGGAAATCTTGTCAAACGGGAAAGTAGTGATAATCCGTATGGACTCAATCCGCCCAGTGGTAGTCTTTTCCCTAGCGGAAATGGGGAAGTGACTTTACTTGATGCGGTCATCGTGGCGGATATTGTTGAAACGGATTTCTATCAGGGAGACAGTGCAAATCCACAATTGGCTGGTATATCCTTTGCGATTATTCTCAATCAAACCCATACCTTAGAGGATGGTGCTCAAATTTCAATCACCACGGATCGACTCTATACCTATGGTAGTGACATGGGTCGTAAATTAGAACGATACATTCGTACCTTAACGGATCTCGAAGATATGCCTCTCTATATCACGTTGTATTCAACGGAAAGTATGGATTCTACCTTGCCTGGACATTTTATGGGGGAAGGTTACTTTGATGGCCGAAGTGGTCAATTCAGTGATAACACAGAAAATTGGGCCCTCTTTCCGTCCAGTCAAGCAAGCCTTCAAGATCCTGTGATCGATGCCTCGTTTCTTATTTTTAGAAGGGATGTTCAAGACTTTATTCCTGAAGCCATTGGGATCATTGGTGAAGGAAGATATGTTGAAAATGACTTAGATTTCTTGCGTCTGACTTTAACCATTCAAGCTAAAACCTTTACTGAAGTACATGCTTTAATCCAATATGTAGCATCCTTACTTGAAGGCTTTGAACAAAAGAACTATGTTATGATAGTGAAGATTAATTCAATCAGTGAAACTTTAGCTTTAATCCAACGAGATTTAGCGGGTAATATCACCGTGATTGAGCCCTATTAGAAGGAGTTATATGACGCAGTACACCCCTGATACTTTTAAACTTTTAGCCAAACAATTACGGTTTGAGCTCAGTGATGAAGAAGCCATAGACATCAGTAATGAGTTCGAAGTCCTAATCCATCAAATGAATCTTTTAGATAAGATTGATACTTCCAAGTGTGAACCCATGGTTTATCCTTTTGAGGAAGAAACCTCTTTTATGCGTGAAGATGTGGTTGAACAGGTTTTCACTCAAGAAGAAGCTTTACTCAATGCCCCTCAGAAGAAGAATGGATTCTTTGTTACACGTAAGGTGGTGCTTTAGATGATTGAACATTTTAAACATAAAGCATCGGTTCAAAAAGCCCTCGATAAAGCCTTGGCTTATCAACCAAAATTGAATGCCATGGTGAGTTTTCTTGAGCCTACATCACAGTTAGAAGCCCTTAAGGCTATCGATCCAAGCTCCCCTTTTTATGGGGTACCCATTGTCTTAAAAGACTTGGTAAATATGAAGGGAAGCATCACCACAGGTTCTTCTAAAATCTTAGAAAACTATGTGTCTCCCTATGACGCCACCATTACTCAAAAGTTAAGCGCGAAAGGTGCCATCATCATTGGTAAAGCTTCCTGTGATACGTTTGGGATGGGCGGAACCAATATGACTGCCGCCACCGGCCCGGTTATGAATCCCTATGATTTAACTCGGATGTCAGGAGGATCTTCAGGGGGCAGTGCTGTTTTAGTTGCCAGTGGGGTTGTCCCCATGGCCATTGGCACTGATACCGGGGATTCTGTACGCAAGCCAGCGTCTTATTGCGGGATTGTGGGCATGAAACCAAGTTATGGACGGATCTCTCGCTATGGGGTTATCCCGTATGCATCTTCTTTAGACCATGTGGGGTTCTTTACCACGACTGTGAAAGACGCTGCAATCACTTTGGAAGTCTTAGCGGGTCGCGATGACAAAGACATGACTTCTTCAAATCGTCCTGTTGAAGCATATGCCAGTTTACTCAAGGGTGATTTAAAAGGACAGAGAATTGGAATTTTAAAGAATGTGATTGATTCGATTCAAAATCAAAGTACTTTAAAAGAATTTGAAAGGTTATGTCAAAAACTTGAAGCTAAAGGGGCCATTTGTGTCCCTATTCAACTTAATGAAGATCTCATGCATGCATTCTTGCCCACTTACTACATCATCGCCAATGCGGAAGCAACCGCAAATCATTCAAATTTAGATGGTTTACGATTTGGGGTTCAAAAAGAGGGAGATGATGTTGAAGCCATCATGAGTGCCACTCGAACAGCAGGTTTTGGTAAACTCCTACGTAAACGATTTGTCATTGGGAGTTATGCTTTATTTATTGAGAATCAAGAGAAAGTATTTAGAAAAGCACAGAAGGTGAGACGTCTAATCGTCGAGGACTTAAAGAAGGCCCTTAGCCAATGTGATGTTTTGATGGCCCCTGCTTCGAGTCAAGGAGCTCCTCGATTAGATGATCAAAGCGCGGATCAATTGTCCTCAGAATATTTAATCGCAGAGAACTTTATGGCATTGGGAAACTTCTCGGGTTATCCAAGTATCACAATTCCATTTACCCTAGTCGATGGACTTCCTGTTGGGATTAATTTGACTGCTTCTGCTTTTGAAGAAGCACAGCTGTTAGACATTGCCTACGGCATTGAACAAGTCACTCAGTGGGCTGATCGCACAAAGGAGCTTGTATGATGTACGAAACCGTCATCGGGATTGAAATTCACTGTGAACTTAAAACAAAAACCAAGATGTTTTCGAGTGCACCGGTAACCTACGGGGCTCAACCCAATACCTGTGTCAATGAGATTGATTTAGGACATCCTGGAACTTTGCCCAGCTTAAACAAACAAGCGGTAAAATTAGCGATTCAAGCCTGTACAGCCCTGAATCTAGAAATTGACCCAGTCGTTAGATTTGATCGTAAAAATTACTATTATTCTGATTTGCCTAAAGGTTTTCAAATTACCCAGCAATTTCATCCGATTGGTTCCTCAGGTTTTATCGACATTGAAACATCTACGGGAGTAAAACGGATTCGCATCAATCGTTTACACATGGAAGAAGATACCGCTAAGCAATACCATGTCGAAGATGAAACCTGGATGGATTTTAACCGTGCAGGTACACCTTTAGTAGAAATCGTATCTGAAGCAGACATTCGTAGTGCTGAGGAAGCCATGAAATATGTGGAGAAACTCAGAAATATCTTGGTGTATTTAGACGTAACGGACGGCAAGATGGAAGAAGGATCTTTGCGCTGTGACATCAACATTTCACTGCGTCCAATAGGTACATTAGACTATGGAATCAAGACTGAAATCAAAAACCTCAACTCCATCTCAAACATCGCAATCGCAATCGCTGAAGAAGAAAAGCGCCAATCTGCTTTATTAGAGGCAGGTGTTGCTGTTCAACAAGCCACGCGACGCTATGATGATGTGGCGAAAACGACAGTCCTCATGCGTTTAAAAGAGGGCAGTGTTGACTATAAGTATTTCCCAGAACCCAATATTCCCCCTGTTCGTTTAAATGCAGATTGGATTCAAACCATTCAAGCAGAACTTCCTGAATTACCCGATGCGCGTAAAGAACGCTATTTAAATCTAGGGTTAAAAGAGCAAGATGTTCAACAACTCATCCAAAATAAAGCGTTATCTGATTTCTATGATGAGGTGATTCTACATACCAAGGAAGTTAAGTTAGCGGCCAATTGGTGTATCTCTGAAGTCATGGCTGTGGTGGATGTTAAAACCCTGAGTCAAAAGACATATCGCTTAGACTTAAAAGAATTTGGAGCGATGTTAAATGCAGTGGGCGATCAAACCATTTCTTCTAAGCAAGCCAAAGAAATCTTCCCGCATTTACTTCAAGCTAAGAAGTTTAATGAAGTTGTAACCGATCTTAAAATTGAACAAGTTTCTGATACCTCCATCTTAGAAGCCGTGATTGAAGCAACTTTAAATGAACAAGCTCAATCTGTTTTAGATTTCCACGGGGGTAAAGATCGTGCTTTGGGATTCTTAGTTGGACAGATTATGAAGAAAACACAAGGTCAAGCCAATCCCGCTAAAACCAGTCAATTGGTATTAGCCGCCTTACAGAAGCGAAAACCTGAGTAGGCAAACCCTTAAGTCCTAAGGTATAATGAGAAAGATATGAGTACTAAAAAGAAATTAAATCAATTGAAGCATATGAGTTTTAAAGGAGATCGCATCCTCTGGGCGGGTCTTATCTTTTTCTCAATCCCTGTGATTATCCTTGTCATCATCATTCTTCTTTCCAGTTTAGGAACAGGTCAAGTGATTGAAGGAAATCGTTTTGATCATGATTTAGATCCTGAAATCACCACCAACTTAATCAAAGAAACAAAGACAGCTTTAGAAGCCAACACAGGCTATGAAAGTGTTGAAGTCAATTTAAAGGCAGCAACGGTATTGGTCACCCTTAAAGTTGCTGATACAAGTCTTGCCCCTGAGTTTTCAGCTTTAGCTTTAGAAGCCGTAAACCTCATTACGGAAACGTTACCCCTGGATCCTTATTTCACCAAAACGGACACCATGAAGATGTATGATCTTCAATTGGATGTGTATAATCATGATCCATCTGATCCTACAAAGGTGCTCTATCACACCATCTTAATTAAGAATGCGAATATGTTAGAATGGACGATCCAAGATGTCAGTACAGCCTTAAATCCTGATTTAGCTGCTGATCTGCGCGCAAAACTTGCGGCAAAAGAAGCAGAAGCCAATGGAACCTTGCCCTCTGGCTCTGAAACTGATACCAGTACAGAAACCCCCGCAAACTAAGAGGCACTGCCTCTTTTTTAAAGAAAAGAAAAAAATGAAAAAAAACGACGTCTTAGTATTAACTGCCATCGATTATACTGAAAAAGCCCAAGCAGTCTGTAAGACAGACAACATGGTTGTTTTTGTCTCAGAAATGATGATTGGAGAAATCGCAGAAGTTCTCATTCTTAAAGTAAATACCAATGTTGCCTATGGAAAAATCCAAAAGCTCCTAAATGCTAGTCCAGATCGTGTTGCACCCAGATGTCCCATCGCCACTCAATGTGGAGGATGTCAACTTCAACACATGAGTCCAAGTCATCAATTGAGCTTTAAAGAAAATCATGTTAAACAACTCTTTAAGCGCAACTTAGATTATACCGAAGATTTTGATGCGATTTTAGGGATGGACGATCCTTGGTATTATCGCAATAAGTCGCAAGTTCCCTATGAAGTTGAAACCAATTCGTTTGGCTTCTATCGGGCCCATTCTCATACCATTTTACCATTTGAATCTTGCTTTATCCAAAGTGAAGATTCCAATCGAATCCTTAAATCGATTCAGGATTTTTACCAGGAACGTCATCTAAAAGCGGATAATTTAAAAACTGTTTTAATTAAAAAGGGGTTTAAAACCCAGGAATTGATGGCGATCTTGATCGTTAAGAATACTAGACTTCCTTTAAAAGAAGATTTGACTCAATTTCTACAGAAGGAATACCCATCCTTAAAAGCCATTCTCTTAAATATCAACAATCGAGAAGACAATGTGGTCTTAGGGGATCGTTATATTCCTTTAACCATCCATGAATCCATTCAAGATGAACTGAGTGGACTTAAGTTCAATATCTCAGCGCCATCCTTCTTTCAAGTTAATCCTCTGCAAACAGAAAAAATGTATGGACGTGCCATCAACTACGCAGCGCTTAAGAAAACAGATACGGTGTTAGATCTATATTGTGGGTTAGGGACCATTGCTTCTTTTGCAGCCCTTAAAGCGAAGAAAGTCATTGGGGTTGAAGTCTTAGAACAAGCCATTGAAGATGCGAAAGCGAATGCAGAGCTCAATCAATTGACGAATTTAGAATGGATTGTAGGTGATGCGGCCAGTGCCACACAAACCCTCATTGAGAATAAACAAAAAGTAGACGTTGTGATTGTAGATCCGCCACGCAAAGGATTAGATGCAGTAACCTTAGAAGCCATTCTAACGCTTAAACCCAAACGTTTGGTCTACGTCTCCTGTGATCCAGGCACGTTGGTACGTGATCTTAAAGTCCTGCAGGGGAGCTATCAAATTGAAAAAGTAGGCTGTGTCGATATGTTTCCTCAAACAGTCCATGTGGAAACCGTGACTTTACTGAAATTAAAAACCAAATCAAAGATGAGTTAGGAGTATTTCGAAGGATGATATCAAGGTGCCTTCTTTGTATCTTCATCTCAATATTATTTAAATCTAGAAATCTCTTGTATTAAGAGATTTTTATTTAGGTATGATTTCAATGAAGCAATATCAAAGGTTCTTATATCAGGAGTATATTTTATCACTGTGATTATCTTCGTTTTTTTTTAACCCTGAGGGGTATCAATTTTCTTATTTTGATGATTAAAGAACGGATACAAGGTATCAAAAAGTAGATTGTTTCTTTTTGGCTGAGTCTTCCCCATTTATTGGTTATCCACTTTCGATTCTCTTAACGGGGTTCTTTAGTACGCACAATCCTTTGAGTCCTTGTTCTTTCAATGAGACAGAAAGTCGAATTCATTCGTTTTTTGCGACGTTAGCAGGTTTCTTACTCATGACAGCCATGCTTATTGACACACTTCTCCAGCTAAGTGTAGCTCATAGGAAAATCAATGGTTTATTCATGTTGGAAATGTTGATTATTTATAGAGAAAATTGTCAGAAAAAGATAAAATAGAGCTAGAAATGATAGGAGAACACGATGTTATTTATGATTCTTGTAAAAGCCTCTCTAAATTCGGAAGGTCGTCAACGTCCCCATCCGAAACTCAATGAAGCGATGACAAATTATAATCATCAATTGATCGATGCGGGTGTTCGCGTAATGGCGAAAGGGTTACACCCGACTTCCAACGCAATCCGTCTACATTACTTGAAAGAAGATGAAGCCCCTGTACAAACGAAAGGTCCTTTCTTGGAAGCTAAGGACCAAGTGGCTGGTTTCTTTTTAATCGAGGTTAAATCTAAAGAAGAAGCCATCCAATGGGCACTCAAATGCCCAGACCCACAAGGCGATGGAGAAGGGTGTATTGAACTTCGTCAGGTGTTTGAATAGTGGTCAACTTTACCCAGGAAGAATACTTAGAAGCACAGCGTGCGATGACGTCTCTTTTAAGTAAGATGGAAAAGGTCATCTTAAAACTTAACCCTGGCACATCGCAACATACCTTAACCCTTCGTCGCATTGATGCTCTAAAAATTTCTGTTGAGTTGATTCAACAAGCCATCCAAAAAACATAAGAGGTGCCCAATGAGTTATATAGATTCCAATAAAAAAGCTTGGGAAGAAGCATTCGAAAAACGTAGAGATGGTTGGGGAGATGACCTTGTATCACGTCTGAGCCAAGAAGAACCTTTGATCTTAAATGAGACTTTACGCAGTGAAATCAGTTAGGTTGACTTAAAGAATAGAACCATCGCTCAATTTTGTTGTAACAATGGTCGTGAGCTTTTGTCTTTGAGTAAATTAGGAATTAAGCTGGGGATAGGCTTTGATATCGCAGAGAACATGGTTCAATTTGCCCAAGCATCAGCGGATTCATTAGGCTACCCTTGTACATTTGTGGCTACAGATATCTTAAATATAGATGAAAAGTATCAGCATCAGTTTGATTTGATTGTTGTTACCATTGGGGCTTTACCTTGGTTTCAAGATCTCAATCCATTTTTTGAAAAAGTGAGCGCTTGTCTTAAACAAGATGGGCTTTTATTGGTGCATGAAGCACATCCTGTCACAGGTATGATTGCCTTAGAAGGTGAGGATCATTACACTGAGGATTATCCAGCCAATCTTGCTTATTCCTATTTCAAAAAAGAGCCCTGGATTGAAACTCAAGGTATGGGTTATATGAATGATGATTCACAATCTTTTAGTGAAACCTTTACCAGTTTCTCTCATCCTTTATCTGAAGTCATTACGGCATGTGTCTCGCATCAACTAAATCTTGTGAAGCTAGAAGAGTACGATGTGGATATCTCCGATGGATTTGGTCATTTAGATCATCTAGGTATTCCTTTGTCTTATATTTTGGTGGCTAAGAAGATATAGTGCTTCATACAATACCCTTTCAAACATCAAAAAAAAACACGAGCTATTTGCTTTAGATGTCTGTGTGCAAACGATTATAAAAGAGAACGATGTTCTCTTTTATTTTAATGCTTGGATGATTTTATCCATCCGTTTTATGAACGTTTCTTCCTTCTTCGCATCTGTAATTTGACGTGCATATTCTTTGCGTGTTGAATAGGGTAAACGCTCGAATTTATCGAGTAGATTCTCCTTGTTTAAAGCGTCTTTTAAGGCAAGAGGAATGTCGACGTCTCTATTTTTTGACTCAAGTGTTAAGGTTACATTAACCGTATCACCGCCTTTAATTCCTGCTTTTAGGCGATGTTCCATGGCTAAAGGAATCAAATACATCCCCTCCATAACTGTAATGGTACTTTGGTAAGAATAAGTGTGAATGGTTACTTTCACAGGAACCCGTTTCCCCACCCCAAAGGATAAGACATCTTTTTCAGCCACTTGAATGGCGGCGTGGTTATCAAAGGATTTGATCGTTGTTTCATATGTGATGTGCATATTAACTCCTTTTTTGAATGACTAGGTATATTATAAGAGCTAGGAGATAAAATATGTCATTTGATGCTTATATACAAAATATCGAAAAGCTAACAGGCAAGAAACCAGAAGACTTTAGACAAGAAGCTTTAGAGGATAAAATCTTAAGAAAAGATATGAAAGCCTCTGAATTAACCAACTGGCTTAAATCGAAATATGGCTTAGGTCATGGTCATGCGATGTCGTTATGGAAATATTTTAACGATATGGATTGGGTAACGACTCAACACACCAAACTGAAGTAGTTTGGTTTTTTTACGCTATTAATTTATCGGGTTGGCTGTGTTAAAATAAAACTATAAACTCATAAAGGAGACTGTATGGCGACTGTCTATTCAAACAAAGAATATCATGTGAATTTAGAAGCAGGGGATGTTGGGGAGTATGTGATTCTACCTGGTGATCCTGGTCGTTGTGAAAAAATTGCTCAGTATTTTGATCAACCAAAACGCATTGCCTCTAATCGTGAGTATGTCACCTATACCGGCTATCTAAAAGGTGTCAAAGTATCGGTTACATCGACGGGAATTGGGGGTCCTTCTGCTGCAATTGCGATGGAAGAACTCATTCATGTTGGCGCAAAAACATTTATTCGTGTTGGAACCTCTGGGGGCATGCAAGTGGATGTCTTAGGGGGGGATGTGGTGATTGCAACTGGGGCCATTCGCTTAGATGGAACCTCAAAAGAATATGTCCCTTTAGAATTTCCTGCCGTTGCAGACTTTGATGTGGTCGGCGCTCTTAGAGCTTCTGCCAAAGAATTAGGTTTAAGAAATCATACCGGTGTGGTTCAATGTAAAGATAATTTCTATGGTCAACATGATCCTAAATCCATGCCCATCTCCTATGAACTCTTAAATAAATGGGAAGCTTGGAAGCGGGCAGGTGCCTTAGCCTCTGAAATGGAATCAGCAACCTTGTTTATTGTGGGCTCCACCCGTCGTGTGCGTGTAGGATCAGTCCTCTTGGTGGTTGCCAATCAAACCCGTCGAGAATTAGGCCTAGAAGACATTCAAGTTCATGACACGGATGTAGCCATTAAAGTTGCGATTAGAGCGATTGAAAAATTAATTGAAGAAGATCAGAAAGTGCTTAAATAAGCACTTTTTTTATCTTTGTGGCATACTTATTTATGTGAGGTAACTAACATGAGTCCTTTTGATACATTCATTCTTCAATTTCCCCATGAGGTGCAAGTCATCCTTAATTCGATTCGAACCCTGGTCCACCAAGTCTGTCCTGAAGTCACTGAAAAGATGGCCTATGGTATTCCTACTTTTGTCTACCATGGAAATCTTGTCCACATGTCAGCATATAAGAAACACATCGGATTTTATCCAGGTGCGGATGGTATTGCAGCTTTTGAATCCGAACTACAAGACTATGTTCATGCGAAGGGTTCTGTTCAATTTCCTTTAAATAAACCTATCCCTTATGCGCTGATTCAACGTATGATTGAGTATAGAGTACAACAGAATACACGATAGAATAGTTTACACACTTAGAAAGGTTATGTATGGAAGCACTGATTCAACATTTTCAACAAGCCAGTCCAGTTTTAAAGACATTATATTCAACCCTTTTTACCTGGTCTGCGACTGCCTTAGGGGCAGGTATGGTATTCTTCTTTAAAGAAATTAAACGAGGTGTTTTAAACACCATGTTGGGATTTGCTGCAGGGGTTATGATTGCAGCTGCATTTTTCTCTTTACTTCAACCCGCCATTGCTTTGTCCATTGAGAATGGACAGGTGGCTTGGTTGACCAGTGCAGGTGGCTTCTTAGCGGGTGGGCTTTTCTTGTATCTCGTGGATCGCTTAATGCCTCATCTACATATTGGAAACATGCAATCTGAAGGTCCAAAGACATCTTGGCATCGATCTGTATTGTTGGTCTTAGCGATCACTCTACACAATATTCCAGAAGGTTTAGCCGTAGGGGTGGCTTTTGGGGCGATGGCTTCAGGGTCTACGGTGGGGTCTACCTCCGCTGCGATGGTTTTAGCTTTAGGGATTGCCCTTCAAAACTTTCCAGAAGGTGCGGCTGTATCGATTCCTTTACGACGTGAAGGTTTCAGTCGAATGAAGAGTTTTATGTATGGGCAAGCTTCAGGTCTTGTTGAACCTATTGCCGGGGTCTTAGGTGCATTGGCAGTCATCACCATGAAAGGGATTCTGCCTTATGCGTTATCCTTTGCGGCAGGTGCGATGATTTATGTAGTGGTGGAAGAATTGATTCCAGAAGCTCAAAAAGATGAAAAAACCGATGCGGCGACAATCGGTGCGATGATTGGATTTGCGGTGATGATGGGCTTGATTGTTGGATTAAGTGGATAACTTAAAAAGTAGGCTTCTGCCTACTTTTTATTAGGTATCTAAATGTGCTTTCTTGGCTTGGGATCGTTGCGCATGTCGAGGGATATGATAGGTTTTCTGATCTTTGACGAAATGAGCACCGGTTTGTCTAAACTCAAAAGGAATCTTGTGTGCAATGGCTTGCTGTTGTAAGTCAAGGACCCATTCATAATGACAGGCTCTTGCTTCATTTCCAGATTCACCACCAACCAAGATGCGTTCAATGGTGAAATTGAGATAGGGTTCAAGATGAATAGCTTCTAAAAGGGGTTCTAAGATCAGGACTTTATGTTGTATCTTGGCTTTTTGATAAATTGGTAGACGAGTATCTGCTTCTTTTTGATTTTCAACGGTACAAGCGATGGTCACATTCATATATCCCTCTTCCCAATCCTGAGGAATACAGTCATTAAAGCGATGGATTCGTTTGGTGATGATAAAGAAATGAACATCAGGTCTAAGCTTCATCATGTGCCAAACATCACGTCGCCATTCATCAGCTTCTTCAATAAAGAAGTCTGATGTGAAACAGGTAAACAAAAGTGTCCCAGTGGGCACTTTATAATGTCCTTTTTTATCCTTACGTAAAGGCAAATCAAAATCAGTGGTTTTCATGACTTGATTGGAATCTTTCCCAAAACGTGCATCCGTTCTAAACATGTAGCAGTTTAAACAACCTGCACTGATTTTATGACAACCATGCCAAGGATTATAGATCATATTTTAAGTATAACTTTAATTGACAGAATTGCGTTAAGCTCTCTACACTAGAATGAGGAGAATCTATGCTAAGAAGTAAAGATGTGGATGCCTATATTGAAACCTTAGAAGCCGATGAGCAAGTCATTGTTCAACTTTTAAGAGATGTTATTTTTAGTTCGATCGATTCAAGATTTGAAGAACGCATGAATTATGGAATGATTGGGTATGTGGTTCCCTTTAGTTTTTATCCTCAAGGGTATCATGTGGATCCAAGTTTGCCTTTACCTTTTTTAGGGTTAGCTAAACAAAAACATCATTATGCTTTCTATACCATGGGCTTAGCTGCTTTTGAAGCGCGTTTTGTGGAGTTTAAAGCTGATTATGAACTGCAATATGGTCGCTTAGACCATGGTGTGGGCTGTTTACGTTTTAGAAGCCCTAAGAAAATACCATATGATGCATTATCTAAGTTGATTCAAAATGTTAGCGTAGAAGCATATATTGAAAGTTATGAGTCGGCACTTCAACAGTCCAGAAAGAAATAGTATGCCAGATTTGAAAGCGTTTATTCCAATGCCTGATTTGTTTAGTTTTAAATCTGTTTTATGTGTTCAACCCCATCCCGATGACAATGAGATTGGGGCAGGGGGAACCATTGCTAAACTTTGCCAAGCTGGACTCCACGTTACTTACCTAACGGTGAGTCAAGGTAAAGGGGGATCGAATACTTTAAGTTCGAAAGCCTTGGTTGAACAAAGACAAACTGAACTCAAAACATCGGGACAACTTTTAGGGGTACAAACTTTTTATCAATTAGACTTAGAAGATGCCCATTATCCAGATGAAAAAGAATTGTGTCAAAAGATGGTTGAAATCATTCGAAATGTCAAACCAGAGGTGGTTATGAGTGTGGACCCCTATCTTCTTTATGAAGCTCACCCAACCCATCGTAAAACGGGAATGGCTGTTTTAGAAGCCTGTTTATTCGCGGCTCTAAAGCATTTTCCTAACCCTGATCAAGAGAACTCATTGGCCCATCATGTTCAAGCGGTCGCTTTCTATGGCAGTGCACATCCCAATACAATCCTCGATATCAGTTCAACCTTTGAACTTAAACTCAAAGCGATTCAAGCCCATCGATCACAATTTGATGAAGTTTCTTTTGGTCGATTAAAACAGTATTTGAGTCTAAAAGCACAGCTATTTGGTCAAGAAAAAAACGTCTCCTATGCGGAAGCGTTTAAAGTGTTACCCATGGTTTTAACCCATATGATGGTTGAGAGTGAAACGTATTAGAGATTAATTTGATGAATGAATGTTTTGATTTGGTCTACGTATTCACTGCGTTCATCGCGAATGGCACAGGCATGATGACTTTGATTCACCAACCATAGTTGAGTGTGTTGAGGATGTGCTTCATAAAGTTCTTTCGATAAGGTATAGGGTACAAACATATCATTGGTCCCATGGATTAAAAGTAAAGGTCGATCCATGTGTTTTAAGTTTGGATAAATCGAAGCCTCTTTGAGGGAGAAGCCGACGCTAAGTTTCATGAGGATATTTAAAAGGAACAAAGTGGGTTGTTGAGGCAAATGATACATTTCTTTGATTTGTCGTTTAAAAACAGGTTCAAGTTGGGTAAATCCACTATCTGCAATCACCCCTTTAACATCTTTATGTAAATGAGAAGTCATCGCGAATAAAGCAGTAGCTGCCCCCATGGATAAGCCATGAATTAAGAAAGAAGTTTGATCGGGAAACTGACTTTGGAGGGTGTTGATCCAAGCATTCACATCCATTCTTTCTTTATACCCAAAACCAATCATTTTACCTTCACTTTGACCATGGGCCAAAGCATCGATACTTAAGATGGAACACCCGAATTTTTCATAATAGATACGGGCGAAAATTGACATTCCTAATGCACGAACAGAATAACCATGCAATAGAATCACGACGGGGGCTAATGCATTGGACTGTGCTAAGTAATAAGCATGTCGCTTATTTCCGTCCTTACCCAACATCCATAAGTCGAGTGGTTTTTGACCTAAAAACCAGGCTTGATCTTCTATGAAGAATCGATAATCTACTTGATTTAGATCTTTAGAACGTGATAAAAATGCTTTATTCTTTGATCGACCAAAAGTCATCAAGAATAAAGTGATTAAGCCAAATAAGCAGAGTATTAAGATCAGAATAATCCAGATTTCCATACGAATATCATACCATTATCTATGGAATGTATAAAAAAAACAGAGGATTTACTCTGTTATGTTGTTAGACCCAAATCAACCAAATTAGGATATAGCCTGTCATCACAGCGGCTAAAGTGAAGGGGACTCCAATCGACATAAAGTCTTTGGTGGTAACGGTATAACCTTCTTTACGTAGAATACCTATCGCTGTAATATTGGCAGAAGCTCCAATGGGCGTTAGATTCCCTCCTAAGGTGGCACCACTTAGAAGTCCTAAATAAAGTAACGTAGGATCAATGCCAAGCGTTGAAGCTATGCCTGAAACAACAGGCAACATCGTAGCGATATACGGAATATTATCGATGAAAGCAGATAGAAGTACAGAAGCCCATACAATCAAACTATAGATAATAAAGAGGTTATCTCCTGCGAATTTTAAGAATAAGGTCGCGATATCATCGACCAACCCAACTTCTGTAATACCGCCAATGACCACAAATAACGAGGCCAACAACAATAAGGTTTCAAAGTCGATTTCCATTAATGTTCCAACAATCTTACCAAATTTTTGGTGTTTGATGAGATCTCTTAGAAGCCCTACAGACATCAGACTGACTGTGATGAGTCCATTGGTGATGGCGAGTTTGTTTGGAACAAAGGAAGCCAAGATCAGTAATACAATCATTCCAACCAATAAGATACTGGGGAAGTAATCAGTAACAACTGTTTTTTCATCTAAATGAATACGTTGATTATCTTTTCTAAAAATCCATAAAAGGACAAAGGTGGAGACCACAGCCCCCATCTGAACTACCCAGAAAATACCCACTTTTCCTTGGAAGAAAAAGAAATCTAGGAAGTCCATATTGGCATAACCTCCAAGTAAAATAGAGGTTGTATCGCCCACTAATGTTGCTGCGCCTTGAAGATTGCTTGAGACTGCGATGGCAATGATGCTAGGGACAGGATTAATTTTAAGTTTCTTGGCGATGGTCATTGCGACTGGAGCCACCATTAAGACGGTGGCGACATTATCAACAAAGGCAGAAATGATACCTGCAAACAAGGATAAGGAGATAATGGCCCATTTTACATCTGGGGTTCTATCTAAAATCCAATCTGCAAGTAATGAGGGCATTTTTGAATCAATAAATAAAGAAACAATCCCCATGGTTCCGCCAATCATTAACAAGACATTGAAATCAATGGCAGTTAAGATTTTATCCAAAGGTAGAATCCCAAAGGATACAAATAGGACAGCAGAGACAAAGGCTAAATAAGCGCGATATTTAGGTAGACTTAAAAGTGCAACGTAGGTTAATAGGAATAGGATTAAAGCAATTGTTTTCATCTTGGAACCCTCAACTTTGACAATTCTAACATGTGACAAGATTTCAAACAAGGCGCATAATAATCACTAGAGGAAAACTATGAATACTGCAATCGAAGTTAGACAATATACCAACAAAACATTTCTTAAAAAAACTTTGGATGAATTCATCCATGAAGAGCCTAATCAAGGAACTAAAGTGACCTGGGTGAATGTGAATCACTTATCCCATATCGTGGATTTAGAAACCCTTCCTCAGTTTAAACATGTGCATCCCATTCTCACCAGTAATCTAAGACTTGTCAATCAACGATCTAAACTTGAAGTCCATGAAGACTATGCTTATTTCGTTTGTAAACTCATGCATGTTCATGAAGGTCAAATGGATGTTCAACAATTATCCATTTTAATGTTTAAAGATTGTTTAATCACCATTTCAGAACATCCCCATGATGCCTTTGATGAAATCAAGCAGCGCTTAGATAACCCCCATGATGTACTCAGACAACAAGGTCAAGATTATCTCTTATATACCATTTTGGATGACATTGTGGATGATTATAATCAAGTCTTAGATGAACTCACAGAAGTTATTGATGAGGATGAAGTGAAAATGCTTAAGACACCTACCATGGAAATGATGCAAAGCATGCAAAGCTTTAAGAAATCTTTGTTTGTATTGTATCGAGGCGTATGGCCCATTCGAGAAATTCTCAATCGTATAATTCATGGAGAAATTGAGTGGATCAGTCCTGTCATCAGTCAATACCATCGAGACATCCTGGATCATTTATTCCAGGTCTTAGATGTGATTGATCTTTATCGTGAAATTGTATCCAGTATGATGGAAGTGTATCTCTCATCCTTAAGCATCCGGATGAATGAAATCATGAAAGTATTGACCATTATTTCCACCATCTTTATTCCTTTGACCTTTATTGTTGGTTTGTATGGGATGAATTTCAAATATATGCCTGAATATACTTATGTCTATGCGTATCCACTTCTTTGGGGTGTGATGATATTGATTGCAGTGAGTATGTTTATCTTCTTTAAGCGTAAAAAATGGTTCTAAATGCAAATCATTTGCGTTTGAAAGGGGTCTAAGCCTATACTTTAAGTGCGAATCATTCGCATTTAGTATGAGGACCCATGAAAAAGATTCTTCTTAGTTTTAGTTTAATAATGCTTGTGTTAAGTGGTTGTACAAACACAACCAAAGATTTAGATCAGAAACCTTCCATCATCGTTAGCTTTTATGTAATAGAAGACTTAACGTCTCAAATCGCGGGAGATTATTTTACTGTGCTTAATTTACTCCCGGCTGGAACTGAACCCCATGGCTATGAATTGAGTACTCAAGATATGGTCACCTTACAATCCAACCCCAATTTAATTATATTGGGCAATGGATTTGAAGCGTGGTTAGAAGATGCCTATACAACGGTTAAACCTGAAGATGCTCAAATCCTTAATCTTTCGGCAAGACTGGATCCTTTAACCAATGAACTTGGTTTGGTGGATCCTCATATTTGGACCAGTCCACGTTTGCTTAAACAAATGATTCAAGACATTCAGGATTATGTTTCAAAGTTAGATCCTGAACATGCCTCTATTTATACTCAAAACGCTGAACAAATGATTAAACGTATTGAAGCCTATGAAGCTGAAACCTTGGATGCCTTCAAAGCACGTGAACGCGATGTGTTTGTGGTGCAACATCCAGCCTTTGCTTATTTAGCCAATGATTATGCGCTTAACATGGTATCCATCCAAGCTCCAGGGCATGAAGGAGAAGCAGATGCAGCGCGTGTCACTGCAATTATTAATCAGATTCAAACGCAATCGATTCCTGTTGTGTTTTATTCAGATCTCCTTGATAGTGATTTAGCAAATACGGTGGCGTTGGATGCAAACTGTCAAACTGCACAACTCTATACCATTGAATTTCTGACACCTGAACAAGAAGCACAAGGTTTGGATGTGATCGATTTAATGGGTGCTAATCTACATGCACTTAGTCAGGCCCTCCAATGAGTTACATTCTAGAAGCAGAAAACTTAACCTATGCTTTTCCTCAAAAGACCCTCTTCAAAAACTTCGATCTCAAGATTAAAAAGGGAGAATGGATTGTTTTTATTGGGAATAATGGTTCAGGAAAAACAACGCTTTTGAAAATCCTCGCAGGGGTTATTCCTGTGCAAACGGGTTCTTTAAGCTTATCGTCAACTTCCCTTCAAAAGGCGTATGTGGGACAGTTAGACTTTTCACACTATGATCGTTTTCCTGCCACAGCGCTCGAGGTGGTCATGAGTGCCTACACGGCCCCTTTAGGATTCTTTAAGAATCCAAGTGCTTCCCAAAAAGCTGAAGCCATTCAACTCCTAAAAGACTTAGGTTTAGAAGACGCCATTCATCAACAGCTGGGTCAATTATCAGGGGGTCAACGCCAACGTGTTTTTATCGCTAAAGCCCTTTTAATAAAACCAGATCTTCTTTTTCTCGATGAGCCAAACAGTGCCCTAGATTCAAATTTTACTCTCAATCTCTTTAAGCGTTTAAAGTCGTACCAAGCTCAAGGGATGACCCTTGTGATGGTGACCCATGATTTAGCATTAGGACAAACCGTTGCAGATCGAATTCTCTGTGTAGAAGAACAGAATGTATTGTGGTTGGATGAAAAAGCCATCACCGAAGAACTGGCCCACCGTCATCATCACACAGGGGGATATGATCATGTTGTTTGATTATGTCTTCATGCAAAGAGCGCTCTGGGTTGGATTGTTAATTGCACTTATTTCTCCCCTCATCGGCCAAACTTTAGTCTTAAAACGCTTGTCCATGGTGTCTGATGCCGTGGCGCATACCACCTTAGCGGGGGTAGCCATTGGGATCATTGTGGGTATAAATCCTATGATTTCTGCTTTAATCGCGTCTTTGTTGGGTGTTTACTTGGTGGATATCTTACGAAAGAGACTCCCTCAATATGCTGAAGTAGCGGTCGCAATCCTTATGGCGATCGGAATTGGTCTTGCAGGAACTTTATCTTCCTTTATACCGGATACCAATCGTTTCAGTGCGTTTCTATTTGGATCCATTGTTTCAACCTCAGCCTCTGAAGTGATATGGATCAGTGGAATCGCTCTATTTGTACTGTTAAGTTATAGCTTATTCTACAAAGAAATATTTGCCTTAACTTTCGATGAAGAAAGTGCACAGTATGCAGGTGTAAAGATTAAATTTGTGAATTTTCTGGTGATGTTGATGTTGAGTTTGACCTTGAGTATCGCAGCTAAAACAGTTGGATCATTGATCTTGAGTTCTTTATTGATTTTGCCGGTTGCGACTGCTTTACAATTATCCTTAAGTTATCGTAAAACATTGATATGGTCCGTTCTTTTCTCAGTTATTAGTATGTTGGGGGGACTGATTCTATCGTTCTATTTTGGAATAAAACCAGGGGGAGCGGTGGTTCTATTAGCCGTAGCTCAATATCTATTATTACTCCCCATCCAAAGGAGACAACACTAATGGAATGGCCTAAACATCTCAAAAAAACCGACGCCCGTCAGCGGGTCTTAACCATTTTTAAAACCTCAGAAGGATCGTTAAGTGTGGATGAGCTCCACCAACATATTGCGGATATTCATCTCACAACCTTATACCGAATAGTTGAAGATTTTGAAGCCTGTGGACTCATCAATCTTACCGATGAATTCCAACCCAAAAAGAAACGTTATACGCTAGCTCATGACCATCAAACCCATTACTTAAAATGTGTGGATTGTGGTAAAGAAGTTAAATTAATTCATTGTCCAGTGCATTTAGAGGCACCTCAGGGTTTTACGATTTTACGACATCGTTTAGAAGTTGAAGGTGTGTGCGATGATTGTGCACAGAAAAGGAAACAACATAAATGAAAACATATACATTAATTACAGGGGCTAGTTCTGGTTTAGGTAAAGACTTTGCCCACGAGTATGCCAAACAGAATAAAAATTTGATTTTAATTGCGCGACGTTTAAATTTATTAGAAGCGATTAAAGAAGATCTTAAAGGTTATCCGATTGAGGTGTTGGTTTATCAAGTCGATGTGAGTGAATTAACGGCTTTAAAAAACTTTATGGATCATCTTGATCCTGAAATCTTTATTGAACGATTAATCAATAATGCTGGCTTTGGACTCCATGGAACCTTTGATTCTCAGATTGAAGCACGCATGATGGAAATGACCCGCGTCAACATCGAAGCTGTCAACTATTTAGCCTATCGGCTCATCCCTAAGATGAAAGCCATGAAACAAGGTGAAATCCTTAATGTAGCCTCCATGGCTGCCTTTACAGCGGGTCCTTATATGGCTGAATACTATGCCACTAAAGCCTATGTCTTATCGTTTTCAATTGCTTTACGAGAAGAATTAAAAGCCTTCAATATTAAAGTGAGCGCCTTATGTCCAGGTCCTACGCATACAGAATTCTTTCATGTGGCGAAGAATGGACCCACGCTTTTATTTGAAAACATTACGATGGCTTCATTGCCCGTCGTTCAAAAAGGCATGAAAGCGTTAGCGTCCAATCAAGCCATAAGTATTCCAGGAACTCAGAATTATTTCTTATTACTGCTCACGAAATTCTTTCCTAGAGTAGGGGCTGCACAAATCATTGCTTCTGTTCAAAAAGGAAAACTTTAAGGTTGAAATAGGGTAAGATTTTTTAGAACTTTAAGTAAAGGCCAACCAAACGCAAGTACAGCGATTAGTTCACCCAGGGCCACATCCGCTCCAAAAAGCAGGATTGAACTCAGTGAAAACACAGGGGCAAAGACATAAGCTAATTCTGCCCCAATAAAGAAGCCATTGATGAGGACTGGACTTAAAATCGATAAAGCTGGGAACCCTTTGAATTGATAGGATCTGAGTTGATAGGTCATGGTTGCGGCGATGAATGTGGCCAAAGTACCAATTAAAACATCCATAAAGCCTAAGAGATTAACGCCCATCAAGACGCCGATAAGATTGGTTAAAAAACAACCTAAGGTGACCCCAAGAATGGCAGGGGGATAGATTAAAGGGAGCAGTGTTAACGCTTCAGAGACTCTGACTTGAACGGGTCCAAACGAGAGTGGAGCGAGCGCTAAACTTAGGGCACTGTAGACTGCCGCAATAAGGGCGATTTTGGTTAAGGATTGTGAATGGATTTTCAATGGATGGTTTCCTAGAGGTTACGTGGGTATTGTAGCGATAGAAAGTGATAAGATGCAAGAAAAATATGGAATTTACCTATAGAAATGAATTATTGTTGGGCAAAGAAGCCCTTAATCAACTGAAGTCATCCCATGTCAGAGTCTTTGGTGTGGGTGGAGTTGGCTCTTTTGTGGTGGAAGCTTTAGTACGATCAGGCATCGGTCACCTCTCTTTGGTCGATTTCGATACCATCGATCTAACCAATTGTAATCGTCAACTCATCGCCTTAAATTCTACCTTAGGTCAGCTTAAAGTTGAGGTTTTAAAACAACGATGTTTGGATATCAATCCTCAACTTCAAATTGAAATCTACCCGCTCTTTTATGAAGCAGAAGACCAATTATCCTTTGAAGGTGTTGATTATGTGGTTGATGCGATTGATTCTGTACCCTCTAAACTTAAACTCATGTCTGTCTGTGAACATCACGATATTCCCCTCATTATGGCGTTAGGGACTGGAAGGAAACTCGATCCAAGTCAATTGAAGTTATCGAGTTTGTATAAAACAGACATCTGTCCTTTGGCTAAAAAAGTAAGAAGCTTAGCCAAACAAGCTCACCTTAAAGACATCCCCGTTGTGTATTCAAGTGAACCAGCTTTACCTGCTACGTTAGATGAAAGCAGTCAAAAAATCATTAATGGCAGTATGATCTTTGTACCTGCATCGGCGGGTTTATTGATCGCATCCAAAGTCGTTAAAGACTTGATACAAGGCCCTAGGCATCGCTAAGCGTGATATAATTGACTCATCTTCTTAGAAGAAAGGATCATATGGAAAAAGATCTCAAAATTGCGGTGCTCATCGACGCCGATAATGTATCGGATAAATATGTCAAAGTTATCTTTGACGAAATTAATAATCATGGATTTCCAACCTATAAACGAATTTATGGAGACTGGACTAAACCTCAGTTGGCTCAATGGAAAAATGTCCTTTTAAACTACTCCATTTCACCCATTCAACAGTATGCCTATACCACAGGTAAGAATGCGACCGATGCCTCGCTCATCATAGATGCGATGGATATCCTCTATTCTCAAAATGTGGATGGATTCTGTATTGTTTCAAGTGACAGTGACTTTACACGTTTAGCCTCTCGCTTAAGAGAAGCAGGGATGTTGGTTTTAGGCATGGGAGAAAAGAAAACCCCACCAGCCTTTATTTCAGCGTGTGAAAAGTTTAAATACTTAGATGTGTTGCTGAAAGCCAGTGAACCTGTGGTTGAAAAAACCAATGGGGACAGTGATAAGAACTTGATGCCTAACACGAGTCTTTTGGTTGAAACTTTAAAAACCATTATTATTGAAAACTCAGATGATGATGGTTGGGCTTTCTTAGGTGAAATTGGAAGTATACTCTCCAAACGTATGCCTGATTTTGATACCCGTAACTATGGCTTTCAAAAGTTAACCCCTTTAGTATCCTCCTTAAAGATGTTTGAAATTCAATCACGTAAGACCTCTAATCCTAATATTTCTCATAAATATATTCGAATAAAAACCGTATGACTCATTACATAAAACTTCAAGACGTTTCCTTAAAAAAATACAATACCCTCCGCTTGGAAGCTCAAGCGGCTTTGTTGTATTTACCCATGGATGCCCAAGGATTGATTGAAGTGCTACAACAAACCCAAACTAAACGACGCATCATTTTGGGTAAAGGCTCAAACATTCTCTTAAAGAAAGAATCTTTTGATGATTCAATTGCCTTTATCGTCACCACCCAGATGGATGATTTAAGATTAGAAAACGACGAGATCATCGCAGAAGCTGGGGTAAGTTTACACCAATTGGCGTGGTTCTCCATTGAACAATCCATCGATGGGTATGCTTTTTGTGAAGATATCCCTGGGACCATCGGCGGAGCTTTGGTGATGAATGCGGGTCAATATGAATATACCCTTGGTCAATACGTAAATTGGTTAGATGTATTTGATTTGAACACCCTAAAGGTAGAACGAATCTATCCCGATGATACATTCTTTCAGTATCGTCATTCTAAACTCCAAGCCCATCAAGTCCTGATTTCGGCAGGTTTAAAAAATAATGGTGGGAATGATCTTGAAAACTTAGAGAAAGTTCTCAACTATAAACGTGAACGTTATCGTAAGCAACCGCGTAATTATGCCAATGCAGGTTCAGTCTTCAAACGTCCCACAAAAGATGGGACGACCTATTATGTATGGAAGCTTTTGGAAGAAGTGGGTTTAAGGGGTTATCGCATCGGTGATGCGGAAATTTCTTTTAAGCATCCAGGTTTTATTGTGAATGTTAAAAACGCTAAAATAGAGGATGTCCTCAGCTTATTGGATTTATGTAAAGTAAAAGTCAAATCACAGTATGATATTGACTTAGAACTGGAGTGGAAGACCCTTGAATAAACCTATGTCTGTGGTATTGATCGCGGTTAAAAAGAGTGATGATTTGGATTTTGATCAACGCATCGAAGAGACAAAAGCTTTAATCGAAGCATGTGATTTAGACTGTCAACATGTGATGACTCAGACCATGGATGAACACAACAGTCCTACCTATGTGCGCAGTGGTAAAGTTGAAGAAATAAAAACAGCTTGTCTAAACTTAGACATTGAATTGTTGGTGACTCAAGATGACTTAAGTCCATCTCAACATCGCAATTTAGAGGAAAGCTTAGGGTTTACCGTTATCGATCGCACCCAATTAATTCTGATGATTTTTGAAAAGAGAGCCCGTAGCAATGAAGCGAAACTACAAGTTGAAGCAGCTACGTTATCCTATCTTCTCCCTCGAATGGCGTTACAACATCGCTCTACGGATCGTCAACAAGGGGGTGGGGCTCGAAACCGCGGATCGGGTGAACAAGCCTTAGCTTTACGTAAACGGGTCACAGAGCGTCAATTGCATAAAGTTGAACTAGCCCTTAAAGAAATGGAAACAACCCGGGCAACCCAACGAAACCGTCGGCAGAAGTCAGATGGGTTTACCGTTGCTTTGGTGGGGTATACCAATGCGGGGAAAAGTACCTTACTCAACGCCTTAGTTGCCTATTTAGAACATCATACACAGAAACAAGTCTCTGAGAAAAACCGTCTCTTTGAAACCTTAGAAACAGCTTCACGCCGGGTCAATCTGGAAGGACTGGATGTAATCCTGACGGATACCGTTGGGTTTGTTTCACACTTACCCCATGGCTTAATTAAAGCGTTTAGATCCACCTTAGAAGAAGTCAATCAAGCTGATTTACTCATTCATGTGGTGGATGCCTCCTCAACAGAGCGTCATCGTCAACAAGACGTAACCTTAGAAACCCTGCATGAGATTGGCTGTGAACAAAAACCCATGATTACGGTTTATAATAAATCTGATCTAGTGCCCACAAAAGGGTTAGCCATTAGTGCTAAAACAGGGATGAATTTAGATAAGCTATTGCTTAATTTAAAGAAAGAATTACTAAAACTTAGACCTCAAACCATCCTCTTAATTCCTTATGATCGCATCGACATCTTAAATGAAGTCAAAGCCAGTTATGCTAGTCTAAACCTAAGAGAAACAGAAGATGGTTATCGAGTTGTGTTACCCTATGTATTAGATTTACCCGCACATATCAAAGCCTATACCCAGGCTAAGGAGAACGTATGATACTATCCACTACCCCAAGTTTAGAAGGAAAAAAGATTCTTGAATACAAAGGAATTGTGATTGGAGAAGTGGTCGCTGGTGTTGACTTTGTCAAAGACTTTGCGGCTGGTTTAACCAATTTCTTTGGAGGACGTTCTGGTTCCTATGAAGGTGAACTCATCCAAGCACGGGAAACTGCGCTAAAAGAACTCGAAGCACGCGCTAAAGCATTAGGTGCCAATGCGGTGGTCGGCATTGATTTAGATTATGAAGTCTTAGGCCAAGGGGGCAATATGCTCATGGTTACTGCTTCTGGAACGGCCGTGGTTGTTGAATAATGGTCTATTTGGACTATAGTGCGACCACACCTTTAGATCCACGGGTTGCTGAAGCTTGGTTCAACAGTGAAAAGAACTTTTTTGCCAATGCAAATTCTAGCCATGCTTTAGGTGTGCTCGCAAAACAAGAAAATAATCGACACTTAGAGACACTGGCAAGTATTTTTCATGTCTTGCCCAGTGAACTTATTCTTACTTCCTCTGCAGTTGAAGCCAATAATTTTGCGATTAAAGGTTTAGCGATGAAATATCCAGATAAAAGACATGTGATTACGTCCGTCTATGAACATGCCTCTTTAATTGCCGCACTTGCCAGTTTTGGGAATTCCCTCGAGGTCGAGACGGTAAATCTAAAAAGGGATGGTACCTATGATTTAGCCCATCTAAAATCCCTTATTCGTCCGGACACTTTAGTTGTGAGTTTAGTCGCGGTCGACAGTGAAACAGGGTTAAAACAACCTGTAGAAGCGGTGGGACTATTGTGCCATCAATTGGGCGTCTATTTTCATTGTGATGCGACACAAGCGTATGGAAAAACCAAAATCTCTTTTGATTCAATGGATTTAGTTTCCTTATCTGCCCATAAAATTTATGGACCTAAAGGGGTAGGGATGCTCATTAAGAAGAAATCGGTAGGACTTGTCCCCTTAATGCATGGTGGACATAGTTTTACGCCTTTTAGAGCTTCAACCCCTGCGAATAGTTTATTGGCAGCCTTCACTAAAGCTGTAGAATTGGCAGACGAAGAATTTGAAGCTCGCAATCGCAAAGTCAGTGATCTAAGAGCCTACCTTAAAGCTCAACTGAGTGAGAACCCAAATATTCTTATCAATTCCAGCGAGTTATCCATTCCTCAAATTTTTAACGTCAGTATTCTAAATACAAAACCGGAAGAAGGGGTCAAGTATTTCTCTGAACATGGAATTTACCTTTCTTCAAAATCTGCATGCAGTGGAGAAGAAGACTTATCTAAGAGTGTTTTAGCCCTAACGGGTGACCATGCACGTGCCATTTCCTCTTATCGCATTAGTCTCTCCCATTTAAGCACCATTGAAGACATGGATCATTTTGTTACCTGGGCAAAGGAACTCGCAAAGTCATGAAAGTTGTGGTCTTAACAGCGGTTTGGTGTCACGCTTGTTTATTCATGAAAAAGACATTCAAAACCTTTGAACAAAACCATCCAGAATGGTCTTTTCAATTTTTAGATGTAGATTTAGATGCGGAAGCAGAGTGTTATTCACTTGGTAAGGTCTTACCTGTGCTAATATTTCTAAAAGATGGACAAGAAGTTCATCGCATTCAAGGTGAAAAGACCTTGGATGACTTAGAAAGAGAAAGTAACCATGCGTTTTAAAATAGTATCTCTATTGCTGGTCTTAGGTTTAAGTGTTTTTCTACCCTTAAATATTCAAGCCACAACTAAAACGACGAATCTCTATTTCTTCCATGCTCAAGGTTGTTTGACCTGTGCAGCAGAATCAGAGTTCCTATCGACTTTACTAGAAAAAGATCCGAATCTAAAGCTATACAGTTATGAATTGGCATTTGACCAAGATAACCAAGAATTTGCGAAAAAGATTTCAGAGTTATTGCCAAATCCAATCAACTCTACGCCGACCTTAGTTATTGGCCAAAAAGTTATTGTTGGATTTGTTTCAGGAACCACCGATCTTGAAATTCAAGAAAGCATTGATTATGCTCAAAACAATGTCATTAAGGATGTCATTGGTGAAGTTTTAGGCATTGCGGAAGTCACCAATGGAACATCTCAAACAACTTCTCAAGTTAATTTACCTTTCTTCGGAAAGGTTGAAGCAAAATCTATCTCCTTACCATTACTCGCGATTGTTTTAGGAACCCTCGATGGATTCAACCCTTGTGCGATGTGGGTCTTATTACTATTGATCAGTATGTTATTTCATTTAGAAGAACAATGGAAGAAATGGTTCTTAGGAAGCATCTTCTTATTAACCACCGCCATTATGTACCTCATGTTTATGGTTTCATGGCTCAACATCACCTTACTCTTTGGAACCATCTCAACCCTAAGATGGTTGATTGGTGCTTTGGCCATTGGGGGTGGAGGCTTTAATCTCTACCGTTATTTCACCACTGAACCAGGTTGTGAAGTTATTGATGATCGTAAGCGTAAAAAGATATCTGTGAGAATCCGTCAAATCTTTAGTCAACCTGTGTTTGTATTAGCGTCCTTAGGGGTGATGGCGTTAGCCATTTCTGTTAATCTGGTTGAACTCATTTGTTCAGCAGGCCTTCCCGTTCTATTTACACAGGTCCTAAGTTTGAATCAATTGAGTGGATTCGAATATGGTGTGTATATGTTGTTGTATTTAGCGATGTTTATTGCTGATGATGTGATTATATTCGCCTTAGCCATGAAGACTTCCCAAGTCTCGGGTATCTCCACAAAGTATGCACGTACAGCGCATTTAGTGGGGGGCATCTTAATGATTCTGTTGGGCATCTTAATGGTGATTAAGCCAGAATGGCTGATGTTAAACTTTGGATAAAAGGAGCACAAAATGAAAAGATTCATCAATACCAGTTTATTCTACCTCGTTTTAGGTTTACTCTTAGGATTTCTCTATCGTGAATTGACTAAGGTTACGGGTTACACCGGTCCGACACAGTTGTCGGTTCTGCACACCCATACGTTAACGTTGGGGTTCATGTTTCATCTTATTCTGTTGGCTTTAGAAACCCCGTTTAAACTCTCAGAAACCAAATACTTTAATATTATTTATTGGCTCTATCAAGTATCTTTACTCGGTGTCTTAGCCACCTTAGGCTTTAGAGGATATCTCACCATGTTAGGTACTGATTTTGCAGGGTTGAGCCATATTGCTGGAACCTTCCATACCTTGATTGCGATAAGTTTAGTTTGGCTGATGCTTAACCTTAAAAAACAAGTCAATCAAAAATAAAGCCGCGTTAGCGGCTTTTATTTAAGGAATCCCGAATTTCTTTGAGGACTGACAATTGATCTTCTGAGGGACCAGCTTTTATTTCTTCCTTCTTCTTAAATCGATTTAAAGCCTTAATTACCACAAAAATACTAAGTGCAATGATCAAGAAATCGAAGATGTTCTGGAAGAACTTTCCATAGAATAAAGCAGATTCTACGGTTGTATCGGTAGATGCTTTAATCACAAACTTCCAATCGGTGATGTTTAAGCCTCCGGTTAGAATACTGACCAAAGGCATGATAATATCATTCACCAAAGACGACACAATCTTACCAAAGGCAGCCCCAATGGTAACCCCTACAGCTAAATCAATCACATTACCTTTCATCGCAAAGGCTTTAAATTCTTGCATTAATTGTTTCATACTTCACCTCACTTTCATTATAACGTTTATGTTAAAATACAACACAGGAAAACAATGTTATGCAAGCACTTATCTTCATTGGACCTTTGGTCTTCTTAGCAGGGTTTATCGATAGTATTGCTGGGGGTGGAGGCTTAATAGCTTTGCCTGCCTATGTTTTAGCGGGCATTCCCATTCACGTTGCGATGGGCACGAATAAACTATCAAGTTCAATTGGAACACTAACCGCTTCCATCACTTTTTTCATTCATAAGAAGATTTGGATAAAACTGGCGATTATTGCCTCCTCTTTTGCGTTGATTGGATCTTACTTAGGCGCTACCTTAGCCTTAATGGTTTCTGCAATCCATTTAAAAACATTAATGGTCCTTGTTTTACCTCTTATGGCCGTCTTTATCTTACGTAAGCGATCTGAAAAAACCTATACTCAAAATGATAAAATTCCATGGTTTAAAATTAGTTGTATTACCTTTGCGGTGGGGATGTATGATGGTTTTTTAGGTCCAGGAACAGGCACTCTACTTATCTTTGGCTTTGTGAGTTTGATTGGGATGTCCTATACGCAAGCCTCTGCCAATGCGAAAGTGGTTAATCTAGCCAGTGGGGTTGCTGCGATTGTTAGTTTTGGATTTAGTGGAAATGTCGACATCACTTTAGGATTGTGGGCTGCTTTATTTAGTATTTTAGGGAATGTGAGTGGGTCATTGTTGGCCATTCGTTTCGGACGTAAAATCATTCAACCCATCTTAATCGTTGTGTTTAGTTTACTCATGGTTAAACTACTCATGGATGTGATCTAGGATGAAACTTTGTGTCCTTGATTTTGAGACAGCAAACAGTCACCCAACTTCTGCCTGTAGTGTGGGGGTTTTAGTGATTGAAGACGGCGTTATTTTACATGAATGGGTGAGTTTGATTCAACCTCATCCTGCTTATGATCATTTTGACCCCATCAACATTCAAATTCATCACATTACCCCTATCATGGTGAAAGATGCGCCTAATTTTGCGCAGATTTATCCTTTACTTCTAGATTTCTTTGAGGATGCTATTTTAATGGCACATTTTGCCCCTTTCGATATGAAAGTTTTAAGTGAACTGATCCATGTCTATGGTTTAAAAAGACCTGATAATCAGTACATTGACTCCGTAGAGATTGCCCGTCGAGTGTTTCCAGGTTTACCTAATCATAAATTGAATACGGTCTGTGCCCATTTAGAAATCGAACTGAATCATCATGAAGCTTTAAGTGATGCCAGAGGGAGTGCCTTAATTGCACTCCATACCATGAGCCTTGTGGATGAGTTTGACTTGGTCGAATGGATGAAGAAAATAGGAATGAAAATTTACACTTTAATATAACATTTCTTTACATTCATATTTTCACCCCTTACAATAAAATGGTGAGGCATGTATGAATCAAATTGAAAACAACGCATATTTTTGGCAAAAGATAGATACCCTCTATTTTTCATCCAGTGTTACCATTACCCAACCTGCAGGATCTGTTCATCCAAAATTCAGTAATCTTGTGTATCCAGTGGATTATGGAAATTTAAGAGATACCCTAAGTCCTGATCAACAAGGCATTGCCATGTATAAAGGTTCTTTATCAACACATCAAGTATCAACCATGATTGTGGCTGTGGATATTTTAAACAAAGATATCGAAGTAAAACTATTGGTGGGATGTACCCCTGAACAAGAAGATACGATTCTTCGTTTTGTGAACCAAACAGATTATCAAAAAACAGTCTTAATTCGTCGAGGTCAAGAAGTACCTTCTTGGGCATTGACGGATTAATATGCGCATTAAAATAGAAAAATCAGGGATCAATGGAGAAGGAATCGGTTATTGGAAACAAAAACCGATTTTTATTCCATCCTGTTTACCTGGTGAAGAAGTTGAAGTTGAAATGGTTGAAGAAAAAGCACAGTATGGTCATGCGAAGCTATTAAGACTTGTCACGCAAAGTCCTGACCGTATTATTCCACAATGTCCCCATCAAGCCTTATGTGGGGGATGTGCGTTGATGATTGCCAATCAAGCGTACCAAAGAACCTTAAAAGAACGTAATCTAAAGCAAAGCTTACTCAAGTATGTGGGTAAAATGGATTTTAGAAAGATTCAAACCGTTGTCAAGAATCCTTTGCCGTATGGGTATCGTAATCAATGTAAATTACCCACTCGATTGGAAGAAGGGAAATTGGTGGCAGGTTTTTATCGTGCCAATTCAAATATCTTTTTAGAAGTACCCAGTTGCATTCTTCATGATCCGATGATTGAAACCGTAAAGAAAGAAGTTTTAAGGGTACTTAATACCTACCAAGTAGATGAGTTTAGAAGTGATGAGGCACAAGGCTTAAGAACCTTGATTATGCGATCCTTTAATCAAAAAGTTCAAATGACTTTGGTGACAGGTGAGATGCGTTTTGATCCAGAAATCATTCAGGATCTCCTTAAGATTGAACATCTAACCTCTTTATACCAAAGTATTAATACGGACAAACATACCCATGATCCCATGGGCGAGAAACTCATTCATTTAGGATTGGATCGTACTCTAGAGTTTAACTTTGCATCGTTAAAATTCAGTTTAACCCCTAAGACATTTTTCCAACTCAATGCGCTTCAGGCGCAAGCGATGTTTGAAAAGGTGGTTAGTTTAGTGGGCGCTGATAAACGTGTGGCAGATGTGTATTGCGGGATTGGAGCGATGTCTCTGATGTTGGCCAAAAAAGCCCAAGAAGTGGTTGGGATTGAATATATGCAAGAAGCCATCGACCAAGCCACACTCAATGCGAAAATAAATGGATTAAAGAAAGTTAGTTTTGTGGCAGGGGACGCATCTAAAGTATTGATTCAGCTACAAGCCCACTCTACATTTGATACGATTGTGGTTGATCCACCGCGCGTTGGATTGGATGAAGCCATGATTAAAACCCTTTTGATGACAGAAGTTCAACAAGTGATCTATGTTTCATGTAACCCTTCAACTTTAGCTAAAAACCTCAGTGAACTCAGCACAAAGTATGAGGTGCGCTCGATCACCCCTTATGATATGTTTACCCACACACCTTTGTTAGAAACGGTGGTAGATCTTCGGCTCAAGAAAAAAGCTTAAGGGATTAACCCATAAGCCTTGAGCGCATATGCAATGCCGCCTTCATCACAATTTAAGGTTGTAAAATCAGCCACATCTTTAACTTCTTGGGTACCATTCCCCATCGCAATACTGATGCCTGCGTGACTCAACATTCCTAGATCATTGTTGCCATCCCCAAATGCAATCACATTCTCCCAACTTAAGTTGGCTAGTTTTAGAACTTCATCAATGCCTGTTACTTTATCAATTTCTGCGCCAAAGACATCTAAACTATGGGTACCTAAGCCTTCAATTCTTAATTGGGGGATTTTTTTAAGTTCTGGTAAGATCAGACTGGAATCTCCAATGATAAACAAGCCCATCGCCGGTTCAACGGTTAAATAAGCATCATGGGTTACTGAATTATCGATGATTAAATTTTTTGCATCGAACCCTTGCGCATAGTGTTGATAGAATGTGGGATAATCTCTTAACACATAGATCTCTTTGGTTGTTTTCATCCCTAACGCTAGCTCATAGCGTGAACATAAATCATAGACTTGTTTTACCACGTTTGGGTCTTGATCATGACGGATGAGGACCTGTTTATTTCGATCTAATAAACAATGTCCATTGATGCTTACAATATAATCACTGTCGAGGACTTCTCTCACATGTGCTTTGATAAAGTATAAAGAGCGACCTGTCGCAATCATCACTTGGATCCCTTGTGCTTTTAATTGATGAATGGCGGAAACACTGGAGTCTTCAATTTTATCTTTTAGACGTCCTAAAAGGGTTCCATCAATATCAAATACAGCCATTTTAATGTTTTGTTGAGCGTTCATACGTCTAGTTTATCATGGGCATCTTGATTGTAAGTTAGAAAGTGTCATCCTATACTTAGTTACATTAAGTAACTTAAGGAGATCACGATGAAAAAGGCTTTCTTTATGGCGCATGGCGCCCCCACCATCTTTTTAGAAAATAATCGATATACGGAAAAACTAAAACAATTTAAACAAGATTATCCTTCAATTAAGAAATTACTATTTTTCTCAGCCCACAATGATAGCTCTGTTCTTAGCATTGCTCAAGTTCAAAACTATGCAACCATCCATGATTTCTATGGATTTCCTGATGAACTCTATGACGTTAAAATGGAGACGCAAGGAGAAATCGCTTTAGCGCAAAACCTAAGTAAATTTCTAACGGAAAACAAGATCCCCCATCAAAATAAAACAAGTGCGGGTTTAGACCATGGAACATGGACCATCTTGAAGCTTATTGATCCTGAAAACGAACTCAAAGTCGTTAATGCATCCATCTCCACACGGGCACATCCCAAAGATTATTTAAAGTTAGGGGATCAACTCATGGATTGGATCCCTGAAGATACCGCGCTCATCTTTTCGGGAGGTTTGATTCATAACTTACGTGCAGTAAACTTTAACAGCACTGGAATTGATGGTTGGGCCCAACGTTTTCATACCGATTTAGAAAAAGCATTAGAGGGCAGAAATCCAAATGCTTTACTGGATCTTTTAGTTCATCCAGACTATCCATTGGCAGCCCCGACACCAGACCATTTTATTGGGATCTTTATCGTCTATGGTACAATCGTTAAGAAGGGAATTTCTAAACGATTGAGTCAACTGTTTCAGTTTGGTAATCTCAGTTTAGATTATTGGGAATTCACGCGTGATTAAAGGTTTAATTTTCGATTTAGATGGAACTTTACTGGATACCTCCAAAGACTTACACACCGCCATTTCAGTCATGCGCGGTTTTTATCATCTTGAAGCCCTTAGTTTAAGCACGGTTCAAGCGTATTTAGGCGAGGGCATTGGTGTTTTAGTGGAAAAAGCCTTAATGGATGCCCCCGACATTTCAAGAGACGAAGCTTTGGGACATTTTCATAAAGCTTATGCCCAGTGTTATCTAGATGCATCTAAACCCTATTCAAAGATGGAAGATCTATTAGAAACCTGTCACCAACTTGGGCTTAAATGTGCTGTGGTCACCAATAAACAAGAGGATTATGCACAAGCATTGATCGAAAAGAATTTTTCTGATATTTCTTTTGAGCTGGTCTTAGGAGAAGTGTCAACGCGTCCACGCAAACCCGATCCTGCAGCCATTGAACGGGTCTTACAGAAGATGAATTTAAAACCTTCTGAAGTGTGTTTGATTGGGGATAGTGAAGTGGATGTGTATACCGCCAAAAATGCAGGCATTCAGATGATAGCGGTGACCTATGGGTATCGAAGTAAAGCTCAACTTCAGGCTGCAGGTGCACGTTATTTTGCTTCTTCACCACAAAATTGTCTTGAAACCTTGGCTTGTGTATAATAGGAGTGTTCAGTTTGGGGGCATAGCTCAGTTGGTAGAGCACATGGTTCGCAATCATGGGGTCGAGGGTTCGATTCCCTTTGCCTCCACCAAAAATGACATTTAACCAATGAAAAGCACCTTTAGTCAACCCATCTTAAAAATTTTATTTGTAGCCTATGTCATGGGTCTTTTATATCTGCTTTTTGTCTATGATCGGTCGATGGACCTTTCTTGGATGGTTAGAGGGGGCTTTGATCGTTTAGTCGAAGCCATGCAATATCGCTATAATTTGATGCCTTTTCAAACCATCTTGAGTAAACTTGCGCAAATGGGTTTAGCCAATGGGGTAGAGACCATCCTGAAGGATATTGTTGGACATCTTTTGGCTTTTAGTTGGTTAGGTTACTTTATGCCTCGACTTTGGCCTAAATACAAGGAAAGAAAAACTTTTCTATGGACGATTGGATTGGGTTTGTTTTTTGTAGAAATCCTGCAATACTTTACCATGACTGGAATGATGGATGTGGATGATATTCTTTTGAATTTAAGTGGAGCTTATCTAGGATTGATATTTTTACGGAAACCAGAAGAAATAGTAGAGGAACTGCATGACTGAAAAACTCGTCGAATTTATGATTCAAGGCTTATCTAGCTTATTTAATAAAGAAGGAATTGTTTTCTTTATTTCGCTCTTACCGATTTTAGAACTTAGAGGCGGTGTATTAGCGGGGTATTGGTTAGGTCTACCTTTAGCGACCACTTCGATTATTGCGGTGATGGGTAATCTTTTGCCCATTCCTTTTATTCTCTTGTTTATCGAGAAAATATTTCAATTCATGGAGAAACACAATATTCTTAAGTCTTTGGTCCATAAATTAAAAGAGCGAGCTCTGCATAAATCTGCAGGTTTAGATAAAGCAGAATTCTGGGGTTTATTGGTATTTGTGGCGATTCCTTTACCAGGGACTGGCGCATGGACCGGCGCATTGATTGCTGAGTTACTTCAAATTGATCGTAAAAAAGCTTTCTTAGCCATTAGCTTAGGGGTTTTAGGTGCCTTGGTCATTATGTTGATTGTGTCCTATGGAGTGCTTAATCAAATTGGGTTATGATCAATAAAATATTTGGTCAGTATCGTGGTTTAAACAAGGATATTTATATCCTTTTTATTGGTCGTATTGTCACCGCATTGGGCAGTTTTATTTGGCCATTAATGACCCTTATCTTAAGTGCGAAATTTCACTATGATAGTTCTACCATTGCGATTCTGATGATTATTGGTGCCTTCTTAAATGTTCCCGCAACTTATATTGGGGGTAAATGGGCAGATAAATCATCCCGTAAAAAGATCATTCTTATTTCTAATTACACCATGGTTGTGGGTTATTTAATCAATGCTTTCTTACCTTTAGGCATTCATACCATTCTTATTTTCTACATTTCAACTTTCTTTGGAAATCTTCAAGGGCCCGCTTATCATGCCTTAATTGCGGATAAGTCCGATTCTAAAGATCGTGAAAAGGCATTCTCATTGAGTTATTTAGGATGGAATTTAGGCTTTATCTTAGGTCCAAGTATTGGCGGATTTCTGTTTGAAAATCATTTAGGTTTGGCGTTCTTGATTGATGGTATCACCACCTTTTTAGGCACCTTATTGGTGATGATTTATGTTCAAGAAAAACGAAGCACGGATACTGAGATCAAACTCAATACCTATGAACAAGTTGAAACAACTGGAAATGCTTGGCAGATTATTAAAGAAAGTAAAGTGTTGATGTTTTATTTAGTGGTGATGAGCCTATACGGTTTAATGTATATGCAATCTAACTTTATTTTGCCTCTACAACTCCAAACGTTGACCCCAGATTTCGCAAAATTCTATGGTTTGATTTACAGTATGAACGGCTTGATTGTAATTGTATTTACACCTATTTTAAGTTATCTACTTACCTATAAATCCGAGATCTTTAAAATGGGTTTGGCGATCGTATTCTTGATTGCGAGTTTTGTTTTATATGCGTATTTTAATACCTGGCTGAGTTTCTTTGTGGTGGGTATGTTTATCTTTACCTTAGGTGAGATCGCTTTTACCATCTCAGGATCAGCCTATTTTACACGTCGAATCCCAGCGACACATCGAGCACGCGTAAACGCGTTTATGGATATGTGTAACTATACCATTGTTGGACTTGGTCAATTAAGTTTTGGTTTATTACTCAAAGTTATTTCATTTCAAAGTGCTTGGTTAGGAGTCATAGGTATTGGGTTTTTCGTGTTAAGTTTAATGCCAAAGTTTAGTCGCATCGATCGTACACTTTATCCACTGTTATATGAGGGAATCGATGGACACTAAAGCAATCTTTATCATGACGTTATTGAGTTTAATGGCTGTTTTAATGTTTATCGGTGTCCCGATCGGTAGTGCTGTCTTTATTTATAAGCATGCGAAAAAGCATCCTCAACTTGGAAATCCTCTCCATCTTTCACTCTTAGCTGCGTTTGTCCCATTCTATTTAGGCATCGTGTATTATCTCTATCGATGGGATGAATACAGTACTCAGTTGTATGATGAATCACACACAATAAAATAGGCGAAAGCCTATTTTTATAATCGATACAGTGAAGACCCACTCTTTAGGCTTCTAAAGGAAGCCATGCAAGCACAGCTTGAATGGTTTTGTCCCAATAATCCCAATCATGTCCACCCGCTGTTTCCACATAGACATGGTCAATCTTTTCTTTCAGTAAGAATTGATGATAATCTCGATTAGGTTCCAATAAACCATCTTCGGTTCCGCAGGCGATATAGAGCTTTGGAAAGGATAGAAACGGATCTTTTTTGAGGTTCTTCTTAAGCGTTTTGGCTAAAAACTGAAGATCTTTTTCCGTATTTTTTGCGGCTTCAATATCCCCAAATGCTTCTCTTTCATTGGCCATGGCTTGTTTGAATAGACCATGTTGAACAGCTTCTAAGACAAAGGCACTGGATAAACCAGCAATATGACTAAAGTTATGGGCGTATTTTAACCCAATCTGGACAGCCCCATAACCGCCCATGGACAAGCCAGCGATAAAGGTATCTTCTCGTTTATGCGACAGTGGAAACATTAAACGTGTTATTTCTAAGAGTTCTTCACCCATAAAAGTGTTGTAGTCATCTCCAGAATTGGGTTGATTGAGATAGAAGCCATTTTCTCCAGAAGGCATGACGACCGCTAAATAATGGGCTTCTGCCCAGCGTTGAATGCGGGTTCCTGAAATCCAATCCCCATTGTAACCAAACAAACCATGGAGTAAATACAATGTTTTATAGGGCTTTGGTTTTCGACCTTTCATCCCTGGATAGACCCAGGTATCTACGGGTAAAATAACTTGAATACTGACTGTTCTTTTTAATGATTTAGATAAGAAATGCGCTTGAATTAAGGCCATGATGAATCCTCATTTCTTCTTGATTTAAGTGTAGCACAAGGATTATTTTTGAGCGTAATTATCTTGGGTAACCAGATAGTTATAGATTAGGACAGTCACCAAGACAATCAGTCCTCCCAATAAGGCGATAGGCTGAGGCATTTCACCAATCACTAAGAAAACCCAGATGGGATTAAGGATGGGCTCTAAGGTGGCAATAATACTGGCGGTTGTAGCGGAGGTGTGTTGGATGCCCAAAGAGAAGAAGATATAACCAAAACCCAATTGAACCACCCCCATTAACACAATTAAGCCCCAAGCTAACGATGGGTTAAAACTAAAGTTCGGATCAAAGAAGATCAAAGGGAGTAAAGCAATACTCATCACATTTCCTAAGTAATTGGCATCCATTGGATTGGCATTTGGTAGCCGATTGGCAAAGAAAACACCCGCAAAGGTAAGACCTGAAGCTAAAGCGATGAGATCCCCTAAAAGATTACCGCCTTTTAACTGTTGAATAAAGAATAAACTGATGCCCAGCATGACCCCGATTAAAGCAAACACATCTCGCCGTTTAGGAAGTTTATGATCAAAGATATACGCAAAAAATATGATAAAGATTGGGGAAGTGTATTGAAGAACAATCGCATTTGCTGCAGAGGTCAGTTTATTGGCGACCATATAGAGAAGGGTTGTAAAGGTTAAACTTAGAGCCGCTAAAACCACTGGTTTTGTCCAGTGTACTTTAAAAGAATGGCGATAGATTCCTATGGTTATCGCAGCGATCAGACCTCGAACAGCCGCGATGCTGAGTCCATTCCAGGGGATAAGTTTTCCTAAAACACCCCCAAAACTCCAGAAGAGGGCACCGATTAGAATGGAGAGTGGACCGTTGAGTCTTTGTTTCATCTTTAGCATTGTAACAAATGCTTTCGTTTAAACCTAGTAAAGACGTTATGAATGGATAAAAATATCAAGTTAAAAGACTGCATTTTAGGTTGACGATACCGCATCCTTCGCCTATACTTTAGGGGTATTCACAATTGACCTGCAATATAATGCCTCTAATATGGTGAGGCAGTCTCTACCGGAACACCCTAAATGATCCGACTACTACTGGTTAGAAAGTGCACCATTCCAACAAAAATTTTGTTGGTCTGAGTCGGTTTCTCCCGACTTTTTTTATTTTATTGCGTTTAATTGGGGAAATACAAGAAAGAAAGAGGAGAAAAGATTGGAAAAGTTTTTTAAACTAAAGCATTATGGGACGAATGTTCGTACCGAAATCGTAGCTGGAACCACCACGTTCTTTACGATGGCTTACATCCTAATTGTGAATCCAAGTATTTTAAGTAATGTTGGATTAGACAGAGGTGCGATTTTCTTAGCGACTGTATTTGCTTCTGCGATTGGAACCTTAGTGATGGGTTTATTCGCCAACGTACCGTATGCTTTGGCACCAGGTATGGGCTTAAATGCTTTCTTTACTTTCGTCGTTGTATTTGGTTTAGGTTTTACCCCTTATGAAGCTTTGGCAATGGTCTTTATTTGTGGTTTGATCAATATCTTTATCACGGTTACCCGTGTTCGTAAACATATTGTTAAATCCATCCCATTGTCCTTACAACACGCCATTGGCGGGGGGATTGGTCTCTTCATCGCGTTCATTGGGTTCAATGATGCCAAGATGTTGGGTCTGTATCCTTTCAATGAGTTTGGGACTGGTTATACAGAACTCTTAGCGTTCAAATCACCTTCCCAAGTACTCTTTATCATTGGCTTGGTCTTAACCATTATTTTAATGGCTAAGAAAGTTAAAGGTGCCATGTTGATTGGCATCGTCATCACCACCTTAATTGGAATTCCGATGGGTGTGGTGAATCTCACCGGCGTTTCTTTGGATTTCTCCAGTGTGGGTTTAGCGTTCACCGCTTTAGGCCAACTCTTTGGTAAAGGCGTTACAGAAGGTATTCCTTCATTATTCTCTGATGCAAGTCGTATCCCTGTGGTTATGACCACGATCTTTGCCTTTAGCTTATCGGATACCTTTGATACCATTGGAACCTTTATTGGGACCGGTCGTCGTTCTGGTATCTTCTCAGCTGAAGATGAAGCTGCATTGGAAAATGGTAAAGGCTTCTCTAGCCGTATGGATAAAGCTTTGTTTGCTGACTCCATTGCGACTTCCATTGGGGCACTCCTTGGAACTTCTAATACCACCACCTATATTGAATCTGCGGCAGGGATTGAAGAAGGCGGACGTACAGGTCTTACAGCTGTTACGGTTGCTGTCTTGTTCTTGTTGTCCATCTTTGTAGCACCTTTTGTAGGGTTAGTCCCTGCAGCTGCTACCGGTCCTGTCTTGGTTGTTATTGGGGTCTTAATGGCTAGTTCATTTGCAGATATTAACTGGACGGATTTTGCTGAAGCTGTACCTGCTTTCTTTGCTGCAGCGTTCATGGCTTTCTTCTATAATATTTCAACAGGGATCGGCTTTGCTTTTATCTCTTATTCAATTATTAAAATTGTTCAAGGTAAAACCAAAGAAATTCATCCAATCCTGGGTGTGGCTGCTGCTTTGTTTGCCTTAAACTTCATCTTAACAGCGCTATAATTTCACCTGAAGTCTGATTGTTTTATAGAGATCTGAAAAGATCTCTTTTTTTATCTTTTACCTCTTTACAAGTCCTACTTCACATGGTAAAGTAAGTGACAGTATAGGTCCTTTAAGTCCATCCTGAGAGATAGACAAGGTTCAGTCAATGCCTTCAATTTAAGGGTCCTTTCTGTTTAAGGACCCTTTTTTATGAAACCAGGGCTATACACACACACAAAGGAGAATTGAGTATGAAAGACATTGTGCATGGGTATTTACCGCAAGAGCGTCCACCGTTTGGAAAAATGGTATTGTTCGCTTTGCAACAGATTTTGGTTATGTTTCCCGCAACGGTCTTGGTGGCTTTACTAACAGGCTTCCATGTTTCAACCACCATCTTTGCTTCTGGTTTCGCGACCCTTTGCTTTATCTTTATCACCAAAGGAAAGATTCCTTTGTATTATGGTTCTAGCTTTAGTTATATTGCAGCGATTGCTGGGATTACAGGCGCATCGTTTGGTGTACCTGCACCCGATGCCCTCATCAGTCAAGCCCAATTTGGGATCATCATGTCTGGGTTGGTATCCATTGTCGCCGGCTTAGTGGTATCCCGTTTCGGTTTAGATAAAATCGAAAAAGTACTACCGCCATCTGTTACAGGTTCGATTGCGATTGTCATTGGGATTTCATTGGCCAGTGTAGCTGTCACCAATGCGGCAACCAATGGGGGTGGTCCTGTCTTAGACATCAACTGGGTTGCAGCTTTAGTTACCTTACTTGCCACCATCTTGTTCTCAGTCTATCTAAAAGGGGTATGGGCACAGTTACCAATCCTCTTGGGGATCTTAGTGGGTTACGTGGCTAGCTTTGGTTTAGGGATGGTGAATCTATCCAATGTCTTTGCAGGCAGTGTTCTTCAAGTGCCTCACTTTACCTTACCTACCGTATCTTGGACGGCTGTCATCGCGATTATGCCAATTGCCATCGCAACGATTCCAGAATCCACAGCCCATTTATTCCAATTAGACATTTACGTCAATGATTTGGCTCGTAAGAAGGGTCAACCTGAATTAAAAATTGCAGACAAACTCGGTTTGAATCTTATCGGGGATGGTGTGGGGGATATTGTAAGTTCCATGTTTGGTGGACCTGCAGGGACCAATTATGGTGAAAACTTATCAACCATGGCCATTACGAAGAACTTCTCAGTTTGGGTCTTAGGTACAGCAGCCATCATTACGATGATCATCTCCTTCCTAAGTCCACTGACCAACATCGTTCTATCGATTCCATCTTCAGTCATCAATGGGGCGTGTATCTACTTGTTTGGGATTATTGGGGCTCAAGGGGTTGCCATTATGATTGAACGTAAAGTAGACATGTTTGATTCTAAAAACTTAGCCGTCATCGCAACCATCCTAATCATTGGATTGGGTGGAACCTATGGCTTTGCGGGAGGAATGATTCCTTTCTTTGGAACTCAATTGCCAGCCATTGCGACCGCTTCCTTGTTTGGGATTGTCCTCAACATTGCACTTTCCTTTAAGAAAGTGTCAACAGAAGTCGAATAATCACATTTAGCGTTGAGTCTTCAAACTCAACGCTTTTTAGTCGTTTCAATAGATATTGCCTTCTGATTTGGCTATAATGACAAAGCACATCAGGAGGCTTTTATGACTCAAGAAAACCCGATATTAGATCCTAATTTTAACCCGTTTAAAGCCCGTCCAACTAAGGGCACAAAAATAAAAAAAATGATTGCTGTGGTCAGCGGAAAGGGAGGGGTAGGTAAATCTACCATCTCAGCGCTCATCGCTGCCCATGCTCAGCGTAAAGGGTATCAAACCGGGATCATTGATGGAGACATCGTAGGTCCTTCAATGGGACATTTCTTTAATGTTCATCATCCTGCTTATTCAACAGATGGGAAAATTGATCCTGCCATCACAGAAACCGGCATCAAACTCATCACCAGCAATATGTTGGTGGAAAATGAAACCACCCCCATCTTATGGCGTGGAGCATTGATCACCAATGCGCTTAAAGATTTCTATACTCAAGTGAATTGGGGTGAGCTTGATTTAATGGTTCTTGATATGCCTCCAGGAACTGGAGACATCGCTTTAACCGTGTTCCAATCCTTACCCATTGATGGGATCATCCTTGTGACCTCTCCTCAGGATGTGGTGACCATGATTGTTTCTAAAGCGGTTGAAATGGCTAAGAAAATGAATGTCCCAGTTTTAGGCATCATTGAAAACTTTGCCTATCTTGACTGTGAATGTGGCAAACGTCATTATCCTTTTGGTCAATCAAAAGGGAAGAGTTTGGCGGATGCGTATGATTTGCCTCTGTTAGCGCAACTCCCCATTACGCCGCTTACCAATGAATTGGCTGATCTAGGTCGGATTGAAGACATTCAAGATGAAACCTTTGATTGGTTGGTTGACACCTTGTTGGGCGAATAATGTTTGAAACAGCTAAAGTCATCAAGGCTAAAGATCCAGCAGCCAAGAGTGTTCTTGAAGTTATTTTCTTATATCCTGGGTATCATGCCGTATTAATGCATCGGGTAGCTCATGCGTTGTATAAAATTCATTTCTATTTCTTAGCTCGATTCATCAGTCAATGGTCTCGATTTCTTACCGGTATTGAAATCCATCCTGGAGCCTCCATTGGTCAACATCTCTTTATCGATCATGGAATGGGGGTTGTGATTGGCGAAACCGTGGTGATTGGCGATGAATGTACCCTTTATCATGGGGTTACCCTAGGGGGAAAAGGGAATGCGGATGTGAAAAGACATCCTACCCTAAAAGACCATGTGATGGTGGGGGCAGGTGCGATTATTTTTGGGAATATTACGTTGGGTAACCATGTTCAAGTGGGCGCCAACAGTGTTGTTTTACACAGTGTAGAGGATCATCAAACGGTGGTTGGAAATCCAGCCCATCTCTTAAAATCTAAACAAAAGGCTTAACGCCTTTTTTATCTTTGGGATACATAAATGTATTATTTTGGGTGTGTGGTAAAATAGAGAAAAGGAAAAACTATGATCACACTTCCCATTAACAGTGTCTTTATTCTCAATAGTATTACCGTCCTCATCTTTTTGCTTTTCGTCGTAGGCGGTTTTAGTCGAGGTTTAGTTCATCAACTCTTAGATTTAGTTGGCTTTGTTGCGGGTTTAGTTTTAGCTTGGATCTTTGCGCCTCAATTGGCAGCGCAATGGCCAATCTTAAGCATTGAGTTTGATTTTTTCCAACAACCTTTGATTGGCGCACCCTTACATGGGTTAGCCAATACAGCCTCTTGGTTTGCGATCATCTGGATTGGGATATCCATCTTAATGACCTTTGTTATTAAACCTTTTGCGAAGTTCATTCATAAAGTCCCCATTGCTAATTCCTTGAATCGACTTTTAGGGGCCATCTATGGATTAATTCCAGCAACTTTATTATCTTTACTCTTAGCTTTTGTGCTTACGACCCCTGTCTTTAGCAATGGTCGATCCACGGTAGAAGCATCGGGGATGCTGAAGCCTTTCTTAGGCATCAGTGATTTCTTACTCAGTGAGCTTTATCAACAGTCCGATTCCACAGGCATTCTTCAAAAGATTATGGCAGGAGAGCCCTTAGCGATAGAAGACTTAGAAAGTCTACCTGATTGGTTAGAAAAATTAGGGATATCAGAATCCCTCAAAGAACCTTTGAATAAATTGATTCAAGGACAAAGTTTAGATTCGATCGATGTTGAAGCCATCCAAAGCTACATTGATGAACATCAAATCAGTCAAGAAGACATCCGCGCTTTAATGAGACGCTTTGGTTTAACGGATGAAGAAATCACGTCGACACTCAATGCCCTCCAATTCAAATAAAAGAAGCTCGTGGAAGCTAGTTCCTTAAAACGGACACGATAAATAAAAGACCTATGTGAGAGCTGACTGCCGATATTGAATCGGAGTCAGCTCTTTTAGTTGTTCTTGTAATCTATGCTGATTGTAAAAGATAACGTAG
>Ga0247839_1000564_pt1 | contig 65367 bp, 56 predicted proteins | sample LaCruzMarch2015__6_FD_192405 | JGI IMG/M metagenome (GOLD analysis project Ga0247839, IMG submission 192405) | Freshwater microbial communities from meromictic Lake La Cruz, Castile-La Mancha, Spain - LaCruzMarch2015_16m | ecosystem: Environmental > Aquatic > Freshwater > Lake | place: Spain...
GCCTTTGCTCTTTCTCAGGGCGTATCTCAGATTGGGCGTGGTTCGGACCAGACGGTTGCGCTGGATTTTGGGGATATGGCGATTTCTCGTCAGCAGCATGCGGCGATTGCCTATGATCCGCAGTCGCACCAGTTTCACGTCGGGCACGGCGGCAAGTCGAACCTTGTGCGTCTGAACGGCAAACCGTTGTTGTCGACCGAAGCGCTGGAGGACGGGGACGAGATTCAGATCGGCGAGACGACGCTTTTGCTGAAGGTTCTGTGCACGTCGGTGTTCAACTGGTCGCAAAGCGAAGCCGGGGGAGATGGGCATGATATGGCGATCGCGTGAGCCACGTTATGACGTGGCTTCCGGGATCAGCCAGGGCGCCCGAGACTATCAGGAAGACGCGATCACCAGCGATTTCCCGGTCGGAGCCGAGGCGGGTTTCGTGGTGCTTGCCGACGGAATGGGCGGGCATGCGGCGGGGGATGTGGCCTCCAAGATCGTCCTGACCGAGGTTTTCAGCGAGCTGAAGTTCCATTTCGCCGATGTCGAGGCGTTCGAGGCCAAGGCCCCCGAGATCCTGCGCGGGGTCGCGGATCTGGCGAATGACAGTTTGCGCCAGCACACGCGGACCCACCCCGAGACCGAGGGTATGGGTGCTACACTGGTGGTGCCGGCGCTGGTGGAGAACCGGCTTTGGTGGATTTCGGTCGGCGATTCGCCACTGTATCTGTACCGGAATGGCAAGCTGAGCCAGCTGAACGAAGACCACTCGATGGCGCCGCAGATCGACTTCATGGTCAAGTCCGGGCTGATGGATGCCGAGGCCGGGGCGAACCACCCCGACCGCAACTGCCTGATTTCGGTGCTGATGGGGCTGCGGATCCCGAAGATCGACTGCCCGGCGGCCCCCTATGAGCTGAAGGTCGGCGACATTGTGGTCTGCTCGTCGGACGGGTTGCAGTTCCTGACCAACGCGCAGATCGAAAAGGTGCTGGGGAAATACCGCAAGACCCGGTCCACCGAGATCGCCGAACGGCTGCTGGAGGAACTGGGCAAACTGGGCGACCCCGATCAGGACAATATCAGTTTCACCGTGATCAAGGTCAACGACGCCTCGACCCGCCCCAAACAAGACCGCCCACCGCGCCAGACAATAGCTGTAACCAGACCAAAGCGGATGACGACGGTGATCACATCGGCCCCGCCAATGATACCGTTGCCAATCGTGGCGAAGGAACCGAACGTTCCTGATTTTCAAGGACAAGATTCCAGTCTTGAGGAATCACCAAAACCGCGGCGCGTAAAAGTTGTGATCACTTCTCCGACAAATCAGTCAGAGTCTGTTTTGAACGGAATGGATGAGCTCTCACCAGCGCGCTTGCGGCCACGGCGAGTCATTGTCATAAAGTAACCCATGGCGAATGTAGACGACGAACTCACAGTCGCGCAGCGGCTTGGTCGCCTTTTGGATCGGGGCCTGCTGCCCGCAGGTGGCCCGGCCGAGGCTGCTGAGCGTCTGATCGAACGGTTGGAACGTCCTGCGAGGGTGGCTCTTCTTGGCCTTCCGGGATCGGGCAAGTCTGCTATTTTAAACCTTCTGGCTGGCACCATCGTTGTGCCTGAAACCCTGCGCTTGCCGACGATCATCGTGCAGCATGGTCCAGAGCCACGCATGTTGTGCACCCTGTCCGACGGGCGGACCCAGATTATCCGTGGCGACAATTTGGAACAAAGCCTTTCTCTCAGCCCCGCAATGATCACGCTTGAACTGGATCTCCCGGCGTTAAAGGTGATCAGTCTTCTTGAGGTAGCTGCCGGACCGCAGGATGTTGATCAGCGACGCGCCGCACTCTGGGCCGGAAAACGTGCCGATATCCTTATCTGGTGCACGACATCCTACCTGCCGAAAGAACAACTCGTGTGGGAGGGTATGCCCGATGCTTTCAAGGACAACGGATTTCTGCTTCTGACCAAGGTCGACCTTCTAGGTGGGCGCGAGGCTGCCGTCGGCATGCATTATCGGGTCGAACAGCGGGCTGGGGGCGAATTTCGGCAAGTTCTGTCCATTTCGGCAAAGGAAGCTCGTGCGGCAATGCCTCTGGGAGGTCAGGTGGACCGGGATCGGTTCCGTGAAAGCGGAGCAGGAGCGGTAATCTCCACGATCAAGACGCGCGTTCAGTCCGCCCGTCGTGCTGATACTGATACCGCGGAACTCATTCTTGCCCGGCAAGCTGGTCCGGGGGAAGAAAGTTCACGGCGTGGTTACGAGAAACCTCCAATAGAGAAACCTTTGGTCGAGGTGCCGATAGCCTTGGTCAGGACAAGCGGACCTGAAAGGCACCCGCTGACAGTCGTCGCCAAGCTGCCACCAGAAGAGGTGACTCCGGCCCGGACTGAACAAATGCCGCTGCCAGCAGATGTTCCCAAGCCTGAAGGCCATGCTAAACCAGAAGCCCCGGTGGAAATTCTGGCTGAGCTGGAGCCGACTGATCCTGCCGTTCCCACTTTGGACGCCTCGCCCGGGGTCGAGTTGAACGTCGAGCCGGAAGTCCAGCTGGATCGCATGGACAAGGAGGTCTCCAGTCGGGAATCCGAAGTTGATCCCGTGGAAGGTTTTGTTGCGCGAATCGATCCTGAAGCCGACCCTTCGAAGGACTCCGAACCAAACATTGAGATTGTTGCCGAAACGCCGTCTTTGAACGAGATCGTACTGGAATCGGACCCCGCGAACCTGATTGACCTGGAATGCACCGTTCTGGACGCTGTAGCCGAAGCAATCCCTGACCCAGTCGCCGGGTTCCTGACCAGCTCAGGCGGACAGCGTCTTTCGGATCGTATCAAGCAGATCAGACCGTCTGCCACGAACGGGGAAGCGCCGCTTTTCCCCCTTCGAGCAACATGGAAGTCTCGCAATGATGTGTCACCGGCTGTTCCTGAAGAAGTGCCTGCCGAGCCGGTAAAAACTCCCCGAGCGCGTCCTATCGATCAGGGTGATGCAGGAAGATTGACGTTGCGCGTCAGTCCCGCAAACGAAGCAGCCGACATCAAGGCCAGCACTCCGGAACCTGAAAGTGGGGATGAGCAATCTGGCGAAGACCGGCTGAGGGATTTGCGATGGTCCGATGCCGACCTGACACCTGACCAAATCGTCCAGAATGCGCCAATCGAGACATCTCTGGAGGTAGCCAACAGTCGTGAGGCTTCATCCGAAGATGGCGATCGGGTTGAAGATGGGGACATCAAGGCTGAAGACTTGGCGCTTGCCCGGTTCTCGGCGCTTAGAGGATCGGCAAGTGATCCGGAAGAACTGTCGCCCGGTCTTGCACCCGAGCCAGAGGAAGAACCGGCTTCAGAAGCGCCGCTTGATCCTGTGAATGAAGATCCGATACTTGCACGGATTGCGGCGCTGCGCGACGCTGGGTCAGAACCCTCGTTCCGACTTCGCAGCGGCTCGTCGGACGTGCGTTCGGGCCCGATCCGATCCAAGGTGATTGAAACCGCGACTCGGCCGCCCGCTGAACCGATCATCGCTGAGACCTTGGGCGATGGCGCAGTCGAAGATCCAGGACCACAAACAAACGTTGCCGCAGTCCAACCGGAAAAAGAGGAACCGTCGCGGGTAAGCCATGAACCGTTCGTCGCAGAAGTGAGCGCCACAGACAAAAGATCACTGTCCGTACGCCTTTCCCATTTGACCGACCAATCCTCTGGAATCCCGGTTGAGCCCGCTGGGAATATGCCGTTGCATGGGTCGCGCCTGCCGCGATCAGGACTGTCCGGATCACCGAGAGTCACCGTCATTCGTGAAAGGCGGGTTGAGGTTCAGCCTATCGATAACCGGGACCGCCCCCGAATCGCACCGGCATCAGGGAATGCCGTTCCGGCGGTTGTGGATGAATCCAAGACGGCAAACGTTGCCGAAGTAGGGCTTATGGACCTGGCGATAAGTGTGATCGTAGTGCGGTCCGCAGAACTTTTTTCCTTGATTGATCCGACCGAAAAATTGCCGGTGGATCTTATTCTGGATCATGGACGTGAGACTACCGAGAGGGTTATCGACGTAGTTTCAAAAGGAACCTCTGCGCAAATGCGCAGAATCAATGGTAGTCTAGGCGAGCTGCAGGATGTGATCATGCTGATGCAGCTTGAAAAAGGGCATGCGCCTGCTGACGATACGTTGACACTGCTCTTGCAACTTAGACGAGAATTGGAAACATTGCGGTCTATCTAGCAGTATTATTGACCGAAGAATCGACTTGAACCTGCCCAATTCGGACCATCTTCCAAACTTATGACACGATTGCGGGGACTTGCGCCTCGTCCTGTGTCATATTGGTAGTTCGAGACGGGCGTAGCGAGGGTAAGATGGGGCTTGGTGCCGAAGTTCAGACCGACATTGAGGGTCCCGGCATCGCCGCAGGGACAGAATCGGATTATGCGCTCAAGCGCAGTTTCCCGGGTCTTGGGCGAATTGCCGAAGCCACCCAACAGTTTGAAGACGTCCTGCGCGATTTCGTGACCATCGCAGATCCGGACACGTCGAAAAAGATGACCCGAATTCTGCAGCAGGTGCGGGAAGTAGAGCCGTCTGTAACTGTGATCGGGCAGATCAAGGCCGGAAAGACGTCGCTGATCAACGCAATGATTGGCGCTCCAGAACTGTTGCCGACCGATGTGAACCCCTGGACTTCGGTTGTAACCTCACTTCACATCAACACACCCAGCCCCGAACTGAACGTGCGCGCGAAGTTCAAGTTTTTCGACACGGCAGAGTGGGATAAGTTGGTCACGAACGGCGGCCGGATCGGTCAGCTTGCGGCCCGCGCCGGTGCGGATGACGAGCTTGAAAAGCTGAGGTTGCAGGTCGTGGCGCTGCGCGAAAAGGCGCAGGCCCGTCTTGGTCGCAAGTTCGAGATGCTTCTGGGCACCGAACACCGATATGGCACGGTTGATGACGCACTGTTGCGCCGTTATGTCTGTGTCGGCGACGAAGAGCAGGGCGACGGCGATCAAGGACGGTTCACCGACATCACCAAGGCCGCCGATCTTTACATCGAACGCGATGACATCCCGATCATGCTGTGTGTCCGCGACACGCCCGGCGTGAACGATACCTTCATGATGCGCGAGCAGATCACGATCAACGCCGTCCGCGACAGCCGGTCCTGTATCGTTGTGCTGTCCGCCCATCAGGCGCTTACCACGATGGACATGGCGCTGATACGTCTTATCGCGCACCGTCAGTCGCGTGAGATCATTGTCTTCGTCAACCGGATCGACGAATTGCCCGATCCGGCCAATCAGGTGCCGGAAATCCACCGCGCCATCCTTGAAACGCTGGAAAAGAACAACGCCCCGCCGGATATCGATATCATCTACGGTTCGGCACAGTGGGCGAACGCGGTTCTGCTGGGTCAGATCGACGAGATGACCGAAGACAGCACCGAAGCGGCCATCAACTGGACCCGCGCTGCCTTTGCCGACAAGATGAACACCTGGTCGGCCGAACAGCTTGTCTGGCACGCATCTGGTGTCCCGGCGCTGCTGGATGCGTTGGGCCAGCGGATGTATGAAGGCCCGGTCCATGAAGCGCTTCAAAAGTCGGCCCGTCAGGCGCTGAACTTGGCGCAAAGTCTGGATGTTGTCGATCAGGTCCGGATTTTGGAATCCGACGGCCAACTTGACCGCACGATGACTCCTGCTCAGCTTGAAGCCCAGCTTGGTCAGATCGAAGTTGCTGCCGTTGAAAAGTTGACCCTACTGACCAACAATGTCTGCAAGGACTTTACCAAGCGGATCGACCAATCATACGAGCGTTTTCTGGAACGTGCCACGACTTCACTGATTGAACACCTGCAAGCGAATGGCGAGGATGCGACTTGGCATTACAGTCCACTTGGTTTGCGGATGCTTCTGTCTTCCAGCTATCAGGTCGTGTTGAAAAAGATGCACGGCATTGCGGCCGAGGTGAACAACGATTCTGCGCTCAAGATTGCGGATCTTTACGGCAAGACGTTCTCGATCACCGTCGAAGGCTTCAAGATCGAAACGCCTGTCGTGTCATACATCCCACCGCCGATCAATCTGGGCCAGACCATCGCGCTGGACTTGCAGGTTGGCTGGTGGAAAGGCTGGTGGCAGCGCCGCCGCGGCTACAAGGCCTTTGCGCAAGATTTCTACAAACTGATCCGGGCTGAAACCGACCCGATCATCAATGACCTCAAGACGATCCAGATCGGTCTTTTCCGCGAACGCACGCAGTCGACATTGCGTGACTTCCTGCAGGAACAGCGCGAACTGCTTATGAGCGCGCTGGCCAGCTCGGAAGTATCCATGGAAGAAATGAAGGAACTGTTCGGTGTCAATGCATGGGAAGATCGGCAGGAATGCCTGTCCTCGATCATGGACGAACTTGGCGCGTTTGCCGAGTAACGTCGCACCGGTCAGGAAAGGACGACACGAATGGCGATGACCCGCAAACCCCGGATTGCGATCATGGGGGAGTTCAGTTCGGGCAAAAGCACCCTTTGCAACGTGCTTATGGGCGCAAGACCGCTTTTGGAAAAGGTCACGGCGACCCAGTTGCCACCGGTCTGGCTGTCCTACGGGCCGGACGATGCCTATACAGTCGGTCTTGACGGGCTGGCCTATGATCTTGATCTGGCGGATCTGGAAAGCGTCTCGCTTGAGACGACCGAGCATATCCGCATCTTCATGAAAAGCGATATCCTGCGGTATTGCGACCTGATCGATATGCCTGGAATTTCCGACCCCAGCATGTCGTCTGAGGTTTGGGAGCGCATGACATATATGGCGGATGGTGTGCTTTGGTGCACCCACGCGACCCAGGCTTGGCGGCAGTCGGAATCTGGAGTCTGGGCCACGTTTCCCGAGGAAATGCGCCGCAACAGCCTGCTTCTGATCACCCGCTTTGACAAGATCGTCAAGGAAACCGACCGTGCTCGGGTCGTCAAGCGGGTTGTCGGCGAAGTGGAGGATCTGTTTGCCAAGGTCATACCCATATCGTTGCTCAAGGCAATGGGTGCCGGGACTGACGAAGCGTTGTGGATCGAAAGTGGCGCTCAGGCCTTCACCATCGCCTTGTTCGAGATCATTCACCGCCTGATCGACGAGGGCTTTCCCGAGGCCGAGACAGATAAGACTTCACCCATCAAGCCCGATCCATTGGACAGCTCCGAAGTTGCCCAAAGTCTGGTTGCTCAGACTTTTGAGCGGATGACCTTGATCCGCAATACCCCTGTGTTCAAGATTTCGCCGCGTCGGGTTGCCGCTGGTGAACGTCTGCTTCGTACCGAAAGACCGACAGCCGAATCCGGCCCTGCGGTTGTTTCCTTTTCGGATAGCAGCGCAGACGACGGTGGCATGGAACCTGTGGCCAAAAACCGGTCGCAGGGCCAGTAGCCGAAAAGAAGGAATGCCTGTTTGGGACTAGTCGAAAACTTGGCAGCAGCGTGTAAGGATTTTCCTCAAGCGCGCGTTGTCGCATTCGCCGACCTGTCCTCAAGCACGGTCCTTGCCAGTCAAGGTCGCGCCAACGTGACGCAAGAGCATCTTAACATGCTCTGTAGTCAAGCTCGCACAAGTTTCGACGACCCCCTGTTTTCGCTGTCGGTCGAAGCTTTCGGCGAGCCAAACGCAGCCGTGATAATGGATCAGGTTTCTGTGCGAGTGTTTCTGCGGTCGGAAATCGATCCGGCCGATGCCATATGCTGCATCTGTGATCACGGCATTGACCTCGCTGAGTTTGTGGTCAGGGTTCGTGGGATCCTTGAGCAGCTTGACGCGGGGACGTGACAGTCAGTGGTCAGTAGGATTGGGGATCATCTGTGAACAAGGCACTGCTACCGATCCTTGCACGGCTGCATTCATTGCAGACACCTGCCAGCATTGACCAAGCTGGCCACCGCCTGCTGACCGATGGGTTCAATCCAGGTCCGATCGCCGCTGTATTGCGCGAAATAAACGAAACGATGCTTGGCAGATCACTGACATTTGTATCTGATGGCGGACCCGGGATGACACTTGAGGTTGCCGGCCGCCGTGTCCTGCGCATGGCCGCAGCGGAAGGGCTTGCCCGCGCCGAAACTTGCCTGTCAGTGCCGGCTCTGGATGATGGGCAGAAGGACGATCTGATCCGGCTTTTGCAAGCCCTTGCAATCCCTGGGCGGGCGCTGCGTGTGGTCTCGGGGCCGATTTCACATGAAGCCGAAGGGGTCAGCGTCGGCTTGCCGGTGGCTCTGCTTGCCGACCTGATGCTTGTCGATCTTAACGGATTCCAGGTTGAAGCCCCCGAGAAGCAGGAGCAGAAGGAAGAACCTGCCCGCAGAATGCCGATCCCCGAGCTTGAAGCCGCGGTCGGCGCCTCGCTTCTCGGGCGCTTCGCGAGGGCGAATGGGCAGGCTCTTATGGCATGGACGATAGCTGGCGGTGAGGAAGACGGCGCATCTGGCGGTCCGGAAGAGATGATCTCGCACCTTCTGGAATTTCTTGACGGCGAACGCGAAGCGTTGTCACGGCAGCTTGACCAGATTTCGACTGCGCCCGGTGGTCCGATCTGCATCGCGCTTGGAACCAACCTGGTCTCGGGAAATGGTATTCTCTGCGCTCGGGCGGGCGGAAGTATTCTGTTGGCACTGATCGACGGCGACAGCACGCAAACGATGCTGCACGCGTGGACGGCAGCGGCATAAGCCCGATAGGCAAACCTTCCCATCGCATCCACGATCAAGGCCTTTTTGCGCTCTTTCCCTAAAACCCCTGGTGTTAAGCTGCCCGAAAGCCTGCCAATGCTATCCCTGACCCTGGGTATCATTACGGGTGTGTGGAATGGCAGCGCAGGGAAATGCGGCGCCAGTCATCATCAAGCGCAAGAAGGTTACCGCCGGTGGCGGTCATCATGGCGGGGCATGGAAAGTCGCATACGCTGACTTCGTGACCGCAATGATGGCGTTCTTTCTATTGATGTGGCTGTTGAACGCGACAACGGAAAAGCAGCGAAAGGGGATCTCGGACTATTTCAATCCGACAATCCCGGTGAACCGAATTTCAGGTGGCGGTGACGGGGCCTTTGGCGGCGACAGCGTCTTTGCCGAAGAAACCCTGGCCCATACCGGCACCGGCGCGGTCGCGCGTGCGGGGGCTTCTCCAGGTGAGGATGTGACTGGTGAGAATGCCAGTCGCGGCAGTGCCGGGAGTGCCAAAGCCGTTGCCGATCTGGAAAGGGTTGAGCGGGAGCTGATGGCCCGGGGCGGCGAAAGCGCAACAATGGAACGGCTTATGCAGCACGTCGTTTCAAAGGTCACCGACGAAGGTCTGGTGATCGAGATTTTCGATCTTCCCGATGCGCCGCTGTTTGACGGCGACACCGCCGAACCTCTTCCGGTTGCCCTGGCGATTGCCGACCTTCTGGCCGAAGTTCTGGGTGTCACAAGTAACGAGGTTGCAGTGAATGGCCACCTGCGGGCCTATCCGGTCACCCTGATCGACAATCCGGTCTGGGACCTATCGGCCGGCCGCGCCCAGGCCACGCGCGGCATTCTGGAAATGGCGGGTCTGGACGCTGAAAGGATGCAGCGGATCGCGGGTTTCGCGGATCGAATGCCAGTCACGTCCGATCCTTCGGCCCTGCGCAACAACCGGATCGAGATCATCCTTCTGCGTCGGGACAGGTAGTCAAATGTAAAGCATTTTAGCTATTAGGCTGATGTTAAGCCGCCGCAGCGCATCTTTGGCCCCCAAGGGTCCAAAGCAGCAGAAAGGCGGCTTCCCATGACAATTTCCTCCTCGCTTAGCGCGGGTGTGGCTGGCTTGAATGCCAATGCAACACGTCTGGCGACGATTTCGGACAACATCGCCAACTCGGGCACCTATGGCTACAAGCGGGCCTCGGCAGAATTTTCCAATGTGGTTGTCAGCAGCACCCGTGGGGCCAGCACCTATTCGGCTGGTGGGGTGCGCGCTTCAACCCTGCGGCTTATCGAAGAACGGGGCGATCTGGTCGGAACAGGAAACGCTCTTGACCTTGCAATTGCCGGGCGTGGCATGTTTCCGGTTATACCGCTGGTCTCGATCGATAATCCGATTTCTGACACGCCGATGACCATGACGCGGACTGGCAGCTTCCGCACCGATGCTGATGGCGTGCTGCGCACCGAATCGGGTCTGGTCCTTCTGGGCTGGCCTGCAGATGCGGACGGCACGATCCCGCCGTTCCCGCGTGACACAACCGCTGGCCTGGTTCCGATCGTGATCAGTCCCAACCAGACCGCGTCCGACCCCACAACCGAAATGAACCTTGGTGTAAACCTGCCCGCAACTTACACCGAGGCTGGTTCGACATCCGTGCCCCCGCCGTTGTCTGTCGAATATTTCGGAAACCTGGGCACATCCGAATCGCTTGAGGTCACGTTCATTCCGGTGGTCCCGATGGCTGGATCGTCTAACCAATGGACCATGGAAGTGCGGGATTCTGCTTCGGGCGGCGCCTTGATCGGAGAGTATACGCTGACCTTTGACGACACGCGCGGCGCGGGCGGCACTTTGGCTTCGGTGACGGTTGTTTCGGGCGGGGCCTATGATGTCGCCGACGGCACGCTGGCGCTGACCGTTGCCGGTGGCCCGATGACCGTCGGCATCGGACGGCTTGGTGATCCGAACGGGTTGACCCAGCTTTCCGACAGCTTTGCCCCGGTCTCCATCAGCAAGAATGGCTCTCCCGTTGGCAATCTGACCACGATCGAGGTTGACGAAAACGGCTTCGTCAACGCCACGTACGACACCGGTTTTACCCGCCGGCTGTTTCAGGTTCCGATTGTCGATGTGCCGAACCCGAACGGATTGGATTCCATGTCAAATCAATCCTACCAAGTTTCGCTGGATTCGGGATCGTTCTATCTTTGGGACGCCGGCAGCGGAGCAACCGGGTCGATCCAGGGCTACTCGCGTGAGGGGTCCAAGACCGATGTCGCGGCGGAACTCACCAACCTGATCCAGACCCAACGCGCCTATTCGTCGAACGCCAAGGTCATACAGACTGTGGATGAGATGTTGCAAGAAACCACCAACATCAAACGGTGATAGGGGATGAGCATCACCTCGGCCCTCTCCGGCGCGCTTTCTGGTCTCTCGGTCACGTCACGTCAGGCCGAACTGCTGTCGTCGAACGTGGCCAATGCCACCACTCCGGGTTACGTCCGGCGCGAGCTTGGTCTGCGGGCGGCGATGCTGGGCGGGACCGGTCAGGGTGTAGAAGCGACAGGGGTAACCCGCAACCTGGATCGGCATCTGCTTTCCGAACGCCGCCTCGCCCTAGCGGGCGATGGAGATCGTTCCTTGCGAAGCACTTTGCTGAAACGGGTAGAGGATAGCTTTGGTTCGCCCGACAGCGCGGGCTCCCTTGCCGCGCGACTGGCAGCTTTTGATCAGGCGCTGGTCGAAGGGGCGAGTCGGCCGGAATCTCGGGCGCGGCAGCAGGCCATCCTGTCGACCGCGCAAAGCCTGACCGCCGGTTTTGCCAGCGCGACCGACGACATCCAGCAGGCCCGGATAAACGCCGACCGTCAGATCGCCAGCGAGGTTGGCAAGCTGAACGCCACCCTGACCCAGCTGCAAACCCTGAACATCGAGCTGCGGTCCTTTTCCGGTGCCGGGCGCGATGTCTCGGCCCTGCTGGATGAACGCCAGCGGTTAGTTGATTCGATCTCGGCCATCGTCCCGGTACGTGAGGTTGCGCGCGACCTGAACCAGATCGCCCTGTTCACCACCGGGGGTGCCACCTTGCTGGAGGGCTCGCCCGCAGTCTTCGGGTTCACGGCGGTCAACACCATTACCCCCGAAACCACCCTAGCGGCAGGCGGTTTGTCCGGCATAACGATCAATGGCAGCCCCTTTGCAACTGCTGGTCCGTCCAGCCCGATCCTTGGCGGAACGCTGGGTGCGCTGTTTGCCGTTCGCGATGAGCTTGCCACCAAAACCCAAGGAAAACTTGATGCGGTCGCCCGTGATCTGATCGAAAGGTTCTCGTCCGCCGGGCTTGATCCGACCCTTACTCCCGGATCTCCTAGCCTGTTCACCGATGCGGGAGCAGTCTTCAATCCGCTTTACGAGGTTGGCCTTGCCGGTCGCCTGACCTTGAACGCCGCCGCCGATCCTGCGCAGGGCGGTGCGCTTTTTCGCCTGCGCGATGGCCTTGGTGCGCTGGCCGAAGGCCCGCCCGGTAACGGCACGTTGCTGACGGCGCTGCGGTCGACGCTGAACCTTGCCGCGCCCCTGTCATCGATCGGATTCACCGCCGGGACCCGCAACTTCGCCGCTCTGATGGGCGATCTGCATTCAGATTCCTCGGCCCTGCGCCTGTCGGCCGAGGCGGATCAGTCCTTTGCCGCGACTCGGCTGACTGCTTTGACCGATCTTGAGGCGGAGAACGGCATCGATACCGACCAGGAGATGCAAGCGCTTTTGGTGATCGAAAAGAACTATGCGGCCAATGCAAAGGTGATCCAGACCGTGGAGAACATGATCGACCTGCTGCTTCGGCTTGGCGCATGACCCGGGTTTCATTGGGCGACGCCAGTCTGACCAATATTCTTGCCCGCCAGGGGGCAGCCCTGCGGGCTGAGGTTCAAAGCGCCTCGGCTGAGGTCACGACTGGCAAATACCAGGACATCGCCCAGGCCTTGCGTGGCGATGTATCCCCCGTTCTGGCCATCGACGCCAGCCTTGCGCGCCTGGCTGCGTTCAAGACCACGGCCACCGATGCGGCCTTTCAGACCGCCGCGCAGCAGGCGGCGATCACCGGTCTTTCATCGCTTGCGTCGGGGATCACGACGACGCTTCTGGGATCGCGCGATTTTCCGACGCCGGTGCAGGTCAATTCGATCGCGGCTGATGCACGGGGCCGTCTCGCCAGTGCCGTGGGGTTGCTGAACAGTCAGGCCACGGGTCGGGCGGTGTTTTCAGGGATGGCAACAGATACCGCGCCGCTGGGCGGGTCAGATGATCTTCTTGCCGCACTGGAGCTTGCGGCTGCGGGATCGACAACCGCCGGTCAGGTGTCCGCCGCCGTCACTATCTGGTTTGCCAGTGCCACAGGCTATGGAACCTTCTATCAGGGGGCTGCAGCCCTCTCCCCCACACCGATAGCTTTGGGAGAGTCCGCCGATCTGTTTACAACCGCGCTGGACCCGGCGATCCGCGACACTTTGGCGGGCTTTGCCATGGCGGCGCTTCTGGACCGGGGTATCCTGACCGGCGATGCCGGGGAAAGGGCGATCCTGGCACAAACCGCAGGTCGGCAGCTTCTGACAAGCGAAGACAGCCGGATCACCCTTGCGGCGCGCATCGGCACGGTCGAGGCGCAGATTGAAACCGCCAGAACCCGCAATGCCTCGGAGGAGACGGCGCTGGCCACCCTGCGCTTGGACATCGGGTCGGTCGATTCCTATGAGGCGGCAACCCGGCTTGAAACCGCCCGCGCCCAGCTTGAATCGCTGTATCTCGTCATTGCCCGCGTGTCGCGGCTTAGCCTAGTGGAGTTTCTTCGGTGATCCGATTTCTCATTGCGTTCATTTTCATGGCCACTGCGACCTTTGCCGAAGCGATCCGCATCAAGGATCTGGTCGAATTCGACGGTGTCCGGGGCAACGATCTGGTTGGCTACGGTCTGGTCGTAGGCCTGAACGGCACTGGTGACGGCATCCGAAACGCACCCTTCACCGAAGAGATCATGGCAAACCTGCTCGAACGTCTGGGCGCGAACGTGACCGGAGAGGAGTTCAGGCCAAAGAACGTGGCGGCGGTCTTCGTGACAGCTGCCCTGCCACCCTTTGCCCGTGCGGGGGGCCGGATTGATGTCACCGTTTCGGCGATTGGTGACGCCAAAAGCCTCTTGGGTGGCACGCTGATCATGACGCCGATGAACGGTGCGGATGGTGAGATTTATGCTGTCGCACAAGGCACGATCATCGCGGGCGGCATCTCGGCCGAAGGCGACGCTGCTCGCGTGGTGCAAGGCGTGCCGACCGCCGGGGTCATCCCGTCCGGCGCCCGGGTCGAAAGAGAGGTCGAATTTGACCTTGCCGGCCTTCCAGTCGTCCGGTTGGCACTGAAGTCCGCCGATTTCACCACCGCCGAGCGGATCGAGATTGCAATAAATGCCGAATTTGGCAGCAGAATCGCCCTGATGCAGGATGCAGGCACGGTCGCTGTGGACATTGCGGCGGCAGATATGCGGTCGGCGGCCCATGTCCTTAGCCGGATCGAGGGCATTCTGGTAGAACCCGAAACCCGCGCCCGCGTCGTGGTGGACCAGCGGTCGGGAACGATCGTGATGGGCGCGGATGTGCGGATCAGCCGGGTCGCGGTGGCGCAGGGCAATCTGACCCTCCGGGTTGAAGAAAGCCCTTCGGTAATCCAGCCTAACCCCTTTGCCGAAGGTGAAACCGTGGTCGTGCCCCGCAGCAATGCAGAAATCGGCAAGTCGGGGACTGGTCTGGCCGAAGTGCAGGGCGGTACGGATCTGGCTGAAGTGGTTGCAGGCCTGAACGCCTTGGGCGTGGCCCCGCATGACATGATCGACATTCTGAAAAGCATAAACGCCGCTGGTGCGCTGCACGCGGAATTTTTGGTGAATTGAAGATGCGCAAAGCGCCGCGCGCGCGATGGGCTGGATCGGCGGCGGAGTTGACCACACCGGGTTCGGGGCGTAATCCGGACCGGACAGCAGGAGCGCGCGCGTGGCAATTCACCTTCATACCTCTGACCTTCCCGATGAGCTGACCCTTGGCCCGGTGGTTGCGATTGACACCGAAACCATGGGGCTTGATCCCCGGCGCGACCGGCTTTGCGTCGTGCAACTGTCCGACGGATCGGGCGACGCGCATCTGGTGCAGATCCTGCGAGGTCAGACCACGGCCCCGAACCTTGAACGGCTTCTTGCTGACCCGGCGGTGCTGAAACTGTTCCACTTTGGGCGTTTCGACATCGCGGTGCTGAAACAGGCCTTCGGCGTCTCCACCGCACCCGTCTGGTGCACCAAGATCGCCTCGAAATTGGTCCGCACCTTTACCGACAGGCACGGGCTGAAATACCTTCTTGCGGATCTGGTCGGCGTCGACGTCTCCAAGCAGCAGCAGACCAGCGACTGGGGCGCCGAGAAGCTGACAGAGGCGCAAAAGGAATATGCCGCATCCGACGTTTTTTATCTGCATCAGCTGAAAGCCGAGCTTGAGGCCCGTCTGCTACGTGAAGGTCGGCTTGATCTGGCGCAACGCTGTTTTGACTATCTGCCCACGCGGGCCGAGCTTGACCTTTTGGGCTGGGACGCCGCGAATGACATCTTCCTCCACTGATTTCCTGACCACCGGTCGCCGCGTCATCCGACGTGAGGCGGAGGCGCTGGACGTATTGGCCGGATCGCTGGGTGAAAGCTTTGCGGCGGCGGTTAGCCTTCTGATGTCGGCCAAAGGCCGGGTCATAGTCTCGGGCATGGGCAAATCCGGCCATGTCGCCCGCAAGATCGCGGCGACCTTTGCCAGCACTGGCACGCCCGCGCATTTCGTGCATCCAGCAGAAGCCAGCCACGGCGATCTTGGCATGGTCGCCCAAGGGGATGTGCTGATCGTCCTGTCGAATTCGGGCGAAACCTCGGAACTTGCCGACATCGTCGCCCATTCCCGGCGCTTTGGCATTCCGTTGATTGCGGTCGCCGGACGTGAGGGATCAACCCTGATGCGGCAGGCGGATGTCGCGATCCTTTTGCCGGACGTGCCCGAGGCTTGCGAGACCGGGATTGTTCCAACCACATCAACCACGATGACGCTGGCGCTGGGCGATGCGCTGGCAATCGCGCTTATGGAGCATCGCGCCTTTACCCCCGAACATTTCCGCATGTTTCACCCCGGCGGGAAACTGGGCGCGCGGCTGCTGAAGGTGCGCGATCTGATGCACGACGATCCGCCGCTGGTGCCCGAAACGCTGGGCATGGGCGAGGTTCTGGTTGAAATCAGCCGCCGTGGCTTTGGGGTCGTGGGGGTGACCGATTCCACCGGGGCCCTGACCGGGATCATCACCGATGGCGACCTTCGCCGTCATCTTGAAGGCCTGATGTCCCTGACCGCAGGCAATGTGATGACCCCGGGCCCGCGCACCATCGGCGCGGCTGCCCTAGCGGGTGAGGCTTTGGCCCTGATGAATGACCGCAAGATCACCTGTTTGCTGGTGACCGGGGAAGAAGTCGGCAGCACGATCGGCATCCTGCATGTGCATGACTGCATCCGCGCTGGCGTCGTCTGACGATGGCAAGGGCCGACACACATACGCGCGTCGTGGGCTGGCTGAAGGTTGCTCTGCCGCTGATGGCGTTGGCCGTCCTGTCGACCTTGTTTCTGGTCGCCGATCAGATCGACCCCGAAGACGCGCTTCCCTATGCCGAGGTTGATGTCGAAGACTTGGCCCGCGAACCCCGTATGACGATGCCAAGCTATGCCGGGATTACAACGGACGGCGCCGCTCTCAGCCTGACCGCAGAAGAAGCGCGAACCGCGACGGATGCCTCTCCGGCCAAGGCGCTGGGTCTTCGGCTGGAACTTCTGACACCCGATGGAGGAAAGACCGACCTTACGGCCGCAAGCGCGGTGATGGATGACGCCGCGCGTGAGGTGGTTCTGTCGGGGGGCGTTACGATCACGACCAGCACTGGCTATTTGCTGAAAACTGCGGAGGTTGCGGCAAAGCTTGACCGCTCGGGGCTGGAAAGTCGGGGTCCGGTGACAGCGACTTCTCCGGCCGGTCGGATCAGTGCCGAAGAAATGACCCTAAGTCAGGACATCCAGACCCCTGGCACCTATCTTCTGGTTTTCAATGGGGCGGTCCGGCTGGTATACAATCCAGGCGGCTGCGGCGAAGAAGGGTGCGACACATGGGATTGACGCTTCGTTCACTGGCGCTGGCAGTCGGGCTTTTGGCCTCAACAGCCGCGGCGCAAGAGGCCACGATCGCTTTTGGCGCGTTGGAGCAGGACACCACCCTGCCGGTCGAGGTCAGCGCCGACCAGCTTGCCGTCAACAACGCCGACGGCAGCGCTGTTTTCACTGGCAATGTGGTTGTGACACAGGGGGAGATGAAACTTTCCGCCGCCGAGATCAAGGTCAAGTACGCGGCTGACGGCAAAAGCATCGACCAGCTGATAGCCTCTGGCGGGGTGTTGATCGCCAATCTGGGCGACGCAGCTGAGGCGAGTGAGGCGATCTACACCATTGCATCAGGCGAAATCGTTTTGACCGGTGACGTGCTTTTGACGCAGGGGCCCTCGACGATGGCAGGGCAGAAGTTGACGATCAATCTGAAGGACGGAACCGGGATCATGGAAGGCCGAGTCACAACGACTTTTGTGCCCGGTGGCAACTGATGGTTACGGGTGCGCGTCCCGAACTGACTATCACCGAAGGGGCGGGCGGGCTTCAAGTCCGGTCCTTGCGCAAAAGTTACAAGAAGCGTCCGGTCATCCTTGATGTCAGCATGGACTTGCGGCGGGGAGAGGTGGTTGCCCTGCTTGGCCCGAACGGGTCTGGCAAGACCACCTGCTTTTACTCCATCGCCGGTCTGGTGACGCCGGAAGGTGGCCAGGTTCTGATTGACGGCAAGGACGTGACCGCGCTGCCGATGTATCGTCGGGCGCGGTTGGGGATCGGTTACCTGCCGCAGGAAGTGTCGATCTTCCGCGGGCTTAGCGTCGAAGACAACATTCTTGCCGTGCTTGAGATTGTGATCCCGGACCGCCATAAACGCCGTGAGCGGCTGGAAGAATTGCTGAACGAATTCTCCATTACCCATCTGCGCCGGACTCCAGCCCTTGCCCTTTCCGGGGGGGAGCGGCGTCGGGTGGAAATCGCGCGTTGTCTGGCGGCAGACCCGAAATATCTGCTTCTGGACGAACCCTTTGCCGGGGTCGATCCGATTGCCGTCGGGGAAATCCGCCATCTGGTGCATGATCTGAAATCACGCGGGATCGGCGTCCTGATCACCGACCACAACGTCCGCGAAACGCTGGAAATCGTCGACCGCGCCTATATCCTGCATGGTGGCAAGGTGCTGATGTCAGGCACCACGGATGAGGTTGTGCGCGACGAGACGGTCCGCCGGGTCTACCTGGGTGAGAATTTCCGGATTATCTAGTGCGTGTCAGGTTTTGATTGAAGCACTGGCGTCGAAAATCGTGTTCGAGCGTTTGCGAGAGACAGTTATTTTCGATTCAACGCAAACCTGACGGGCTTTAGGCGGCGGTTTGAATCAGCCCCATCGAACCGATTGACAAGCGGGCATCCTGTAGCGCCAAATACCCAAGATGAGTGCCTTACATGCCCTTCGTCTGTCCTGCCCCGTCGCCGCTTTTCCGGTCGACCGACACGGTGTGACGCAACGTTCCCAAGAGTCAAATTCAAGGCCCCGGACGGTCCGGAATGACCCGGTCCGACCGGCAACATGCGAGAGGAGTCGCCATGCGCTATCAGATCAGTGGAAAACAGATCGACGTCGGTGAGGCACTGCAAACCCATGTAAAGGCCGAACTTGGTGAGGTGATCGAGAAATACGCCCAGCGCCCCACCGAATGTGTCGTGGTCTTCTCGCGGTCTGCGCATGAATATGTCTGTGAAGCGGTCATTCACCTGTCCACCGGCCTGACCGCACAAGCCAAGGGTCACGCCACCGAGATCTATGCCGCCTTCGAATCCAGCCGCGAGAAGATGGACAAGCAACTGCGTCGCTACAAGCGGCGGATCAGAAACCACCACCACCACCGTTCAACCCCTGTTGAGTTCGGCGAAGCGTCCTCGTATATCCTCGCCGCGTCCGAGGATATCGAGGATGTCGAGCCTGACACGCTTCAGCCTGTCGTGATTGCCGAGATGGAGACGAAGGTTCCTTCGATCACCGTCGGTGAAGCGGTGATGCAGCTGGAGCTTGCCGGGCAACGCATGCTGGTATTTCGGAACGAAGGCCATGGGGGCGTGAACGTGGTGTATCGCCGGGACGACGGCAACATCGGTTGGATCGACCCTAGAAACAGCAAATAGGGCGCCCCTAGTGGCGCGGGATCAAAGCTCTCAGATGGAACTTTCCAAGCTATTGATGCCGACCGCCGTCCGGGTGGTGGGGCAGTTCACTTCGAAAAAGCGGCTGTTCCAGGAACTGGGCGAAATCGCGGCGCAGGCTTACGGGCTGACCGGCGCGGTGGCGATCGACGGCCTGCAAGAGCGCGAGACGCTGGGGCCGACCGGGGTCGGCCACGGCATCGCGTTGCCGCATGCCCGGCTTGAAGACCTGAAAGAGATCATCGGGGTCTTTGTCCGGCTGGAAAAGCCGCTGGACTATGACAGCGTCGACCGCCAACCGGTTGATCTGGTCTTTGGTCTGTTTGCGCCGAAAGATTCCGGCGTCGATCATCTGAAAGCGCTGGCCCTGGTCAGCCGAACGATGCGCGACGCCGGGGTCGTGGCCAAACTGCGTGCCAACACCGACCCGGCCAAGCTTTACGCCATCTTGACTGAAAGCCGCGCGACGCAAGCCGCGTGACGCTGATCCGCTCTAGAGCGGATTGCCTTTAGTCTGATTCAGATCGAAGGCAATCCAAGACAGGCAAACCGTTGGTAATGTTGCGTATTGCGGCCAATCAGGTTCACCTGATTGGCAGTAATACGCTTTAATCCCGCCAGCGGCCAAAGCCAAAGCCGGTGTAATCGCGTGCGTATGCGGCTTGGGCCGCATGCTCCAGCCGGTAGTCGTGAATTGCGGCCAAGGACCGAACATCCGCAGCCGCTGGGGGAGGCGGTGCCGTGACACCGGTCTCCGCGGCCAAAAAGGCAAGGGATGTGGGCAGTCGATCCTCGCGGATGACAAGATCTACCGGGTGATTGATTACGATGCTTTGCAGGATCGCCGTCTGGCTGGCCCAGTGCGAGTCAAGTTTTTGGCCCGCCTGACCCAGAACCGCAAGCCGGGCATAGCGCAGGAAGACAAGGAAAGCCGCATGTTCGGCTTCCAGGTTGGGAAAGGGCTCGCCGGGTTCCGGTAGTTTGGCCTTGTAGGCGCGGATCAGCGTTAGCCGGATACTGGCCAGTTTTCCCGACACGATCCTGTCGTGAAACGCCACATAGGCCCGCAAAAGCGGATGGCGAAGGACGGCAAAAGACCGGTGCCCGGGGTGGGCGGTCTTCCAGTCGCGAAGGGTCCGGTGGTCAAACTCCTCAGTCACGCCATCAAACTCTGCAAGCCAGGTGCGAATTCCGGCATCCGGGGCGGAACTGATCGGAAAAAACAGCAAAGGTGCCGCGTTGGCCGTCACGGCAGTTTGCACAAGAAAGGGGCGGCGGGGCTCGAAGATCGGGGTTCTGGCAAGGCCGAAAAGATCGGCCCGCGCCAAGGCCGGGGCAAGGGCCTGAGGGTTGTCTAGTTTGGCCTCGATCGGCTCGGGGTTCTGCTTTTTCAGCGAGTCATCCAGCGCTTTCAGGCGACTGTCGACCCCCAGAAAAGCCGCTAACCCATTCAGGACCGGAAGCGAGGCAAGGTCTTCGTAATCCAACACAAAAGCGGTCTGTCCGGTTTTTTGCAGCGCATTCAGCACGCGCAGTTGGAAGGCCTGGGTTTCGGAAAGCTGGTCGCAAAATTCGTCTTCGTCGAATTCGGCCGTCGCCGTCCGCAGACGTTTTGGATCGGACAATTTCCACTGGCCCGTCACACGCGCGATTTTCCAGCTAACATAGCGGTCGATCGGATTACGGGTCAGAATGATCTTGGCACACCCAGGGTCGGGCAACAGCAGGTCCGGAATCCGGGAATCGTGGTCGTGGAAAAAGCGAAAGCCGGAAAGCCCCGGGGTTTCGGACCGCAGTTTGGCCAGAAGCGTCTTGGGGTTGGCCTCGCGTTCGGCCAGCGTGACGCCGAAAAGATCATCGGCGTTCTTCTTGCCGATGAAATGCGGGTTGAAGACCTCGCCATAGCTGGTGACCCCCTCAAGCGCGTTCAGGTTCGCCTCCAGCAGGTTCGACCCCGTGCGCATTTCGGCGAAGACAACAAAACTGTGAAAGGGGCCTGGCATCTGATCACTTTGCCTGCTTGGGGTGCGACGGACCATCACGAAGCTGGGTCCTGTCGATCTCGGTCGGGAAATCGCCCATCAGGACGGGTTGCATGCCCTGGTTGCGCAACTCCTGGATAAAGTTGCCAAATCCGGTCAGGTCGACCATTCGCGGCAGTTCCGTCATGCGATGCGAAGCGCGCGGGTTCAGATCATCGACGATCTGGTGCAAGGGCTCGACCGGGTCTTCGACAAAGTCGGCAAGGCTCCACAGCCGGACGCGGGCCTTGGTCTCGGGGGCTTGCAGCAGGGCGATGAACTCGGCCTCGATCTTCTGCAGCCGCGCAACCTCGGCCCGGATGTCTGCAACGGGCCGCCCGGAGCGCCACAGCGGGATCGCAAAGGCGCCCGACACGATCATCAGCGTGGCGTTGGGATCGGCGGCAAGAAACAGGGTGATCGGCTGGGCGTCATTGGGGCCGAAATGAAAGCACTGACGCTCACCCCGGCTGTTCCAGATCAGATTGGTCAGAAAGCTGCGCGGATTATAATCGCGAAGGGTGGCGCTGTCGGACAAACCGCCTTTGAAGATGGTCTCACCCTCGGCAAAATGCACACGGTCCGGCGCGAAAAGATGACCGTGGACGCGCGCTTCGGCGACACGGGTTAGCCAGGGATGGAAATCTTCGAACAGATCGGCAAAGCCCTCGAACACGCCGTAAGGTGCCGCCGCGCGGTTGCCGCCCCGGGCTTTGGTCGGAAACCGGCTTTGCATGAACAGGCCGGGCCGTCCCTTGGTCCGGCGTTCGACCGCCTTGGCGAAAAGCCGGTCGATCTTGCCCGGGTTCGGCTCGGGCCGCGCGGCCGCCGGGTCTGCCGGGGCCAGATAGGTCGCATACAAAAGATCGGCGTCAGACCAGATCTTGCGGGCCAAAAACGCCTCGCTGCGGCGCAAAAGATGCAGGTGGTCATCGTAAAACACATGCGGCCGACCCTGAAAGTCGAATTTCGACAAGGTCAGCGACCTGCTTTCCACCTTGGCCGACACTTTGCGAACCAGCGTCTGGAAATAGCTTTCATCCGGAATCCAGACCCGGCGGAAATAGCGATCATGACGCGCGCGGTCCGGGCTTTGCAAGATGGCGTCAAGCGTCCTGCGGGTCAGGCACCACCATTGGCTGCCCAGATGCGGCACCAGACCGGCGGGGATACGGCGGCGGACACCAAGCAGGCGCTGCAGGGTGACATAACCGTCAAACAGCCGCCGCTGTTTGCGCCACGAAAACGGAAAGCGCAGCGTAAAGCGTTCCTTGTTCAACCCGCCGATCGTCCAGCCGACATCCGCCGTGGTCACGCTTTCGATGAAATCAGTCCCGGGATGAGCTGCCAGATAGGCCTGCAGTTCAGCCACCGGACGCAGCGGCAGGCAGGAACCCGAAGTCAGGTACACATAGTCTGCCCCGGGAAAGTCGCGCAAAAGCTGGGTCGTGGCAATAAGTGTCGCCTCGACCAGACTGAAAGTGCCCCATTCGCAGGCCACGCGGGCCGAAAAGCGGACATCCGGAAGATCGGCCAGAGCAGCCACAAGCTCGGCGCGGTCGCTGTCAGGGACGCGGCGGTCAAGGTGGATGACGACCGGGCAACCGGCAACCGCCCAGTGCCGCGCGACCTGGGCCGCACGGTGCAGCGCGGTGTGGCACAGCATGACAATCCCCAGCGTCACGCCCAGTTTCCTTTCGACATCAGGCCCAGAATTTCCAACTGACGCCAGTTGATATACTTCTCGCTCCAATTGCACCACAGATCGCGCTCGCGGGTCAGGCCTTCGCGGTAGGCGCGGTATTCGTGGCTTTCGGCATAGTGCTGGCCACGCTGCAATTCTTCCTCTGCCTTCGCGGCGAACGTATCCAGGAACTTGGCGTGCAACAGGCAGCCCGAAGGCTTTTCGCCGCCCGCATCCTCGAACACCAGATTCAGCCCGCGCGGCAACATCATGTGGGTCGAACTGACATAGGCATAGGACGGGTGCCACTTGACCAGCGGGATCTTGTTCATCGCCGGGGCCTGTTTCGGCTGGTCCGCGAAGTAAAGCCGCGCCCGCGGGCCGCCCTGGATCCACAGGTTTCCAAGGCCGGGATTGCGGTGGATGACATAGTTGCCGCTGTCAAAATACTGCGCGATTTCAAAGGGATTGCGCCCCTCGCGATAGGGCTGCTCGTGCATCGGACCCTTTGGATACATGTCCAGCAGCATCGCCGAAAACGTCCGGGTGGCCGAACTGTCCAGCCAGTCGGTCAGGGCACGCAAGGACCGGGTTTCGCAGTAGGGAAAGACCAGGAATTCGTCGACATCGACGGTCAGGCACCAGTTTTCGCTGCCATGACGGCGCAACAGATGCATCATCCAGTCCGTGCCAAAGCGCGATTGCTTGTAGCCTGCGGTCGCGGTCCAAAGCGACACATCCGGCTGCTCGGCTAGGTATTCGCGGGTGCCGTCGTCTGACCCGTTGTCGACCAGCAGAAAGTGATCGACCCCCAGCTTGCGATAATAGTCCAGGAAATAGGGCAGGCGGATCCGTTCGTTTCGCATCGTCGAAAAAAGCAGGATCGGCTGACGGGGGCATGTTGCCATCCGGTTGACCACGGGCTTAAGCTGTCGACGCCTTCTAAAGGCCCGCAACAGCAGATACTTGCGCCGCAGTCGCAGCCGGTATGACGACATCAGCCCCATGGCCGCGCCCCAGTCATATCCAGCCCCCGCGTGACATCAGGCCCAGCGCCTCCATTTGCCGCCAGCCGGTGTAGCGGGTGGATGCCGCACAGTGCAAGACCGGGTCATCGACCAGCCTGTCATAGTAGGCCGCATACTGGGCCCCATCGGCGAAATGTTCGCCCCGGGTCTTTTCCTCTGCCGACCTTGCAATGATCTCGGGCAGGAATTTGCTGTGCAAAAGGACACCCGAGGTCAGCTCGCCGCCGCCCGTGTCATAAACCCGGTTCAGGCGCGGCGGCAAAAGCGCGTGGGTAGAATTCACATAGGCAAAGCGCCAGTGCCAGCGCACCAGCGGCGTCTTGTTCAGCGTCGGGGCCTTGCGCGGACTGTCGGCAAAAAAGGCCCGGGCACGCGCGCCGCCTTGTATCCACAGGTTGCCCAGCTTTGGCTGCACCTGCACAAGGTAGTTGCCCGCGTCGAACCAGCCAAGGCTTTCAACCGGATCAGCCGCCGGATCGTGGGTCCCCTGTGATACCGGCCCCGCGGGATACATGTCCACTGTCAGGACCCCAAAGCAGTCGCGACCTTGTTGGTCCAGCCAGTCAGTCAGTGCAGACAAAGGCCGGGTTTGCCAGTAGGGGTAGATCAAGATTTCATCGGCATCCAGCGTCAGGCACCAATGACCGTGGCCATGCCGCAGCATCAGCCAGGTCAGCCAGTCCATCCCGAACCGCGATGATTTATAGCTGGCCGCGCTATGCCAGACCGAAACGTCGGGCGCGTCGGCCAAGATCGCTGCGGTGTCATCCGTGCTGTCGTTGTCAACGATCAGAAAGTGACGGACGCCAAGGCGTCGATTGTGCGCAAGGAAAAAGGGCAGGCGGCGCGCTTCGTTCCGCAGGCAGATAAAGCACAGGATATCGGTGGCCCGAACGGCAGCAGTCCGGTCGGTGACACAAGTCAGATCGCGCCGATGCAACCAGGCACGGGCCAAAAGCCGCCGCCGCCCAAGCCGCTGCCGATAGGCCTGCCAAAGCCCGATCAGGCCACCCGACGGTTCAGGAAGCGTTCCGACCGGGCAGGCATGAGGCGGCCGCGGTTCCGCAACCCCGGTGCGCAAGGCTTACTGAGCCGCCTTCTGTATGGCCATCAGCTCGTGCAGAAAGGTCTCGAACTCGCCCCCAAGATCGGGGCGGGACAGGGCAAAGGCGACCGTTGCCTGCAGAAATCCAATCTTTGAGCCGCAATCGTAACGCTGCCCCCGGAACCGCAATCCGAATACGCCGGTTTTGCCGCCAACCTCTTCAGCGATGGCGTCGGTCAACTGGATTTCACCGCCAGCGCCCTGCTTCATCCGGTTGAGGTTGGTCAGAACCTTTGGCGTCAGGATATAGCGACCGATCACCGCCAGGTTCGACGGCGCATCTCCCAAGGCGGGTTTTTCCACCATGCCCTTGACGCGCACGATGTTGCCCCGGTCTTCACCGATATCAAGAATGCCGTAGCTCGATGTCCGTGCCGGAGCGACCTCCATCGCGGCGACCATGCAACCGCCGGTTTCGGCATGCGCCTCGACCATCTGTTGCAGGCAAGGTTGTTCGGCTGCGATCACGTCATCGGGTAACAGGACGGCAAACGGTTCATTGCCGATCAGACGGCGGGCGCACCAGACGGCATGGCCCAGACCCATTGGCCGGTTCTGTCGGACATAGGCGATGGCACCCGAATCCATGTTGGTGTCCTTGAGGACCTCAAGCAGCTCGGTCTTGCCTTTTTTGCGAAGCTCGCTTTCCAGTTCGGGGGAGTGGTCGAAATAATCCTCAAGCGCGGATTTCCCGCGCGAGGTTACGAAGATGAATTCCTTGATCCCGGCCGCGCGTGCCTCGTCAATGGCATATTGGATCAGCGGCCGATCGACGAGCGTCATGATCTCTTTCGGGATCGACTTGGTCGCGGGAAGAAAGCGTGTGCCAAGACCTGCCACGGGAAAGACAGCCTTGGTGATTTTCTTGGTTTTCATGTTCTTTCCGATCGATTTCGCAAGATGGGTTCCCATCAATCCACTTTCATGTGGATATCAGCCAAATTTGACCTTATCCGGGCATAGGAGCGGCAATATTTTTTAAATTGCTCTCGGCGTGCAACCGGCGCACGAAAAAGCTGCCCACTCTTGGACAGAATGCCGGAGCGGGTCCTAATATCTTGCGTTACTACCAGTAGCCAGCATCGCCTCGATGATTGGGACATCGGATGGATTGTTCAGTTCCCAGAACTGACACCCGCGGGCCTGAACCTCGACGCAGAGGACTGGGCGGTCATTTTCCAGAAATCGAAGTTGTTCCAGCCCTTCCAGCATTTCCAGCGGCCCGACTGGCCAGTTTGGGTAAGCCATCAGCGCCGCAGGACGGTAGGCGTAAACACCGACGTGGTGAAAGACAGGCGTGGGCGCATCCGCCGGATAGTCCTGCCCGGTGTAGGGAACGACCTCTTTCGAGAAATACAGCGCCCGTCCGCCCAACCCGAAAACAGCCGTCGTCCCGCCAACGCGACCCGCCCGGCGGTCGGCAAGAAAGCCGGCGACCGCGCGACCGTCGCAGCGCAACACCGGGGTCGCAATATCAGCAGCCGGATCCGCCGCAAGACCGGCGATCAGGTCTTCGACAAACCATGCCGGGGTCAGCGGCGCGTCGCCCTGCAGGTTCACCACCACATCGAAACCCGGCAGCTTTGCCGCCACCTCGGCGCAGCGTTCCGTACCATTGCGGGCATCAGACGAGGTCATCACGACGTCTGCCCCAAAGACGTTCGCATGATCTGCGATCCGATCGTCATCGGTGGCCACGACCACCCGGTCAATGCCAGAGACAGACATTGCCGCATCCCAGCTGCGACGGATCAAGGTCTTGGTTCCGTCCGGCCCCCGCAAATCGACCAGCGGCTTGCCCGGATACCGGGTCGACGCATATCGGGCGGGAATGGCAATCAGCGTCTTCATTTCAGCAAGACACCCGGAGCGTAGGCGATGAAGAACGGATTGTCCCAGCCCGGCTTGCCATAGGTCAGCGGCTGGTGCGTATCGAAGCGGACAACCTGCCCGCCCGCACCGCGCAGGACGGCGTCGCCTGCGGCGGTGTCCCATTCCATCGTCCGGCCAAGGCGCGGATAAAGATCGGCCTCACCGGTTGCCACAAGACAGAACTTCAGGCTTGAACCCGCCGACGTCATGTCCCGCACCGCATACTGCGCGATGTAGTCATCCGTCGCCTGATCCCGGTGCGATTTCGAGGCGACAACCATCAGCGCCGCATTGTCTGGCTGGGCCACCCGGACCTGGCGCACCTCTCCCGGGCCCGCCTTGTCAAACGGGCCGATTTCTTCGACCGCGCTGCCATCGGCCTGGGTATAGAACAGGCGACCTTTGGCCGGGGCATAGACGATCCCGCAGACCGGCACGCCCTTGGCGACATAAGCGATGTTCACCGTGAAATCGCCCCGGCGCTGGACGAATTCCTTGGTGCCGTCCAGCGGATCGACGATCAAAAAGCTATCAGCGCTGATCGTGTGGCTGGCGGCTTGTTCCTCTGTGATCAGGGGCACATCCGGGAAGGCATTTTTCAGTCCAGCCGAGATCACTGCATCCGCCGCTTCGTCCGCTTCGGTCACCGGGCTGGAGTCACCTTTTGCGCGCACCGCGAAATCGGGACCTTCATAGATCGCCATGATGACATCGCCCGCTTCAAGTGCAAGTCGCCGCATGAGCGGTACCAAAACTGAAAGGTCCATCCGGTCTCCTGGCGCCGCGAACTCGGCGATTGAACTGATTGATCGGTGCCCTTATCCTTTGACGCTAACGGAACGGCAAGCTTTCGCTGAATAATATGCCGTGCCTAACAAAGTTGGTCTCATGTTCCGCAGCCAGAGTCGCAATAAATCGCATTTCGCCACGGGCTTCGAGACCCTTGAGCTGATCTTTCATGTCACGGTGCGCAACCTGCGGAAGACACACAACAACGCCATGCTTGGTCTGATTATGGCGATCATGCAGGCCCTGCTTCTTGTTGTGGTCATGTACGTCATGTTCAGCATCCTGGGTGTGCGGCGCATCGCCGTGCGGGGTGACTTTCTCTTGTTCGTGATGTCGGGCGTCTTCATGTTCACGATCCACGTCATGGCTTTGGGCGCGGTATCACGGGCCGATGGCCCAACATCGGCGTTGATGATGCATGCGCCAATGAATCCGATCATTTCGATCTGCGCGGCGGCACTTGCGGTGCTGTACAAACAGACCCTCGCAGCAGCGATAATCCTGTTTCTGTATCACGCTATCGTTTCACCGATCACAATCGAAGACCCGGTTGGAATGCTTGGCGTTTACCTGCTTTCCTGGATCTCCGGTGTCGGGATCGGCATGGTTTTGCTTTCGGCCCGTCCATGGCAGCCTGATCTTGTGTCCATTCTGACCAGCCTCTTCATGCGCGCCAACATGATCGCATCGGGAAAGATGGTGCTGGCCAACAATACGCCGCCGGGACTCCGCGCCTGGTTTGACTGGAATCCACTTTTCCATGTGATTGATCAAGGGCGCGGTTACATTTTTCTCAACTACACGCCGCGGGTAACGTCGATAAGCTACGCGGTCTATGTGACCCTGTTTTGTATCTTGATCGGGCTTATGGCGGAATTTTTCACCCGTCAGTATGCCTCCGAAAGCTGGGGAAAGCGGCAATAATCAGGGACACAGTTCCCGATCCTTCTTTCGACTGGGCTGCCTTTGGCGGATGTCAAACTGCCTAGAGTCTGACCCAGAGCCCCCGACCGCTCTGGAAAGGGCATGGAACGCAGACCGACGGGCACATTATCATCGAATTTCATCAAAGACTCTGCGCCACAGCCGTTGCAGGGGCTTGGGCACCTGCCTATATACGGCGAGCACCACGGCAGGACGCAATACCTGTCGAAAATTCAAGGCATGGATGCCTGCTTGCAAGGGTCCTTGCCGGAACATCGCCTTAAACAAAGGGATACACACATGGCCAAAGTCATCGGTATTGACCTCGGGACCACGAACTCCTGCGTCGCCATCATGGACGGCGCCCAGCCTCGGGTCATCGAAAACTCGGAAGGCGCGCGCACGACGCCTTCGATCGTCGGCTTCACGGAAAGCGAACGCCTGGTCGGCCAGCCCGCCAAGCGTCAGGCCGTGACCAACCCCACCAACACCGTTTTCGCAGTCAAACGCTTGATCGGTCGCCGCCTGGGCGACGCCGAGGTCGAAAAGGACAAGAAGCTTGTCCCCTACAAGATCGTTGACGGTGGCAACGGTGACGCCTGGGTCGAAGCCCGGGGTGAGAAGTATTCGCCCAGCCAGGTCTCGGCCGTCATCCTGCAAAAGATGAAGGAAACCGCTGAATCCTATCTGGGTGAAACCGTCACCCAGGCGGTCATCACTGTGCCGGCCTACTTCAACGACGCCCAGCGTCAGGCCACCAAGGACGCGGGCAAGATTGCGGGTCTTGAGGTTCTGCGCATCATAAACGAACCGACTGCAGCAGCACTTGCCTACGGTCTGGACAAGAAAGAGGCGCGCACTATCGCGGTCTATGACCTTGGCGGCGGCACCTTTGACATCACCATCCTGGAAATCGACGACGGTCTGTTCGAGGTGAAATCCACCAACGGCGACACGTTCCTTGGCGGCGAAGACTTTGACATGCGGATCGTCCAATATCTGGCGGATGAGTTCAAGAAAGAGTACGGCGTCGACCTGACGCTGGACAAGATGGCGCTGCAGCGGCTGAAGGAAGCTTCTGAAAAGGCCAAGATCGAGCTTTCGTCGGCCTCCCAGACCGAGATCAACCAGCCGTTCATCAGCATGGACAAGAACAGCGGACAGCCCCTTCACCTGGTGATGAAGCTGACCCGCGCCAAGCTGGAAAACTTGGTCGAGGATCTGATCAAGAAGTCGATCAAGCCCTGCATGGCCGCGCTTAAGGACGCTGGCGTCTCCAAGGACGACATCGACGAAGTCGTGTTGGTCGGCGGTATGACCCGCATGCCGCGCGTCGTGGAAGAAGTGACCAAGTTCTTCGGCAAGGAGCCCCACAAGGGCGTGAACCCTGACGAAGTCGTGGCGCTGGGCGCGGCCATTCAGGCTGGCGTTCTGCAAGGTGACGTCAAGGACGTGGTTCTGCTGGACGTGACCCCGCTGTCTTTGGGCATTGAAACTCTCGGCGGCGTCTTCACCCGCCTCATCGATCGCAACACCACGATCCCGACGAAGAAGTCTCAGGTCTTCTCGACCGCCGACGACAACCAGAACGCGGTGACCATCCGCTGCTTCCAGGGTGAACGCGAAATGGCCGCCGACAACAAGATGCTGGGCCAGTTCAATCTGGAACAGATCCCGCCCGCCCCGCGTGGCGTCCCGCAGATCGAGGTGACCTTCGACATCGACGCCAACGGCATCGTTTCGGTGAAAGCCAAGGACAAAGGCACCAACAAGGAACAGGCGATCACGATCCAGGCCTCGGGCGGTCTGACCGATGACGAGATCGAAAAGATGGTCCGCGACGCCGAGGCAAACGCCGACGCCGACAAGGAACGCCGCGAGCTGGTAGAAACCCGCAACCAGGGTGAAAGCCTGCTGCACTCGACCAAGAAGTCGATTGCCGACCATTCGGATAAGGTCGACCCTTCCACGGTCGAGTCGATCGAGCTTGCCATGGGCCCGCTGGAAGACGCGCTGAAAGGCGAGGATGCCGGCAAGATCAAAGGCGCGATCCAGAACCTGACCGAAGCCGCAATGCGCCTGGGCGAAGCGATCTACAAGGCCAGCCAGTCCGAAGGCTCCGGTGGCGAGGATGAACCGCGCCCGGTAGATGACGATGACATCGTCGACGCCGACTTCGAAGATCTGGGCAACAACAAGCGGAAGTAATGCCGCGCGAATCGGATTAGGGGCGGTCTGGCAACGGACCGCCCCTCGCCGGTTCCACTTGGGGGTTTTGCCGTGGCAAAGCGCGACTATTACGAGGTGCTTGGCGCCAAGAAGGGGGCTTCGGCGGACGAGCTGAAAAAAGCTTATCGCACGAAGGCGAAAGAGCTTCATCCCGACCGCAACGCCGACAACCCGCAGGCCGAAGCCTTGTTCAAGGAAGTGAACGAGGCCTACGAGGTCCTGAAAGACGAACAGAAAAAGGCGGCCTATGACCGTTTCGGCCATGCAGCTTTCGAAGGCGGCATGGGCGGCGGTCCGCGTCCGGGTGGACAGGGCCAGCAGGGTGACTTTGCCTCCGCCTTTTCGGATGTGTTCGAAGACCTCTTCGGCGATTTCATGGGCGGGCGTGGCGGTGCAGGTGGCGGCCGTTCCCGCGCCCAGCGTGGCTCGGACTTGCGCTATAACCTGCGGGTATCGCTGGAAGAATCCTTTGCGGGCGTGCAGAAGACCATCTCGGTCCCGACATCGGTTGGCTGCGATACCTGTCAGGGGACAGGCGCAGAAGGCGGGGCCGAACCGGTCACCTGCCCGACCTGCAACGGCATGGGCAAAGTCCGCGCTCAGCAAGGCTTTTTCACCATCGAACGCACCTGCCACCAGTGCAACGGCATGGGCCAGATCATCAAGAACCCTTGCCGTAGCTGCGGTGGTCAGGGCCGGGTGGAACGTGAACGGTCCTTGTCGGTCAACATACCGAAAGGCGTCGAAACCGGCACCCGGATCCGGTTGGCGGGCGAAGGCGAGGCTGGCCTGCGCGGCGGGCCAAATGGCGATCTTTACATCTTCATCGAGGTGAAAGAACACGCGATCTTCCAGCGCGACGGGGTGCATCTGTTCTGTCGTGTGCCGGTATCGATGCCGACCGCTGCCATGGGCGGTGAGGTTGAGGTACCGACGATCGACGGTGGCAAGGCGCGGGTCAAGGTGCCGACTGGCGCCCAGACCGGCAAGCAGATGCGGCTGCGGATGAAGGGGATGCCCGCGCTTCGGTCCGGCAGCACCGGCGACATGGTGATCGAGCTTGCTGTCGAGACGCCGGTGAACCTGACCGCCCGGCAGCGCGAACTTTTGCGTGAGTTCGAAAAGCTGAGCGAAGAGAACAACCCCGAAGGGTCCTCGTTCTTTTCCAAGGTCAAAGGCTTTTGGGACGGGATGAAGGGCTGAACCGCCGCTCATCGGCCCATTCGGGCCTTATCGCTGGCCCCGGCGCAGCGATGAGGTCCGTCAGGACCGAAGAGCGACGGTTAACACTTTCTAAACCAGATCGGTGCCAGATTGCGGCCATGACACGGTCATTCCGCGAATCCCCGCTTCCACTCTTCGCCCCGCCGGGCGATGACGACGAGGCTGCACCCACCGCGCTGGCGGGCCGCCTGCCATCCTATATCTCGGACCACCGGCAACGCCTGCGCGACCGCTTCATGCACGGCGGTGGGGCGGCGATGCCGGATTATGAACTTCTGGAACTGGTTCTGTTTCGCGCCATCCCGCGTCAGGATGTCAAACCGCTGGCGCGGCTTTTGCTGGACACGTTTGGTGATTTCAACCGGGTGATCACCGCGTCGGTGGCCCGGTTGGCGCTGATAAAGGGGGCGGGCCCGGCGGTGATCCTTGAACTCAAACTGGTCGAGGCTGCGGCCCAGCGGATGATGCGGGCGCGTGTTATCGGCAAGCCTGTTCTGACATCTTGGGACGCGCTTCTGGACTATTGCCACACCACCATGGCGCATGGTGAGATCGAGCAGTTCCGTGTCCTGTTTCTTGACCGCAAGAATACGCTGATCGCGGATGAGGCGCAGGCTCGGGGCACGGTCGATCATGTCCCGGTCTACCCGCGAGAGGTGGTCAAGCGGGCTCTCGAACTGAACGCAAGTGCGCTTATCCTGGTACATAACCATCCCTCGGGTGATCCAACCCCTTCGGATGCCGACCTGACGATGACCCACCAGATAAAAGACGCATGTGATGCGCTGGGGCTTACATTACATGACCATTTGATCATCGGAAAATCGCGGGAAACCAGCTTTAGGGCCAGCGGCTATCTTTGAAACTCGGCCTTGCGCTTTTCCTGCCGCTTTTGCCGCCGTAATTCGTCAATCCGCGCTTTTTCGGCATCGGCGAACTGTTGCAGGGACGTGGAAAAGATCAGATTGTCCGGGCTTTTTGCGGGGCGGGTAAAGAACCACGACAGAAAGCGACTGTAGGTTTCATCCTCCACGATGTCGGTAAGGCATAGGGGAACATCAAGTTGCGCTGCCGCTTCGTGCACGGCCCAGACGACCAGCGGCCATGCCTTCAGATCGTAGTCATCACCTGCCATGATCCCGCCGGGTTTCAGTTTCGGGAACCATTCGGTCATGGTTCGCCCACCTTCAAGGCCGGTGTGGGCAAAGCCGTCGACATAGATGAAGTCGAAACTCGCATCGGGGAAAAGGTCGACCGCTTGCGAAAAGTTCATCCTCAGAAGGCGATAATCGGCCCAAAGGCCGGTCGCCCTGAGTGCCGCCTTGTACTCGCGGGTGGAGTGGCCGTCGCTGTAGGCATCTACGCCGTAGAACTGGCAGAAGCGACCGGACTGTACCATGCGGGAAGAAAATGATCCCGCTGCGACACCCAGTTCGATTCCCACATTGCCTGTTTGGGGCAGGTAATCGATCACGTTCCAGCGTGTCATACCGGATATACGTGTCCAGGAAACACGCGGCATCCGCTCCTGCGCTTCTTCAATGACTTCACGGAGATGGTGCATCTGATGCCGTCTCCGGTTCAGGGAAATGGGGGACAAGCCAAAGCTCAACCCGGCGGTTCAGGTGGCGGCCGATGGCGGTTTCGTCGCAAGCCATAGGCAGCGCTTCGCCGAAACCTTCAACCGTGGGAAGCATTCCGGGAAGCAGATCAGGGGCAATGGCAGCCAACTCTTGAGCGACCTTTGCGGCGCGCTCGACCGAAAGCGCAAGATTTGCCGATGCGATCCCGGACCCATCCGAGAACCCCGCCAGAACCATCCGGACATTGCGGAACCGGCCGGTGGCAATCAACTGGGCCAGGTCGATAAGATTGTCGCGTGACTGCGCGTCCAGGGTCGACGAGCCATCCTCGAACCGAAAGGTCAGCGACAACCGGTCGGCCCCGTCCATCAGGTTTACCAGCCGTTTCAGATCAGCCAGCGTGATGTCCTCGCCCGCGCCCTGAATGGCGTTGATCAGACGCAGGCCATCGGCCGTCATGGGGGCCAAAGTCGCCGACCGGTCAATATACCCAGTGGCGGCGATGACCGCTTGTGCCGCCGGTGTCCGCAGAAAGTCCAGAAACTCGCGCGTCAAAAGCGGTAACCGCCGCTTTGGAGCCAACAGGATGACGGGCAAGGCCAGTGGATAGTCCTCGGCTTTGACGGCCAGAGGGGTTGGCAGAAGTGGAAAACCACAGCTGTCGGTCAAGGGAATGGGCCGCGCGGCATATGTGCTGGCCCGCCCGGTGATGCCAATAGCCCAGGGGTCCTTTGCCACAGCATTTGCAAGGCTTTGCTGGTCGGGGTGCAAGATACTTGCTGCCAACGGCGCACCCAGCCGTTCGTCCAGTGCAAGCTGCATGTCCACCTCGGGCTGCAGGGCATGCAGGACGACCGGCATGTCGGGCCCCCCAATGGCCGACCAGTTCTTGATTTCACCAGACAGGACCTTTGCAAGATCGACGGTCGAGATCTCTGGCGTTGGATTGTCGGGCGCAACGATGGGCACAAGTCCATCCATGGCCAGCCCATGGGCCACAAGGCCAAGTTCGGGAGTGAACGCCAGCTTCAGGTCAGCATCACCAGCTTCAAGTGCCGCCGTAGCGAAGGCCAGGGAAAGCGGCTGAAAGGTGATAGCGGCAATTTCTTCGCGGCTTTCAGGCTCCAGGATCCGGGCAGAGAAGCCCGCTAGGCCGGAATCTTCGTAGATCAAACCGCGCTGCTCGGCAAAAGCGCGAAACAGCGGCGGAAGCAAGGCCAAGGCCGGGTCATTTGCACCGACAATCCGGATCACCGCCTTTGGCGCCGCAAGGTCCGGACAGGCAGGCCCCTCACAAAGCACGCCCTGACCGTCGACGGTCAGCAGTCCGTATGAAGTCTGGATCCGGTAAAATTCGCCGTCATACCCCTGCAGCGAGCCGGTCAGCACAATGCCACCCTCCCTTGCAACAAGCGTGACGTCCTGAGCAATGGCGGGAGCCACCAGGAGGGCAGCGGCGAACGCAGCCGCGAATGACGCTCTGACACACATTGCCTGTCGGTACGGCCTTTATTCAAGAACTAACAGTGTCAGGTCAGCCGGAGGATTCTTCAACAGAAGAATGCCGCCGGACGCCCTGCGCATTGGCGCACCGCCGCGTCAGACGACGCGGCCGTGGCAGTGCTTGAACTTCTCTCCTGAACCGCAGGGGCACGCGTCATTGCGACCAAGATTTCCCCAGGTTGCCGGGTCTGTCGCGTCAATTCCCGCAGCCGCCGGAACAGCCACCGCTGCCACCGCAACAGGGGCAGCAACTGCCGGGGACTCGACCTTTACCGCCGGGGCTTGCTGTTGGGCGGCCAGCATCTGGCGCATCATAGCCTCTTGCTCATCCCGGCTGATCGGGCGGATGCGCGAAAGCTGCTGGGTGACCTGTTCGCGCAGGGACGACAGCAGGCTTTCGAACAGCTGGAAGGCTTCGGTCTTGTATTCATTCAGCGGGTCGCGCTGGGCATAGCCCCGGAAACCGACGACCGAGCGCAGATGTTCCAGCCGCAAAAGATGCTCGCGCCATTTGCCGTCAATGGCTTGCAGCAGGACCTGCTTTTCGATGGATTCCATCGTTGCCTGGCCAAAAGCGGCCGCCTTTTCGGCCATCATCTTGTCCGACGCTTCGATGACGCGGTCCAGAATGACGCCTTGGTCAACGCCTTCTTCCACGGCCCAGTCAGCGATGGGCAGATCAATGCTTAGCATTTCCTGACACGACGCCGTCAGGCCAGCAGCATCCCACTGATCCAGATAGCTTTTCGGCGGCATGTTCAGATCGACCAGATCTTCGATCAGCTGATGCCGCATGTCGCCGGTGATCTCGGACACATTTTCGGCGCGCATGATCTCCAGCCGCTGGCCAAAGATCGCCTTGCGCTGGTCGTTCATCACGTCGTCGAACTTCAAAAGCTGCTTGCGGATGTCGAAGTTGCGGCCTTCCACCTTGGCCTGAGCCTTTTCGAGGCTTTTGTTGACCCAGGGGTGAACGATGGATTCACCTTCCTGCATGCCCAGCGACGATAGCACCTTGTCAAGCCGCTCGGACCCGAAGATCCGCATCAGATCATCTTCCAGCGACAGGAAGAAGGCCGACCGGCCCGGGTCGCCCTGACGGCCCGAACGGCCGCGCAGCTGGTTGTCGATCCGGCGGCTTTCGTGACGCTCGGTGGCCAGAACGAACAGACCGCCTGCCGCCTTGACCGCTTCTTCCTCGCCGGTGTGTTCGCCTTCGATGCGGGCGCGGATGGCGACGTGGTCGCCATGCGGATCGGCGGCGATGGCTTCCATCACCTTGAATTCGACGTTGCCGCCAAGTTTGATGTCGGTGCCCCGGCCTGCCATGTTGGTCGCAATGGTCACAGCGCCCAACTTGCCGGCATCGGCGACGATCTTGGCTTCTTGTTCATGCTGGCGGGCGTTCAGCACGTTGTGCGTGACGCCAGCGGCTTTCAAAAGCTCGGACAACTTCTCGGACTTGTCGATCGAGGTGGTGCCGACAAGGATCGGCTGGCCCTTTTCATTGGCCTCCTTGATCGACTTCAGAATGCCGTCGTATTTCTCACGCCCGGTGCGGAAGACCTGATCATGTTCGTCTTTGCGAACCACTGGGCGGTTGGTCGGCACTTCGACCACGCCCAGGCCATAGATCTCGCGGAATTCATCGGCTTCGGTTGACGCGGTGCCGGTCATCCCACCAAGCTTTTCGTAAAGCCGGAAGTAGTTCTGAAAGGTCACGCTGGCGTAGGTCACGTTCTCGGGCTTGATCTGCACGCCTTCCTTGGCCTCGATCGCCTGATGCAGACCGTCCGACAGACGGCGGCCCTTCATCATCCGGCCGGTGAATTCGTCGATCAGCATCACCTCGCCGTCCATGACGACATACTGCTGGTCCTTGGTGAACAGCTTGTGCGCCCTCAGCGCCTGATTGACGTGATGCACGATGGTCGTGCTTTCCGGCGCATAAAGGCTTTGGCCTTCCGGCAAGATCCCGGCCGAGGTCAGAATGTCCTCGATCGCCTCGTTGCCGTCTTCGGTGAAGGTGACGTTGCGGGCCTTTTCGTCCAGCTTGTAATGCTCGGGCAGCAGGCTTGGGATGACCTTGTCAACCGACTGATACAGCGTGCCACGGTCCTGGCTGGGCCCCGAGATGATCAGCGGAGTCCGCGCTTCGTCAATCAGGATGCTGTCAACTTCGTCGACGATGGCATAGAAATGCCCGCGTTGCGCCATTTCCGGGATCGCTGCCTTCATGTTGTCGCGCAGGTAGTCAAAACCAAGCTCGTTGTTGGTCGCATAGGTGATATCCGCGCGGTAGGCGGCGCGCTTTTCATCGTCGGGCTGGTGCGCATAGACCACCCCGGTCGTCAGCCCCAGATGCGTGTAAACCTTGCCCATCCATTCAGCGTCGCGCTTGGCAAGATAGTCGTTGACCGTGACGACATGCACACCCTTGCCCGCCAGCGCATTCAGATAGGCCGCGAACGTGGCGACCAGGGTCTTGCCCTCGCCCGTCTTCATTTCGCTGATGTTGCCCTGATGCAGGAAAACCCCGCCCATAAGCTGCACATCAAAGGCCCGCAGGCCCAATGCCCGGCGTCCGGCTTCGCGGCAGTTGGCAAAGGCTTCGGGCAAGATCGCATCAAGGCTTTCGCCGCCCTCTTGCACGCGCTTTTGCAGCGCATGCGTGTGGGCGATCATTTCCTCGTCGCTGAACGCCTTGAACTGGGGCTCAAGCGCGTTGATCGCCTCCACCAACGGACGGACGGACTTCACTTTGCGGTCGTTCGGGGATCCGAACACCTTCCGCGATAGTGCACCAATTCCCAGCATGTTTTCTCCGAGGGCGATGTTCATGACAGCTTCGTGCGGCACTTTGGCTTGCCCGCCCCCGACGCCTTCCATAGAAGTGCCAAGAACACGGCCGGAAGACCTGCCTCACGCGACTGTCGCGATGTAAGGGGTAGGCCGGGCATAGTCAACGTGGCAGGCTGGTCCGGCCCGATCAGGAGACGGTGATATGAGCAGATTGATGGCATTCTCACGCAGCGTTGCACTAACGCTTACGTTGGCGGTCCCGGCGCATGCCGAAGGCGAAACCGCCAATACGGTCGTATCGACGGTGAATGGCGTCAACATTACCTTGGGCGAGATGATCGCCCTGCGCGAAACGCTGGCCGAACAGTACCAGTCGCTGCCCGATGACGTGCTGTTCAGCGGCATTCTGGAGCAGTTGATTCAGCAGGAAGTCCTGCGCCAGTCGGTCACCGAAATGTCCACGCGCCACACCGCCAGCCTGGAAAACCAGACCCGCGGCTATGTCTCGGGCGTCGCGATGGAAGCCGTGGTTCTGGACGCGGTGACAGATGAGGCGCTGCAAGCCGCCTATGACGCGCGGTTCAAGGATGCCGCCCCGCAGACCGAATACAGCGCCGCGCATATTCTGGTGAACACGGTTGAGGAGGCCGAGGCCCTGAAGACCAAACTGGCAGAAGGTGCCGATTTTGGCGAACTGGCGATGGTCAGCTCGATCGACACCGGTTCGGGTGCGCTGGGTGGCGAACTTGGCTGGTTCGGTCTTGGCATGATGGTTAAGCCCTTCGAGGATGCCGTGGTCGCCGCAAAGGTCGGCGAAGTCACGGGCCCGGTCCAAAGCGAATTCGGGTTCCACCTGATTCTGGTCAAGGAAACCCGGGTCGCCGAAAACCCCACCCTAGACCAGCTTCGCGACGAATTGGCGGCCGAGATCGAGAATGCGGCCATTCAGGCGCTGGTTGACAGCCTGACCGCAGTGGCGGCTGTCACGCGCAGCGATGAAGGCATTGACCCAACCATCCTGAAGAACTCAACACTGATCGATTAAGGTCCGAAAGGGGATTCCGCCATGGGCAAGACCGACTGGAAGGCCGAAGCCAAGACGCTGAAGAAAAAGCTTGAAAAGCTGAAGCCGGATACCGCCAAGCCAACCAAGAAGGCCAAGCCGGTCTCACCGCTGGCCCCTGCGTCCTTTCCGGTGTTGCCACAGATTGCCGGGGTGGAATTTGCCGCCGTCGAGGCAGGTGTGCGCTACCTGAACCGCAAAGACGTGATGCTGGTCCGCTTGGCCCCTGGAACTGCCGTGGCCGGGGTCTTCACCCGATCATCGACCCGTTCGGGTTGCGTGCGCGACTGTCAGGCAAAGCTTGCGATGAAAGTGCCGGCAGGGACCGGGGCCGCGATCATCGTGAACTCGGGCAATTCGAATGCCTTCACCGGGCTTGTCGGTGACAAGGCTGTTGCCGCCGTGACGGGTGCCGTGGCCGAGGCATTGTCGATTCCCGCCTCGCGGGTGTTTTCATCGTCAACCGGCGTGATCGGCGAGCCTTTGCCTTTTGAAAAGATCACCGCGAAAGTCCCTGATCTGGTGGCCGCCCTTGCTGGGGATGCCATCGAAATGGCGGCTCATGCGATGATGACGACCGACACGTTTCCCAAAGGGGCTGCCGCGACGGTGCAGGGCGACGGCGGAATGATCCACATCGCGGGCATCGCCAAGGGTTCGGGTATGATAGCGCCTGATATGGCGACGATGCTGGTCTACATCTTTACCGATGCCAAGATTGCCCCCGCCGCGCTGCAAAAGATGCTGGCGCGCAATGTGGATGCTACGTTCAACTCGATCACGGTGGACAGCGATACCTCGACCTCGGACACGCTGTTGCTGGCAGCCACGGGCCAGTCACCGGCGGCTGAGGTCAAGGGTGCGGTCGCCAAGGCCTTCGAGACTGCATTGCACGGCGTCATGCGCGATCTGGCCCTGCAGGTCGTGCGCGACGGCGAAGGGGCGACAAAGCTGGTCGAAGTCCGGGTGACCGGGGCCGCAAGTGCCGAGGATGCCGCCAAGGTGGCGTTTTCCGTCGCCAATTCGCCGCTGGTCAAGACCGCCATCGCCGGGCAGGACCCGAACTGGGGCCGGATCGTCGCGGCGGTGGGCAAGTCTGGCGCGCAAGCGGATCGTGACAAGCTGACGATCCGCTTTGGCGACGTTCTGGTGGCGCAGAACGGCTGGCGCAACCCCGACTACCGGGAAGAGGACGGCGCAGCCCACATGCAGGGGCAAGAGATTTTGTTCCATGTCGATCTTGGCCTCGGCAAAGCCGCGCGGTCAGTCTGGACCTGTGACCTGACCGCCCGTTATGTCGAGATCAACGCCGACTATCGGTCGTGAGGACGCTTCTCGTTTCGGCCGTCGCCTTGATAGACCCCGATGGCCGGGTGCTTCTGGCGCAACGACCCGAGGGCAAGTCCCTGGCCGGATTGTGGGAATTCCCCGGTGGCAAGGTCGAGGCGGGCGAGACCCCCGAAGCCGCCCTGATCCGCGAGCTGAAGGAAGAGCTGGACATCGACACCTGGACCAGTTGTCTGGCCCCGCTGACCTTTGCCAGCCACAGCTATGAGGATTTCCACCTTCTGATGCCGCTGTTCGCCTGCCGTCGCTGGCAAGGCACCGTGCGCGGGACCGAGGGCCAGAAGCTGGCCTGGGTCAGACCGAACGCGCTGCGGGATTACCCGATGCCGCCCGCCGACCTGCCTCTGATCCCGATCCTCCGCGACTGGCTTTAGACCGCCGCTCTTCGAGCCCTTTCGGGTTCTCATCGTCTGGTCCGGCGCAGCTCTCAACGATGAGCGCCCCCCACGAAAAACGCCGGACCAAAGGCCCGGCGCAATTCTTAATATTTCCTGAACGTCCACAGCCAATCCCTTGAAAAGACTGGATGTCCGGGCGCTGTCCACTGTGGACAGCGCCCGGGGGATTTCATCAGGCCAGCGTGCGTTCGATTTCCTGACGCTCGAAGATTTCGATGACATCATTCGGGCGCACATCGTCGTAGTTTTCGAAGGCCATACCGCATTCCTGACCCGAGATGACTTCCTTCACCTCGTCCTTGAAGCGCTTCAGAGTCTTCAATGTGCCCTCGTGGATCACCACGTTGTCGCGCAGCAGACGAACGCCTGCCGAACGACGGGCGACACCTTCGGTAACCAGACACCCGGCGACCTTGCCGACGTTCGAGACCTTGAAGACCTCCAGAATCTTCGCGTAGCCGATGAAGGTTTCCCGAACCTCGGCTTTCAGAAGACCCGAAGCGGCTTTCTTGATGTCGTCCACCAGATCGTAGATGATCGAGTAATAGCGGATCTCGACACCTTTCTGGGTCGCGGAAGCCCGTGCCATCGCATTGGCGCGGACGTTGAAGCCGATGATCGGGGCTTTTGATGCCTCGGCCAAGCTGACGTCGGTATCGGTGATCGCACCGACGCCGGAATGCAGCACGCGGACGCGGACCTCGTCATTGCCGATCTTTTCCATAGCCTGAACGATGGCTTCGGCAGAACCTTGCACGTCGGCCTTGATCAGGATCGGCAGTTCGGCAACCGACTGGTCGGCCTTGGCCTTGGCCATCAGCTGTTCCAGCGTGGTCGCGGCACCGACGGCGGCGCGCTTGTCCTTGGTCGCCTTCTCGCGGTAGTCGGCGATCTCGCGGGCCTGGGCTTCGGTTTCAACCACGTTCAGCGTGTCACCGGCGGATGGGGTGCCGGACAGACCCAGCACTTCGACTGCGGACGATGGGCCGGCTTCGGCAATCGTCTCACCCTTGTCGTTGATCAGGGCGCGAACCTTGCCCCACTGCTGGCCGACGACGAAGATGTCGCCCTTGCGCAGGGTGCCGTTCTGGACCAGCACGGTCGCGACCGGGCCACGGCCGACGTCAAGCTTGGCTTCGATCACTGCACCCTGCGCTGCCCGGTTCGGGTTGGCGCGGAGTTCAAGGACTTCGGCCTGCAACGAGATGGCCTCAAGCAGCTCATCAAGACCAAGACCGGTTTTGGCCGAAACTTCGACATCCTGCACGTCGCCGGACATCGCTTCGACCACGATCTCGTGCTGCAGAAGGTCGGTCCGCACCTTTTGCGGGTCGGCGTCATACTTGTCGATCTTGTTGATCGCCACGATCATCGGCACCTTGGCGGCCTTGGCATGGGCAATCGCTTCGATGGTCTGCGGCATCACCGCGTCATCGGCGGCGACAACCAGAATGACGATGTCCGTCACCTGTGCCCCGCGCGACCGCATCGAGGTAAAGGCCGCGTGACCGGGAGTATCAAGGAAGGTGATCATCTGCCCATTCGCGGCTTTGACCTGATAGGCCCCAATATGCTGGGTGATCCCGCCCGCTTCGCCCGAAACCACGTTGGTCTTGCGCAAAGCGTCCAGAAGCGAGGTCTTGCCGTGATCGACGTGACCCATGATCGTGACGATCGGCGGGCGTGGGACCAGATTATCGTCCGAGTCCTTGACCGTGTCGATGACCTGTTCAACGTCGGCATCCGACACGCGGATGGCTTTGTGGCCGAATTCCTCGATCACCAGTTCGGCTGTATCGGCGTCGATGGCCTGGTTCATCGTGACCATCATGCCCATTTTCATGAGCGATTTGACCACATCAGCACCACGTTCGGCCATCCGGTTGGCAAGTTCGCTGACGACGATGGTTTCCGGCAGCTGCACGTCGCGCACCTGCTTTTCGGGCTTCACGCCCAGACCAAGAGCCTTGGCGCGGGCTTTTTCCTGCTTGCGCTTCATCGCGGCAAGGCTGCGAGTGCGCCCGCCTTCGCCGGAAAGGGCGTCGTTCAGCGTCAGTTTGCCGGACTTGCGGGCATCGTCGCCACCGGCACGCTTGGCGCCGCGATCGGCACGGTCGTCCTTTTCGCGGTCGGTCTTGCGTGGGCTAAGGCCGGGTTTGGCCGAGGCCGGTCCGCGCGGGTCTTCGGTCGTCGCAGGGGGTGCGGCAGGGGCCGCGCGATCGGCAGGTTTTGCAGCGGCGGTGGCGGCGGGCGGGGGTGTCGCAGGCCGGGCGCGGGTGCCCAGCACGTCAGCACGCCGGGCTTCGGCTGCGGCGATCTTGGCTGCGGCTTCGGCCTTGGCGGCGCGATCTTCCTCTTCTGCCTTGGCGCGCAGCGCTTCGGTCCGTTCGCGCTCTTCGCGATCCTTGGTCTCGATCTCTTCGCGGCGACGGGCCCGATCCTCTTCACGGATGCGGTCTTCCTCGGCCCGACGCAGGTTGTCGTCGGCCTCACGCGCCTTGGCAGCGCGCAGGGCGGCCATGCGACGCTCCATCTCGGCATCGGAAATGCCGGCGGGTCGCTTGGACGGGTCGCCAAGTGCTGTCGACGTCGATGCGCCCGCGCCGGGTGTGCCCGGTTTGACAACCGTCGGCACCACAACGCGCTTGCGCTTGGTTTCTACCACGACGCTCTTGGTCCGGCCATGGCTGAAGCTTTGCTTCACCTGTCCGGAACGGGGCGGCCCCCCGAGGCCAAGAGGCTTCTTGCCGTCTGTATCGCTCATGCGTCCTACGTATCCTTCAAGGCGGTCTCGCCGCCGTCATCCCCGACCGTCTGAATTGGCAAATGCCCACGCAGACCAGCGAGTTTTGCCGCTTCCTCTACAACACGCGTTCTGAGTCCACCAGCGGCAAGCGCGGCGTGTATCGCACGTTCGCGCCCGAATGCCAAACCGATTTCCCCAGCGCTCAGAACCCCGATAAAGCCGCCCTTGCCATCTGGCGCGTGCAGCTTGGTCTTTCCCCGTTCTGATCCGTCACTGGCCTGGATCAGCGTCACCGCCGTTCCCTTGACCAGCCAGTCTTTCACCTTCTCATAGCCAGTGACCGCATCACCAGCTTTTCGCGCCATGCTAAGCAGGTCGATCACGCGCTGACGGATCAAAGTTTCGACCAATTCGGCAAGCCCATCCGGCACCTTGACCGTCTGGCGCGCGGCGCGGGCAAACAGCCCCTTCTTGGCGGCCTTTGCCATCGCGTCGCGGTCGGCAGACACATAGATGCCCCGACCGGGCAGTTTGCCCAGGATATCCGGGACGATCTGGCCTTCGGGATCAACACAGAATCGGATCAGCCCGGCCTTTGGCTGGCTTTCTCCGGTCGCAATACACTTGCGTTCCGGGTCCTCCCTGTCCTTTTCCCGACCTCCGCGCGTCATGGCGGCGTGTCCCGAGGCCTGCGATCAGGCCTCGGCCTCCACGTCTTCGGGGGCGTCTTCTTCCGGCTTTTCCAACTCGGCCGGATCGACCCAGCCCAGCATGACCCGCGCGGTCATCACCAGATGCTGGGCTTCTTCCAGCGTCATTTCGAACTGTTCCAGAACACCTTCGTCCTTCTTGCGCTGACCATTCTCGGTGGTCCAGCCGCCCGCCAGTTCCCAGTCGGCGCAGGTGGCAAAGTCTTCAAGCGTCTTGATGCCGTCCTTTGCCAGGGCTTCCAGCATTTGCGGGGTCAGACCTTCAAATCCGACGAGGCTGTCCTCGACACCCATGGCGCGGGCATTTTCCATCGCCTTGGCATTCGCCGCCTCAAGGAAGTCGCGGGCGCGGGCCTGCAATTCGCCTGCGGTGCCTTCGTCAAAGCCGTCAATCGACAGAAGTTCGTCAACCTCGACATAGGCGACCTCTTCCAGATTGGTGAAACCTTCCGAGACCAGAAGCTGCGCCATCATCTCGTCGACATCCAGCGCGTCCATGAAGAGCTTGGTCCGTTCGGCGAATTCGGCCTGACGACGGGCCGATTCCTCGGCTTCGGTCAGGATGTCGATGTCCAGACCGGTCAGCTGGCTGGCAAGGCGGACGTTCTGGCCACGGCGGCCGATGGCCAGCGAAAGCTGTTCGTCCGGGACAACGACTTCGATCTTGCCGGCTTCCTCGTCGATCACGACTTTGGAGACTTCGGCCGGCTGCAGCGCGTTCACCAGGAACGTCGCCTGATCCTGGTTCCACGGAATGATGTCGATTTTTTCGCCCTGCAGTTCGTTCACCACGGCCTGCACCCGGCTGCCGCGCATACCGACGCAGGCACCCACGGGGTCGATGGAGTTGTCATAGCTGATGACAGCGATCTTGGCGCGCGAACCGGGGTCACGGGCGACGGCCTTGATCTCGATGATGCCGTCATAGATTTCGGGCACTTCCATCTTGAACAGCTCTGCCATGAACTGCGGGTCGGTCCGCGACAGGAAGACCTGCGGGCCGCGGGCTTCGCGGCGGACGTCCTTGATGTAGCAACGGATGCGGTCGCCGATGCGGTAAGCTTCGCGGCCGATCTTTTCGTTGCGACGCAGGATGCCTTCGCCACGGCCGATGTCGACGATGACGTTGCCGTATTCCTCGCGCTTGACGGCGCCGTTGATGATGGTGCCCTTGCGGTCCTTGAATTCCTCGAACTGGCGGTCACGCTCGGCTTCGCGGACCTTTTGCAGGATCACCTGCTTGGCCGACTGCGCGGCGATGCGGCCAAGGTCCACGGGGGGCACTTCGTCCACGATCTCGTCGCCGATTTGTGGGTCGGCAAGGAAGGACTTGGCCTGCTTGACGGTCACCTGAGCGTGGTGGTTTTCGATCAGATCATCTTCGGTCACCGTGCGCACGCGGGTAAAGCTGGCGCGGCCGGTCTTGCGGTCAATCGCCACCCGGATGTCCATTTCCGCGCCGTAACGCGACTTGGCGGCGCGGGCGAGGCTGTCTTCCATCGCCTGGATGACCAGTTCCGGGTCGATCATCTTTTCGCGCGCAACCGCCTCGGCGGTCTGCAAAAGTTCCAGCTGGTTGGCTGATGTGATTGCCATGGGTCTAGACTCCCGCCCTTAGTGTTTCGTCTCGGGGGTGGGCGTATCGTCCTCATCCCCGTCGGTTTCTTCGATCTCGTCAAACTCGCCCTCGGCGGGTTCGGACACTTTCTTCTGGCGCAGCATCTCGCTGATAAGCTCTTCGGTCAGGATCAGCTTGGCATCCGAAAGCCAGTCGAACTTGAGGCCGATGGTGACGTCTTCGCCACCCTCTTCGATGGTGATCAGCACTTCATCGCCCTCAATCCCCGCCAGATCGCCCTTGAAGCGGCGGCGGCCGTCGATCAGTTCGGTCGTCTCGATCCGGGCCTCCCAGCCCTTCCAGACGTCGAAATCCTTAAGCCGGGTCAGCGGCCGGTCGATGCCGGGGCTGGAGACTTCCAGCACATAGTTGTCTTCCAGCGGGTCTTCGACGTCCAGGACGGCCGAAACCGCAGTGGAGATGTCACCGCATTCATCGACGCCGATGCCGCCATCGGGGCGGTCGGCCATGATCTGCAGGATCCGCGTCTTGCCACCCATCAGGCGGATGCGGACCAGCTCGAATCCCAGACCCTCGATGGCGGGGCCGACGATGTCGGCCAGACGACGGTCAATGGCGGTCTTGGCGATAAGATCGGACATTCAGGGTTCCAGAAACAAAAAAGCGGACCGTGCGGCCCGCCTGTGAAGATCGGTAGCTTCGAGTGTGGACCCCGAAACCGCTGTTGAAAGCGATATAGGCCGAAGCGCCCGAGTCTGCAACCCTTAGTCTGCAACCGCCAAGGCCGGTCAGGCCAGGGTGATCACATACAGCTTGCGGACATGTTCGATCACCCGCCATTCGCCTTTCCATCCCAGCGGAAGGTTGACCGCATCGCCGGGGCCAAGCAGTTCTTTGCGGCCGTCGGAATGGGTCATTTCCACGCGGCCCGCGATGAAATGGCAGAACTCGGCGCTTTTGCTGCGATCGGCAGTGAAACGGCCCGGGGTGCATTCCCAGACGCCTATTTCGACCCGCCTGCCGTCATGGGTGGCAAGCGTGACCGAGGCTTCGTGCTGGTTGCCCTCAAGGCTGGTCGGCTTTGGCAGCATCGGGCCAAGGTCCATGCTTGCCAGCCCGACAAAGGTGGAAAGGTCGATCATCGCGATGCGTCCTCTTTGACCGGCAGCCAGCCTGACAGGTTTTCGTCGATGACAGCGGCCAGCGCGCTGATATGCGCGGGACTGTCGTTCAAGCAGGGGACGTAGGTAAAGCTTTCGCCCCCGGCATGCAGGAAAGCCTCGCGGATTTCGCCGTTGATCTCTTCCAACGTTTCGATGCAATCGGCGCTGAAGGCCGGGGCCATCACCGCGATGCGTTTCTTGCCGGTCTTGGCCAGTTCCGCCACATGTTTGACGGTATAGGGCTTTAGCCATTCCTCGGGTCCGAAGACCGACTGGAAGGTGGTGTCGATCCGGCCTTTCTCCCAGCCCAGCCGTTCGCGCAGCAAGCGTGAGGTTTTTTGGCACTGGCAATGATAGGGGTCGCCCTGCATCAGATAGCGTTTTGGCATGCCGTGGTAGCTGGCAACCAGCACATCCGGCACATGGTCAAGCGTGGCATAGGCGGCGGTCACCGACTGGGCCAGCGCGTTGATATACAAGGGATGGTCGAAGTATTCGGCCACCGTGCGGACAGCGGGCTGCCGTTTTTCCTGCATCAGGGCGCGGAAGAATTCGTCGTTGGCGGTGGCTGATGTCGCCCCGGCGTAGTGTGGATAAAGCGGGAAAAACAGGATCTTTTCGCATCCCGCCTCCACCATCGCCTTGACTTTCGACGCGGTCGAGGGATTGCCGTAACGCATGCAGAAATCGACCATGACCTCACTGCCGTGCCGGTCGGTCAGCGTGGTGGCCAAAGCGGCGGTTTGGGCTTTGGTGGTGGTCAGCAGCGGGCTTTCGTTCTGCGCGTGGTTCCAGATCAGCTTGTAATTCGCCCCGGACGAAAACGGCCGCCGGGTCAGGATGATCAGCTGCAACAGCGGCTGCCACTTCCAGCTTGGGTAATCGACCACGCGCTTGTCGGACAGGAATTCGCTGAGGTAGCGCCGCATCGGCCAATAGTCATAGCTGTCCGGCGTCCCAAGATTGGCCAGCAAGACCCCGATGCGTGGCTTTTTGACAGGGGGGTGATCTGCCGGCGCATGGATCAGGCGACCCTCGCCTGGGCGGACGTCGTTCGGGTCGGTCTGGGTGTCCGGCATTGCTGAAGCTTTCATGGCGTGCTGGTAGTGCACATAAGGCTTGCTGCCACGCGGTCAACCGTCCTTTAATGGCTGCTCGGGAACTTGTAGCGCATCCGCCAGCCTTTGCTTGGCGCTGCCGGGGCGAAGCGGTTGCTGCTGGCTTTCATGCGGGGCCCAGCCGGTCAGGAACACCAGATCGAAGGTCGCTTCAAGCCGACCCTCGGGCGTGGGGAAATTCGCAAGGTAGGTTGCTTCGGCAGCGGCAAGAACCGCGCGGCGGGTGAAATGGCGTGGGCGGGCGGCAAGGGAGTTCACCTCGCCCATCGCGCGCAGGTCGGCACAAAGCGTGGCGAAGTCCGGGTAGTGGACGGTCTGGGTCAGGCTGTCGGCCACTGGGAGGGCAAAGCCTGCCCGTTGCATCAGTGCCCCAAGATCGCGAATTTCGCCCATCGGCAGCACGCGGGGCGACAGGCCGCCAGTGACCCGAGCCTCAGCCTCGGCAAGGCTGGAGCGAAGCTCGTGGAGCGTGCGGCCTCCGGGCAGGACCGCGATGAAAAGCCCGTCCGGTCGCAAGGCGCGGCGGCACTGGATCAACTGGCCAGCCGGATCGTTCGCCCAGTGCAGCGCCATGGCGTGGATCACCAGATCATGCGCGCCGGGTTCAAGGTCCAAAGTCTCGGAATCGGGGACCATCCGGGCTTTGCCGTCGATTTCCTGCCAGATTTCGGGGAATCCGGTGACAACGGCGGGGGCTGTAAAGGTTCTGTTAACCTCGATCAGTCTTTCCTGAACGTCAGACAGGGCAAGTCGATGCAGAAACTGCGCCGCTGCATGGCCGGGCAGGCGGCGGGCGCGGTTGCGCTGGCGGTCAAGGGCCAGCCGGTCAGTGAGGATTGGGGGCGCGGACATCGCCGCGATTGTCGGGGGACGGGAATGGGAATGCAAGCCGCTCTGCACCTTCTGTATCCGCCGCAATGCATCAGTTGTGCCGAGCCGGTGATTTCCGACTTTGGTCTGTGCAGCACCTGTTGGCGCGAGACACCGTTCATTGCCGGCCTGGTCTGTGACCAATGTGGTATGCCCCTGCCCGGAGCCGACACCGGCGAGCGCGCGATCTGTGACGACTGCATGGCCATCGCCCGCCCGTGGGAGCAGGGCCGCGCGGCGCTGATGTATCAGGACAATGGCCGCAGTCTGGTTCTGGCCCTGAAACATGGCGACCGGATGGACCTTGCCCGCCCAACTGCGGTCTGGATGGCCAAGGCGGCGCAACCCTTGCTGCGGCCGGGGATGCTGGTGGTACCGGTGCCGCTGCACTGGTTCCGGCTGTTGCGGCGGAAATACAATCAGGCGGCTTTGCTTTCGGCGGCAATCGCGCGCCTTGCCGGGCTGGACCATTGCCCGGATGTCCTGATCCGCAAGCGCCCGACCGGCACGCAGGACGGGCGGACCCGCGACGGGCGGTTCGCCAATCTGGTCGGGGCGTTCCGGGTTCCGGATCGCAGGCGGAACCTGATTCAGGGTCGCGACATCCTTCTGGTGGACGATGTGATGACCTCGGGCGCGACCTTTGCCTGCGGGACCGAAGCGTTGATGGCCGCAGGGGCGCGGTCGGTGAATGTGCTGTCGCTGGCGCGCGTTGCGAAGGATGCGTGAAATCCTGTAGGCTTGGCGCGAAGAGGTTCCCGCCATGCCATCAGTCGAGATCTATACCACCCCGTCCTGTCCCTATTGCCACGCAGCCAAGCGCCTGCTGGACCGCAAGGGCGTACTTTATGCCGAGATCGACGTCAGCCGCGATCCGGCCCTGCGGCAGGCGATGACCCAGCGCGCAAATGGCCGCCGCACCGTGCCGCAGATCTTTATCGGTGCCCGCCATGTCGGCGGGTCAGATGACATTCATGCGCTGGATCATGCGGGAAAGCTTGACCCGCTGTTGGCCGGATGATGCGCGCAGGGCTGGTCCAGCTGAACGTAACCGATGATCCGGTGGCGAACCTTGCCGAAACCCGAAGGCTTGTGCGCAAGGCGGTGGCAGAGGGGGCTAGATTTGTCCTGACGCCCGAGATGACGAACGGCCTGTCCTCCAGCCGCGTGCATCAACGGGCGGTGTTCCAGAGCGAAGACCGGGACGCCACCCTTGCCGCCCTGCGGGATGAGGCGCGGGAGGCGGGCATCTGGCTGCTGATCGGGTCGCTTGGGCTGTTGACGGATGACGCGGATGGCCGCTTTGCCAACCGGTCCTTCTTGATCGGCCCGGATGGCGGGATCGTCGCGCGCTATGACAAGATCCACATGTTCGACGTCAATGTCTCACCGACCGAGGTTTACCGCGAAAGCGAAGGTTACCGCCCGGGGGGCCGCGCGGTTGTCGCGGACACTCCGCTTGGAAAGATCGGGATGACGGTCTGCTATGACCTGCGATTTCCGGCGCTGTATCGCCGGCTGGCCCAGGCCGGAGCGCAGATCCTGACGGTTCCGGCGGCGTTCAACCACATCACCGGCGCCGCCCATTGGGAGGTGCTTCTACGTGCCCGCGCAATCGAGACCGGCTGTTTTGTGCTGGCCCCGGCGCAAACAGGCTTTCACCCCGAAACCCATGGAAAGGGCCGTCGGACTTACGGCCATTCGCTGGCCATTGCCCCTTGGGGCGAGCTGCTGGCCGATGGTGGCACCGACCCCGGCGTCACTTTGGTCGAGATTGACCTTGCCTGTGTCTCCGAAGCGCGGCTTCGCATTCCGGCGCTCTCGCATGACCGGGGGTTTGACGGGCCATGACATCCGACATGACGCCTGAGAAGACCGACGATTTGGCCGTGGCGCTGTTTGGCGAGCTGTTCATGGCCGATCAGCTGGCCCGAAACCGCATCTCGAAAGTTTTGCCCAAGGGGATGGAACTGTCGCATTTTTCGGTGCTGAACCATCTGGCGCGCATTGGTGAAGAACGCAGCCCGGCCCAACTGGCGCGGGCGTTCCATGTGACAAGGGGTGCGATGACCAACACCCTCGCAAGACTGGAATGGGCCGGTCACATCCACATCCGCCCGGACTGGGAGGATGCACGGCGCAAGCTGGTGGTCATCAGCCCCTCCGGCCGCGCCGCGCGTGATTCGGCGGTGGCAACGGTGGTGCCGCTGATCGCGGAAGTGGCGCAGGCGGTTGGGGCCGACCGGGTGCGGGCACTGTTGCCAGTCTTGCGAGAATTGCGCATCAAGCTAGAGGATGAGCCGATCTGATGCCCGTACCCGGTCGATAGGTCTTGCTCTTGAGCGCGGATCTTCGCATAGACTGTGGCTGTATCCAGGGTTCTTACATCATGCTGCATTTGCCCCGTCACCTGACTGCTGCGCTTGCGCTTTGCACCACGCTTTGCGCGGGGCCGGTCATGGCTGAAATGACCAAGTCGCTGAACCTTAACGGCGCGACGGGTCTTATCGACATGCCCTCGGGCGAAATGCAGGATGATGCGGCATTCTCCTTCAGCATTGCCAACGCTGGTCCGATGACCCGCGCGACGATTGCCTTCCAGTTCTCGGAACGGCTGTCGGCATCCTTCCGTTTTCATACCTGGCGCGACTGGAACGAGTTGGCCCCGGCTGATCCGGAAAAGTATTCGGATCGTAGTTTTGACATCCGGTATCAAGTGCTTGAGGAAGGCCGCTATCTGCCGTCGCTGACCATCGGCATGATCGACTTTACTGGCGAGGGGCTGCTGTCTTCGGAATACGTTGCCGCGACCAAGTCTTTCGGCGACAGGGTCAAGGTTACCGCCGGTCTTGGCTGGGGACGCTTGGGCAGCAATGGCGGCATCGGCCAGCTCTTTGGCGCCCGTCCTCCGCTGGCGGAAAGCGACAAGGACAAGCCGAACATCGACCAGTGGTTCCGGGGCGAAGCTGCCCCCTTTGCCGGGGTCGAGGTCAAGCTGACCGATCGCTGGACGTTCAAGGGCGAGTATTCCTCGGACGCCTATGTTCTGGAAGAGTCGCGCGGCATCGTTGACCGCAACAGCCCGTTCAACTTTGGCTTTGAATACCAAAAGGGGCCGAACACCCGGTACGGGATATATTCCTTGTATGGGTCGGAAGTCGGACTTGTCTTCCACATGATTCTGGATCCCAAGAACCGCTCCACTGGCGGCGTGATGGGGGCGGCCCCGGTTCCGGTCAAGGCGCGTCCATCGCGGGCATCTGATCCCGATGCTTACGATGGGGGTTGGGTAACCCAGTCCGATGCCGGCCCGCTTTTGCGCAAGAACCTGGCCAAACGGCTGGCAGTCGACGGCATCACCATCGAGAACATGGCTTTCACCGCGAAGACCGTCGAGGTCCGCATCCGCAGCGGTCGGATAGACGCCGGCGCGCAGGCGATTGGTCGCGTCGCCCGTGCACTTAGCCATGTCATGCCCGCGTCCGTCGAAACATTCGAGATCGTGCCGGTGGTCAATGGCCTCGGCGCTTCCAAGGTTACGATCAAACGGAGTGATCTTGAGGCGCTGGAGTATGCCGCCGACAATGCCACACTCCTTCGAAGCCGCGTGCTCTTTGGCGATTCAGGCCCGGTTCCTGATTATGCCCTGGGAACCGAGGATCTTTATCCGAAGTTCCGTTGGAGCCTGAAGCCCGGCCTGCGAATGGCAGAGCCGCTTAAAGGTGATTTTGGAGCGCGCCTTTCGGCGAGCTATGATATGCAGCCGGGGCTTGTATTCTCTGGGTCGGTTTATGGACGTATCTATGGAAACGTTCCCGGCGCTACTGGTCCGTCATCATCTGTCCTGCCGCATGTACGCAGTGACGGCGGGCTTTACTCAACCAACAGCGAGATTGCGCTGGAACGGCTGACCATGGCCTGGTTCGCGCGTCCGGCACCAAACCTCTATTCTCGCGTCAGTTTTGGCTATCTTGAGAGGATGCATGCTGGCGTTTCTGGCGAGCTCTTGTGGAAGCCGGTCGAAAGCAGCCTCGCCCTCGGAGCGGAACTGAACTATTCGAAACAGCGCAATACCGATGGGATGTTCGGCTTCGACGAGTATGACTATGACGTCGTCACTGGCCACATCTCTGCTTACTACGACTTCGGCAATGGTTATCTTGGCCAAGTTGATGTCGGCCGGTATCTGGCAGGCGATGTCGGCGCGACGATTTCGTTCGACCGCGTTTTTGTGAACGGCTGGCGCGTTGGTGCGTTTGCTACACTGACTGACGTCAGCGCGAGCGACTTTGGCGAAGGCAGCTTTGACAAGGGGATCAGGTTCTCGGTTCCGCTTAGCTGGGCGCTGGGCAACGAAAGTAAATCTACCTTCGGTGCTGCGTTGCGGAGTGGCGGCGGAGATGGTGGCGCACGGCTTGAAGTCGACGGGCGGCTTTACGACTCGATCCGGGATTATCACGGCGGGGCGCTGGATTCCGAATGGGCCCGGGTGTGGCGTTGACGGCATCGGTCAGGTTTGCAGTTATCTGCATCGCTTTTTCGTTGCTCGCGTCATGTGGCAGCGAAAAGTATAGTGGGTCGCCTTTGGTCCAGGCGGTAGGTGCGGTTGCAAAGGCCACAGTCGGAAAAGTGGCGGCAAAGCGCGCCGGAGCAAGCGCCGCCTCACCGGCTCCGACTCCGGTTACTCGGGGAGATCTGGAGAAATTCGGCATGCCCATCTTGCGCGCGGTGATCGCAGCGCGGGGGGCGGATGCCTATTTGACGATCAGCGATACCAAGGGCGACGTTGTAACCTGGTCAACCACGGACCGCACGACTTTCACCCTCCGTGATGGCGTTTTGATTCAGACGCGAGGACTTGGCCCGGACCTGATGTCAGCACAAGCTCCGACGCTTGGCGCCTTGCGGACTGATGGTAGCAAGTATCAACGCATATACTTTCTGCTTGGCGCGGACGATCGCAGCACGCGCCGGACCTATGATTGTACCGTTTCGGTTGGCGGCCAGGAAGTGATCGAAGTCTTTGGGCGCAGCCATAGGGTTACCCACGTCACCGAAAGCTGTTCGCGACCACAGGATTCAATTGCCAATGAATTCTGGATCGAAGGATCGGTGATCCGCAAGTCGCGGCAACTGGCCAGTGGCGGTGCAGGTTTCATCGACTTTGAGCAGGTGGTGGATTGAAGTTCGGCAGTCGCAGCCCAGATTTTTTTGGGGTTTCATTCTGATATCTCAATGTTAATATTGCTGCTCTGTTGGGGAACAACTTAGGGAGTTGAAATGAAGAAACTTGTTGCGATGACGCTTGCGGCGTCGGTCATGGCGTCGGCAGCTTTTGCTGGCGGCCCGGTAATCATTGAAGACGAGGTTGTCATTGTAGAGGAGCCGGCTTCCAGCGTTGGCATTCTGCCGCTTCTACTGATTCCGATCATCCTCTGCGTCGTGCTGTGCAGCGACAACAACAACAATACCAAGTGATCTCGAATCGCCACCAAACCGGATATGGCCCGCCCCAGGCGGGCCATTCTATTTAATAGTCACTTTCGACGAATATCCCGATTCCTGTCTCGCCATCGGCACCAAGGCGCCCCTTGGCTGTGACCCCCGGACGCAAGTCCAAGTTAAGGTTAACCCGGCTGGTGCCGCCCTGTTCGATCTCGACTTCGGTGTAGACATTCTCTGAAACGTATTTTCCCAGAGTCAGTGCTGCGGTTCCGTCTTCGGCCGTCTCTACGTCCAGATCGTCAAATCCAAAGCTCTTCCGTATCTTGCTGATTAGCCCTTCGCCACTCCGTCCCGCAAGAACCGCGATCGCCTGAGCCAGTTGCGCGGCTTGCAACGCGGAAACTGTCTCAAGACCACGCCCAAACAGCAGCCTTGCTAGGACTTCTTCCTGTGGCAACTCCGGGCTGGATGAGAAAGCGACTTCGGGATCGTCTGCGGGTCCTTCAATGGTGACGTAACTTGTGATCCCGTCGCTTTCCGAACTGGCTGACAGAGCGAGCGTCGGAATAAAACTCCCCTCCATCAAAAGGTCGGCCCGCGCCAAAATCAGACGTTTGCCCAAAATATCCAGCCGCCCCCGGATCAGACCAAAAGCACCCGAAGGCACGACCGCTGCCGTCGTTCCCAGCAGCCTGAGGCTCCCGCCGAGTTCGGCGTCGATGCCGCGGCCGCGCAGGAATATCTTGCCGGGGGCTTTGATCGTCAGATCCAACCGAAGAGCCTTTCCCGGCGCCGGGCCTTTGCCTGCACTTGCCGAATCACCGATCAGTCCGGCGCGCGCGCGGGTGGCTTGAACTTCGGACGGTTCATGCACATGGTTTACGTCAATCAACGCTCCGGACGCATTGATCCCCGATTCCGGTACCATGACCTCTGTTTCGGCCAGAAACAGGTCTCCAGACACAAGCGCACCACCGAGCAGCGGACCAGTGACGCGCAGGCTGCCGCCGCCGACCGCCTCGTAAAGCTTGGGGTCGAAAAGGCGGATCCGGTCAAGGCCAACGATAAGCTCTGCCGGGTAAGGAGCTGCAAGCCCGATCGGGCCATCGATCCGCAGCATCCCGCCACTCGACAGACGTGATGTTGCAGCCAGTCTGGCCTTGCCCGCCGTCAATTCTGCCAGACCTTCCAGATCACCCAGCGCGAATCCCAGTCCTGGGTCGCTCAGGCGACCATTGGACAAGGTTATGCGACCAGACAGCGACGACAGTGCGAGGGGCCCGTTGAGACGAAGGTCGTAGCGAACCGGGCCTTCGATCAAGCGCGGCGCAATGAGGGGATTGGCAAGCCCCGCTTGTCCAGTGCCGGAAATCTTCAGATCGCCCCGAGTCAAACTTGCAGCAACCTGACCCGAAATCGTCCCATCTACCTGACCGGGCCCGCGAACATCAAGATCAAGGCGAAAGAGGGGTCCGGCTTCAGTGACAACCCCTGAAAGCGTCAACGGGCCTTTCATATCCGGAATCAACAGGCTGAGATCGGTAAGCTTGGCGTCGACGGCAAGTCTCGGACCGTCCTCCACTGCTTCGCCACTCAAAGTCGCCTTGATCTGACGATTCGAAAGAAGCGCGGAGGAGATCAGGGTTGCACCTTTGGTCAGTGCAAGCTCGGCTGAAACGTCGCTCTTTCCCGCCAGAAGAACATCAACAGTAGGTATGTCCAGGCTTAGATCGGCTGCTTCTCCGGTCAGAGAAAGGCTTGCCGCCTCCGGGGTTCCTGCGATCCCGAACGCAACGCTGGCGGTTCCACCGTAGCGCGGATCAAGCGAGGCCAGATCGCCAATCGCGAGTGTGCCCTGCAGCGCCGATCCCGATGAGGCAAGCTTTCCCTCACCTTGAGCCGAAAAAGTTCCGGCCGAAATGTCGAATGATCGGATCGTTGTGCCCAACTCATCGCGCTGTATCGAAAGACGCGCCTTGGATACTCCGGCGAGCATCCGGTCAATCTGTTTGATCCCGAGTTGCAAATTTCTTGCGGAGACTTCGACGATTCCGTCCAGAACGCCAGAAAGGCCACTTGCCGATCCGCTAAGAAGGATGGTGCCGTCCCCAGCCAGCGGGCGACCAGTCACAAGCGCAAAGCGTGAAAGGTCGTTTGCTACGATTTCAAGCGCACCCGTCGTCAGAAATGCCTTTCCCAGCCCTTCGACCTGCAAATGTCCGCTGCTCGAATAGTCTTCGCCCGCAAGTCGGATGTCAGAAAGCCCAAGCGCGCTGCTGCCTTCAAGGAGGTGGAACTTGAATCCACCCGTGATCGACTGGCCCATCGCCCTTGCAAGCGGTGCGTCGGCGGGCCGGAGTCCGTTCGCGGCAAACTTGAGGGTGCCTCCAAAGCTGTTCCCGGCTGGGGTGCGTCCGATCCGGCCTGACCCGGAAAGCGACAGTGTGTCTACGTCCATATCCACACGATTCAGGCCGGTGATCTGGGCGAGGGCCCGCCAGCCCGTGCCATCCGCCTGATCGGCGCTGATCTGAAACTCGGCACGATCAAGGCGGGTGGGGACATCGCCAAAAGGCAAAAGCAACGGCTGTCCGTCCGGAGCAGCAAGCGTTCCTGAAACCTTGAAATCCTCTGGCATGCCATCGGCCGCCAGGCTTCCAGTGGCCTCCAGAGCCAACGACTGGGCTTGAAGGGAAAGCATGTCCAAGGTCACTCGCCCGCTTTCGGCCCGCCGCGCGTCGATGTTCAGGCGAATATCAGTCCCGAGGAATTCAGCATGTTCTGGCACGATAAGGGGTGCGAGGTTGCCGGAAAGGTCGGCAAGTAGCCGATACCCGCCGCCAGCCTCGCCCGACAGGGTGACTTTGCCGGACAGACGCTCTTCGCCGGCAGTTGCCAATGCGACATCGGCAGCGAAAGCTTCTATCTCGCCCACGCCTTTCAGCTGGAAATCGGTGGCAGGCGCCCCCGGAACGCCCAGAAAGCTTGTGACCACCCCACCTTCCGCTTCGCTTGCAGACAGGGATAAATCGAGTATTCGGGTTGCATTATCATAGGCCGCGTCGAGCAGGATCTCGCCCGATGGGCCTTCGTCAGTCCGGACAAGGGCCAATTGTGCTGCGCCCGAACCCGCAGCAAGACGCAAGGTGGCATCCAGACGGCCCTCAACGGCTTGACCGACCACGGTTTCGCCAAGGATGATCCGTTCGGCAACGATACTGCCAATGTCGATGGAAACCGGCAACTCGGGCAAGCTGAAGCCGGTGGCTTCCGGCGCGGGCAAGGCTGCGCTCCCGGTTTCCGGCAGCCGTGACAGGGTGATGCTGGAGGCGGAGATCTCGCTGATATCCAAATCACCGGACAGAAGCGAGGATTGGCTCCAGTCCAGAACGGCCCCCTCGACGGTAAGCCAGACACCGATTTCGTCAGCGATTGTAAGGGTCGTAAAGGTGGCGCGAGACGACAGCGCGCCTTCGAAGCCGATAACTCTGACCTCGCGGCCAGCGTCCGACAGGCTGTCTTCCAGAAACGCCGCAAGATAGCTTTGATCGCTTTCCTGAGCGCCAGCCGCGCCTGCCGCAAGAATCGCCACCGATAGGAAAAGTTTCCGCATCAGAACGCCTGCCCCAGTCCGACATAAATCTGGAGCCCGTCCCCGGTGGCACCACTGATCGGCGCAGCGACATCCAGCCGGATCGGCCCAAGACCGGTATCATAACGCAGCCCCAGGCCCGCTCCGACATGAGACTTCGCAAACGCACCCGTGAACCCGTCCAAGCCGACAGTTCCTGCATCGACGAATCCCACAACGCCGATCCGCTCCGTGATCTTTGCGCGAACTTCAAGCGAGCCCGCGAGAAAGAACTTGCCGCCGATTTCGAATTGCGGGCCTATGCCCTTGAACACTGGAATGCCCAGGGATCGGTAAGGTTGCCCGCGGACGGTTCCGCCGCCGCCGGAAAAAAACAGCAGATCGCGCGGCGTTTCCAGAAGGTCAGAACCAAGGACCGCGCCACCCTGCGCGCGGACCGCGACTGTCAGCTTTCCGGGCGCACCCAGGCTAAGATAGGCTCGGCCGTCGAACGTCGAGCGGACGCCCGAACCGGTGGTGTCGAAGCCCGCAAATGGCATTGCCGACGCATCAAGATAAAAGCCACGGGTTGTATCCCGCAGGTTGTCGCGTCGGTCCCAGGTCAGGCCCATTGGCAATGACAGGTTGCGGTATGTGAATTTGCCGCCGGGGTCCTGGCCATCTTGATAGGAGTAGCTGAGCCCCGCCCGCCCGGTCAAAGCCTTTGAAAAAAAGTGCGAAAAGGCCAAACCGAATTCAACTGTGTCGGCCGAGTAGTCGGTCTCGTCCAGATGCGCGAATTCCAGCAGCAGCCCGGCGGTCGTATCCCGGGTCAGCGTCGCAGGGCGGTCCAGTGAAACGCCAAAGGCATAGTCGACGCCGCTTTCGCCCGATCCGATATTGGTGACCGAACCTTCCAGTTCCAACCGTTCACCCCCGCCCAGAAGGTTCCGGTGCAGCCATGACCCGGTCAGGGACATGCCATCAAGACTGGCGATTTCGGCCCCAAAGGAATAGCGCCGGGGTTTCTGTTCGATGACGGTCGCGGTGATTCCCAACAGATCGGGCGAAGTGATCGCCTCATCCTCGGTCAGGGTGACGGACCCGAAAATCCCGGTACGGCGCAGCCGTTCTTCGGCGCCGCGCAGTTCAGTTTCGCTGAAAACTTCGCCCTCTGGAAGTCCGGCAATCTTGCGGATGCGGCGTTCGCGCATCCGTTCTTCGCCCGTCACCACAAGTGGCCCGAACCGCAAGCGAGGGCCGGGCTGCAGTTGCAGGTCCACGTCCAATAAGCCGGTCGAGTGGTCGGCCACGACCTGTTCGTCTTGAACGGCTGCCTTGGCGTGACCAACCTCGCGCCAGGCAAGGATCGACGCGTCCAGTGCTTCGCCGACCAGACCGCTTTCGGCCGGTTGACCAGTCCGAAAGCCATCGGAAAGGGTGGTCTTTGGCGCAAGCGGGGCAACCCGTGCGGTGTTGAACCGGAACGGTGGCCCAGGATCGACCCGGACCACGATGGTCGAGATCGACCGTGGCACATCAAGCGGCGGAATACCGGCAGCTTCGTTGCCATCGACCGTGATGTGGATAACCGCGGAATAATACCCCTTGGCATACAGCGCCGCCAGAATGCGCCCGTAATCGGCCCGCGCCGCCGCCAGAAGGTCCTGCGGATCGGTCTGGCCCTGCGACTGCATTGAATGCATCAGCGAGGCGGCGCGGATCGCGTCGCCAACCGCATCGGTGGCCCCGGAAGTCACGAAATCCAGCCGGTCCAGCGCAAGGGCGGGCGCGGCAGCAAGAGCAAGTCCCGCCACCGGTCCAGCCAGCCATCTCATCAGCTTTCCACGCGAGAGGGGCATTTTCGTTGGCCCCTCCCTTCAGGCCGTGGGGCAGTATCGCAGCTTGTCCGGGCAGGGGCAATCTTGGGCAGCGGCGCTCAGCCGATTGTGAAAGGGATCCGCGCAATGCTGCCGTTACCTGACCGTCACCGTGCCGTCACAGCCCTGCGGCATTCGGGGTCGGTGAACCCCGGAGGCACAGATGACCGAAACGACCTATGACCTTGACGGAGCCTATCAAATCAACGGCCCCGACGATGCGCGCAAGATGTATGGCGACTGGGCACCAAACTATGATGAAAGCTTTGGCGCGGCCTGGGGCTACATTGCCCCGCGTGAAATCGCAGCCATCCTGAAATCCGAAATCGCAACCGGGGCCGAGATTCTGGATATCGGGGCGGGCACCGGTCTTGTGGCCGAAAGCCTGACCGGTCAGACGGTTGATGCACTGGATATCACGCCCGAAATGCTGGAAATCGCACGGGCAAAATCGCTGTACCGGCAGTTGCTGTTGGGGGATCTGACCAAGGTTCTGGACATCCCGGACGCAAGCTATGATGCCGTGATCAGCTGCGGCACCTTTACCCATGGCCATGTCGGGCCGGAGTGTTTTCCTGAACTTTTGCGTATCACACGTCCCGGAGCGGTCTTTGCCTGTGGCACGATCGGCCCGGTGCTTGACGGCGCGGGCTTTGGGTCCGCGCTTGCCCGGATGGTGGCGCAAGGCCAGATCACTGCCGTCGCGTGGCGTGACATCCCGATCTACGAAGATACCCAGCATCCTCACAAGGATGATCGCGGTCTGGTTATGGTGTTCCGTCGGCTGTAAGGGCTGCCGAATTGGATTCTAGCATGTGTTCGGCCCCTGTCGCACCGCAAACAGGGGCCGATCGCACTGTTACTTCGGCAACAGCACGCTGTCGATCACATGGATGACGCCGTTCGAGGCGATGATGTCGGCGGTCGTCACCTTGGACGAATTGACCTTCACGCCGCTGCGGCCGTCGACGTGGACGGTCTGGCCCTGCACGGTCGCCACGTCCATCCGCTGACCGGCAAGCTGGTCTGAGGTCACAGCTCCGGGGACCACATGATAGGTCAGGATTGCGATGAGCTTGTCCTTGTTCTCGGGCTTCAGCAGGTCTTCGACGGTGCCAGCGGGCAAGGCCTCGAAGGCGGCATTGGTCGGGGCGAAAACCGTGAACGGTCCGTCACCTTTCAGCGTATCGACCAGCCCTGCGGCGGTAACGGCTGCAACTAGGGTCGAGAACTGATCATCCGCAGCGGCGATATCAACGATGTCAGGCTCGGAAGACATGGGAACGCAGGCCCCGATCAGCGCGACGACAGAAGCTGCACCTGCAATGCGAAAGAGCACACGACGATTCATTCAAGGGATCCTTTCATTGAGATTGAGGGGATGGACCGAAAAGCAGCGGGGGCGCCGTTGGCGCCCCCGAGCCTTGATCAGCCCTCCGGCGGCAGGATCACGGCGTCGATCACGTGGATGACGCCATTCGATGCTTCGATGTCGGCGGCGGAAATCACCGCGCCGTTGACCTTGGCACCACCGTCCAACGTGATCGTCACGGATGCGCCGTTCACGGTCGGGGCCATCATGCCTTCGGTCAGGTCGGTCGACATCACTTTGCCGGCGACGACGTGATAGGTCAGGATCGCGATCAGCTTGTCCTTGTTTTCCGGCTTGAGCAGGTCTTCAACGGTGCCAGCGGGCAGTGCTGCAAAGGCGGCATCGGTCGGAGCGAAGACGGTGAACGGGCCTTCGCCCTTAAGCGTCTCGACCAGGCCAGCAGCGGTCAGCGCTGCTGCAAGGGTGTTGAACGAACCAGCGGCGACAGCGGTGTCGACGATGTCCTTCGAGTGGCTTTCCGCGAAGGCGGGCATTGCAAATGCGGTGGCGGCAGTCAGAGCAAGAAAGGTTCTGCGGATCATTGGTGTCACTCCCGTTTGATCGTTTTGCCGGTATTGGCGAAGCGAATAGTGGGGTGGCCTTAGCTTGGATCAGTCGAGATGCAGCCGTTGCTGCCCTTGACTTGCCTACATCTCGCCCTAAGCCGGGCCTTTTCCAGACGTCCAGTAATATCTTTGTTAATAAACGCGAGCGGGAGTGAGCAAAATGCTCAGCAGAAGGGCGGTTCTGGGCGGCGCAGGTGCGGCGCTTTCCGCGCCAATGGTCCGCGCGCAATCGGCGGTCGACTGGATGACGGAAGACTTTATCGCGGCACAGGGGCTGCCGGGTATGACTTGGGCGGTGCAGAGAGCCTCGGGTCGGCTATACACGGGCGCTGCGGGCTATGCCGATCCTGACGCGGGCGAATGGATGACGCCCGATCATCGGATGCGCGTCGCCTCGATCAGCAAGACCATCACCTCGGCAATGATCATGACGCTTGAGGCGGAAGGCGAGCTTTGGGTCGGACATCACCCGTTTGCCCCAGATGGCGTCTTCCGCGATCTGTTGGACGAAAACTCGCCCTGGCTTCCGCTTCTGGACCAGATCACGCTCGACCACTTTCTGACCCACACTTCGGGTGGCTGGCCATACACTGGACGCGATCCGGTGTTCTGGGACCTCGAGCTTGATCCCATGGAGCTTATCCAGAAGACCCTTGCCGAAATGCCGCCGGAATATGTTGCCGGTTCCAACTATGCCTATTCGAACTTTGGCTACTGCGTCCTAGGGCGGGTGATTGAGCTGGCAACAGGAATGGATTGCACCTCGGCTGTGCAGGCCTGGCTTACCGATCCAGCCGGAGCCTACAGTTTTGCCTTGGCCGGCGACACGCTGGCGGACCGCTTGCCGGGCGAAGTGGTCTATGTGCCGACGACTGGCGATCCTTACGGATTTCGCGCCAGCCGGATGGACTCATTTGGTGGCTGGGTGATGACGGCCGCCGATCTTCTGGCGATCTTCGCAGGATTTGACGGATATGGAGACGAAATCGTCCCCGGATCGGTCGCCTGGCGCATGGCCGAGCCGTATATTGCAAACGGAACCTATGGCCGTGGGCTTCTGCTGAACCCGGCACATGGAAACCGTTGGCACAACGGGAGTCTGCCGGGTCTGACAAGCTTTGCAGTGATGATGGAGAACGGCGATCTTCTTAGCGCAATGGCCAATGGGCGCACCGAGGAAAGTCACACCGCCTTGGAAGCCTTCGTCTGGGACATCTACCGGGAAGTCGCCGGCTGACGGGTCACTACAGCCTGACGGATGTTACAAGTCGCTGCCACACACGTGAAACGGATTGTTTTGCTTTTTCGGCAGACCCGCGCATCTTTGACGAAACTTCTCAGGAGCCGATCATGCGCCGTCTTAACTGGTCCGATGTTACACCCAAGCCACTTTGGCTGAGCCGCCGACAGTTGATTGCCGGGGCCGCCGCCCTTGTCGCTACCCCGGCCGTGGCCGAGCTGATGGCTGTGTCCAGCCCCTATTCGACGGATGCTGAACCCAACAGCCTTGAGGACATCACCGCCTACAACAACTTTTACGAATTCGGCACCGGTAAGGAAGACCCTGCCACCTATGCCGGGGCACTGACCACCGACCCCTGGTCCGTGGTCATAGATGGATTGGTGGACAAGCCCGGCACCTATGACCTTGCCGACCTTACCAAGGACCAGCCGCTTGAAGAACGCATCTACCGTTTCCGCTGCGTCGAGGCGTGGTCGATGGTCGTGCCCTGGATCGGGTTTCAGCTTTCCGGCCTGCTGAACCGCGTCGGCGTGCAACCCGGTGCCAAGTTCGTAGCGTTCGAGACGTTGGTCCGCCCCGAAGAGATGCCCGGTCAAAGCAGCCCCTTTATCGAATGGCCCTACCGCGAAGGCTTGCGGCTGGATGAAGCCATGCATCCGCTGACCATCATGGCGACCGGTCTATATGGTGAAGCGATGCCAAAGCAGAACGGCGCGCCGATCCGGCTGGTGGTGCCGTGGAAGTATGGCTTCAAGTCGATCAAGTCGATCGTGCGCATATCGCTGGTTGACAAGATGCCGCCGACGACCTGGAACATGCTGCAGCCGTCGGAATACGGCTTTTACTCTAATGTGAACCCGACGGTCGATCACCCACGCTGGAGCCAGGCCTCGGAACGGCGCATCGGCTCGGGCCTTTTTGGCGGACGCGAGGATACGCTGATGTTCAACGGCTATGAGGCAGATGTGGCGTCTCTGTATACAGGGCAAGATCTGGCGGTCGATTTCTGATGGACCCGATCAACGCCTTTGCCCGCCGGGTGCCAACCTGGGTCGTCTGGTTGCTTGGACTGGTGCCGCTTGGACTGCTGGTCTGGGGCGCAGTTGCGGGCGGCTTGGGCGCCGATCCGGTCAAGGCGATCGAGAGGGGGCTGGGTGAACGCGGCTTGCAGTTCCTACTGGCCTCGCTTGCGATCACGCCCTTGCGCAGGTTCGGCCTGAACTTGCTGAAGTTTCGTCGGGCGCTGGGCTTACTGTCCTTTCTATATGTTTCGTTGCATCTGACCGCCTGGATCTGGCTGGATCTGGGACTGCGTTTTGATGAGATGCTCGCCGATCTTTACAAGCGGCCCTATGTGATTGTGGGGATGGTCGGGTTCCTGACGCTGTTGCCCCTGGCCGTGACATCCTCGAACGCCGCGATCCGCCGGATGGGTGCGGCATCCTGGGCGCGGCTGCACCGGCTGGCCTATCTGGCGATTCTAGCCGCGATTCTGCATCTGATCCTGCTGTCCAAGGTCTGGAGCGTCGAAGTTCTGGTCTATCTTGTCCTGACGGCGCTTCTGTTGGGCTTCAGACTGCTTCCAAGGACGGCGTTGCGACGCCGAACTGCCGCCTGAACCCGATTCAGTGGCAATCAAAGGTGAAGCTTAGGTAACATAATTGCGCAAGACGGACCGGCCTTGTGGTCATTCTTGCGCCAACCCCAAGATTTCGTAGAATTTTTCGGAATGATCAAAAAAATGCAGCTGATCGTGTTTTTACCTCTTGCGGCTTTCGACCTGTCTCCGTAAATACCGCCTCACCGAAACGGAAACGAGACGGTGACGGGAACGAACGGCGGCGCAAGCCACAGGGAAAGCCCGGAAAATCTGAAGACACTACGGGCGGGGATACGCTAGGAAACTGGCGCCTCGTGAAATTTTGTCTGCAGATGGCTCTTTGAAGTTACTTGGTAATGAAGGGATATGCGGGCGGTTTGGGCGCATCGGCGTCTAACGCAAGCATATCGGCCTAGTAGGGGAAACCCGATGATCTAGGTGTCAGCTTCACGGTTTGTGGGTCACGTTACTTCGGTAACTTGGCACATGACTGTAGACTGATCACGGGATCCTTAGGGATTTTGTGACAGATGTGCGAAGGTTCGACGTCAAGGATAGCACTTCGGTGCTTTCAACTTGAGAGTTTGATCCTGGCTCAGAACGAACGCTGGCGGCAGGCCTAACACATGCAAGTCGAGCGCCCCGCAAGGGGAGCGGCGGACGGGTGAGTAACGCGTGGGAACGTACCCTTTGGTTCGGAATAGCCTCGGGAAACTGGGAGTAATACCGGATACGGTCGAGAGACGAAAGATTTATCGCCGAAGGATCGGCCCGCGTTGGATTAGGTAGTTGGTGGGGTAATGGCCTACCAAGCCGACGATCCATAGCTGGTTTG